>Ga0099364_10005495_pt1 | contig 18784 bp, 23 predicted proteins | sample TergutTh196P3_FD_73070 | JGI IMG/M metagenome (GOLD analysis project Ga0099364, IMG submission 73070) | Microcerotermes parvus P3 segment gut microbial communities from Pointe-Noire, Republic of the Congo - Th196 P3 | ecosystem: Host-associated > Arthropoda: Insects > Digestive system > Gut ...
CACGATATGAATTGGCATGAAGCACTTGAAAAAATATATGAAATTTTGGATGGAAACAATCATAGCGAAATTAGCCAATCGTTGCGCGAAGCACAGTTAATTAGCGGAATTGGCGGCGAAATTTTGCTAAGTGTATCAGCGAAGCTAACTGAAATCAAAGAAACCATGCCGGACATTTACTGCTTGATAAAAGATGAAGCCGAAAATGTCATAACGGCAAAAATAAAATATTGGGAGGACACACCATGCAACAATACCTAATCTACATCATCCCCGCCGCCGTCGTGCTGATTATCTTTATCGCCGCCTTTGCATATTCCCGCAAGGCTGCGGCGAAGTATAAGCAACGTTTCCCTTGCCCATGTTGCGGCAATATGACATTAGCCCAGAACGGTGCATATTGTATTTGCCCTGTTTGTAAATGGGAGGACAACGGAGTAACTGACCCGTCAAAATACTCCGGTCCGAATCATATGACATTGGGCGAGGCACAGAAAAATTTTCATGAATTTGGCTCTTGCAACACGCCGAAGCACAGCGGCGTCTATGAAGCCCCCGGCGTGGATCAGCAGTCCGGTCACACGTTCGGTGCGGTGCAGAGCGTCATTCGCGGACGGATTCGGTTTTTGATGTTCGGGATCATGCTGATCGGCGTCGCCGCGTTCGGTTTGTATGTCCTTTACGCCATGCCCGACAAGCTCCCCGATTTCACCGAAACGACCCTAAACAAAATAATCGCCACGGTTATTTTGGCGGGCGGCGGCGTATGGGGATTACAGCTTATCAGCTACACAACCTACCGGGTAACGCTCCGGCGCACAGGCTTTGAAATTTCAAGCGTGTTTGGGACAAAGGCATATGAGTACAAGGACGTGGACTTTCACCTTGAACAAAAGGTTGAACACAAGTATGAATCGGAGGGTTACAGACCCGTTGTTATGAAAGCCGGAAATTTCAATTCTATATGGGTGTGTCAGGTGATTTTCCGCGACGGACGCAAGCCGATTATGCTGAAAAGCAGCCGCTATGCGTGGCTGAAAAACAAGATGCAAAGCGCGATTGACAGGTTGTATGGGGGTGGCGACAATGTATAACACTCAATTTCTTAGAATTGTAAGAAAAGCAAAAAACCTTTTTCATAAAGATTCAGAAAGTGCTGTTAGTTTATTCAGAGAAGCAGAAAAGCTTTTAGATATTGATGATGAAATTTTACCCCGCGATGATGAAGCGACAAAATTACGAAGTTATACTGTTTCTGATGAAAAATATCAAGAAGAAATAAATTATACCCGTGCGCGTTTTTGGGGTGATTATATGGGTGCGCTCTGTAATTGTGGATATTTTTACGAAGCATTACAAGCGTCCGAAAAGGCTTTTTATCATATGGATGTCAGCAACGCAAAGCCATTGCTTTATCTACTGTACAATACCGGGAATATTTATCTTTTTAGCGGTGATTATCAAACCGCCATTGAATGGTATGATAAAGCTATTTACGAAAACGAAGTAAATAAAAGATGGCTTAATGAACATGAAAAAGCGGATTATTACAGCAACAAAGCAACCGCCCTTTATTTTTTAGAACGATATGATGAAGCGGAAGAATGGTATTTGCGGTCAATACAGCAAGGCAAGAAAAATTTTGAGCCTTTTTATTTTCTAAGCGATATATATAAACGCAAAGAAGATTTGAAACTCTATAATAAATACCGAAAAATGTATCAGACAAGGCGAGATAAAATATCTGACGATGATTTTGAACGGTGCATACGATTTTATCCGATTAGGATTGAATAACCGCTATGCGTGGCTGAAAAATAAAATGCAAAGCGCGATTGACGCGCTGTATCAATAAGGAGGGAGTAAAACGTGAAAGAATTATTTGCGGCTATCGACAAAGGCGATATTGAAAAAGTAAAAAGCATTGTTTCAAAAAAACCTGAAACGGTAAATGCGGTTGCCCCTCTTACGCCCAAGCGGAACGCATACCAATCTCCGTTGCGTGTCGCTATAAAAAATATGCAATGCGAGATAGTTGAATATCTTATTGAAAACGGTGCTGACATCAATTACCGTACACCGAAAGACGGTGACAATATGGAGTGGGTATTGCTTCATCAAGCCGTTTACACTACCATGTATCGCAATATAAGAAGAATGGCGTTTACCGGCAGAATATTGGAAAATGGAGAAAAGGAATATTCCCTTGCCGGACACAAAGACCGTTTCGACAAAGGTTGTCACATCATACGCCTTTTGTTAGAAGCCGGTGCTGATGTAAACGCTTTGGATAACAGAGAATCCGAAAACACGCTTGTTCTATCGCAAGCTGGCATTGATATAAATTCAATAGACAGCGATTTTGGAAACTGGAACAGCTTTTTATATGCAATAAATTATGGCGTCCATCATCAAGAACGGAATTTATTGAATAATAACGAACCCGTGCTTTTAGAGAATATTCATGGTGACCCTTGTTGGGAGGAAGATATGCGACAAATATTAGGCTTGCTTATCTCATACGGCGCAGATACCGATTTTTCATATAAAAAACTTCCGTTTTTATGTGAGCGCACGGGAACGCAATATGTTATGCGTTTAATGGGGATTGAAAAATAACACCGCCGTCATGCGTGGCTGAAAACGAAAACGCGGGGCGCGATTGACGCGCTCACACAATTAAGGAGGTTTAACATGAAGTTTCCAGAAGGCGGCGAGATAGTTGCTATTCCCTTATTTATGACCCATGATGAAAAATTGAAGTTAAAACAGGAAGATAGCGATAAACAATTTACTTTTGCAAGAGTTATCGAAGAAGAAGCCGGAAAAATAATGATTGAAATATTCAAAAAAACAGGAGCCTTAGAAGCAAATATTGATGATATTCTTAGCTCCGGCTTACTGATGAAGCCACTTTTTACTGTTTGGAGTGGTGTGCGACAAAAAAGATGGAAGGTTGTTTCTAAAACCATTAACTATAACAAAATAGAAGATTCAGCATATAATTCCATTCAACTGGTGCTTGGCGGAATTAACGATTTGAGGGTTTGGTCTGCAAAAGACAAACGCGAAACGCCTATTCACAAGAGTGAATTGCATAATTATCAGCTAATGGGTATTTATCCCCCTATTCAAATTGAAAGGAAAATAAACGAAAAGTTAAGTGCGGTTGACGTGCCGGAAGGAGGTAACGGGCAATGATTAACTTACAAGAATTATACGAAAAAATCACGGCTTTTTTGGTTGCGTTTAGAAGTGACAACACTTTTAACAGCGACTTGTTTGATGAAATTTACGCTGATTTAAAGGGCGTAATTGAGAAATGGAAAGCCCAAGAGAGCATACCAAAATTAGGCTTTTTGTGCTTTGCAAATTTGATTGAGTTTTTAGCGCGTGGAAGCCGCTTCCTATCGCATGATGATTGTGTGAAAGTGGAAAATGCCAGTATTTCAATCAGCGAGCTATATATACAGCTTGAAGAATAAACCCAGCCGCCATGCGTGGCTGAAAATGAAAACGCGGGCGCAAGTGACGCGCTGTATCAACAAGGAGGGTAATAATGGGATTGACTTTGAGCTTTATAATAGGTTCATCAACCACTATCTTAGAAGCACTTGCCGCCGATGATTATGACTTAATGTATGACAACATAACGAAAGAAGCTGATTTTTCTTTTCATCTCCAACCGAAGGATTTACAGACGCTTTCTATTTGCGCGTCAAACTTTAATGCTAAAAATCAAATGGGGTTACGGGAGCAAATGAAACTTTTGCTTAACGATAAAGAAAAAGGACTTTTTTCTGTTGAGAGAGTGTGGGTTGAATATATTTCAGCGATTCCGTTGGAGCAAGCAAAGGATTTATGCAATATGTGGTTTGATGAAATGCAAAAGATGTACACGAATAAAAATCTTTTTGTAACGGAAGATATTATTCAAGCTGTTGAAAATCTAATATCATTATGTCAGGTTTGCATTAACAGCGATTACGAGCTGCTTCACTATTGGACATTGTGAGCCATGCGCGGCTGAAAACGAAAACGCAGGGCGCGATTGACGCGCTGTATCAATAAGGAGGACGAATAAAGAAATGAATATATCGCCACCATTTGCACTAAACAATGAACAACGTAAATATTTTGCGCTCACGCCAATAAATGATGATTGGGATGTTGTACAGCTTAAAGACAATGTCTATCTTTATTTCGATGGGGATGTTTTACGCAAATCCATTACTGTATCTGAAAAGTCTTATCTCGAAAATGAATTAAATAGACTGACATCGGATAATCGAACTATGTTGCCGCCTCTTACAGAACGCGGTAAACCAAAGAAACTGAATTACACCGGATTTGATTCCATAAGCCCTGAATCTATGTATTTTCGCTGGGACGGTATTGGCGGTAGATTGGGAGTCGGGAATTATACCACGCAACAAAGCTATTTCACCTCTGTGGGTAGCGGTACGGCTTACCAAACATGGGATGATGTACAAAAATGGGTTGCAGCATGGGTGACGGACAGCACAGACGATGATTTAGACGATTTAGAGGACTTTCGCACAACTAAAAGAAAAAACATTAAAATCAAAGAGGGGGATTTTTTTGCTTTCAAAATCGGTCGCAGGCAATACGGATTTGGACGTGTGCTTTTAGATGTGCGCAAAGTAAGGAAGGAAGTAAGATCCGGGAAAATAAAAGAAGCACATAACGGTTTCAAAATGTGGATGGGACAACCGTTGATTGTTAAGGTTTACAAAAAAATATCGGACTGTCTGAGTGTGGATATAAGTGAGCTTTCTTGCACCCCTGCTTTTTTATCACAGCAGATTATGGACAATCGCTTGTTTTATGGGGAGTACGCGATTATTGACAATTTACCGCTTAAAACAGAAGAAATGGATTTTCCTATATTGATGGGAAATTTGAGACGAAGTCAAACTCAAGATAATACGCTTCGTATCTGTTTTCAATATGGTTTGATTTATTTGGAAGCACTACAGGATGAATATATGGACTATATCCAAAGTCATAGACAGACAGGGCTTTGTATGAGCGATCTATACAGCTCAAGTGCCATTGGCACGGATTTGTGGATAATGCGAGATATTCCGGCAATGAAACAATCTATAATTGACGGCACTTTTACTGATACATCAGCGTACCGATTTAACGTCAGACCAACTGATAAGGCGATACAACCACAAGACCTCCGACACCCTACCAACCAAAAGGCAAAGGAAATCATTTTTGCATACTTCGGTTTGGATGCAAATAAAAGCTATTGGGAAAACTATCAGATTTATTTGGATAATCAAAAGGTTTTGATTGAGTAGCCGCTATGCGTGGTTGAAAACAAAAACACGGGGCGCGATTGACGCGCTCACACAAATTAAGGAGGATTTACAAAATGTCATTACACGAAGAATTGCAAAACTTTATCTTGAAAAATGCCGAGGATGGGAATGCGCTTGAAACCTTACTTGAAAAGGTTACCGCAGAAAACTATCCGAAAGAATCGCTTGTCCCGCTGCTCCATGTGTTAGAAAATAATCCGACACATCATTTTGGAGAACCAGGCAATGTTGTCCGTGCAATCGAAAAGCATTATCAAGAAAGCGATTATTTTGACTTGATATTGCAATCTATTGAGCGCGTTCCGACAGAGTATAACCTTTGGCTGTTAAACCGGGTGATGAATACTTTTGATTATGATGATGACGCGGATTTCTTAAAAAGAGGGTTGTCCGTTTTCCATAAAGTGGAGAAAGAAAGCGACATCGAGGGGCTAAAAGAAATTGCACGGGAATTTATCGAAAATTTTGATGAATAGTGCAAGCCGCTATGCGTGGCTGAAAACAAAAACACAGAGCGCGATTGACGCGCCGGAGGGAGGTAAGTCATGGGATATGATGTAGTGATTAGATATGACGGCGGGGATTGGATATGGGGTATTATTATGTCCGAAGCTCTACATTGTGCGATATTTGACACGCACAATCTTTGGAAAAGTTATCCCCATTTGCGCCAATTAGAGGATTGTTATGGGGGCGCGGGTTTCGGATGCGAAGGGATACAAAACCTTGTGTCGGAAATGGAACAATATCAAATGCGTATCCCCGATAAATTGATAGACGAGTATGTGGATTTGTTGGTAAAATTAAAACAACCGCAATTAGCAGAGGTTAAGTTTTTAGGGGATTAAACAAAAACAGCCGCTATGCATGGCTGAAAAATAAAATGCAAGATTTAATAAGCACTATTTATGGAGGTATTTGATTATGTTAGAAAAGGTGAAAATTCCTAAGAAACTCGCAGAAATTTGCGCTTTAGTGCGTGACGGGCAAAACGACGGCATAGAAAAACTAAGCGCATATCCCGGACTTGATCGCCAAAAGGCGGCGGTACTTGCCGAAGTCGCATATTTTGACGGCGATTTTGAAAAAGCACTCCAAATTGATATGACGCTATGCCCATATTGGGACGAATGGTATTATTCCAATGTTCGCACCGAACATACTGGGGCAATGTCGTTCGTAGCACGGTTATTGGGTCGTCAAGATGAAATAATCGGATTTTTTGAGGAGCAAATTTCACTTGACGAGCGCGATAATGATATACCCGCACATATCAAAAAAGCAAAAAAGAACAACTACGAAAACAGGATTGAATATTTAAGAACCGGAGTTGTACCGCATTTCACCGAAAAAGAAATATATACACCGTTAGAAACGCCTGTTTTACTTGATGAATTGCGGGCGGCAGTAATCAAAGAAAACAAAAAATTAGACGTCGACAGCAAAGAATGGCTTTTTGCGCTATTCAAAAAAGTATGTTCCAAGGGAACACTTGAAGATATGTTCGTTCTTTATGAAAAAATTGCGGAAAACAATCTCTCTACCATGTGGCATATCAAGGCGCTGATGAGATATAACCATATCGGGAATACCGAAAAGGCTTTTGAGATTGTTTTACGAATGGCAAGGCAACGATTGTGGGCTGTGGCTTCCGATACACAAGTCAGACCGATGGAATTCTTCACACATCCCTCAATATTCGGTTTTCTAAACGATAAAAGCAATTTGGATAAGATAGCACAAGCCGCCATGCGCGGCTGAAAGCGAAAACGCAGGGCGCGATTGACGCGCCGGAGGGAGGTAACGGACAATGAGCGTTGGTAGCGAAAAGACACGCGAATTTGTAAAACGCATTGAAATTCTGATTGCTTCTATCGAGGATTCTCAAACAGTTAAAGATTCCGCTGGGGATGAGCTTAACGAAAAAGAATATTTGAGATATATAATAAATAACGCAAGCGATCTGCTGAATCATGGCGAATGGCTGATTGCGCTTGAAGACCTTTTAGATAACTTAGCCGAAGTAAATTATAAACTGGATATTGATATTTGGAGTTTGGCAAAAAGTGCTTCGTTATATGCGCCAAAAGATTGGGCGTATGAAAAATTACTAACAGCCGTTATGCGTGGCTAAAAACAAAAACACAGAGCGCGATTGACGCGCCGGAGGGAGAAAATCATAGGTGACTGTATTTCCATTAAAACTTGAAAACATGAACTATCGCAGCTGTTCGCTCTTTGGGATTCGTGAGTTGAACGGAAACATTGTATATGTGCATGAAGCGGTGACAGAAGAAACTCCCGCAACCCCGACAGAGCAAAGAAATATATCCACGTTTTTAATCGCGGATAGGTTTTCACCGGATTTTTCCACTCATACGCATACGCGGTTTTTATACAAAGACAGCAAGGTGCTATATAGCAATTATGCCCGGTGCTGCGCCGTCAATGGCAAGCTGCTCTTGAATACACTAAAAACTGTACCTTGCCGTCGTAAAGATTATTCCAATGCTCTTGCAAAAGTTTTTGAAATTACCGATTCAGCAATCTGCGAAATATCACACTCACCGCCGCCGGAAGAACATGAATACAGCGAAAAAAAGACTTATCGTTTCGGTGATTATATCCTTCGCATGGCGACAAAATGGAAGTTGGAGTGCAGATCCGCCGCCACCGATACCTTGATTTGGAATATGCGTTTGACAGCATGGCTATATTCGGAGTTTGAAGAAAGAAACGGTATTGTTTATTTCGGCACGGCAGGTCAAGGCGGTCATTTTTACGGCGTTTCATTGACGGACGGGCGCGTGATTTTCGACTGGAATACCGGGGGAACAACTGCGGTTATATGGATAAACGATTTTTTGGCAATTACCAACCGCAACGGTGATTTGGTATTGCTCGAACCGGCGGACGGTTCAGAAATAAAACGGTATCATCATAAACGAATGGTCATATCTGCTGGAGGATTGGAGCATGGAGGTAAGCTTTATACAGCCATGTATGATAAAAAAGAGTTTCACACGCTTTATGCGGTGTGTTTGGACTTACCTGAAAACGAAAACGCAGGGCGCGATTGACGCGCTCACACAAGTTAAGGAGGATTTCCACCCAACAAAGGCTGAAGCTGCAGCCCCGACGCAGCCGCCCGCGCTGCCTTGAGAGTCAGCGAGAAATCCGCCACGAGAGAGCTTGGTTTATTTTGTGGATCGTCCTGACCCATAGGAACGAAATAAATATTGCGCCTGTTAAGGAGCTTGCCCAGATTTTGTGCCGAGCCGCTAAGAGCATCGTTTGTGGAAAGTCCGATAAGCACGGGCTTTTCGTTGCGCAACTGCGCTTTCACCGCCATGGCGATGCAGGTGTCGGTGATTCCGCCCGCGATTTTCGCCAATGTGTTGCCCGTACACGGGGCGACAATAAGCAGGTCAAACAAACCCGCCGGACCAATTGGCTCCACCTGAGCGATGGTGTGCCACACATCCTTGTTCGTTATAATCTGGGCGCGGCTTGCCCAGTCCGCCGCCTGCCCAAAGCGGGTGTCAAGGTTGTAGGCGTTTTCGGAAAAAATCACCTGCAGATCCTCACCTGCGACCGCAAAGTCTGCCAGTATGGGAAAAATTGTCCCAAAAGTGCAGAATGAACCTGTGATACAAAACCCTATTTTCATGGTACTATCCCCTCTAAATTTGACATTATATGCGAAAAATGCTAACACAAATCGTCTAAAAGCTAATCTCTAACGTCTAAAATCATAGCATTAATTGTGTCGGCGATTATCTCACCTGCGGTTTTCGGCGCGGTTTTCCCCGGCAGTGAGGGAGCGTAGATGTAGGGCATATCCAACTCTTGTGCCGCGATTTTGTCGATACCGAAAGGTGAACTGGCGATTTCGATGAGCAGACAGTCCCTGTTCAGCAACGCCAACTGCTCACGCCCCAAAATCTGGGCGGGTACGGTGTTGACAACACAGTCAAAGTCCATATTCCGCACACTTGCCCCTTTTAACTGTCTGCTGCCGCTGTTGTGTTCTCTGCTGTCCTTAGCTAACTTACCGCTATTTTCGTATCCGTCAACAACAATTTGGGCACGATCACGAGCTTTGCGCGCCCAGATGAATACCCGCGCGCCCATACCGCGCAACGCCCGCGCCAACGCCCTTGCACAGCGACCATAACCTAGAATACACACGCAACAGTGGGCGATTGCGGTTTCCAGGTTCTCTATCATTAGGGCGATTACCCCCTGTGCAGTGGGGACAGCGTTGGAGATTGCCAACTCCTCGCGGGCGAAATAGTCGTGGAGGGACAGACCGCGGCGGAAGAACATCTCGCTCACCTGTGACGGCGGCATAGCTGCGAACACCCGTTGTGTAGGCGACACAAGCTCCGCAATATCCCGCGCGTTCACTTCATCATTGCCGTACTGACCCATGATTTGCCATTGGCTATGGGAGTTTTTATCAAAAAACGGCAGCACAATTATCTGTGAAGCAGGCAGCTCTTTGCGCCAATCATCCGTAAATTTGAGGTCAGAAAACTCACATTGGGACTCAAAGTGTCCCAATGTCGCCTCATGCCCCAACGCGGTAAAGCGTCTGGCGGCGTAGAGCATTCGGCGGTCGCCGCCTAGCAAAAGAATTTTCATGATTTACCCTCCGCGCGCGGTGATGATTATGTTACAGGATATGCGCGCGGGAGCGCAGAGGATACAGTAAGGTGTGACAAATGCTCTTAATTGTGGTATAATACAGCGGACAAGAGAAAGCGCCCCGACATCATCAGGAAAATACAGCTAATAAGGGCTTGTTGAAAAACTATCTTTCATTTTTCTTATCGGATATTTTTTCAACATCGCCAATAAGCAGAATGAGGCTATATGAATAACCCACACACAAACCCAAGCGCACCCCTTGCCGAGCGAATGCGTCCGCGAAACCTTGACGAGGTGGCGGGGCAAGCGTTGCTTTTGGGCGAAGGGCGGCCATTGCGCAATATCATCCTCTCCGGTCGTCTGCCAAACCTGATTTTTTACGGACCTCCCGGCATCGGCAAAACCACTCTTGCGGAAATAATCGCCCGGAGTACCGATCGCTATCTAGTCAAGCTCAACGGCACAACAGCGGGGACAGCGGATATCAAATCCGCTGTGGCGAAGCTAAACACCATCCTTGCTCCAAACGGTATTTTGCTCTATCTGGATGAGATACAGTATCTGAACAAAAAGCAGCAGCAGACACTACTCGAATATCTTGAAAAGGGCAGTATCACCCTCATTGCATCAACGACGGAAAATCCGTATTTTTATATTTACCACGCTCTATTGAGCCGCGCGACGGTGTTTGAGTTTCGCGCGTTGTCTGCCCAAGACATTGTGCCTGTGGTGGCACGGGGCTTTAGTGTGCTGTGTGAAAATTCGCCGTGTGAGCTTGAGGACGGCGTGGTGGACTATATTGCCAAAGCGTGCGGCGGGGACGTCCGCAAGGCGCTGAACGCTGTGGAACTCTCGTTTTTGGCGGCGAATGGTGAGAAAATAACCCTTGAGTTGGCGCGTAATCTGACGCAAAAATCCGCCCTGCGCTATGACAAGGACGGCGATGAACATTATGACATTGTATCGGCGTATCAAAAATCCATGCGCGGCTCTGATGTGGATGCGTCACTGCACTATTTAGCGCGGCTGTTGGAGGCGGGGGATTTGCCATCGGCGGTACGGCGCTTGATGGTCTGCGCCTGTGAGGATGTGGGGTTGGCATATCCACAAATAATACCAATCGTCAAGGCGGCTTGCGATATTGCCCAGGCGGTTGGGCTGCCAGAGGCGCGTATCCCCCTCGCCGACGCGGTGATTTTGGTGTGCAACGCCCCTAAAAGCAATAGCGCGTACCTTGCAATCGACGCGGCAATCGCCGACGTACGCAACGGAAAAAGCGGTCCTGTTCCGCGCGGGTTGCAGAACAAGCACTTTGACGGCGCGGAACGCGAGGTTAAGGGGCAGCACTACCTCTATCCCCACGACTACCCTCACCACTGGACGGCGCAACAATATTTGCCCGATGCCTTGGCGGGGGCAAAATACTACACCCCGGGGGACAACAAAACCGAGCGGGCTTTTGAAGATTATTGGTTGAAAGCGGGAAAGAGGATTTAGGATACACTGTCTGGAAAAAGAATATTCAGTTGCATTCTCAACCAAAAATCCCCTCAATGGGGCGGATCCGAGCAAGCCTCTGTTGCGTATCGATCTGGTCAATCATCACGGAAACAGCGGGAAAAAGGTATTCATTGCCTAGCGCGTCCTCAATATACCACACGTCGTTGGCGGGGAGACTCTCTACCTGCGCAACAGTACCGTAAAGGCGACCTGTGTCCGCGTCTACAACACTGCAGCCCACAAGCTCGGCGACAAATACCTCGTCCTCGTCCAATTTCGCATCATCACGAAAAAACCACAGGGTACGCCCCCGCAGTTTTTCAGCGTCGTTGATGTGGTTAACACCTTCAAGGACAAAGAGCAACACGTTTTTGTGTTGGCGTACAGAGCGCGGAGTAACAGGGATTTTGCCCGCCTCATCCCAGTAAAGGGTCTTGAACTGGCGGGCGAAATCCGCTCCATCACAAAAAGGCTTGACGCGCAATTCACCGCGCAAGCCATGTGTGCCGACTATTTCGCCTAATGGCAGAAAAGTCATTGTCCCGCAGATTCTATCTCAACGTTGATTCTCAGATCCTGCCTGTAAGCAACGGCGCGGAGCACTGTGCGGATTGCCTTGGCAATGCGCCCCTGCTTACCGATAACACGCCCTGTGTCGCTGTCGGCGACGGTAAGGTGGAATGTGATTGCGCCCTCCTCGTCTGGTGCGTCTTCTGTGACGACAACAGCGTCTGGATTTTCTACTACACCTTTGGCGATGTCGATTAATAGCTCTTTCATTTTGACCTCCTAGATTATACCGTCTCTTTTGAGCAGAGCGCGGACTGTGTCAGTGGGTTGTGCGCCGTTTTTCAGCCATTGTGCCACTTTTTCAGCGTCAACGTTGACTTCTGACGGCTCTTTCAGGGGATTGTATGTGCCGATTTCTTCGATGAACCGCCCATCTCGGGGGTAGAGAGAATCTGCCACAACAATGCGATAGAAAGGAGCCTTTTTTGCGCCCATACGGCGCAGACGAATTTTTACTGCCATTTGTTCCTCCGTGAGTGATGTATATCATAAAAGCTCTTGGCTTGTATGAACTTATTAAGTGGAAAGCTAAATAAGGATAAAGGAGTGAGGAAACAGGATTTAGGCTAGATTTCAGATGCCTTGTCTTTATCCTCATACCTCAACGCGCTAAACTTTCTAAAACGGGAATCCGCCCATTCCTCCGCCTGCACCCTGCATACTTTGCATCATGCGGCGCATCTGTTTTTTGTTGCCTTTGCCGCCGAACTGGGAGAAGAGCTTCTTCATTTGCTTGTGCTGTTTCAAGAGCATATTAACTTCCTCAATTCCCCGCCCGCTCCCTGCGGCAATGCGGCGTTTACGCGAGCTGTTGATAACCTCGGGGTTCGAGCGTTCTTTTTTCGTCATAGAGAGGATTATCGCCCGCATTTTGTCAAACTGACTCTCGTCCACCTCGACATCGCGCATCTGCTTGCCAAGCCCGGGTATCATCGCAAGCATATCCTTTATGTTGCCCATTTTTTTAATCTGCTCGAACTGATCGAGCATATCGTTCAGGTCGAACTTGTTTTTCATGAGCCGCTCTTGCATTTCCAGGGCTTTTTTCTCGTCAATCGCCTGCTCTGTTTTTTCGATTAGGGACAACACGTCACCCATGCCCAAAATGCGGCTTGCCATGCGGTCTGGGTGGAACGTGTCCAAGTCATCCAGTTTTTCCCCAACACCCACGAATTTCACCGGCTTGCCCGTCACCGCCAACACTGAAAGTGCCGCGCCGCCGCGGGTGTCGCCGTCTGTTTTGGTGAGGATGACCCCGTCCACGCCCAAAGCGTTGTTGAAACCCTCCGCCACAGCGACCGCGTCCTGCCCCGTCATGGCATCCACTACCAACAAAATTTCCGTGGGGCGAGCGACGGATTTTATTTCCCGCAGCTCGTCCATCAACGCTTCGTCGATGTGCAGACGACCTGCAGTATCCAGTAAAACATAGTCAAACCCCTGATTTTTTGCCAGGGCAATCGCCTCTTTTGCCGTTTGGGTTGGGGGATTGGTTCCGTTCTCGTAAACCGGAACATCCGCCTGTTTACCCAGGATTTTCAGCTGTTCGATAGCGGCGGGGCGGTAGATATCACAGGCGGTGAGTAGGGGACGGTGTCCCTGATTTTTCAGCATCAGCGCAAGTTTTGCACAGTGGGTGGTCTTGCCTGAACCTTGCAAACCGCACAGCAGCACCACTGTCGGCGGAGTTGGCGCGGATGCCAGTCGGGTACGTGTTCCCCCCATGAGGGCAATGAGTTCCTGGTTGACTATTTTGATGACCATCTGGGAGGGGGTAAGGCTTTCCATGACCTTTTCCCCAACGGCTCGCTCGGTGACGCGTGTTGTGAAATCCCGCGCCACTTTGTAGTTCACGTCAGCCTCCAACAACGCCATACGCACCTCACGCATAGCACTCTTAACGTCGCTTTCGCTCAAACTCCCCTTGCTCTTGAGTTTGCGAAACGCCGCCTCTAGTCTGTCAGAAAGTCCGTCAAACGCCATATTTTCTCCAATCTTGTATTCTCACTCATTGTAACTGAATTTCTTATCACGCGGTGAGGAGCAACTCTTGAGCTATGCGTTCAATCTTCGCACTTTGGTTGCCGATCTCGCCCACATAGCCTAGCTTGCGAATTGCCTTGACACTGTTGAGAATTTCGCCGATTGCCTGTTCCCGCTCCGCCTGTTTTTTCAGCAACTGCATATGGGCTTCATACGCTGTCAGTTGCTGTTCCGCCCGCTTGATTGCGTCGCGCACGCCTTGTCGGCTGATACCCTCGTTAGCGGAAATCTCCGCAAGGGATAAATCCTCTTCAAAATAGAGAGTCAGATAGTCAAGCTGTTTGGGCGTTAGCATACTGCCGTAAACGTCCATAAGAGGCACAATCCCTAGATTTTTCGCCACGGACAACACCTTCCATACAAAATGGTGTAAAGTGTTTTACTTTACATCAACGGCATATAGTATAACAGATTTTTTTAATTGTGTCAAGTCGATTTTTGGGGCAATTTGGAGTGTTATCCACATATTAATGTGTATAAGCTGTTGAAAACTCCATTAATGGGATTTCTAGCACAATATATCGAGAAAAGCGTGGAATATTGCCTATATGTTGTGTTGTGCCAGAATTTTCCTGGGCATAAGCTGTTGCAAAAGTCGTTAGTGGTAATATTTAGTATTTGGGCATACACTGTAAAAAAAGTAATTGGGAGATTGCAATGAGTAAGTGTCATGTGACGGAATTGCGCTGTAAGGAAGTCATCAACGACGTGGACGGTGAGCGGCTTGGGTTGGTGGGCGACGTGTTGGTAGACACGGAATGCGGACGCGTGGTCAAGCTGCTTGTCTATGGGAGATCGAAGTTTTTGGGACTTTTTGGGCGTGAGGAAGACATACATATCCCTTGGGAAGACGTGCGTGTTGTGGGTGAGGAAACCATTTTAGTGTGCCTGAAAAACCCGCCGAAACGCGAAATATCTCACTCCCAAAGAGGGAACAGCAGCGTTTTTTCGGATTTTTTTAAGTAGGGGAGTAAACGAAAGGTCCAGGAAAATTCCTGGGCTTTTTTGTTGCTCGCTCATAATCATTCACATCAACCCCTGGCTGTCCTGCTCTTGTTGAACCTTGGATGGTGGGGTCAGGGAGTTCTCCTTCGGTAATAGGCTCTTTTGGGGTGATTTTTTTGCCAAACGAGAGAAAAAAATGCACAAATAATTTGTTCATTTCGAGTATTTTTGACGCAGACGGGGTGAAAAAAGACCAAAAGCCGCCGTGGGCGAAGTCTCCGAGGAGGTCAACTAAAGCCCTAACTTTCTATCCAGTCCCCGGAACTGCAGCGCTTCAGCGACGTGGGGTAAATCCACCACATCCGAACCCGCGAGGTCGGCGACAGTGCGGGACACACGCAGGATTTTGTCATAGGCGCGAGCCGACATACCCAAACGCTCAAACGCCTGCTCGAGCATATTCATTGCCTGGGGCGTTGGGGCGCAAAACAGGCGGGTTTGCGCGGCGGTCATGCGGGCGTTGCAGTGGATCCCCGTCCCTGCAAGGCGCTTTTTCTGCAGATCGCGAGCCGTGTTCACCCGCTGACGAATTGCCGCTGAGTTCTCCGACTGGTCACTGGCAGCGAGCTTGGCGAACTCCACACGCGGCACCTCAATGTGCAGGTCGAACCTGTCCAAAAGCGGACCTGACACCCGTGCCAAATACTTCTGCGCCGCCCCGCGCGGACAGGTACAGGCGCGTCCGCTGTCCCCGAAAAATCCGCAGGGACAGGGGTTCATCGCCGCCACCACCATGGTTTCGCATGGGTATGTAAGACTCGCGGCGACGCGGGAAATCGTTATCGCGCCGTCCTCCATGGGCTGACGCAAAACTTCCATGGCGTTGCGTGAAAATTCAGGCAGCTCGTCCAAAAACAGCACGCCGTTGTGGGCAAGGGAAATCTCTCCGGGGCGGGGAACAGTACCGCCGCCGCTGAGTCCCGCCCCGCTCACCGAGTGGTGGGGAGAGCGGAACGGGCGAGCGTTTATCATGCTCACCCCTGGGGGCAACGCTCCCGCGACGGAGTAAAGTTTCGTGGTTTCAAGGCTCTCATCAAAGCTCATTTCGGGCAAAATCGAGGGCAATCGCTTAGCTAGCATACTCTTGCCCGAACCGGGCGGGCCCACTAAAATCACGTTGTGCCCTCCCGCGGCGGCGACTTCCAATGCGCGCCGAGCAGCAAACTGCCCCTTGACGTCGGTAAAATCCGGTAGGGATGACCGGCTGTCTTCCTGGGGGAAATCTTCGGTGCGAACAGGTTTTATGAGAATACGTCCGCTCAAGTGATCGGCGAGCTGCCGCACGTTTTCCACCGGGTAGACGGTGATGTCCTTGAGAGCGGCAGTTTCGGCAGCGTTAGCGGCGGGGATAAACACCTCCCGCAGACCGTCGGCGCGAGCTTGAATAGTCATGGGCAATACCCCACGCACAGACTGCACATCACCGTTGAGACTCAACTCGCCCAAAAATGCCATGCCCGCAGGGTCAAAACGCAGGTCACCGTTCGCCAAAAGCACGCATACCAGTATGGGCAGGTCATAGACCGACCCCTCTTTGCGGATATCTGCGGGGGCGAGATTGACGGTGATTTTGCAGACGGGAAAAGAAAAACCGCTATTTTTCGCGGCTGACGGTACTCTCATTTTCGCTTCGCTGACGGCGGAATCGGGCAAGCCCACTACATCGAACTTGGGCATAGACCGCAGCAAATCCACCTCAACCCGCACAGCATAGCTCTCCATACCGAACAGCCCCAGACTGTTCACTTGAGCGAACATAAAAACTCCTTGTCCTTAGCTCTTGTCGGGGTTTAGTATAGCATATTTTTTGGGGAGAAGTCAAGCGGCAGGTGACAGGTTGTTATCCCGTAAATTTTTGTACTCTTTCCTCTGTTATTTTTTATTAAAATTCAGTCCCGAGCGAAAATCGGGCGCGATGGCGAAAGGGAAATACACGTTTTGTATGCCCTTGCCCAGAGCGAAAACGCTGTTTGCGTCACTTATTGGCAGTATAACTCCGTTTTGCATTAAATGGTTCTCAGCCATTCGTGCAGCGTTCACCGTGGATTTTTGGTCATTGGCGCCGCGCAGATCATCCAAAAGATCATCGTAAGTTTTTGAGCTGAAACGGGCAATATTGTCAGGAGAATTACTGGCAAATTGCCGCAAGAAGCTATAGGGGCTTTGTCCGCGCAGTTCCAGAGGATAGATGGCTGCTGTAAAGTTTCCCGCCTTTACAGCGTTGAGCAATTCGTCTTGAGTCAGCACCTCCAACGAGGTCACCACATTTAAGCCAAAGGCGGCATTCCACTGCTGAAGTATCTCACGCACAAAGCTTTCATACTCGGCGATACACAGTACCGTGAGTTCCAAGGGTGAATCCGGCATTCGTGCCTTGCCCTTGCTGTAGGAAATACTGGCAAAGCGTCCCTTACCCGCCAGTGATCGGAATTTTTCCTCCCCCACCAACGCCGAGGTAGGCACCGCTCCCTGAGCCGTAATATTCAGCGCGTTGATATCCAAAACGCCCGTCAGGGCGGCGCGGACTCTGCCGCTTTTCAGCGACGGGAGGGAGCAGTTGAAAATCAGCGCGTCAAGGCGGTTGTCGATAGTCACAGCAGTCGCTCCTGAGGGCAAGTCGTCCATGGTTTTCAGCAGGGTAGCGGAGTAGAGATTCGTCGCTAACCGCGCCGTGTACTGCGCCGTGTTGGAGTCAATTTGCATGATAACACTGGCGGGCAAAACGGGCTTTTCCCCTGCGTATAAGGGGTTTTGCCGCAAGGTTACCGATGCCAGACCCTCGCGCCAACGGGAAAGATAAAACGCCCCGTTGTAGATGAGATACTCGCTCTCAAGCCCGTAACGCCCAGTGGTCGCCTTAAAAAATGCCTCGGAGCAGGGATAAAACGGCGCAAAGGCGAGGGAGGGCAAAAATTCTCCGTTGCCCTGTGTAAGAGTGATTTCCAGTGTATGTTTATTAACCGCACGCACGCCCAGTTCGCTTTTACCGAGCGTGCCCTCACGGATTTCGCGGGCGTTTTTGATTTGGTATAGCCTGTCGGCAAGAGGGGAATTCGTCAGCGGATCCACAGCGCGGCGAAAGGCGAACACAAAATCTTGTGCGGTGACCGAGTCGTCGAATCCTTCAAAAAACTCCTCGGGGATTTTCTTGTTTGTGCCGGCGTTGGTGAACCATTTCGCCCCCTCGCGCAGATAAAACGTATAAACTCGCCCCTCATTTTCCCAATATTCAGCGACACCAGGCTGAATCGTGCCGTCCTCACCGATACGCACAAGCCCCTCCATTACGCCCAACAAAATGGCGTCCTCAGCCGTGCCGCTGACAAGCTGTGGGTCAAGGCGGCTAGGGTTGGCGGGGATGGGGTAGTAAAAATCCTTGCCCGTGCCGTCGTCGCCCTGGCAGGCGGACAGGAGTATCACTGCGAGGAAAATCAGGGCTGCTACCATCGCGTAACGAGAGGTTTTCACATGGCTCACTCCTAACTTTAATATATGTAGTTGTAGTTTTTTGATTGCAGCGATTATTATACCACATTTTGGCGCGTTTGTCACGCCATGACCTGATGAATTGCAAACCTCAATTCTGTGTATTCATCCCTGTATCCTCTCGAATTTTCCTTGTATTTACTAACTTGCAACCGCTAGTTGCGGAATTGACA
>Ga0099364_10005496_pt1 | contig 18781 bp, 15 predicted proteins | sample TergutTh196P3_FD_73070 | JGI IMG/M metagenome (GOLD analysis project Ga0099364, IMG submission 73070) | Microcerotermes parvus P3 segment gut microbial communities from Pointe-Noire, Republic of the Congo - Th196 P3 | ecosystem: Host-associated > Arthropoda: Insects > Digestive system > Gut ...
ATTGACCAGCCGAAAATTGTATCTTCAATTGAAAAAGGCTGGAGTTTTGCTATGGCAAAACTCCAGAAGGCAAGTTTTGCAGACTCCCTCAAAGCGATCCTGCACATAGACGCCCGCCTCTGCATTTCTATTTTGAGTTATCAAGGCTTTTATCAGGAAACGTTGTTTCCTGTTCGATTTTATTCGTCCAGCATCTAAATTTTTAAGTGCTGGGCGTAAAGTAAGGAGTTTTGTATGAAAAATACAATCAAACTGTTCGGCATTATCGCCCTTGTGGTGGTAATGGTATTCACGGCCTGCGGTGGCGGCGGTAATGGCTCCGGAGGCGGCGGCGGTAATGGCCCTGGAGGTGGCGGCGGTGATGAAGGAGTGGATTTCCTGTATGGGGGTGTTCCCTACACAGGCGGGGAAATAGCATCCCTCGAAGGCTTTGTTGGGGATATTGATGGTTTTCCTAAGGCAGACCCGGATAAATCAATCGGAAATGTGGGATCGGTTTCAGCAGACAATAGATTAATCTTGAACCTTCCGGCAAATATTGCTGACATCAACTTGGTGGATTTGGTAGGGATAAGATATGGAGTTTTGAGTGTTGTATCCACCAATTTTTCCACGGACAATTTTGGCGGTACGGTATTAATCTCTAAGGACTCTGATCTGGCAATGCTTATGTATGTAAACCAAGATGTGATTGTTGACGGAAAAAATCTTAAACAAGGCTGGAATTACGTGACTCCTGGTAGCAGCCCTGGTAAAATTAATGCCCTTATAACTGACCTTTCCGGATGGACATTTGAAATTGTAGAGTGGTAAAAAAGCTGGTTAACAGTGGCTGTCACCTGCGCCATATAGCGGTGTCGATACTTGTAATCGGCGCTATATGCAGCGCTGGTGTCAGTCACCCATCCGGCGACTATCTAATCGAAGCTATGGCTTTTTGGGTAAGGCTGTCGCAGCGTTCATTGTAAACATTGCCCGCATGGCCCTTTATCCACTGCCAGTTTATCGAATAATCCCCGGCAAAGCTGATACTGTCCAGTTCCTGCCAAAGGTCCTTGTTTTTGACCGGCTTTTTATCTGCTGTTTTCCAGTCCCTTGCTTTCCAGTTTTGTATCCACTCGGTAATGCCTTTCTGAACATACTGGGAATCGGTGTAAAGTGTAATCTGGCGGGGAAGGCCTTTTTTTTCTTTTAGGGCTTTGAGGGCGGAGATCACGGCCATAAGTTCCATTCGGTTATTTGTGGTGTTATGCTCTGCGCCCCAATCCTCCGCAGCAACAGTTTCACCCTGGAAGGTTTTTATAACCATTACATAGGCCCAGCCGCCGGGCCCTGGGTTTCCGGAACAGCCGCCGTCAGTATAAATTTGCATTACGGTTCCCAAAATATACAGACACAAGGGACGAAGCCAGGGCTGTAAAAGCAATAAAAACCGGCAGAAATACCGGAATTACCGGATTCAAAATACTAAAATTAAAAATACTATGGATTAAAACAGCGCTGATAAACAAACTAAATGCATTAAAACGCGATTTTGAAATATTACCAAGCGCCGCGCCAACCCTTATACCGCATGTGCCATGTACGGCGGCAGAAGATAAGCGCAGGAATGCAATGCCGGGATCTGCCAGGCTGTAAAAAATATTTTCGCCCACAGCAAATCCAAGGCCTGCTGCAAGACCGGAAGCAGCGCCAAAAAAAGGAGCTGAACGCATATAAGGCCCTGATTCCTGCCCTCCCTTGAACATAATCCTTGAATACGGAATAAAATAAAAAAGCAAAAATAATAAAAGAGCGCGGCTTAATTCTTCGATCAAAGAAACGCGGATAATAATACTGTATAAAAGCTGTGTCAAATGGCTTGTGCCGTATAAATGCATAGGGAAAAAACTTTGCGCCAAACCCGCCACAAGGACAGTAAGTACGCCTGCTGCGGCTGCAAGAAGAAATCTAAGCGTACCGAATTTCTTTTTTTTGAACCAGATATAAACAGGAACAAGCGGCATTAATACCATGACCAGTAATAAAAAAACCGCCCTAAGACCATTCATTTTTTGCCTTTACTTTTTCTTTTGTTTTTTATTTTCAATGAACCTTTCTCGATAAGTCCGTCTTTTACGCCCCAGTCATAAATAATTTTCTTTAAGCCTTCGTGAACAAGCCTGAGCGGTTGATTGCATTGTACGCAGATAAAACGGCCGCCTTTATCAAGATTTTTCTTTGCGCAGCCAACGCACCATGTTTTATTACAGGATTGGCAGGAACCAGCCGGCATATCATCAGGCGGCATGGCATAAAGGCGTATCCCGTGAATGGGTACGGGTTTTCTGGCGACCTTCCAGCTATTGCTGCAGGAAGCGCAGGAAATTGTTACATTAAGCTGTGAATCAAGATGGTTTATCATGTCATCCCTGCGCCGGGCAGCAGTATCGGAAAGTTCCAGGTGATTCAGATCTTCAAGGATTTCCAGCGCTTCATCAATGCGCTGTAATTTAATATATACCCATCCCAAAGAAAGCAGGGAAGGAATATGATCAGGATCAAGTTCCAGGGCTTTAAGACAGGCAGTTTCGGCACTGGAAAATTCGCCTTTCTTGCAGGCAACATAACTGATTGCTTCCAGAACAGAAGCGCTGGATGCGATATTAAGTAATTTCGCCAGAATGGTATCGGCCTCGCCGTATAACCCCATTTCGATCAGATACGCAGCCCTGTTGCCAAGGTATTCCGCATTATTCGGAGCAGCAAAAACAGCTTTCCTGTAGTATTCGTCCGCCTCTTCCAGACTACCTGCTTCCACAAGAATATTGCCGGCACAATTTGCAGCCATGCCTGGTTCATAATCAATATCGTTTCTTGAAAGAATCTTTAGAGCCTCGTCCAAAGAACCTTGCCGGGCAAGCAATAAAGCGCGGTTCATCATGATAGCCGGATGATCTCCCAGAGCAGAATGAGCTTTTTTCAAATACTCTGCCGCGGCATCAAGTTTATTATTCGCAAGACTAAGCTGAGCCGCAAAATTATTGATCCAGCCGTCTTTTGGATCGATTGCCAGGGCAGCTTCCAAATCCGATAAAAGCCTTTGGTCTTTAGGGTCATTATCCAAAAGATAGCGATTCTCCGCCAGCTTAAAATGGAAAAGGGCATAATCCTGTTTTATGGAAACAGCTTCTTCCAAAAGATCAAGGGCTTCCCTGCGATCTCCTTCCCGGATAAAAAGCAAAGCCTCAAGATAAGCCAAAGCCGCGTCTTTTGAAAGACGTTTTTTCCCTTCAAGGTCCCGGGCCGCTGTAATTTTATCCCAGGCCATGTCCCAGTCCTCGACAGCAAAAGCCCATTTGCCGGCAAGGCCGTGAGCTTCGGCATTAGTATCGCCAAGCTGGAGCAGCTTTGGAACAAGAAGGCCCAGATCATTATAATTTTCAGCGGCCAGGAAACTTTTGCCCGCGGCCAGGTATTTATTCAAGGCCATTTTTTTCTTGCCAAGTATCTCGTAAACATTGGCCGCATTTTTGGCAAAAAGACCGTTATTTGGATCAAGTTCATAAGCCTTATCGTATGCTTTTGCCGCCCCGTTATATTCCTTAAGGTTAAAGCAGGCATGCCCCATAAAAGTATAAAGCGCAGGATCATCGGGTTTTAATTTATTTGCCTGTTTGCAATATTTTTTTAATTCAGGATATTTTTCTTCTTCATAAAAAATCTTGGCCATTTCTATAACAGCTTGATTTCCTTCCGGCGTTTCAATGTTTTCCTGGAAACAGGCGCTGATATATGACTCCGCTTCCTGGGTATAACCTGCCAGCTGGGCAAGCCGGCCTGCGAGGAGCAGTTCTTTCTGGGTTCTCTTGTAATCCGGAGATTTCCAGGCTTTTTTAATCTGTCCCAGGGCTGCCCTGTACTGACCCAGGGCTGTAAAAGTCTCCGCCAGATTAAGCCGGGATTTGGGGTTAATATGTGTATTTCCTTTTGAGATATCATCTTTCCATTTTTCATACACAGCGGAGACTTCGGAAAACCGTGAATCAACTGCCAGGGATTCCAGAAAGACCTCTGCGGTATATATACCAGGATCACCTAATTCCAGGGGGGTCATTAAAAGCGAAACATCGCTTCCGGGTTTGATAAATTCCGGAATTTCACCGGAAGCTGATTCGTCGTAACTGGTATCCGCCTCATAAGAGGCTGCTGTAAAGGCGATTCCGCCATTCAGGATTGTTGAATCATTGATTTCCGCAACCCAGCAGCCGCGGATTAAAAGAACAATTTTGCTGCCAAAGTTAATAATTGTAAAATCAATCCCGTGATCCCTTGACAACTCAAAAGACATGACATCCGGCAGTTCGGTCCAGCCGATTAAGGCATGAGGCATATTATTCCGCACAACATCCAGCCTAAAATACCCTTTGCTGGAAATAAGGAAAGAATAATAGGTTTTCTCGTCAATTATGCGGAACATCATCCCGCCTGCGGCATAACCGCCGCGGCTGTCAATATATAAACGCCCCTGTATCAGCAAATCTCCGTATTTGTAACCGGGAACATCTGTCCAGACAATGGAATTGGTTTTCTTAAGACCAAGTACAAGGCAGTTGCGGGAATTGAATTTCTGGATATTGGCATCGTATAAAGATTCTGATTTAATATCAAAACGGACTTGTCTGGGTTTGCTGAAGTCTGCGATCCATTTTTCCTCGATAATTGCATCGGGGTTGACAGCCTTGCGGCGAAATATATGGGGAATCGATAAGAGTTTCCTGAATATACGCAGCATACTATATTTCTATACGAAAAACATAAAAAAGTCGAGGTCTTTGTGACGAAACTATTCATAAGTATGAAAAATAAAAATTTTTACAGGGATTTACTATTATTTACCCTGGCTTTGGCAATACTGGCTTTTTCTTTATTCCGCTTATGGACAGACAGCAAAAATCCTGCGGACAGGGTAAAAACACTGGTTTTTACACACGACTGGGAAGGAAAGGAAGAAATTCTAACAACTTTAATAAATGAATTTGAAGAGCTTAATAATGGAATAAGAATAAATGTAGCCAAAGGCGGTATAACCGGCGATATAATCGCAATGCACAGCCTGATGATTCCGGAATTTCTTAAGCAGGAACTGATTGAGCCGGAAACCTTTACCCTTTTAACATTTTTCCACCCGCTCTATTACAATACAGATATTCTTGCAGAAAATGGTTTTATCCGGCCTCCCAGGACCCGAAGCGAGTTTTTGGCACAGGCAAGAACAATAAGCGCGGCAGAAAACGGGATTTACGCAATAGCCATGGCCCTTGAAAAAGACAATGTCCGCAGCCATATACGCGATTTATATTCCTGGATTTTGGCATCGGGCAATACTTCAATTACAGAAAGGGAAGCCGCAGATATCCGGGATTTTATTTTATTGCTTGAAAGGGAAAAACTGCTTTTCCCCGGAGCTTTTGACATGGACGAAAATGAAAAAAGAAATGCCTTTATCGAAGGTAAAACAGCATTCATGATCGGCACGGCCGAGGACATGGAATTCCTCAGGCAAAGCCTTGGAGAAGCGCTTGACTATACCGCCATCCCCGTGCCGGATAACTATATAGGCAGACCTGTCTTTGCCGCAGGAAGCTGGAGCCTGGGAATTGCGCGGGGATCCGCGTACAGGGACGAGGCTCTTGCATTTATTGAATTTTTAACCGGGCGCAGCAGCAGCCTTGTAAAAGACTGGGCGGTTCCCGCTGACGGAAACATTAATACGGTTCAGGATGCTTTTTATTCAAAAGCAAGGGAACTATATATAAGCGGAGACTTAATAGATAATTTTGAGGGTATTGATTTTGAACAAATCAGGCTTGAAATAACAGGAAACTTATAGCCCGGCGTATTTTTGATGCGCGATATTTCGATAGGGGCTGCAAACCTTCTGCCCCTGGCTTTATGAAAGAGGTAATGATTGTTTCATAACTCCATAACGTCAAAAAACAATACTTGCATCTGCTCCGGCGCCGGCCGTTGCAGACTTCCCGTGTACTGTAAAGGGCAGTTCTTTGCCGGACATATTCTTTACTGTCAACTTGCTGCCGGTAACTGTAACGCCGGCCCTCTGGCCTTTCCAGATAATCTGGAAGGAGATGGACTTTATCTCTTTGGGCATACAGGGTTTGAATGTCAATATGTCTGCGCCCAGAGCATTGACCATGCCGCCGAAGCCCAGGACAATCTCCTGCCACATTCCGCCTACATTGGCAAAATGGATGCCTTCCGAAGCGCGGGGACCAGGGCCAAAGTCAATGTCCATGGACTTCTTCCAGTTATAATAGGCTGTATCCGGACGGCCTATGCAGGCGGCAACAATGGCGTTGTGACAAATTGAATTGGACGAGTCGTGAATGGTGTAAGGGTTGTAGTAGTCGAAGGAGGCTGCCATTTCCTCTTTGCTGAAGGCTTCGGTGTAAAGGCCCATAAGGGCGATAACGTCGGATTGTTTAAGGCACTTGGCACGGTAACGCAGTTCCTGTGTGGTGTAAAAGCCGAACAGCTTGTCCTTGTCCTTCCACAGGCCCTCGATGTCTATTTCGCAAAAGGCCGTATCAAAATCATCGCACTGCCAGATGATTTTTCGTTCGTCATCTTTTGGGATGGAAAGGCCGTCGGCAATCTCGTTGAAAAGGGCGATTTCTTTTTCGTCAAAGCCGATTTTAGCGCACAGCTTTTTGTAAATATCCGGCGCATCAGCCTTGCACATGCCCGCTGCCTTTTCCACCAACCGGAGGTTTTCTCTTACAACAAAGTTTGTATACGCGTTGTTGTTGGTTATTGGTTTGTACTCGTCCGGGCCCATGACGCCCAGGATGTGCCAGCCAGGGCGGCCCTTGATTTTGTTTGCCCGTGTTGTCCAATAACGGGATGTTTCAATTATGATTTCAAGGCCATGGTTATAGAGAAAGTCTTTGTCCAGGCTGTTTAGATAATAGTGCCACAGTCCGACTGCTATATCGGCGGAAATATGTATCTCATGATCTGCGTATTCAAACAATGAACAAACCTCGTTGCCGTAACGGTCGGTCTGCCAGGGATAGCGCGCGCCAATATAATTATGGGCTTTTGCGCTTCGCCTTGCTCCGTCCAGTATGTTGTAGCGGTAAAGGCCGGTCATTTTTGCCAGCTCCGGCTGAGTGTAGATGTAGAAGGGCTGGAAGAAAATTTCCATGTCCCAGCAGACCGAGCCCAGATACATCTCGCTGGTGCTGCCTTTTGCACAGTTGAGCGCGCGCGGGTCAGTGGAACGGGCGCGGAACAGGTGGTAAATGGACTGTCTTATGGCCCGCTGGCTGTTGTAGCCCTCCGGATCCTTTGCCTCGATCTGCACATCGGATACATCCCAGTTTTTGGCCCAGCGGGCAGCATGGGCGGCGTGCAGGTCTTTAGCGCTTTTATCCAGGGCAGCATTGATCATTTTTAAGCCCTCGTCCAGCAGTAATTCGCTTTCAAAATAGACGCTGGCTGCCTGCGCGGAAATCTTGCGCAGATTAGCTTCTTGGTTTTGAGCCAAAGAGAAGGACAGGCTTGCGTTTATCCTGCGATCTTCACGGCTGATTTCGTGTGCAGCCGTTTTGTCGCAAATCATGCGGCTGACCGTTATAACCCGATCGCCCAAATTGCCTGTGATATCTGAATAGATGGTCTGATTGCAGCCAAAGCCGACAAAACGGCTTGTAAACTTGTCATAGCCATTGGTGCGCACGTCATTGTCTATATAACTCTTGACAATAATATCAGCGCTGCCGGACACGGCCTTGATGCTGAGTTCCTGCACACACAGGAACTTGTCATCGGGGTTCATGTAGCGCTTGAACAACAGGTTTAATTTTCTGCCGGATACAGTTTCCCAGACAAATGTGCGGTAAAGGGTGGCAGTCCGCATATCCAGCCAGCGTTTGTAGCCGCTGATTTTTCCGGTTTCCATGTCCAGCTTTTCGCCGTCAGCATGGACCTCAAGACCCAGCGCATGGGGGAGATTAATGACACCCACATTCCAGAAGGGATGTTTGCCCTGTACAAGCGGGATAAAGCTGCCCCAGCGGCTTTTTTTGGTTGGAACAACTTCCAAAGAGACATTCATAGCCATGCGATCATAGGAAATGTTCTGTTCATCATCGGTAAAGCCTTCGTCAAAACCGGAACGAATGGTCAAAAAACCTGTGCCCAGGGCCATAACCGACTCGTTATGCCGCACCCTGGAGATATCGAATTTGTCCTCTATGACACACCACTCGGGGTCTATTGTTAAGTTGTCAATGTACATGATCATTCCTTATATATATTATCTTATCGTTTTCTTTTACAAGTGTTTTTCTTTTATCCTGGTCAACACATCATCCAGTGTGCCCTGGAAAGGGCCGTAAGTTTCCATTTTGATGGATACAAGGGCTGCGGCGAATTTAAGAGACTCGGCCGCATCGTGTTTTAATCTATATGACAGATAAGCGGCAAATGTAGTGTCGCCGCGCCCGGTACGTCCAATAACGCTGTTATTGGAAAATTTCTCAAAATAAGAAACGCCGTTGACATATGCCAACACGCCGTCGGAGCGGGTTATCATGATCTCGGGGCATCCCCATGACGCAGCAATCCTGGCCGCAGCCTCCAGGTCATCCGTACCTGTAAGTACCTTGGCTTCCACGACGTCAAGTTTAACCATATCCATCCTGGAGATTATTTCTTTTTTATCCTTAACATCGCCAAAATTGATCTCATTTGTAACAGGCGTGATCTGCCGCACAAAACTCTGCATGTCGGTGGAAAGGGTGTGACCCCGGGCCTTAAGGCCGTCGATTAGGGCCATATCGAATTCCGAATCCGAAATGCCGGCCAGATGAACAAACCTGGACTCAAACTCGGGGACATCGTCGATCTTGATCAGGCCGGCGGTTCTGACCAGCGTGATCTTGCGTTCGTCGACATTCTCCGATTCATGCAGTACACGGGAGTATGTCGTACAATCAGCGGGGATAACATGGACGTCAACGCCTAGATCCTTCATGGGCTGGTTGATTTTCTCTTCGTCCAGAGACATTTTGACAACAGCGGCGGTTTTAACGCCGATTCTTGCAGTGACCATGGCGCCGCACAATACAGCACTGCCTGGCGCTATTATGGGTTCGCCTCCAAATGGCTTTACCTCGTCATAGCACATATGACCAATAAATGTGATGTCGTACTTTTTCATTTTCTACCTCTGTAGTTGAGTATATGTCCAGGGATTTTATATAAACTTCATGACTAATTTTTCATTCCGGTAAGGACAATGCCTTCGACAAAATATTTTTGCCCGATAAGGTAGAAAACAATGCCGGGAATAAAGCACATGACAGTTGCACACATCAACATGGCCCAATCTTGTCTTAATGCTCCCTTAAAATTAACCAAACCTATCGCAATGGTCCATTTATCGGAAGACTGGATGTAAAGAGTCTGTTGTAATAAATCGTTCCACAAAAGGATAAAAATCAACAGAGCAACGACAATCATTGCAGGCTTTATGGCCGGTATAATAATCCTTGTTAAAATTTTCAGGTATCCTGCGCCGTCTATAATGGCAGCTTCGTCAAGTTCCATGGGAACAGTACGGATGAACTGCCGGATAAGAAATATATTAAAAGCTCCGCCGCCGCACAAAAACGGCAGAACAAGCGGCAAGTAGGAATTTGTCAAGCGAAAGAATCTTGCCCACATAATATAGAGAGGGATTAATGTTACCATACCCGGAAGCAGCATGGAGCCCACGCAAAGACCAAAAATAAAATTTTTCCCGGGAAAACGCAGGCGGGCAAAGGCAAAACCGCATAAAGTAGCTGTAACAGTTCCAAACGTCACAGCTGGCGCAATTATTGTCATTGTATTAAAAAAGTAACGCCAAAAGGGGAATTGACGTGATGCCTCGGGGTAATTGGAAAAAAGCCAATCCGGCGGGGTAAAATGGGGCGGCCATCTGAATAACTGGGGATTGGTCATAAGACTTGAACGAATAATCCAATAGATTGGGAACATTGCAATAAGAGAAAGAAATATTAAACTGATAAAAGCTATGCGATCTGCGAGAAATTCACGGGTTTTTTTTGCTTTTAACGAGTTCATCTGTCCCCCTCATAAAATACCCATTCTTTGGATGTAGCAAAAATAATACCGGTAATAATAGCTACAAGAATAAAAAATATAAATGATATTGCACTGGCATAACCAAGATGGCTTTGTATAAATCCATATTGGTACATTATATAAGTTAAAAATCTTGATGAATTGCCTGGCCCGCCCTGTGTCAGGACCATGGCAGGGGTAACAACCTGTAAATTGGTAATAAGAGCCATTAATAAATTGTAAAAGATAATAGGCGTCATACATGGAATGGTTATATGACGAAAACGCTGAATGAAATTCGCGCCGTCTATTTCCGCAGCTTCGTGATATACCCTTGGAACACTTTGCAGTCCTGCCAGGAAAATAACAATCAGATTCCCGGACTGCCACACCGCAATTAACGCCAGAGAAGGCACTACCATTTTTGAATCGGCAAGGAATCCAATCTTTTCAACGCCCATAAGGATTAAAAGATAATTAAAAAATCCGTAATTGGTATCATAAAGCCAGGACCATCCGATAAATAACGCTACAGCGGGCAGAATATAAGGCAGATAAAAAAGCGCACGAAAAAAACCTCTGGCAGGAATTTTGCGGTTCAATAACATGGCAACCGCCAGAGAATAAATCAAACAGCCTGCTACAGCTATTAATGAAAAATATGCGGTAACTCTGACCGAATCAATAAAATAAGGATCCTCTGTAAACAGGCGTATAAAGTTTTGGAGTCCGACAAATGAAAACTGGAAAGATAAACCATGCAAGTTGAAAAAACTTAAGGCAAATACCGCAATTAAAGGCCCGTAGGTAAGCACCGTAAGGCCGACAAATGCCGGTATTAAAAACAAATACCCGGCAAGTATCTCATGCGTTGTAACCTTGGTGGTAAAAACGCGTTGTTTGTTTCCAGCCATCATTATCCCTTAGATTTTTTGGGAAAACAGGTCAAAGACCTGTTTTCCCAAAGCCATTTTATCACAACTTGTTAGTTGTGGAAAAGGCTTACTGAGCGTGAACTCTCCTAAGAGCCGCAATGTTCGCCTGGATTGCCTGCTGGGCAGTCCTTGCTCCTGTCCACACATCACCTAAAACTGACTGAAGAAGTGTGTTAAATTCACCGGTGTTGGGTGTGTAATACCAGGCAGCGGGTCTTGCGTGTGACAAGGTATAATCAACAACAGCAACCTGATAGTTCGGCGGGAAGTTGGGGTTATTTATCCATCTTGCTGTCAATGCCGGGTCTGTGTAGTACTTAATTTTATTGGGCATCCAAATGCCGGATGCAACCAATGTATCCCAAACAGCCTCTACGTCGGTCATAAACTTGATGAATTCCATTGCCGCGGTTGTTCTTTGTGTGTTGCCGGTGTTAAATACTACTGCTGCGCCGGATGTGTTAATGGTAAGTCTTTCCCTCATATATGGAAGCGGGGCAACGCCGTATCTGATGCCGGAGCCCGGGAATGCTGTTCCAACATTCCACTGACCATTGGTGGTCATAGCCACATTTCCGGCGAGCATTGAACGCTGGACACCATCGTCTGTAAGACCGGGGGAGAAAGGCGATACGTTGTGCACAAGATGAAGGTCAGCTACTCTCTGGATTGCTTCGATAGCCGCAGGCTGATCAATTATAACCTCGGTTCCGTTGGCATTATAGAAGCCGCCGCCATTGCTGAGGGCCCATACTTCAAGCTGCCATGCAAGGTTTTCTACCAGGACGCCGTACTGCCTGATGTTGTTGCGGTCAAAGCCTGCCTGACCAGGGGTTCTTCCTGCAGTATCAAATGTAAGCCTTCTGGCAACTTCCACAAATTGATCCCAATTCCATGCATCCTGTACTCTTGGAGACGGGTGCGGAACGCCTGCGCTGTCAAACATATCCACGTTGTAGAAAAGCATAAGGATTTCGTTTGAGCTGGAATAGGCTACAGGATTACCGTTTGTGTCTCTGAAAGTAACACTGTCCAGAGGCATGTCATTTGCGGCATACATGGTAGCGGCATTCGCGAGCAATCCGGCTTTGGCAAAAGACGCAACGCTCCCTTCCAGTAACATACCTGCATCAGGCATTAAACGAGCTGTGGCTCTGGTGCGGAGAACAGTTTCATAGACTTCCCACGGAATCTGCTCAACTCTTACAGAAATGTTGCTTTGTGAGTCATTGAACCTGATCGCTGTATTGGTTGTGTCAATCAGTTCTTGCGGGCTTCCCCAGAAAGTATAGGAAATCTCTACCCTTTCTCCTCCTCTCTGTCCTCCGCCGCCGGCAAATACCAAGCCGCATACCAGGAACAGAATCATGCTTAAAAACACGATTTTCTTCATAATACCTCCAAAAAATATAGTTTACCTAAACGTTTAGGTAAACTTAATAATAAAAACGAAGCTATGCTTCGCCATAATATATATTACACGGGTTATGGAATCTTGTCAAGTGGAATTTCAAAAATTTTTAAAAAAAAGTGAGGCTAACCAATTATGCAGTTAAAACTGACAAGGGCACAACATTAATCCCGTCTTTGCGGCAGCAGGCAAATCCATTGGCGCTTATTACAGTAAGCGCTTTTGGTTTTCCCATTTTTTCCAGGTTTATTTTAGCGGCAAATTTCAATAGATTGGCAGCTGCTTCATCCTGGGCGTTAAAACCCATTTTTACTTCAAAGGCTGCCCAGGAATTATCAGGATATTCCACAATGGCGTCAATTTCCATGTTTCGGGAGTCCCTGTAATGGAAAACCCTGCCATCGTTTACTTCCGCATAGATACGCAAATCCCGTATAACCAATGATTCAAAAAGAAAACCCAGGTAATTAAGGTCTGAAAGAAGTTTATCAACAGAAAGTCCCAATGCTCCTATTGCTAAAGAAGGGTCTGTAAAATGGCGTTTTGGGGTTTTACGCAGGGTGTCTCCTGAACGAATATGGGGACTCCATGCAGGAAGCTGCTCCAAAGCCATAAGACGTTCGAGTGCTTCCATGTATTCGGTTATGGTTTCTTGATTTAAGCTGATATCCGTACCGCCAATATCTTTTGCAAGGGATGCAATCGAGACCTCAGTGGAAATATTCCTTGCCAGGGATTGTAAGAGACGCATGACCTTTTGCGGGTCCCGTTTTTTATCAGAAACCCGGCTTATATCTATCTCGGCAAGAAGCTGGATATAATCCTGCATAAACCTAAGCGCCTGGCGGCTTCCGGCACCCAAAAGGCTTGGCCAGCCTCCAAGGGTGAGCTTTTCCGCCAAGGTTTCGAGTTTAAAGTCCACCGGCTCTGATTTTGGCTTCCTGCCTTTTACCAGGGCTGAAAGGCTTACTTCTCCTGTTGACCAGCCCTTTTCATACAAAGACATGGGACGCATTTTGATAACGGAAAAACGTCCTGCGCCGGAATGAAGCCTTGCCCGTTCAACCGGGTTTGCCGAGCCGGTAAGGATAAACTGCCCCTTTTTTTTCCGGTCATCCACTTCCCGGCGTACAAAATTCCATATTTGCGGATATTCCTGCCATTCATCAATAAGCCGTGGGACAGGGCCTTCCAGTATTGATTTGGGATCAAGTTCCATGCGTATACGTATTTCTTCATCCACATCAAGCCGAATAGAGCTTTTGGAAATCCGGACAGCGGTTTCGGTTTTTCCGCAGCCCTTGGCGCCCTGTATCAGGACCGCTCCTGAGCCTTCAAGCCGGTTTTTTAAGGTTTGATCTGTAAAACGTTTAATATAAGTATTCATAATTTATATAAAAAGTATAACATACAACCCGATAAATGTAAAGGTTTCAACCCGATAAATGTAAGGGTTTTAACCCGATAAATGTAAAGGTTTCAACCCGATAAATGTAAGGATTTTAACCGGGAAAATATTATCACTTCTGTTAAATTCATAACTTGCAATTCTACCAAAAAAGGTATAAAATTACCTAAATGATTAATACATGATTACAATAAAAGAAATTGCCCGTATGGCAAAGGTTTCAACAGCAACCGTCTCAAATGTCCTCAACAATAAGCCCGGGTCTGCGAGTGAGGATAAAACACAGGAAATCCGCGAATTAGCCAAAAAACTCCATTATATGCCCAATATCCTGGCCAGGAATTTGCAGCAGAAGAAAACCAATACAATAGGCATTATTACAGAAGACCTTACGGTTTTTAACACGCCGGAAATAGTAGACGGCATTGATGCTTTTTGCGAGAGAAACGGCTTTGAGATCATTTTGGGAAATTTAAGGTTGTTTAAGCATTATAATAATGATTTTACAGATACGCCTAAACATCATAAGCTTTTGGAATCCATGATGCACAATATGATTTCCAAACAGATAGAAGGAATTATCTATATAGGCTATCATTGCAGGGAAATCGTTCACATTCCTCCAAAGGTGCAGATTCCCTTTGTGTATGCATATTGTTATCCAAAAGAAGAGGTATACCCGTTTGTAATGTTTGATGATGAAAAAGCCGCAAAAGATGTTACAAAGCTCCTTATTAAAAAGGGCCACCGCCGCATTGGCGTTATATGCGGTCCTGCTTCCAGTTACCATACAATCGCAAGGCTTAAAGGCTATAACGCAGCCCTGAAAGAAAACAACATAGAAAACATATCCAGCCTTGTAGTATACGGCGATTGGGAGCGGCCTTCCGGTTATCGTCTGGCAGCTTCCATTCTGGATCAGAAAGCCACGGCTATTTTCTCTTTCAACGATCTAATGGCCTGCGGGGTTTATGAACAAGCTGCGGCACGGGGCCTTAAAGTAGGGAAAGATATTTCACTTTTTGGTTTTGATAACCGCGATATAAGCCTTGTTAATATTCCGGAATTATCTACTGTCCAGCCGCCCTTAAGCGAAATAGGCAAAAGCTGCGCGGAAATAATACTGAACCAGATAAAGCATAAAAAAACCGTAAAGAAAAAAATATACCTTCCCTGTACCATTCTTGAACGCCTTTCTGTAAGTACCCCTATTTAATTTATCTTCCATTCCTGATAAATTAATGGTACATCTAAAACCCCGCTTGGGTCTTTAGAAGCAAAAAAAGGAGAAATTTATGTCAAAGATTCCCGTAGGAGTTCTGGGCGCCGGAATAGTCGGCCAGCAATATATAGCCCTGTTAAAAGAACATCCCTGGTTTGAACCGCGTTTTATTGCAGCTTCTCCCAGAAGCGCAGGTAAAAAATTCAGAGACGCAACAGCAGGCAGGGTATATCATCCTGGCATTGTCGAAGCTGTAGGCGATATCATAGTTAGTGATGCCAATGATGTTTCAGCTGCTTTAAGCGCGGCAAAAGCCGGAAACTGCGCTTTTGTTTTTTCTGCCCTGGAACTGGGCAAGGATGAGATGTGCGCGCTGGAAAATGCTTATGCAGCAGCCGGGATTCCTGTAATTTCCAATGCTTCGGCTCACCGCTGGACCCCTGATGTGCCGGTATTGATTGCTGAAGTAAATCATCATCATACAGACATTATCCCTGTGCAGAAAAAGGCAAGGGGTTGGGACAAGGGTTTTATAGCAGTCAAGCCCAACTGTTCGATTCAAAGTTATACAACGCCGCTTCATGCCCTTATTATGGAAGGTTATGAGATTAAACGCCTTATTGTTACAACGCTTCAGGCTGTTTCCGGCGCAGGTTATCCAGGTGTGCCCAGCCTTGACATGATAGACAATATAGTCCCCTATATAGGCGGCGAAGAAGAAAAAACAGAATTGGAACCCCTTAAAATCCTTGGTACAATGGAAAACGGTGTTTTCAAAAATGCCGAATACCCAAAAATCTCCGCGCACTGCACAAGGGTTCCGGTAACTGACGGACACTCTGCCTGTGTGAGCGTGGAATTCGGCGATAAAAAGCCTTCAATAGATGAAGTAAAAAGAATATGGGCCAGTTTCAAAAGCCTGCCCCAGGAGTTGAATCTGCCCATGGCTCCAAAACAGCCGATTATTATCCGGGACGAAGCTGACAGGCCCCAGCCTCGTAAAGACCGCGATGCTGACAAGGCCATGGCTGTAAGCGTTGGCCGCATAAGGCCCTGCAATGTTTTTGACATTCGTTTTACGGGTCTTTCGCACAATTCTGTGCGCGGCGCTGCGGGCGGCGGCATTCTCAATGCGGAGCTGTTAAAACACCAGGGGTATCTGGCTTAAACAAGCCTTTTGATAATACTTTCCCTGTCTCCGGGCAAGAGGTCTATCACAGGTATCTCTACCAAGGTATAAGCGCCGGGCACCTGCCTTAATGCAGCTCTGGCAGAGGATACCATTATCTGGGAAGTCAGGGCCGGGTTATTGATGCGCATTGAAAAAGCAAAGTTCTGGTTTGAAGTAATGCCCGATGTTCCCCGGCGCTCCATGCTTACGCCATGCCCTGTATCCAGATAAACATCTGTATTTTCGACCTGGATAACATGGGTTTCGTCGTGGGCAAAATACGGGTCAGCTTTAATGGCAGCGCTGACTTCTTCGATGTTTGCGCCGGGAGCAAGCTGCACATATACCATGCGGCTGTGAATCCCTGCGCCCCCTGGAATTGTCATGCTTATGGCATTTTCAACGCCCTTGATTGCCTTTGCAACAACGCTGTGTCCCATGCTCATGCCAGGGCCAAAGTTTGTATAGGTAATGCCTTTGGGGGCGCAGGCTTCAAGCAGGGTGCGGACTATAGAGTCAGAGCCCGGGTCCCAGCCCGCAGAAAGCACTGACCTGGCATTGCCTTTTTTGGCAGCTTTATCCAGGCTGCATTTAAGCTCAAAAATGCCGCTGTGGATATCATAACTGTCTACAGTGCTTATGCCTTTTTCAAGACAGGGAATTGCCTGCTCCTCGACATTACGGGAAGGAAGACATAGTATGGCAATGTCAGGTTTACCAAGCTCGTCTATTGATTTTACCACCGGCACTTTATCCGGCGCATCAGGAACATTAAACGTTTCCACGATACCGCAAAGTTCCATATCCGGCGCAGATTTTACTGCCTGCACAGCAAAACGTCCTACGTTCCCGTAGCCTACAACAGCAACTTTTATTTTCATGTTTCGTTCTCCATTATCTGTTCCAGGGTTTGTTTTTTACGAATAACTTTTAGATTGCCTTCCTTTGTATAAAGAACCTCCGGGGCCTGTTCATGTGAATTATAATTCATGGGGGACATGGCTGAACAATAAGCGCCTGCCCCGCCAATTACAAAAAAGTCCCCTGTTTCCGGTTCCGCCATTTTGCGGGGCACGCTTAAACCTTCAGCATCAAGGCTTTGCGAGTCGCCGCTCTCGCAGCATCGCCCAACGGGAACGGCTTCAAAGCCTGAGTCAAAATCCCTGTCAAATTCAGAAAATAGCAAATCGCCTGATTTAGAAACCAGGTAAAAGGGATGACGGGCAGCGTATAAAAGCGGACGGGTGTTGACTTCCATTCCGCCGTCCAGGACCAGAAAATTAAGCCCATACGGCCCTGTTCTTTTTTTATCGATCACACTGGTTATTATAAACCCGGCAAGGGCAATAACATAATTACCCGGTTCTATTTCCATTTTTAGTTTGCGTCCGGTTTTTTGATAAAAATTTTCGATTCTTTGCTTTGCGTACCTGCCCAGCTCTTCTATATTGGCAGCTTTCTCGTCAGGCATGCGGGCAACTTTAAGCCCGCCTCCAAAGTTGACGGTTTCTGCATTGGGAAAATGCTGTTCGATTATTGACAACTGTAAATCTATATTGCTCTGCCAGATTGCCGGATCGCCGCCGGAACCAATATGAACGTGAACAAGGTCGAAAACAAGGGCCATGCTTTTGGCATAATCCAGGGCCTTATCAATATCAGAAAGATGTATGCCAAAACATGAATAATTATCCCCGGTATTGCGCGTGGCGGATTCCCCGGAGCCAACCCCGGGATGAACACGTATAGCCAGACTAATCCTGTTCTCCGCCGCAAAATCCCCTATATTATAAAGCTGCCGCAGGGAGCAGATATTATATTTCAAGCCTGCTTTAATCATATTTTTTAAGTCCTGCATTTCTTCTTCGATTGGTACTTCCTGGGTTGTCAGAATAATGTCCTTGTAAGGAATACCGGCTAAATTAGCCCGCCTTGCTTCATTCATGGAACTTGCATCAATTTTCAAGCCCTGGGTATTAATAATCCTGAGTATTGTTTTATTTGAGTTTGCCTTCATTGCATACCGCACTGTAAGCCCATAGGCTTCTGGTATTGATAAAAGGCTCTTGCAATTATCAATAATTGTTTGTTCATTATATAGATAAACTGGCGTTCCATGTTCTTTTGCCGCGGCTGCCATTATTTTTGAGTTAATTTTACTCATGATTATCCTCTAAACTTGATATTATCCCTGGCTTACGGTATTGTAAACAGCCTGAATGACACACCCTGATTGACAAATGAAGATTGTTAGGAATAATAGGAATAATATAGTATATATTATGAAAAAAATAATCTTTACCAGCATTATCCTATTGTTTAGCATTTCTCTTTATTCACAAACAGGTCCAAGGCGATCTATTGTGGCAATTCTTCCTTTTGAAGCGGGCACAGGCGTTAGCGCCTCTGATGCTCAATCATTACAAAGCCAGTTGGTCAGCGAACTCCGTTCCTGGGATGCTCTGGATATACTTACAGAGGCGCAAGGCAGTGACTATAT
>Ga0099364_10005497_pt1 | contig 18777 bp, 15 predicted proteins | sample TergutTh196P3_FD_73070 | JGI IMG/M metagenome (GOLD analysis project Ga0099364, IMG submission 73070) | Microcerotermes parvus P3 segment gut microbial communities from Pointe-Noire, Republic of the Congo - Th196 P3 | ecosystem: Host-associated > Arthropoda: Insects > Digestive system > Gut ...
GTTTGCGAGTACATCAACAAAGTAAACGAAATAGCCAAAGCGCGCGGAATGAGAGCCGGTTTCCACAACCACGCCGCAGACCAATATCAAATGCAGAACGGCAAGGTGATTCTTGACTATCTGATCGAAAATACCGATCCCTCCTTCTTCATCCAGTTGGACAACCACAACATGGTCTACACCTTCATCGACGGACGCCTCGCATTGAACCCGGCAGGACGTAATCCCATTGAGTTCCTGCATCAGTACAAGTCGCGCGTCAAAGTGCTCCATGTTAAGGATGACGATATTATCGGCGCGTCGGGCAATGTCAATTTTCAGGAATTGTTCACAACAGCAGCCCAATACGATATTTACGAACCAATAGTTGAAGTGGAAAATTATCCTGTGGATGTGATGGAGTGTATGTGCCGCAGTAGCGAATTTTTGCTCGCTGCGCCTTATGTCCAATATTACGGATAATTTATGGAAAAATAAGGCTAATGTGTTCTCTTTCAAAAATATGCAGAAAGGGAACACTTTACTGTTACGTATTCTTCTTTTCCCGTTTTCATTTCTCTTCGGCGTGGTCACCTGTTTGAGAAACAAGTTGTACGATTGGAAAATGATTCCATCCGTACAATATGACGACGTATGCGTGATCAGCGTGGGCAACATCACTGTGGGCGGTACCGGCAAAACGCCGTTTGTGGAATTTTTAGTACGGTTGCTTTCGCAGAATTATCGTGTGGCGGTGTTAAGTCGCGGCTACAAACGCGCGACGAAAGGTTTTCTGTTTGTTGGCGAACATACTACACCCGGCACAGCAGGCGACGAACCCTATCAGATCAAGCAAAAATTTCCCGATATTTCAGTGGCTGTAGACGCCAACAGGATAAGAGGAATAGCCAACATACGCAAGGCATTTCCCGATGTACAGGTTATTTTGTTGGACGACGCTTTTCAATACCGAAAAATTAAACCCAATCTGTCTATACTTTTAGCCGATTACCATCGCCCGTTGTACCGCGATGGCATGTTGCCCGGCGGGCGCTTGCGCGAATGGGCTTTTTTCGCCAAACGGGCAGACATCATGGCGGTTACCAAGTCGCCAGCCGGAATATCTCCTGAAGAACAGCAGAAAATAAAAAAGCGCTATGCCCGCATTTTTCCCAAAGATATAGTTTTTTCCACCATTGGATATGGTCTGCCAAAGGCTGTGTTTTCCAATAGCAAACCATTATCAATAAGCGATTTAAACAAATGCGCTGTATTGCTGATCACCGGCATTTCCCATCCCCAACCCTTTGAAGATTATCTCCGGCAGTTTGCCGCATCGGTACAAGCGTTAAGATTTCCCGACCATCATGCGTTCTCCGAAAAGGACGTCGTTCGGATTACCGAAAAATGGAACACGATGGCGTCAAAAGATAAAGTATTGATAACTACTGAAAAGGACGCTGTCCGCCTGCAACAGACGAAAATTCCCGATGCGATTGCAGAACGCGCTTATTATGTGCCGATTGAAGTAAAGTTTTCAGACGATACTTATGTTCCCTTCATCACAAGCTCTCTGCCAAAGCCCACAAATTACTAGGCGATAATTCCAGCGCCTTGTTCAAATCTTCCTTTGCCTTCTGCACATCGCCCAAACCTTTATAGCCCAAGCCACGCATGGTATGCAGGCGCGACAATCTTTCGCCTGAAGCTTCGCCTCTGCCGAAAATAACGCCCACTTCCGAACTTTCTGAAGCCTGTAACTGTCTGTCGGCAGTAGCAATTAAGGATTCAAATATTTTCTTTGCCTGATCTTTGTTTCCGAGTTTATCGTAACTCAGCCCCTGATAGAAACTCATAACAGTTACCGTTTGAGGCGTTTCCTGAACCGATCTTCTGAAAGCGGCTGTTGCGGCTGAACGGTTACGAAGCGCTTCGTTGGCTATCCCAATATAATAGTCTACCTGCGCTTCTCTATCGCCCAGAATGGTATTGCCGGCTTCTTCCCTGTCTATTCGGGCTGCGGAGAAGTATTTAAGAGCGTTTTGAAAGTCTTGCCTGTCAAAATATTGTTTTCCCAGCATGATGTTCGCATTGATCCTCACATTTCTGGATCTGGATGCGCCTTCGCGATAGCCAAGCGCTATTCCTTCCAACAGTTCTACTGCCCTTTCGGCTTGGTTGGAAAGCGTAAGAATTTCAATGAGCGACATATACGCATCATCACGCTGCCTTACTACTGCTATGTCGCTTCCCTCGAATAGCCTTGCCCGCGTTTCTATCGAAGCATTATTTCGTACATAAAGATCGCTTAACTCGGAATAATATATGGCTTCATTTTTATTGAGTGAAAGCGCTTTTTCGTATTGCGCAATTGCCTTGGGTATATCATTGTGGTGATAATAATATCCCCATCCAAGATTTCTGTATGCCGTTGAAAGATTGGGATTTAATTTCGTTGCTTCTTCCCATTTTTGCATGGCTGCATCGGGTTGCTTCATGTACAATATGTTGCCCAAAAAGTAACAGGCATTGGCATCCGTCGGGTTATATTTTAATGCTACGTTCAATGCGTCAATCTCTTCAAGTCGGTGCGGGAAGATGTAATCAATGGATTGCCCTGCGGCGGTTTTAAAATAATTTGACGCCTGATTGCTGTTTCCTCTCTTGTCGGCAATATATCCGAGGAAGTAATTGAAGAAGGGGTTATTGCCTTTAAAACGTTTCAATATTTCTTCGGCTTCGTCTAACAATCCGTTGTTCAAATATCCGATGGCAAGCGGAAGATAGTTTTCGTCAAAATCGCGCATTTCCTTGTTGAGCGATGCAAGAATACTGTTTGCTTTTTGTGTATCGCCCGATTCTTTTGCGATGAGATAATATTCGTTTCTGATTCTGAAATCAAGCGGATCGTCGGCTGCAATCGGCGCTAATGTTGCGATCGCGCCGTTAAAATCGCGCATTCTTCTCTGGACAGACGCCTTGAGCGCAACGGCGCTGTTATTTCTGCCATTCGTCCAAAGCGATTCGTTGATCTGTTGGAGCGCTTTGCGAAAATCGTTTTTCGCACACGAAAGTTCAGCCAACTGGTAGAAAGCCGCCGAATGACAGGCATAATCCCATGTAGCGCGGTAAAGCGTGTCTTCAGCCTCGGCAAGAAGTCCTAGACGTCTCAATGTCAAACCCTGTAAATACAATGCCTCGCATGTAGACGGACGGGTATAATTATTGGTTAATCTTTTTATTGCCGTAGCAAGATGACGTCTTGCCGCAATATAATCGCCATTTCTCAAATGTATGTTGCCAATGGCGGTATTGGTTCGGATATCGCCGGGGTCTTTGGACAGCGCTGCATGGTAATAATCCATCGGATCATATCGCGGCGCATAAAACAGTTCGATCCGTTTCCCTTCCAGATACAATTCTTCTACAGTCTCCAATTTGTCCACTTCGGCGTATCCGGGCCAGTTTTCCGGAAGTTCGATTGATGGTTGAACGATGGGCTGGTATTCTATCAATACGTCGCCGGCGCTATTGAGCAACTGAGTATGGAGATCCGTCATAGCGTATGCGCCTCCCATTGAGATGGTTTCGGTGAATGGACGATCAGGCGATATACTGATGGTTTTTTCAAAGATGGTGTTGTCCTTATTTTTGAGGATAACTTTTGCATTTTCAAGTTTTTCGGTAGCATAATAACCAAGAAATACGCCGTATCTGTTTTTTTCATTTTTTTCCTCCAGATTAACGGCTCCATGAAGATTTGCATATTTAAAGCCTCCGATGTTTCGCACAGGATACCAGTACTGTTCCCATACTTTTACTTCGTAAGGTCTTATCCAGCTGTAATCGGGCTGGTTATCGCTGTATGCGCCTACCATTAATTCAACGTAGGGTCCGGCTGTTTCGGTAAGCAACGCTTCTGTGGCTTGTCCTGCCGGTCCTGAACCCCATTCCCACAATTTGGCGCCCTTAACGATGTTGTGATCGCCAACATGTACGGTGCCTGCATGTTTCCCGTGGTCGTATCCGCCCATAAAATCTTCCTTCAGATCATACACAAAAAATGAAGCCGAACCGGGCACATTTTTCCACCAACTGATATCGGCGCCGTTATATTCTCTTCTTCCGTAATTGGTGGTAGAGACGGGCCATTCCGTAAAGGCTACTTTTGAATGGTCCATGACCGCCTGCGCGCTCGGAGGAAAAATAGCCTGGTAGTTTACATTCGTATGCGCGGCGACATTTGCCCAAAACAGGAAACTGTGCGCAAAAGGGGACGAATTATGTATCCTGCCCTCTGTTTTGAAATAGGATTTTCCCGGAAACATGGTGACGCCGATGGTCCATCTCATGCCGTGCCGAAGTTCGTATTCAGCCACCCAGACAGTTTTACTGCCGTCGGGATTTTCCGTGGTGGTGTAATCTAAGGGCAAATAGGTGGACGATCTGTGGTGATGCCCAACGCACCATTCTATACCTCCCGACACCCAAGCGCCTGTCATCCCGATATTGGACGGACGTACTACATCATTCTTGTAAAGAAAATGGTAGTTGTTGGTTTTATCGGTTGCATACCACAACTTACCGCCAATATCCGGCGTGATACCTAACTCAATATACTCATTTTCAAGCAAAAGAGTTTTCAATCCCTGCATAGTTCGCGTATGGGGATAGTATTGGTCATTTAACTTCAAGGGATAATAATGCCTCGAAGCGCCCTGATAAGCCTCGCCTCTGAAAAAATAAGGATTTTTATCGGGCGGCGCCACCGAATAAGTGGGCATGACAACTTGTTTTTCTGTCAGGGTGACGCCTGACTGAGCAAACCCGTTCAAAAACAAACAGGTAATCAGAAATAAAATACAAAATAGGTTTTTCATTTGGTTTTAATTTATTGGTTAATTTAATTTAATTATAATTATAATTTATTGATTATTTAAAAGACATGATTGTTAAAATTTCAATTTTTGGGATATTCGATGCGCACGTGATACATATTCATCAGCCGGTTTTTGATAATTTGCTTGGCTGTGCTGATTTCGCGATAGGTGATGTTGGCGTCGTTATATTGATCTTCCAATATTTGGTAGTTGACGATATTATCTACCAGATCGCTGATGTTGTGTTGGTTAATTTCTTTCAGGCTGCGGGATGCGGCTTCTATGGAATCGCACATCATCAGCGTCACCATTTCTTTTGAGAAAGGGATGGGACCGGGATACGTGAATTTCAAACGGTCGACAGGTTCGTTCGGATACTGTTCCTGCTGTTGGTGGTAAAAATAGCGAACGATGGTATTGCCGTGGTGTGTGCGGATAAAGTCGATGATATGCTGTGGAACGCCATTTTTGCGGGCTATCTCAACGCCGCCCGACACATGCTCGATGATGATCTGCGCGCTGTTTTCGGGAGCCAATTCTGCATGAGGATTTTGGTTTCCCGCCTGATTTTCGATAAAATGCCTGTAACGGTTGATTTTCCCGATGTCGTGGTATAATGCACCGGTACGAACGAGTAGCGGATTGCCTCCGATTTTCTGTATCACTTCTTCGCTCAGATTTGCCACCTGAAGCGAGTGCTGAAAAGTTCCGGGCGCTACTTCCGACAATTTTCGCAATAGCGGCTGATTGGTGTCCGATAGTTCCATCAAGGTAATATTGGAAATGAATCCAAAGATTTTTTCAAAAATGAATATGGACGGATAAGCGACGAATGCAACAGCGCCACTGATGGCAAAACGTATAAAGTTCATCCATTCTACCTGTCGGAAGTTGATTCCCTGCATCAATAGCATAGCCGAATAGGCTGCGCAATATACCATAATCACTACGGAAATAGATTTGAACAGCGCCCCGCGGCGATAGATGGATTTGAAGTTTACAATGCCCACGATGCCCGCCACATAATTGAGAAACACAAATTCGAACCCGTTGGGCGCAATAAAACCAATCAGCAAAACTGTGACTAAATAGATGAAAGAGGCGGTACGCGCATCGTAGAATGTACAGATAATCAAGGGAATCAACACATACGGCAGTACGTACAGATTAAAATAGTCGTTGCGGGCAATGATGAACGAGAGGCTGACAAACAGCGTCATGATCAACAGCAGGAAGGCTGTTTGCATGGTATTGCGAAAAACTTCCGGACGGGAAAACAGCAAGTAAAAGAATACCAGCAGAAAACAAAAGAACACGATGATTGCCTGACCTAACCAGATGAATTTAAAGTTTCCGGATGCGCCAATTTTATTTTCGTACTCGCGTTGCATTGACGTCAACAGAATGAATTTTTCGTCGTTTACTATTTCTTCACGCGCAATGATTTGCCGGTTGACAGGAATCATTCCCTTGGTAAACGACAGTTTGCCGATTTGTTCGTCTTTTGCCTTTTGGGTAATATCCGCATTGAAGGCAAGATTGGGCTGAATAAAATTGTTCAAATTCAGGCTTTTCAGAAACGACATGTGTACATCGCTTTCTACCCTTTCCAAGGCGGACATCAGAAATTCGTAAGCGGTTTTCGGAGAGAGGATGTCGTCGCGATCGCCTTCGCTGGCTATATTGTTGCGGATGATGACGATTTGATCCGAAAGGCTTTGCTCTCCCGCGTTCTCGTCTTCTTGCAGGATTCCCCGACGATAAACCATATCTAATAAACCGACAACGGCTTGGTACAGCCTGTCCCTGTCATTTTTGTTTAATTCGCTTTTCTCCCATTGTTCATCAAAAATTTGCTTGAGCCGCCTTTTCTGTTGATCGGCTTGTTCGGAATGTTCGTTGTAATACGTTACAAAAGTTTTGAGAAGACTGTCTCTTTCGGCGTCCAATTCCTGTTGTGTTTTAAGAATAGGAATATCGAAGGGCGCATACAAATTTTCGTGTCCCCAGATTTTACCTTTCTGATATTCATACGGAAATTTACCTTCTCGGGGAAAGAGGAAACACACGATAGCAACTCCGATGATGTACAGTAGTATCACATAAACATGCGCGCGAATAAAATGCAAAATATTAGACATATTATCTCATTTTTTTACGAAAAATTTCGTTCTTTTTTGATGGTTTCGTATGCGCGGGACACATTTTGGAATTTTTCGTTAGCCGCTTTTTTCAAATCTTCGCTAAGGAATGCTACCTTGTCGGGATGGTATTTTGTTGCCATACTGCGGTATGCTTTCTTGATGTCGATGACGCTGGCAGAACGATGAATTCCCAGCGTAGCATAAGCATAAAGAATCGAATCTGACTGTACGAGCATTGAACCAACCGAACGTTTTTCACTGACATTAACCTTCAGTCCATAGTTGATCCGATTGAGTATAATTTGCTCCGCTTCGCTTACCTTCCCGTCAATTTTTGCCAGGTTGTAAAGAAATTGGCTCAGATGTAAACGCGATGTATAATCGAGATAATAACGTACCCGCTCGCAAGCATTGTCTAACGGAATATTGATTTTCAATATCTTATTCAACTGGTTCAATGCCTTTATGGCTTCTTTCTCGCCAAAGTTTTGTCTCAGAAAGGTCTTCACACAATCCAATTCCGATTTCACCACCGGCTGTTCGGCTTTCATTACAGCGGCAAGCAGCATCAACAAACTGTTCGCAAAATCGCCGACTGTTTTCTTTTTACCGGTCTTGCGAAATATCTTTATGTCAAAACTGTCAATTACTGTTCCAAGCGCAAAGCCCAATATACAACCTACCGGTCCGCCGACTTCCCAACCAAAATTGCCGCCCAACCATTCGCCGACTATCCAACCTAAAACGCCGCCTATCCATTTAACAAAATTACTCATCGCAAGGTGAAACCCTAATAAAAATTTCTGCAAAAATAATGGTTTTTTTTGTAAAATTAGAAAATATTTGATCTCTTGGCGTTTATTTTTCCAAATAAAACATCATTGCTTGTTTTCCGCTCCAAATACTTTTGTACTTTTGCGCCATGTCTCTAAACAAGTATTTATCGTTCGTCAAGTTCGCCCACACCGTTTTTGCGATGCCTTTTGCCATGATTGGTTACTTTTTAGGAACCGCATATGCCGGCGTTGGTTTCAGTTGGCAAACGTTTCTGCTGGTTATCCTTTGCATGGTGTTTGCCCGCAATGCCGCCATGAGTTTCAACCGTTACGCCGACAGGTTTATTGACGCGAAAAATCCCCGTACAGAAGATCGCGAAATACCGTCAAACGTTATCAAACCGCAGGCAGCGCTGGTTTTTGTCATCGCCAATGCAATTGCTTTCATGATTGCCTGCCGTTTGCTCAACATGCTGGTGTTCTACCTGTCGCCGGTGGCATTGCTGGTGGTATTGGGTTACAGTTTCACGAAAAAATATACATCCCTGTGTCATTTTGTCTTGGGAACAGGCTTGTCGTTAGCGCCTGTGGGAGCGTATCTGGCTGTTACGGGAGTTTTTGCATGGTTGCCTGTGATGTTTTCTTTCGTTGTCTTGCTCTGGTCAGGCGGATTCGACATTATCTACGCGCTTCAGGACGAGGATTTTGACGTTCAGGAGCGCTTACATTCCATTCCGGCGTGGGTAGGAAAACGCAATGCGCTGATCATTTCGGCGCTGGCGCATACAGTTGCAGGAGCGCTGGTAGTCGTCATTGGTTTCTTTTGGGATTTTGGCGTATGGTACGCAACAGGAGCGGCTATTTTTCTTTTTTTGCTGTTGTATCAGCACCTCATCGTTAAACCCAACGACCTGAACCGCGTCAATGCGGCTTTTTTTACTTCCAACGGTATCGCCAGCGTAGTATTCGCCGGTTTTGTCATTCTTGATTTGCTCTTGTGAAACCCCGCTCAAACACATAATACACGCACGGAATTACCGCCAAACTCATCAACGTTGACGTTACCAAACCGCCGATGACGGCTAACGCCAGCGACGAACGCAAAGCAGCCCCTTCGCCGATATTGAACGACATCGGCAACAACGCCAAAATGGTGGTCAGGCTGGTCATGATGATCGGACGGATGCGTTGCTGACCTGCCTGAACAATAGCGTCGAACAGGTCCATATTCGTTTTCAACTGATTGATACGCACAACCAGAATGATTGAATTGTTGATCGCTATACCGGTCAATACAATGATACCGATGACGCCCATGATGTTGATGGTCAGTCCGAAGATTAAAAAAATCAGTATAGCGCCGATGAGCGCAAGCGGAATGGTCAACAGAATAGTAAAGGGGTGCAACAGCGACTCAAATTGCGAAGCCAATACCATGTAAACCAATACAATAGACAACAACAGCGCAAACAACAAACTGTTCAACGACTCCTGACGTTTTTCTTCTTCGCCCGTCACGGTAATGGAATAGTTGAGGGGAAGCGTGATGTTGCTTGTGGTCTGTCGGATTTGTTGCGCCACCTTGTCTAGCGATTTATCGAGTTCTTTATCGGCTACAATACGATTGATGCGGCTCTGGTTTCTGCGGAATATTTCTTTGGGTGCATATGCGCTTTCGATGGCGGCTATTTCGCGCAAAAGAAATTCCTGATTGCCGCTTCGTATCACGAGATTTTGCAAATCCTTCACCGTAATATCGGGTATCTTGATGAGAATATCGCGCATTTCGCCGCGATAATCCATTTTTCCTGCGTTACGTCCCTGCAATTGCTGTGTAAGTTGTTGAATAACTGTGGAAACTGTCAAATTATTCATACCCGCCATGGTACGGTCGATAGTTACGATCAATTCCGGCGCGCCGTCAGCCATCGACGATTTGATATTGTATATTCCATCCACAGCCTGCATCCTTCCTATGATTTCGTCGGTGATGGACGCTATTTCATCCAATTCTTCGCCTTTTACTTCCACGATAATCGGCGCGTCTTCGCTACCCAGCAACGAGCCCAGCGTGTTTTCTTCCTGTCGGAACGTCAGTTCGAGACCATCAATCATATGGGTTGCTTCAATAAAATGCTCCATCACCGTTTTGGGGGGGAAAGGCGCCGATTTCGACAGGGTGACTTTCATCATGGCGGTGTGTTCGCCTTCAAAGACTTGATTTTCGGACGAGCCTTTGCCGATATGGCTGTACACGGTGCATAAACTGTCGCCGCTGATGGAACGCACCAAAAAGTTCAGATTTTCGACAACGGCGTCGGTTCGCTCTATCCGCGTACCTTCGGGCAGTTTCACCGATATGGTAAAGGTTTGTCCTTCGGAGCGCGGTAAAAATTCCGTTCCCACAAAAGGAAGCAATAATAAGGTTCCGCACAGCATCAGTACGGAAATACCGATCACCCACCAGCGATGTTTCAGCAATGAAGCAAGTACGCGGCTATACCATATAAACTGTACGGATGGCGCTTGTGTCTGCACATTCTTTCGTCCCGACAGTTTATCGTACAACATCGGTATCGCCAACAAGGCGACAAACAACGATGACAAAAGCGAAAAGGTCACCGTCCATGCCTGATCTTTGAACAACTCGCCCGAAGCGCCGTGAAGATAAACGATAGGTAAAAAGACGACAATAGTGGTCACTGTGGATGCAATAACCGCGCCCGACACTTCGGAAGTACCCGTTATGATGGCTTCGATGCGGTTAAGCCCCCGCTCCTGATTTCTAAAAATACTTTCGATGACAACAATGGCATTGTCAATCAGTATGCCTCCTCCCAGCGCCAAACCGCTTAATGTCATCACATTAATGGTTAGATCGTTGAAATACATCAAATTAAATGTAGCAACAATCGAAATTGGTATGGATATGCTGACAATCAACGTTGTTCCGATGCGGCGAAGGAAGACAAACAAGACCACAACGGCGAGTACCAAGCCTAACAGGGCGCTGTTTTTCACTTCGCCAATCGCTTCCTGTATAAAGACGCCCTGATTGGTAATGACCTGAAATTGATAACCCGGCAAAGCCTGTTCTATCTGGCTTAACTGTTTGTTCAACAGTTCGACCACCCGCACCGTATTGTGCTGCATTTCCTTGTAGACCGACAGCCCGATGCAGCGTTCGCCGTTCAGCCGGACGATATTTTCGGGACGGTCGTTTTCAAATTTGACGTCAGCCAGTTCGTGCAGATACAGCGGCGCCCGATGTTCTCTACTGATCTGCGACAACGACGATGACGAAGCGGTTGCATCCGTCGCTTTATAACTGACAATCAGGTTTTCAAAATCGGCTTCGGTATTGAATTGCGATGAACTTTTGACCAAATATTGCAATCCCATTTCGCTCACGCGTCCGCCCGAAATAGTTTGGTTGTTCGCCTCTATCCGCGAAGCGATGTCCTCCATGGTTAATCCAAAGGCTTTCAGTTTATACGGGTCGGTTTTGATGGTCAGGATAGACCTTTCGTGTCCGGACAGGGCAACCTCCGCCACCCCTTCGAGCCGCACCAACTCGTTGCGGATATAACTCTCTGCCATCTTGCGCAAATCCGCCATATCGGTAATGGTGCGGTGCGACATGGAAATGAGCATCACGGGAGCGGTATTCGGGTCGTGCTGCGTGATGTTAAAGGATTGGATGTCCCTGTGCGTGGAAAACACAGCCATTGCCTTTTGCAGGTCGAGAAACGCCTCGTCCATGTCCTTGTTTTGGATATACTCGACGGTTAAGCGCGCCGATCCTGCTTTTACCACCGACGATACCTGCGTCACATCGCGCTGCCGGATAGCCGTCGACTCCATGTTTTCAACAAACATTTTCTCTATTTCTTCGGGCGGACGCTCGCCTGCTTCAATCTCGATAAAGAGACGCGGGGCATTCATCTTGGGCAGTAAATCCACGTTCAAACGATCATACGATATGGTACCCAGCAACAATATCGCCAAAACAAGCATACTGACAGTAACGGGATTTTTTACCGCAAAATTGATGATATTTTTCATGAAATTAATAATCCTGTTTTTTGAATTTCGTCTATCATGCCTGCATAATCGTTATTACGTTCGATGACGTGAGGTTCAATACGGAAATCGACTTGACGTTTGAGCCGCCATAAAAGAGGTTCTGTAGTCAATACGCTGTAATCATCATCCAAATGATTGATCACAAGCGCAATATCTATATCGCTATCCTTATGAGCATTATTTTTTGCATAAGAACCAAAAAGCCAAAATTGTTCAACAGGTACAGGAAATTTTTCAGTGACCAAATTTTTGAACAATTTTACCTTGCTTATAATATATTCTCTTTCGTCCATTGTTGTAATTCTTTTGTTTTAGCCATCAAATTTTCACAAATGGGTTTGGTCAATTTTTGTGCCAATTCTTTTTTATAATCGGGGTATCGCGCTCTGATGTTTAAAGGGCTGATTTGTTCAATAAATTCTATTTGGCTGTCATCAAGCATTTCAAAAAAGCCAGCCCTGTCGGCAATCAACATCAGGTCGTGCGTATATGGAGGCGTTTCTTCTTTAAGTTTTGCATAATAAGCCTTAAAAATTTTCTCAATTACTTGGTGGCACATGAAAGCCACGTACAAATAACGTTTTGTTTCAAACATGGCTTCGGCTGTTTCCAAATCATAATCTGAAAGTTCTACCCAATATGTTATTTTTTCTTCTTGTGTCATATTTCTTTATATTATTTTAGATCGACTGCAAAAGTATAAAAAACAATTCAATTTCAGTTGGTTCGTTCAAATTACCTCAACACTTTGACGCGACTGTTTTCGCGTAATGTTTCAAATCCTCTGACGATGAGTTGGTCGTTTTCCGACAAACCTTCCATCACCTGAACATTTTCTTCGTCCTCGATGCCTGTGGTTAACGTCCGCATGACGGCGACATTTCGCTCTACGACATATACAAATCGCGTGTTGCGCGAAGTTTGTATCACGTTTTTAGGTATCACGATGGCATTTTCGGCTTTTTCTATCACCACATCCGCCTTGACGAACATGCCCGGACGAATTTTTAGTTCTGAATTGTTGATGAGTATCTTTCCCTTGAAAGTGCGGGTTTCGGAACTGATGGCAGGCGACAGTTCGCTGATGACGCCTTTCAACGTATCGTTCGGCAAGGTATAATGCGTGATATGTACCGGCTGGTTTATCTGAATAAATTCAATCGCGCTTTCGGGAAGGTTGATTTCCACAAACATATTCGAATAATTCATAACGCCCGCCATAGGTTGATTTGCCGGCACCTTCGCTTCAGCGGAATAATGAGGCAAATTCACAATTACGCCGTCGAAGGGCGCTTTGACGTTCATCTTTTCCAAATTGAGCAGGGCGTTGGCTAATTCATAGCGCGCGTTGGTTGCCTGCACTTCGGCATTTTTCACCTGACTGCCTGTTGCTCCGCCTTTTTCCTGCAATTCTTTTTGTTTGACCTGCTCCTGTTCGGCAATCTCAAGCGACAGTTTTCTGGATTCAATGCGGATATTGTTCTCATACTCATTATCTTCAAGACGGATAATCAGTTCGCCCTTCCTGACCGCATCGCCCAATTTGAAGGGTCGTCCGGTGCGGGGGCTGTTCTGAAGCTGGTAATGACCGCTCATTTCGGAAATTAGATCCACGCTGAAAGTAGCCTGCGCAGTTCCCGAAGTATTGACCAAACGGCTGATGGTTCCGGTAGACTTCAATTCGCGCGCGGATACCGGCGTTTCAATATCGCTCGGACCTGTTTGCGGCGGATTGTTGCACGCGGCAATGAAAAATACGCCTAAAGCGAAGAGGATATGTGTTTTATGGTGATACATAATGGTTAATTTATGGTGATACTGTTCAAATTTTGAACCGGTAATATCGGTATTTCGTTCTCAAAATCATACAAGGTAAGGATTTTCAAATTCAACAACTCAATTTTGTAGTTGATTTGCGCCCGCGCGTAATTGATTCTGGCGTTCGAGAGTTGCGCCTGATACTGGCTCATTTGTAAACCTGTAAGATCGCCTTCGCGATACCTGATTTGGTTGAGTTCATACGTTAGTTGCGTGTTGCGGACATTCTTTTCGGCAATCAGTATTTGCGTGCGAAGGTTATCCAATCTGCGCAATGTTCGGCGAATATCAAGTTCGATATTCATTTTTTGGTTTTCATAATCCAATTCGGCAATGGTTTGCATTCTCTCTTGCGCCATAATGAGCGCTTTTTTCTGACCCCAGTCAAAAATAGGAACATTGAAACTTATTGCTATTCTTGGACTTTGTGTTGGGTTTTCATAAATATTCCCAAAGCGTTGGTGATCGCCGGTGATACCGATGGAAAGTGACACGTTGCCCTTGAATTCATTCGTGCCTTTTGTTTCAATCATCTGTAAATCTGCCAATTCCATATTTATCTCACGTTGGCGCAATTCCAATCTCGATGTCAATCCGGATTGTATGGCTTTGTCAGGATCAACCATCATCGGACTAACCACAATATCCGCAATGACGGCTATATCTTCGCTGATCGGCATCCCCAATGTTTGTTTTAGCAAGTCTTTTGCATCATCCAACGAAACGGCTGCCAATTCTACTGAAGATTCGGCGGAAGCAAGATTCACCTCTGCCTGATAAAGTTCTTCCCTTGCCGATAAGTCCGCATCCACTTTGTCTTTGATGATCTCGTAGTTTCTTTTGGCATTCTCAAATTCCTCAAGGCTGATTGCAAGGTTGTTTTGCTCCATATAAACCTGGTAAAACTGGTTAGTGATGCGGCTTTCCGTTGTTAATCGTTGCAGGGCATAATTGATTCCGGAATTTTCGTGGTCGTACACCAACCGCTCAAGTACCATTTTGCGGCGATTGTAGGTAAAAATCGGCTGGTTGTAGCGAAGATACAGATCATTGGTGAACGCTTTGTTGCTGTATTCGCCAGCCTGATTCATCGACTGACTGTTTTGCCAGCCAAAGGTATTGATAAGCGAGATCGTTCCATCCGTAAATAAAATGGGCTGTTCCACTTGAAAAGTACCGGCTGAAGCCAATCTTTTGTTGGTATACCATTCCGAATAGCGGATATCAAAACTTCGGTTTTGGGAATAGTCGAACGGATTAAGGTTCAGCGAAAATTGGGATTTCAACGAAGCGCGCTGGGCTTCAAGCAAAAATTGCGTCCGTTCATAATTCAACTTGGAATTTTTCATCTGCGGATTGTTTTCCTCTGCAATATCCAAAGCCACGTCAATGGTGAGCGTCAACTGGGCAAACGAAACAAAAGACGAGGCAGTCAGAAAAAAAACCAAACAGGCAAATTTCAACTTCAACAAACTATGATTCATCAGTATACTAAATTAATTGATAGGATGATCGTCATGGTGATTTTATTTTGCAAAGTAACTCATTTTTTTTGGGAAAAAAGAAAAAAAATAACTTGGAGTGCATTTCAAATTGTTGAAAGCATCAAATTTCAAATCAAACACAAAAATTTTTACCATATTTTACTAAACATCTATAATACAGTCATTAATAACGAATAAAATGCATGGTTAGACTTCAAAAATCTCCGACAGGTAAAAACGAGTATTACTTGTTTATCGAGGCTTATCCTGTGTACGAAGAAAACAGCCCCAAGAAAGTAATACTCACAAAACACAATTTTTTCTATGATATTGCGTTTCCGTATGAAGAAGATATTAAAAAAATGCAAAAAGTAGTTGTTAAATATTCAATAGTCTTTCTCTTGTTGATGGTTTACATCAACAGGGGGCTTTTTGTGGCTATGCCCGGCATTGAAACTTCTTGTTCATCGGGTATGGAAATCAACAGTTTGCTTGAAATCATCTTGAATTTGGCAGGCGGAGAAAACCATATTGACGAGGACGGCGATACGCCGGAAACGTACAATGCTGCTAATATGGCACACCCGCTGATTGATCAGAGTTTGACTTGCGCCTGTCTGATGTGCCCTTATTCAGCGGTGCGCAAAATATTTTACACGCGCAACGACGCCATGCTACCGTCAGATACTTACAAAACTATTGACCAACCGCCCGAAACAATTGAGAATTGAGAATTGAGAATTGAAAATTCAGTTTTCAGAAATCTGCACAAAATTCTTGTGCAAAAATTCGTAATTCGTAATTTATAATTTAATTGAAATGAATGTATTCATCAAATTGTTGGTGTGTACGGGTTTGATGCTGATATGCAGTTATGTATCGGCACAAACCGACACCATATGTATATCACCGGCGCAAGCCGAAGACCTTTTCATCAGGCAAAATCTTGAACTGATTGCCGAAAAATTGAATATCGACGCCGCAGATGCGGCAATCATACAGGCAAAACTGTGGACTAACCCGACACTATCCATACAGGATGTAAATCTTTGGACTACAGATAACATGCGCGATGAAATGGCTGACATCATTTCGCCCGGCGCAAGAAGACAGTTCGCCATAGGGATAGAGCAGGTCATCGTCACAGGCGGCAAACGACGCAAATTAGTGGAGGTAGAGCGTGTTTCACGCGACATTGCCGTGCAATATTTCGAGGAGTTGCTTCGCAGCCTCAAGGTGGAACTGCGCAATGCCTGCTCCGAAATATTGTATTTGCAGGAATACCGCAGCGTTCTCGAAAAGCAACGCACAAGCCTTGACGCGCTTATCGGCAATTACCGCAGGCAAGTCGGGCAGGGCAATGTATCGCAGAGCGAACTGTTGCGGCTGCAAGCGTCGCTACTCGAAATCCGCTCGGAAATCAACGAACTGCAACGCGATATGAACCAACAACAAAAAGACCTGAAAACGTTGTTGAACATATCCGCGCCAAGTCATATCGCGCTGACAGCATCGAATATGAACGCGAAACCGCCGGAAGAACTTTCATACGGCAGTTTGTTTGCGGTGGCAGAAGCCTCGCGCCCCGATTTGAAGGAGACGATGTTCCAAAAGGAATACTCCGAAAAATCGTTGCGTTACGAGAAAGCCCAACGAACACCCGACCTTGCGTTGAGCGCAGTCTATGACCGCGCAGGCGGCGTGACAGGCAATTACGCAGGTTTCGGGGTGAGTATGGACTTGCCGTTTTTCGACCGCAATCAGGGGAATATCCGCGCGGCGCAAATCAGTATCCGTCAAAGCCAAACGCTTGTAGAGCATAAGCAGTTGGAAGTATGCAACGAAGTTGTCCATGCCATGCAAAACTATACGTTGGCATACGATTTCAACCGCCAAATTTCCGACGAGTTTATTGCCAACCTTGATGAAATATTGGAAAGTTACATCCGAAACTTCACCAATAGAAACATCGGTATTGTTGAGTTTCTCGACTTTTTTGAAGCATGGAAGGGAAACAAGCGCACCATTTTGGAAGCGCGGAAAGACGTAAAAATAAGTTTTGAAGAGTTGCAGTATGCGGTGGGAACAGATTTGTAGTTTTCAGTTTTCAGTTTTCAGAAATCTGCGAAAATCCTGAAAATCTGCGTCATCTGCGTGCTAATAATCAAAAATCAGCAATCAAAAATCAAAAATTGTTAAAAATGAAATCATTAAATCAAATAGTATTAGTAATCACATCAATATCAATCATTTCATGCGGACGGAAGCCTCAAGAGGCGATACCCGCAGACGAAATGTTTAGCCCTGCATTTCTAAACAACATAGAAATCAGCGCTGTTACCGTTCAAAATGTGGAACGGCAGATAAGGCTAACCGGCAAAGTGGATTACGACCACGACCGCCTCATCCGCTACATTTCGTTGGTTAGCGGGACGGTAGTAAGTACGCATTTTCACTTGGGCGACCGCATAGAGCGTGGTCAGACCATGGCGGTCATCCGCAGCGCCGAGTTGAGCGAGATGGAAGCCGAACGGAAAAGCCTCGAGGCGGAAATCGCTATCCTGCAACGCGAGTTGGAAAGCGTACAAAGCATGTATTGCGACAATCTGGCGTCGCAGCGGGAATTGCTCGAAGCGCAGGGACAGTTGAAGCAAGCCGAAGCGTCGTTGGAAAAGGCGCGCATCAACTTGTCGCTTTACGGTTCTTCGGGGAGTGACGGCGCTTTTGTTATCCGCTCGCCCATCAGCGGGTTTGTGGTGGAAAAGGACGTTACCGCCGGAATGCAGATTGCCGCCGAAAGCGACCCGCTCTTCGTGGTAGCCGACATCAGCCGCGTGTGGATTATCGCCAACGTCTATGCCGGCGACCTCGCGTTCGTAAAAGAAGGTATGCCCGTTGATATCAGAACGTCGGCATATCCCGGCGAACTGTTTACCGGTAAAATTGACGTTATGTCGCAAGTGTTCGACCCCGAAGAACATGTCCTAAAGGCGCGTATCGTGATGCCCAACGCCGACCTGCGCCTCAAACCCTAAATGGCAGTCGACCTCACCCTCCGCGACAGCCGCGAAATGCAAATGGCAGTCGTGCCAACCCAATCGCTGATTTTCGACAACAACTGTTATTTCGTGGTGAAACAAACATCTGACTGTTTTGTCATCGCCGAAGTAACGCTGCACGCTCAAACCGGCGATACAAGTTATATAGATGCGGGTCTTGAAACGGGCGACAAGGTGGTGGTGAAGGATAATTTGTTGATGTATAGTAAATTGAAAGAGTAATAAATTATGCACAAATTCGTTCAAAACATAGTAGCCTTTTCGCTACGTAACCACATTTTTGTCCTGTTCATGTCGGGTTTATTAGTTGTGGCGGGCATTATCGCCTACATCAATACGCCCATTGAGGCATACCCCGACGTTACCAACACCCGCGCCCGCATCATCACGCAGTGGGCGGGTCGCAGCGCGGAGGAAGTGGAAAAATTCATCACCTTGCCCATTATGCGCGTGATGAACACCATTCCAAGAAAAGCCGAAGTGCGCTCCACGTCGCTGTTTGGGCTGTCGGTGGTTACGGTTATTTTCGAGGATGACGTAGATGATTTCTT
>Ga0099364_10005498_pt1 | contig 18776 bp, 24 predicted proteins | sample TergutTh196P3_FD_73070 | JGI IMG/M metagenome (GOLD analysis project Ga0099364, IMG submission 73070) | Microcerotermes parvus P3 segment gut microbial communities from Pointe-Noire, Republic of the Congo - Th196 P3 | ecosystem: Host-associated > Arthropoda: Insects > Digestive system > Gut ...
TTCTTCTGTACTGGTACTATGCTCGGTTGTGTAGAGCGTACTAAAAACAGGATCGCCATCGTCAATAATGCCAAGCTTCCATACATGGTATATACCTATAAGATCATCGTGAGACTCTACTGTGCTGTGGAGCATCATATCAAAAATTTCCCTGCGTTGATTTATGGGAACGTTTTGATACGAGTTAAATATTTTGGCAATGGTGTCAATAACATCGAAGTTCATTTCAAACTGCTGCCGCATATTGGCTGTTTCTGCATTTGCCAGGTTGTGCAGGCTTTCAAAGGCAACCTGGGTTTGCAGTGTATGGGCCCGGGTCAAAAGTATAACCAGGATTGAAGCAATCATTATCACGCTCAAAGCAGCGATGATAAAGGTCAAGCGATAACGTAATTTCATATTTTTTCCTCTTGATTGCTCTGTTGAGAAATCTTTGTATTAAAAAATTGATTTCCAATTTTTTGAAAATCATCCAGTTCCTTGTAAAGCCTATCAAGTTTTTCTGATAAAACAGCCAAGTTAGCTGGTTTATCACCGGAAAGCGGCTGAATTGTTGATGTTATAGCAGTTTTCTTCAAGTGATAGCCTCCATTTTTTTTAAATAATTTTTGGCTTATTTTATTATTTTCAAGTTTTTTTTTTAAAAAACAAATCTTATATATTTGATTTTAATAATAACACATATATTAGATTGTTGTCAACAATAAAAAGATAAGATAAAAATTTATAATCAATCATTTAGAATAAGTAAATGACAGACATTAAGAAGCTTTTAGGCACAAATATAAAAAAATCCAGAACAGATCTAGATATCTCCCAGGCTAAATTAGCAGAAATGGTAAATATGGCAACAAATTATCTTGGTTTAATAGAAAATGGGAAGAAATTCCCCTCAGTTGAGATGCTGGAACGTATAGCTTCAAAGCTGGGAAAGGATACCATTGATCTTTTTGCCATTAATCCCATACAGCAGGATTGGAAGGAAAATATCCTTATAAAGATAAGTGATGTGATAAATAAAGAACTAACTACACCCTAAAACCTAAAAAACACAATAGTTGCAGCCAATATTATATAGAGGTAAAAGGGCGGTTTATGCATTTTTTATTAGAGCTTGCAATTATGTAAAAACAGATTTATTATTATTTATCTCAAACCATTTTTTAATATTAAGGAGACTTATCAATGATAGAATCAAGTGCAGATGTAAAGTTGAGTGTAAAACTTAAATACGGCATGGTTGGAGGGGGGCAAGGGTCATTTATAGGTGATGTACACAGAAAATCCATTGCTCTTGACAGCATGGCAGAAATTGTTGCAGGTTGTTTTTCCAGATCACCTGAAAACACTGTGGCCACAGGTGCAGCTCTGGGTTTATCTCCAGAAAGGCTATACAAAACCTATGAAGAAATGGCCAGGGAAGAAGCCAAAAGGCCTGATAAAATTGACTTTGTTGTTATAGTAACCCCAAATAATAACCATGCACCAGCAGCAAAGGCTTTTCTTGAGCATGGAATTCCTGTTGTCTGCGATAAACCTCTCTGTATAGAAGATTCTGATGCACGGGAACTGGCTGATCTTGCCAAGAAAAAGAACCTTCTTTTTATGGTAACATATACATACTCCGGCAATCCCACTATGAAACATGCAAGAGAGATCATAAAACGCGGAGATATAGGTAAGGTTCATTTTGTAACCGGGGAATACCCCCAGGAATGGCTGCTTGTCAATGCAGAAAAACAGGGTGTCAAGCAGGCTGAATGGAGAACTGACCCCAAGCAGGCAGGAAAATCCAATAGCGTGGGTGATTTGGGCAGTCATATTGAACATACAGTGTCTTATTTAACAGGTTTAAAAATTAAAAGAGTATGTGCCAAGCTCACCAAAACCATGCCCGGCAGGGTTCTTGATGATAATGCGACAATTCTTTTGGAATATGAAGGCGGTGCTACAGGAATGTACTGGTCCAGCCAGGTTGCTTCAGGCTATGATAATGCCCTAAAGGTGCGCATATTTGGTGATAAAGGTGCAATTGAATTTGAAGAAGAGAACTGTAATTACCTTAAAGTGTCGTTATTTGGTAAACCTACGACTGTACTTTCAAGGGGCCGCGATCCTTTCCACCCCCATGCACAGAGTTTTTCCCGTGTACCTTCAGGTCACCCGGAAGGCTATTTTGAGGCAATGGGCAATCTTTACAAAACCTATATTAATGCTCTTGTAAAGCAAAAAGAAGGAAAAGCTCTATCCAAAGAAGATCTGGATTTCCCGGATGCTGAAGCTGGTTATGACGGAGTCAGATTCATCGGAAAATGTGTTGAAAGCTCGGATAAAGGTACTGTCTGGGTAGATTTTTAATTTTACATAGCCGCTCAAGCGGTAATATTAGGAGGAACAAAAATGGCTAGACCGGTTACAATTTTTTCAGGACAGTGGGCAGATCTGCCCTTTGAAAAGTTTTGCGAGAAGGTTAAATCCTTTGGTTATGACGGCGTTGAGATTGCCTCCTGGGGTGATCACCTTGATCTAAAAAAGGCTGCAACCGACACTGCCTATGCAAATGAACGCAAGGCCATTCTTGCAAAATTCGGCTTAAAAACCTGGGCTATCAGCGTGCATCTTGCCGGCCAGTGCGTTGGCGATAACTGGGATCCCAGGATTGACGGTTTTGCCCCTTCATCTCTTTCTGGTAAAGGTGAGGAAATACGGCAATGGGCAATACAGGAAGTAAAGTATGCTGCGCTGGCTGCAAAAAACCTGGGTGTAAAGGTAGTTACAGGTTTTATGGGCAGTCCAATATGGGCTTACTGGTATTCTTTCCCGCAGACCACAGACAAGATGGTAGATGATGCCTTTAAAAAGATCGTCGGGCTCTGGAATCCCATTTTTGATGAATTTGACAAACACGATATCAAGTTTGCACTCGAAGTCCATCCTACAGAAATTGCGTTTGACTATTATACTGCAGAACGTCTGCTTAAAGAATTTAACAATCGCAAAACCCTTGGCTTTAATTTTGACCCTTCCCATCTTGTATGGCAGGGTGTTTCGTCCCCGATATTTATCCGTGACTTCGCCTCAAGGATCTACCATGTTCACATGAAGGATGCTGTTGTAAACCTGGACGGTAAAGCCGGTATCCTTGGTTCGCATATCACTTTTGGCGATACAAGACGCGGATGGAACTTCGTATCCCTTGGCCATGGCGATGTTAATTTTGACAAGATCATACGCGAGCTTAATGCCATTAATTACGACGGCCCCTTGTCTGTTGAATGGGAAGATTCAGGTATGGATCGCGAGTTTGGCGCTAAAGAAGCCTGCGAGTTTGTAAAAAAAATCAATTTCTCGCCTTCAACTGTTGCCTTTGATGATGCGCTAAAAACGGATTAAAACTGATGTCAGTTAATAAAACAGGCGACATTATTCTTTCCGCAAAGAACATAACCAAGGAATTCAGCGGAGTAAAGGTTCTTGACAATGTTTCAGTTGATATCAGACGCGGTGAAATAATGGGTCTGATTGGAGAAAACGGCGCAGGAAAATCAACTCTTATCAAGATTACAACAGGTATATATGATCCTACTGGCGGGAGTCTTGAACTTAATGGCTGCGAAGTAAAAATTCATGATTATATTGACGCCAAGAAACTTGGCATTTCCGTTGTTCCACAGGAGTTCAACCTTATCAACACCCTTACGGTATATGAAAATATATTTTTGGGAAACGAGATCATACAGAAATCCGGGTTATTGGATAAATCAAAAATGCGGGAACTTGCCACAAAGCAGCTTGAAGAACTTAGAATGCCTGTTGGTGTAAACCAAATGGTGGACAAACTCTCTGTGGCAGAAAAGCAGATGGTAGAAATATCCAAGGCCTTGATGCTGCATTCAAAATTTTTGATCATGGATGAACCAACAACAGCCCTGACCGGCCGTGAGATAGAAACCCTGTTTAATATTATGCGGGAATTAAAATCCCAGGGTGTTACAATGGTTTTTGTTTCACACAAACTGGGAGAGATTAAAACCATTTGCGATCGTGTAACCATTCTTCGTGACGGAAAATTGATCAGTATTGATGATGTTTCCGAAGTCAACGAAGAAGACATAGCCCGCAAGATGATTGGCCGCTCTGACTTTACAAAAATATTCCCGGAAAAGAAACCACGTGATGCAGGTACAGAGGTAATGGAAGTTTCTGGTCTTTCAATTAAAGAGCTTTTAAATAATATTTCCTTTTCTCTGCGCAAAGGTGAAATACTTGGTTTTGCGGGTCTTGTAGGTTCGGGACGCACAGAACTTGCAGAAGCTATTATGGGGCTTAGGCATATAGAAAAAGGCTGCGTCCGCATTAACGGGCAGATTGTCAATATAAAAAAACCTCTGGCTGCAGTAAATCAAAATCTGGCTTACCTTAGCGAAGACCGCCAGGGCAAGGGTATAGTGCAGGGTTTTAACATACCGCAGAATATTACACTTATATCGCTTTGTGATTATCTGCAGGGTATATTTATTAACAAAAAAGCAGAGGAAGTAAAAACCAGGGATTATATTAATTCTTTCCGCATCTCGGCTGCCTCGCAGAAAATGTTTCTGCGTTACTTGTCAGGCGGAAACCAGCAAAAAGTTTACCTGTCACGCTGGCTGGACACAGAACCATCTATACTTATACTCGATGAACCGACAAGAGGTATTGACATAAGCGCCAAACATGAAATATATGAATTTATTCATCAGCTGGCATCGCAGGGTATCTCTTGTTGGATCATCTCCTCAGAGCTTGAAGAGATAATCGGTCTTTGCAGCAGGGTATATGTTATGCGGGGAGGCATGCTTACAGGCTGCCTGGAAGGTGATTATATTAACGAAGAAGAAATTATGTTCCACGCAACAGGAATCAAAGGGAGTCAAATTTAATGAACGCAAAAACTATGATAAAAAACTTTAAGTGGAGTGAACATTCAACCTTGCTTGGTTTTATTCTGCTTTTATTTTTGGGAACATTTGTTTCCTGGGCTGCAGAAGGTTTTAGAGGGGTGCCTATTTTTATTACACCAAGCAATCTATTGATGGTATTCAGACAGGTCTCTTATACAGGCATCATTGCTCTTGGTATGACACTTATTATTATTTCCGGAGGCATCGACCTTTCTGTAGGTTCCATGACAGCATTTGTTGGAGGTACAGCAATATTTCTTCTAAATAGATTTCCTCCAAATTCCCTTTCTGCTGTTTTTATTACCCTGCTTTTTGCTTTGGCTATGGGAACATTCTGTGGTTTTGTAAATGGCTTTATGGTAACAAAAGGGCGCATAGCTCCTTTTATTGCAACTTTGGGAACCATGGCAATTTTCCGTTCATTAATTCTTTATTTTTCAGGAGCTTCCAATATCCTTTCAATCAATACTGAATTTATAAAATTCGGACCTGCACAATTTCTGGGAGTCTCCCTGCCTGTATGGGTTTTTCTGATTTTAGCTATATTAATGCATCTTTTATTGAACAATACCCGTTTTGGCCGTTATATTTGCGCTGTTGGCGCCAATGAACAGGTTGCAAGATATTCTGCAATTAATGTACAATTGATGAAGCTCATACCCTATGCCATTACAGGTTTTATGGTAGGAGTTACAGCCATGCTTTGGGGTTCCAGGATCAATGGTATACAATCCAGTCAGGTTGGTCAGGGTTATGAGATGGACGCCATTGCTGCAGTAGTCATAGGCGGAACTTTGATGAGCGGCGGCAAAGGTACCATAGTCGGTACTGTACTGGGCGCTATAATGCTTGGAATGATTAACAATATGCTTGTTTTAGGCGGCGTTTCATCCTTTTTACAACAGGCCGCCAGGGGTTTGGTTATAATTGTAGCAGTTCTGCTGCAATATAATAGAAATAAATAATTTTTTAATGGAGGAAAGAATGAAAAAATTAGCTATCATTCTTTTGGTTCTGGCCATGGCAGCTATCCCGGTATTTGCCGGAGGCGGTGGAGATAGCGGTCAGATCAGGATTGGCGTTGCTGTACCTACAGCAACTCATGGATGGACCGGTGGTGTCGGTTGGTGGGCAGCTCATACTGTTCAGGAACTTCAGAGACAACATCCGCAAATCACATTCCGCATTGTCCATTCTGCCAATTCAACACAGCAGGTAAGCGATGTGGAAAATCTTGCTGCTTGGGGTATGAATTACCTGGTAATTCTTCCCTTCGAAGCCGGCCCGCTTACAGAACCTGTAAGGCAATATGCTGCCCAGGGTGTACGCTGTATAGTAGTTGACCGTGGTCTTGACAGAAGCGACTTTGGTTACGTCTATGTAGCCGGTGATAATCCCGGTCTTGGACGCATGTCCGGAGAATGGCTGCGTGAAACCATGAGAGCAGAAAGGCTTACAAATTATGTAGCCATGGGCGGTATGCCAGTACCCATCGACACTGAGCGTATGGATGCATTCTTTGCAGAAATGAACAGGGAGCCTTCTTTAGTAAACCTCCTTGGCGGAAACAGGTATGAATTTGCTAACTGGTCTCCGCAAGACGGCTTAAGGCTAATGGAAACCTTCCTTCTTCAGTACCCAAGAATTGATGCTGTATTCTGCCAGGATGACGACGTACTCACCGGTGTATTGCAAGCAATCAGAGAAGCCAGAAGAACCGATATCAGGGTTGTTCTTGGCGGCGCTGGTTCAAAGGGTGTTTATGAAATGATCATGGCTGGAGATCCTCTGGTACGCGCAAGTGCCACATACCATCCCTCAATGATCGCGGACGGCATTCGCTATGCTGTGGAAGTAGCTCTTGGCACAAGAAGCGCTGCTCCTTTCTCAGCAAGAGAACGCACAGTAGTAGTTCTCCCATCTGAAATGGTAACTGCTACTAATGTACGTCAGCACTACAACCCGGATTCTTCATTCTAGTATTTAAGCTAAATTAAGATTCGGTTTAGTCTGAATTTAACGCCTGTCGTTTATTGGCAGGCGTTTTTTTATTTAAACGAAGAACTCATTCACCTTGAAACGTGAGACTTCCTTGGTTTTAGGGGTATTTACACAGCCTGGAATAAGCTATAATTCAATACCTATGGCAATAATAAGCATACTATTACAAATTCTGGGCGGCCTGGCTCTTTTCCTTTACGGCATAAAAGTAATGAGTGATGGAATCCAGCAGGGTACTGGGGATCGTCTGCAGCGGACCCTGGGTTTTATGACAAAGAACAGGTTTGCCGGGGCAGGTACAGGTCTTGTGGTAACTGCCCTTATACAGTCTTCAACTGCAGTTACTGTCATGGTGGTAACATTTGTAAACTCAGGGCTCCTTAACCTTACCCAGGCTATTGGGGTAATCATGGGCGCAAATATAGGTACAACTATAACAGCGTGGATTGTGTCTTTGGTTGGCTTTTCTCCGAATATTGCTGCGCTTACCATGCCCGCAATAGGCATAGGCTTTGTTTGGGGAGCCATAGACTGGAAATATAAGAATATTGGCGCAATCATAATGGGTTTTGGCATACTCTTTCTGGGATTAAGTTTTATGACCGGAGCCATGCCCATAGGTACAACTTTTAATTTTATTGAAAATCTAAAAAATCTTGGGTTCCTGTCATACATAATAGCCGTGCTTGTAGGAGCTGTGATGACAGCTATACTCAATTCATCCTCTGCTGCTACTGCAGTCACATTGACAATGGCATACAGCGGAATAATAAACTACGAGATGGCTGCTTCCATGGTTCTGGGTGCAAATATCGGCACAACCCTTACTACTGCTATAGCATCCCTGGGTTCAAACACAGATGCCCGGCGTGCAGCTATGGTTCATATACTATTTAATTTTTTAGGAACATTTTGGGCTTTGCCTTTTTTAAGACCGCTTTTGGAACTGGTAGATTTTATAACTCCGGGAGCAATGACAGGCGAACCATTAGATGCAATGGTTACAGTACGTCTGGCAATGCTGCATACGATTTTTAATTCAATAAATACCATTCTTTTTCTGCCCTTTGTAAATCAACTGGCAGCTTTGGTAAGCTTTCTTGTTAAAGACAAAAAAAGCAGGGAAGAAATGCAGGGCCACTATAGGCTTGAGTATAAGGTAGCGCGTTTTAGAAATACTCCGGAATTTAACATATTAAGGGCAGAAATTGAAATAAGAAGAATGGCAGCTTTAGCATCAGAAATGTACGGTAAGTTCAGTGATGCCCTTGTTTCCATGCAGGAAGCTCCTTTAACAGAGGAAAAAGCAAAAGCCCTTTCAAGTGAATTAAAAGACAAAGAAAACTTTGCGGACGAAATGCGGGAAGCAATTACCACATTCCTTTTGGAATGCAGCAAGGATGTACTAAACCGCCGTTCAGAGCTGCGTATATCAAGGTTACTAAGAATAATAGCAGACCTTGAAGACATGACAGACGACTGTTTTAGCCTTAGCCTTATCCTTGAAAAAAGTGTGGAAAAAAATCATACATTTAAAAGCAAAGAAGTTACTGCCCTGATTCCATACGTAAGCCTTATATCAGAATTCCTGGTATTCCTTGGAAATAATATGGACGGCGCTCTCTCCAAAGAGCAGACAGCCTGGGCCAGAAAAATGGAAAATAGAATCGACAAGTACCGCGATAAGCTGCGTAAACTTGGACGTAAGAGAATAGAGGCTGGCAAGGATGTAAGAAGGGAACTTCTATTTATTGACATGGTCAGGCGGATTGAGAAACTTGGAGATTACTGTTTTAATATTTCCGAAGCACTTGCTAAATAAGCAATTTTGGGAGAAAATTATCACATGTCCAGCCATGATCTAAGAAAGCATTATAGATATAACACTGTAGCCAAAGCCAGGATCAAAGGAATAAATAATGCCGGAACCCTGCTCAAAGATCTGAGTGTAACAGGCGGATGTTTTATTTGTGAAGGCAAGGCAGAGATAAAGGCCAATGAACAGCATGCAGTAGAAATTATCCCTGAAAAAGCTTCTGGCATTGGAAGATTTGATCTTGTTGTAGAATTCAAATGGACACACGACATAGATAATTCCATAGAAGTTGGTTTTTTTATTCAGGAATCTCCAAAAGGGAAATTATTTCAGCGTTATGTTGATTATCTTTCCTGGCTTTCCGAGACACGCAGAGATTACGATTAATAATTGATGGAACAGCTTTCTGGCCGGGTTTTTGAAGCGATTCCAGGTTTTGAAGATCATCTAAAAAAAGAATTAAACACTTTTGAATGCTGGGGTTCATCCCTTTATAATTCTGCTGCACCTGAACCAATTTTCTGGCATCAGAATTGCTGGCTTAATCCCGTAAAAATCGAATTTGATTCCATTAATGAAGCTGCCAAAAGCTTGCGTTCCCTGGGCAGAAACTGGGCACCAAGCCTTTTTACCCAATACAGACGTGCCAACCTTATAAGCTCAAAACTCCCTGCCCTGCCTTCAAAAAAACGCTCCTTCCCCTGGCTTGTTCCTGATACACCCATGGGCGCTTTTACATTGCTTGATGCCAATACAATTATTGCCTCGCCAAATTGTTCCAGCCCTTTTCCCAATGGCATTATTGAATTTGAAGAAGATAAAATTGGTCCGCCAAGCCGCGCCTACTTAAAACTCTGGGAAGCCTTATGCCTTTGCCGTAAATGGCCTGGCCCTGGTGAAAAATGCCTTGATGCAGGTGCAAGCCCTGGCTCCTGGACCTGGGCGCTATTAAAGCTTGGCGCTGATGTAATTGCAGTTGATCGCGCGTTGCTTGACCCAAAGATAGCCGGCGATTATGCACTACCCGGCGATGCTTCCCAGGGCCGCGTGCAATTCATAAAGCACGATGTATTTACATTAAAGCCCCAAGACATAGGCAGGCTGGACTGGCTTTTCTGTGATGTTATCTGTTACCCGCCCAGGCTTTTTGAATGGATACAAAAATGGCTTGCGTCAGGGCTTTGCGAAAATTTCATCTGCACCATAAAAATGCAGGGCTCATCAGACGCTGAACAGGATCGCCAACAGGCAGACTTTGAAACCCCAAGGCTCTTTGCACAGATACCTGGCTCAAAAATTATCCATCTATGCCATAATAAACACGAGCTAACCTGGATAAAAGTTGGATAAAAAAATGATAATGCTATATTTTTCCGGCACAGGGAACTCAAAATATATAGCAGAGCTTTTCTGCAGTTGTATGAAGGCCAATTCCCTTTCTGCTGAATCTTATTCTATCGAAGAAAAACATAATTTTGGCAAGTTGATAAGTTCCAGTGAAATTATTGGATTTTGCTATCCTATCTACGGTTCCAGAGTACCCAGGATTATGCGTGAATTTGTCAAAACGTATATGGAATTTATAAAGAATAAAAAGCTGATTATCTTTTGTACGCAGTTAATATTTTCCGGTGATGGTGCAAGGGTATTTACAGATATGTTCCCAAAAAACTTTATTGAAGTGATCTATGCTGAACATTTTTTTATGCCCAATAATATTTGCAATTTCTTTTTATTGCCAACTGCCAGTAAAGGTAAAATAAAAAAGTACTTAACCAGAGCAGAACGAAAAATGCAATTCGTTTGCAATAATATAAAAAAAAGAATTGTCAAAAAACGCGGGTTTAATTTTATATCACGTATACTGGGTTTGGCACAGGGTTTATTCATGCCAATAATCGAGAAAAAAGCACTGGATTCAGTCAGGGTAAATAATGACTGCACACAATGCCGCTTATGTGTTTCCATCTGCCCCATGAAAAATCTGGAATACCAGAATGGAAAAATTGTTCACAAGCATAATTGCACGATTTGCTATCGCTGTGTGAACAAATGTCCTCAAAAGGCAATTACAGTATTTTTCCATGGAAAAGTCCGGGAGCAGTATAAAGGTTTGGAAACAGGATAGTTTTCTATTGATTTTTCGCACAGAGACACGGGAGTCTGTAGGAAAACCCTTTCGGATTTTTTCACGCAGAGATGTTCACCCAGCACCAAATTTGGTGCTGGGCAAGGAGGCGCAAAGAGCACGGAGAAGCGTAAAAAAAGGCTGTCTGAAATTTGCTTAACGGACAGCCTTTTTAACTAAGTGTTTTATCCCTTATGGGTTTACAAGTGTATAAGTAACAGCATCATCATGTATTGTAAGAGTTGTTGTTTTTCCAGGTACCAAATAAACATTTTCCACAATTAACTCATCATAAAATTGTTCAAATTGAATGTATAACACCGTTGGCTGCCATCGCTTATTATTAATTGTATCATAGGTAAGGGTTACCTCACTATTTGGGCTAATTCTTCTCCAATCATAGGGTCTAATCCATCCAGCGAATAAACCATCACCATCTAGAATACCTACTTCCGAAATAACGCTATCAGTATCATTGATAAGTCTCAATGTAAGTATTTCATTTGATGTATCAGAGTCACATCCTGTAATTAATACAATAGAAAAGCAAAATAAAATGACCAAACAAGAGAATAAAACTTTTTTCATAAATCCTTCCTTCATAATTAAAAATTTATCGGGTTTGTTAATTAATCCCGAAATCCATAAAACCAATCAAAAATTGTAAATTTACCGTTATAAATACCTCCTGCTCTGGTTTTTTGGCAAGTAATGGGTTTCATCCAGCAATCTTTGTGAATTGTTACTCTGCCAGTTCTTGGAAAAGCAATTATATTTCCATCAATTGCCTCAATCCTGTATAGAGTTCCTTTTGATGATATAGCCTTTCCCGGCCCTTTTTTTTCCAACATTTTGTACATCTCGCAAAATGTAACCATCTTTTATCCTTTACAGCCTGATAATCATAAGATAATTCTATATTATAGAATTGTCAAGTCAAAGTAATACTTTATTTTAAAATATAACTATATAAGTAAAATGGAAGTCATTAGTTTGTCTTTTATGGAAGAAAAAGAATTAAAATCAGTTTTAGGCGAAAATATTAAAAAATTTCGTAATAAAAGAGGCTGGAACCAACTGCTTCTTTCAGAAAAAATCGGTATTTCTGCCAATTACTTATCAGTAGTTGAAACCGGTAAAGGCTGGGTTACCCCTTTAACACTGGTAAAACTCGCTAAAGTACTTGATATAGATGTTTATGAGTTATTCTTACCTGCAATACCTGCTTTTTACGAACACAATGAGTTAGAAAACGAAAAAATAAAGCGTTTTGCAAGAGATATGGCTCTGGCTCTGGAAAACTCCGCCTTTGAAGCAAATAATGGTTTCAAAAATACCATAGCAAAAGTCTGCAAAGAATACCTTGATTCTTGATAAAAGCCGCTGCTGCCAGCGAACGAAAAAACAGGCCACGATTTAGGCTATTTCAAAGTTGAACTTGGAAATAGCCTAAAAAGGAAAAACTTCAAAAATATTCAAAATTTCAATAAAAAATGAAGCAGTTCAAATCTTAAATCCGTATAAGAGGTATGAAACGGGATAATTCTATTGCATGGCATACTGCTTTTTCAGAAGCTATCCAAATGGAACTGAATGAATACAAGGATTCTCTTGAATTTCATTCAGAATACCCATTAACAATGGAACCTTTGCGAATAGATTGTGTGATCATCAAAAAGGTAAAAGACATAGTTATTAAGAAGAATATCGCAACCATTTTCAGGAATATTAATCTTATTGAGTATAAAAGCCCCACCGATTATGTCTCAATCGCTGATTTTTACAAGGTCTATGCTTATGCATGCCTTTATGCTTCAATTAACAATGTTCCTGTAACAAGCCTGACTTTGACCTTTGTGGAAAGCCATTATCCCAGAAAATTAATTGAACATCTAATAAAAGTACGGGGATACACAGTTGAAGAAAAAAGCCCTGGGATTTATACTGTTATTGGAGACATACTGCCAATCCAGTTGATAGACAACAGGCAGTTATCGGCAGAGGAGAACCTTTGGCTAAAGAACTTGAATAATTGCCTTGATCCATTGGCAGTTCTGCAGATAAGCGAAGAAGCGGATCGTCAGGATAAAGCCGCAAGGATTAAGGCATATATGAGTGTATTAGCCAAAGCCAATTACAAAGCCATAGAGGAGGCAATAAAAATGAGCAGCCCTGCAAAATCATTAGATGAAGTACTTGAAAGAACCGGTTTAGCCGCCAGATGGGAAGAACGCAAGGCCTTTGATATTGCGAAAAACATGGTAAATTTGGGCTATTCTGCTGAAGCTGTTATTACGGCTACCCAACTTGAAAGCGAAAAAGTAAAAGCATTGTATGAAGAGGCTAAGTAAGGTCCCACAGCCTCATCCCTCATCCGCGGAGCCCATTCCCCAAACCCCTCGCGCCTCTCCACAATTATCTCTAATCACGGCAACGGAAAATTCACACTGGATAATCTTAATTAAACTTTCTAAAATGATACTCTAATTGGCAATAATCCAAGGATGGCGGAAAAAGCCCAGTGTGAATGCCGGCTGGGGAGTCCGCCTTTGTGTTACTTTCCCTGGGTTTAATTAGTTTCATTGCCCCAGGCGGGGAGTCCAGAGTTATTCACCCTGGGTTTTCCCGCCGCTGCTTGGGCATATTAGAGTTGTTCCTGATACCAGCGCACTCCAGATGGTGAGTAGTGATTGGGCTGTTGTCCACAGACCGCCTGCTTGACAACCTTAACGCCTACAAATAACAAAATTTCTCCCTTCTACCTTTTCACTTCTAACTTGTAAACTTTTTCCTTTTAACTTGCATAAAGCCCCAATCAGCATGAACCCTACAATAAGGGACAATACGCTGTTAAATCTTTTCTTTTTCATATTTATAAACTCCTTCATAATTTTTTCATTGTTAATTGATTAAGTTGGGTATTTCCGAAGCGGCGATATTGCCTTCCTGGAAAGACACAACCCGGAACACGTCGCCCTCGGTTACTCTGCCAAGAATACTCGTATAAATATATTTACGCAGAATAAGGCTCCCTCTTGAAGGATCAATCCAGTAAGTAGCGTGCGCGTCCATTGACGCAATCTGCCCCTGCATTTCCCGCAGGTCTGACGAATCACCGCCTAATGCGCCTATCAGAGCAGCCCATCCATCAGCTTCACTGCTTATTTCCGCTTTACTTTCCTGCAATGATTGTGAACCCCTGTTGGAATATACATCGCACATTATTCCGGCAATTCGCTCCGTCCCTGTTTTTGTAAAATCGTTTATTTGGCCAGGCGTTTCGTAAATGCCTTCCAATACCATTGCCGCCCAATTTTCAAGCGTTCTGAACCCCGATCTCATGTCGATTACCGCTTTAGTTGAAGGGTCAAACCTGTAGTAAGTAAACTCCCCATTTTCCTCACGATAAATCTCTATAACCTCTCCTTCCGTACCCGTAGGTACGGTATGAACAAAAACACTGTTGTCTTTCTTTACAACAGTACGCCGCCCTGTAACGCTCATGCCTTCCGCTCCCGGCATCACGGACACTTCGATGGTCGGGTTAAAATCAAACACAACCTTGAAATCGCCAGACAGCCAGTTTTTCAACACGGTTCTTGCAGCTTCTTCCCCTGTTGCGGTATTTGCATTACCTCCGCCTGACGCATTGCTTTCAACCGCTTGAGCAAGTACAGCTTCACCGCTTCTTTCCACTTGAGCAAGCACAGCTTCACTGCTTTCATTCTTGCCGGAACATCCGACAATAGCAATAACCGCCACACTAGCGATAGCCAAAAAAACACTTTTCCTTTTCATAAAAACCCCTGCTCTTTGCTTAATGTCTAATCACAATATTTTGTCCAGTTTCTTTTGTGTAAGTTTCTGTGGATGTACGTTTCTCGCCTTCGTCATTTGTATAGGAATACGAGAGTGTTAGTGTGTTGTCGCTTACGCTCAATGTCCATTGTTTCCAGGTATTTCCCATCCATGTGTCATTTTGACGTTGCGAAACCCAACAATCGGCATCTTTATCATAAAAGACATCAAATACCTTTCCGTCTGATTGAAAAATTAAACCCCACGTATCATCAGCCCAAACCTCGCCGTCTTTGGTAACAAAAGCGGGTGTTCCACCACCTGTCTGTGCCACAACAGTAGCTGTTGCCACAAATCCAATTGCCAATAAAGCAATAACAAAAAAAATACTTTTCCTTTTCATAATAACCTCTACTTCGTGCGGACGGCTGGCCGCATATTTAAATCGAACAGGAAGCAACGCTTCCTGAAAACTTCTTAATTTAATTATTCTTTGCGGAAGAAAACGCTCAAACAATCAGCGCCACCCATAAAAGGTTCTTCGCTGTCAAAGTTATAATTTATGCCGCCGACATTTTTATATAACTGTGAGTCCGATGCTTTGGGCGAAGAAGTAGCAAAACCGTTTTGCTTCAAAAGCTGTTTGTACTGTTCAAGTTCGTTTTTACTTGCGCCGCGAACAGTAAGTTCGTAAGAATCTTCGTCGCTTTCTTCCAGTTCAACATCACCGCCCAAGTTCCATTTCGGGAATTGCGGGAGCAGAGTGTTCCAGTTATCGAAATTACTCATTGTGTTAATCCACCTTTCTTTATTTTGGTCGGTTTTATAGAACAAGCGGAGCTGAAATCGCTCCAGCTTATCGCATTATCTTTGTATATATGCCGTGATTTGGTATTGTGCGCCAAGTACAGAAACAGTAAAACGCACACTTTCCCCACTGTATGTGAAAGAACACTCCCACGATGCTTGAATTGTCTTTCCAGCATCTACATCAGCTTCGGTGGGAAGAAGACCCTCGCTCACCATTTCATCATACGTTTTTGGTTGGAGCGCTACGCTTCCATCATTCATATTAACACTTGGTCTGCCGTAATCGTCAGCCTCCGCAATGGCTTTCATTACGTCCGCGATAAATCCGGGATATGCCGCCCTACCTGCTGCGTCATTCCAATTTGCAAATAGAGCCGTTGCTTGTATGTGGCTGTCATTAAGTTTCGTATAATAACCATCTACGGTAACAGTAGCGCCTTGTGGCGTAACGTCATCATCAGTTAATCCAAATCCACCAAACATTCCTTCTATTCTTGGTTTTTCATTATTACCGCTGCCTTGCGGAACGGTTTGAGTGCTGCTATTTGAATTGCTAGGTTGTGAATTGGTATTACTCTTTCCGCTACACCCGACAAGAACCAACGCCATTATCGCCAATACAGCGATTACCAAAAAAACACTTTTCCTTTTCATAAAAACTCCTTCTCAATCTGGCCATTATTCAATGGTCAGGCTATTTTCTTTTGTACGGTTAAACCCGCACATTCTATATCAACAGAAAACAACGTTTTCTAATAAATCCCCAAACAAACAAGTGGTAAGAGTGTCTACCCTGCTCTTATCACTTGTAACTTTTACCTTTTCTCTCTTACTTTTTTACCTTGTTTCCTGCTATCTGTTACGTTGCTTTAATCCGTATTTTCTGCTGATAACCTTACCCCGCCTTCTATCGTTGTAATTTTTGTTACATAACCAGCAGAAGACCTTAAAGCGGGAACGTTAGGTTTTGGGAGATAGAGATTTACCCAATTGCCGCTATCAAATACATCTTTCCGTATTACATTGCCTCCTGCTTCTACAGCATTGACCAATTCATCAATAATGTTCCTGGCGCCGTTCATCATATAAAGCACAAGACGGCGATTTGAACTAACATAAGTGTATGATACTGTTGTTCCGGTAGGCTGCCGCAAATTAGGTAGATTACATTCACTGAATATAGAAGCGGTAGGCCAGCCACGAGTTTCGCCGGGGTACATATCCGCCTGTTGCTGCTGTTGCCGCTCCTGTTGCTGTTGTTGCACTCGCTGTTGAGCTTCTTGCTCTGCTTGCGGACGCAAACGGTTGCCTAAATCAATACTACCCTGATTTCCGGCGGCTGTACGGCTTTGGATTTCGAGCATTCGCCGCTGATACTCCTGTGCAGTAATCCGTCCCGCTTGAAAATCGGCAGTAAGCTGTTCGATTTCATTCACCGTTGCCTGATCCATGCCTTGCGCCTGTACCTGTGGTGTTATTATCAATCCCACCAACAGTAAAGCAAGCAATAAAAACAAACTTTTCTTCAACATATAAGACTCCTATAATAATAAATAATTAGCAGAGAGCGAGGGAGAATTTTTAATTCCCCTTTTGTTGATTACAAACCACTCTCTGCAAAAGCCTTGCTAAGGGATGGGGTTATACTCCCCGGATATATTTATTACGCTTTCGGCTATATCTGAATAGACAGACTCAGCAGAAATTTTCAACGCAGAAACATCCAACAAGGTAGCTCCCACTGTCATCATAAAAGCCTGCACATGCCGCTTTCCTGTGAAAACCATCTTTATCCCGCCGGCAAGATCAGAATATGCGATAGCAATGCCGATTTTGTTGTTTCCCGAATAAAGGTACGCCCATGTACCTATCATCGTGCCGCCAGACAAATTTTTGTCATCGCCGGTTGATACATTGGTAAAGCTGCCACTTGTACCGCCTACCCATGTAATGGTGTTCTCTCCAACCGTAACAGTAATGTCTGCTTCATCATCTGGCTTCGGGCCTATCCATTCAGAAGAATGCTCATTAGAGGTAAAGCGATACTTCGCTGCAATATTAGCTCCGGGCTGATCGCCTCCTCCTCCGCCGCCTGTTCCACCGCCGCCAGCCGGCCCGCCATCACCGCCTCCACATCCCACAAGAGCGAACACCAGCGCAAGCGCCGCCAAAACCGCCATGATTCCAAAAACCCTTTTCTTAAACATAAAAAACCCCTTATCAATCCGGTCACAATTCAATAGCCGGATAATTTATTTTGTACGGCAAAACCCGTACACTCTATATCAACAGGAAACAACGTCCCCTGGTAGAACCCATTACAAGTTAAAAAAACAACATAAATTCAAAGTAAGCGTCATATAGGCAATTATAAGGGTCTTTTAGACGCTTGTCAACAACTATAAAGCATTTATTATTGCTTTATTGATATGTAAGGTAGGTAATGACAAGTCTTCGTGATATATTGGCATCTAACCTAAAAAAAAACCGGAAAAAATGCGGACTTTCTCAGGCAAAATTGGCGGAAAAAGCCAATATAACCACTCAATATATCGCTATGATTGAAGTCTCCCGCAAATTTCCTACCCCTGAAATGCTGGATCGCCTCGCCAAAGCTCTGGAAATTGAGACCTATGAATTATTTATTGTAAAACCTTCCCCTGAAGATGCAATGGAACGGCTTCACGATACGCTTGTCGGCAATATTGAACAGTTAATTGGTAAAGCAGTAAAAAAAGCCATTGCTGAAAACTGCAAAAAATAATCCTGACAGCTAAGAGAAGGAAGAGAAGTAGTTGATTATATGGTGTATATCACATATAATTAAAGTATAGGGCAAACTTGTAAAGGAACTGGTGGAGATATTGGAAAAAACAGAATTTGATGTAAAATTTTATGATGCAACAGATGGTTCAAAACCAGCTAAGGAATTTATTTTAGGCTTACTGCCAAAGATGAGAGCAAAAGTACTTCGTCTGGTTGATATGCTGGAATCAAATGGCTCATATCTTAGAGAGCCTTATTCCAAACACTTAGAAGATGGCATATTTGAGCTGCGTGGGCAGATAGGTTCGGATATATCCCGTGTATTATATTTTTTTATGGTTGGCAAAAAGGCAGTTTTAACCCACGGTTTCATCAAAAAAACTAAAAAGACACCGCCATCAGAAATAAAATTGGCCAAAAAGTATAGGGCTGAGTATTTAAGTAGAAAGGAGAATAAGCAATGAGCGAATGGAAAGAATTTCTTGCAGAACAACTTAAAGACCCGGAAGTACGT
>Ga0099364_10005499_pt1 | contig 18773 bp, 16 predicted proteins | sample TergutTh196P3_FD_73070 | JGI IMG/M metagenome (GOLD analysis project Ga0099364, IMG submission 73070) | Microcerotermes parvus P3 segment gut microbial communities from Pointe-Noire, Republic of the Congo - Th196 P3 | ecosystem: Host-associated > Arthropoda: Insects > Digestive system > Gut ...
CCGCCCGACAGCGGTCAGCGCAATATGGAGCGCCATGATATTTGTCTCGATGGCTATGTCCTCCATGGCTTTCAGTATCGCAAACCTATGACTTATCTCATCAGTGTCTTCTGCGATGGCGTTTACCCGTGATAGCGTTGCTTCAAGTCTGTCAGCGATGGCATCGGTATCATCCGCAACAGATACCCAGAATTCTTTGTACCAAGGTATTTCAGTTCTCCGCATAGCATCAGAAAGAGACTTTGTTCTTTCTATCCATTCGTTCAATTCATTGACTGTTTCTTCGGTGATGGGTGAATAGTTCATCATCGTTTTCTCCTTTTCTGCTTCTTGGGAGATGGCGTCAAGTCCATTCTTGCGATATGCTGATGGTGAAACACCCATGAACGCTTTGAAACGTCGTGTAAAGCCTTCCCGAGAACCGTAGCCATATGCCAGTGCAATGTCGATGATACTTGCATCGGTTTCAAGAAGCGCTCTGCTGGCTAGGATCAGCCTCCGTTTCGCTACATAGTCCATCACACTGTCCCCGACGATCTCACGAAAGAGCCGTTGATAATGATACTTGGAAATATACGCAGCCTTTGCGATATGCTCCACGGTCAGCTTTTCTGCTATTTGGCTTTCAATCAACGCAAGAGAACGGAATATGGATGTTTCACGTTCCACCAGTCTCACCTCCCGAATCAAGTGGCGTTTACACCACTAGCATAAAGGATAAGTATCGGCAATGCGTGACGAATCGTGCTATTTCGGATTTTCCAAAGCATGGCGTTTACTATCCTTCCCGAATGGGCAAGAATACGGTGAAACAGGCGCCTTTGCCTGGTTCGCTTTCTACTTCGATTCTACCGTTTTCGAGCACAAGGATTCGCTTTACAAGGGACAGCCCAAGACCATTTCCTTCCGTCGCCCTTGACGAATCGCCTTGATAAAATTTATCGAATATCCGTTTTTGCACTTCTTCATCCATGCCCATGCCCATGTCCGAAACAGAAAAGATAGCATCCCCCTCCCTTTCGACAAGGGAGACCTTGATGATGCCGCCTACAGGGCTAAATTTGATTGCATTCGTCAACAGGTTAAGCCAGAGATGGCTCATGATCTCCTCTCCGGCAAAGATTCGCACCGATTGTATGTCTGTCTCCACTTCCAATCGCTTTTTCGACAATTGCGGTTCCAGGGTAAGAATCGATCTGCGAATCTGCTCGTCAAGGGAATACGCCATACGTTCGACAATTCGTTCTGCACTCTCTAGCTGCGACAGCAATAGTACATTGCTGGAGAGTCCGGTAAGCCGGTCGCTTTCCGCTATGATGATGTCCAAGTATTCGCTTCGCTGTTCCTCCGTCAGGTCCGCTCTCTTGAGCCGCCGTGCAAACCCACGGATTGAAGCAATAGGTGTTTTGAACTCATGGGAAATATTGTTCACGAAATCGGAACGTAGTGTTTCAATGCTGGAAAGCTCCTTTGCCATATCATTAAAACTTGCCGTAAGACGCTCGATTTCATACCCGCCCCCGGATTCCACACTGACGTTGAAATTACCCGAAGCAATTTCTTTTGTCGCTTCGGTTAATCTACGAATGGGATGTAAAAAGCGTTCTCCTCCATAAAAGGCGAAAACTGTCCCGATAAATAGACTGAACATCATCAGAGAAAAGATGAACGTAGGAAGCCTATGGATATTCAAGGGCTGCAATAGACCAAGCCGCAGAAAGAAATACAAAGCAGATCCGGACACGCCCACACTGACGAACAGTATGGTGAAAATGAGTATAACAAGCCTCGCAAGCATAGAAAGCCTGTACGGTAGGCTAATTTTGCTATGCATCGTTTTTCACCGCCTTATAGCCAAGACCACGAACCGTCTCAATGGAAAACTCTGGCCAATCGTTGAACCGTTCACGTAGTCTGCCGATGTGTACACTAACCGTGTGTTCCGCCGATTCTGTATCCGGTCCCCAAATCTCGTCCATCAGTTGGATACGGGTAAAGATGGTTTCCGGGTAGCTCAGCAGCTTATACAGCAGCATAAATTCCTTTTGAGGCAATGCAATGCGTTCTGACAATCTGCTCACTGTCAGCGTATCGTAGTTGAGCGTCACGCTGCCGATCGTTATTTTTCGCTCGCTTACTATTTTTGCCCGCCGCAGCAATGCCTTGATGCGGAGGATCATTTCTTCTTCATCAATCGGTTTCACCATATAATCGTCCGTCCCCACAAGGAAGCCCTTACGTTTGTCTTTCATCGCTTCCTTTGCCGTCACGATGAGTATAGGGAATTCGTAGCCCGCATTGCGCAACTGTTCGGTAAGCATAAACCCGTCCATGCCCGGCATCATGATATCGGTGACCATCAAATCAATATGCTGCACATCAAGCAAGTCAAGCGCCTCCTGCGCATCACAGGCCAAAAGGGGATTGTATCGTTCGTCTAGGAGCGCCGCTTCGATTAGTTTACGTATATTTTGATCGTCTTCGACGACAAGAATGTTGAACATACCGTTGCCTCCTTTTCAACTTCAGTATCTACGCTGATCATAGTATAGAAACTTCAACGGAACTTCAACACATATCGTGCTTTCGTTGAAGTTGAATTGAGATTAGCAGCGTATCCTTGAGGCATGAAACACGTGGATGGAAAAGGAGGTATGCGAGCATGAGCGCAAATGAAAAAAACGATATAGGCAATGACCTGAGCCAGATGAACCCGAATGCTAGCGGTCAAAGCGGATCCCCATACACAGATGGTGGCCAATCGGCAGGAAGGGACCCGAAAAAGTTTAATATGTTCAATGTGGTGACCATTATTTTCCTAATCAATTTTGCATTTAATCTCTTTTGGGGTAGTTCACAAACGGAATGGCAGATTGAGTATAGTCAATTCATCCATCTGGTGGAAAGCGGAAACGTGCACAAAGCCCAGATCGAAGAGGCGCGCATACAAATTGCTTTACATGATGATGCCAATCTTGGTGAAGTGGAGCGCATCCTTTATCCCGAGGGGCGCAACCCGGATTCTTTTCAGCAATCATCGCTGAAAACGGGCACTGTTTTCACCACAGCAAGAATGGACGACCCTGCGCTTGTAGAGCGACTAAACGAACATGGCGTGGGCTTTTATTCACCAATGACCCGACCGGATTCCCCCATGTTTCGTTTCCTGCAGAGTTGGATCGTTCCCATACTCATCATGTATCTGCTGTTCAGTTTCCTTTCCCGCAATGTCATGAGCAAGATGAAGCAAAGTGGAATGGATGGGATGAGCGGTATCTTTAACGCCGGAAAGAGCAAGGCGAAAGAGTACAACCATGAAAAAAGTACCGGCGTCAGCTTCAGCGACGTTGCCGGTCAAGACGAGGCTAAGGAAAGCCTGGCAGAGCTTGTGGATTTCTTAAAGCATACAGAAAAATACCATGCAATTGGAGCGAAGCAGCCAAAGGGTGCCTTGCTTGTAGGTCCTCCCGGGACAGGGAAAACCCTTCTCGCTCGGGCGCTCGCCGGGGAAGCAGGTGTGCCGTTCTATTCGATTTCCGGCAGTGAATTTGTCGAAATGTTTGTCGGCGTAGGCGCATCCCGTGTGCGTGACTTGTTTGAGAATGCCAAGAAATCTGCGCCGTGTATTATCTTTATTGACGAGATCGATGCCATAGGGAAAAGCCGCAATAATCAAATTGGCGGCAATGATGAGCGGGAGCAAACACTGAATCAACTGCTGTCCGAAATGGACGGTTTTGATGGGAAAAAGGGCATTGTCGTACTTGCGGCGACAAACCGCCCGGAGGTACTTGACAAGGCTTTGCTTCGTCCTGGCCGTTTTGACAGGCGCATCATCGTGGAAAAACCGGACTTGCCCGGACGTGAGGCGATACTAGCGGTTCATGCAGCCAAAGTCAAACTTGCGGAGGATGTGCATTTACATGAACTTGCCTTGGCAACATCAGGCGCAACCGGGGCTGACCTGGCGAACATGATTAACGAAGGCGCTCTGCTTGCCGTCAAGCATGGCAGAAAAACCGTTTGTCAGCACGATCTGATGGAAGCGATTGAGCTTGTGATCGCCGGCAAAGAAAAGAAAGATCGGGTGATGAATCCCAAGGAACGCTGCATGGTGGCTTATCATGAAGTTGGCCACGCCCTTGTCAGCGCATTACAGAAAAACAGTCAACCTGTGCAGAAAATTACGATAATACCCCGCACGATGGGCAGCCTTGGTTACACCATGAACATGCCGGAAGAGGAGCGTTATTTGCTGACGAAAGAAGAACTCACGGCACAAATCACGACCTTGCTTGGTGGTCGTGCCGCAGAAATCGCCCAGTTTGGGGAGGTGACAACCGGGGCAGCCAGCGATATCGAACGTGCTACCGCACTTGCCCGTAGCATGGTCACGCAGTATGGCATGAGTGATAGGCTTGGCCCGATGCGTCTAGAGCGGGTCGAGAGCCTCTATTTAGATGGGGGAACCGTGCGTACCTGTGCCGAAGAAACCGAAACCTTGATTGACAATGAAGTGCGACAGATACTGATGGACAGCCAGGCAAAGGCGAACGAACTGTTGTGCAGCAACAGGGAATCCCTGGATAGGATCGCAGAATATCTGCTGGAGAAAGAGAGCATCACAGGCATTGAGTTTATGGGGCTCCTCCATACAGCACAAAGCCCAAGCGTTGGCATTGCGTGATGTATTTTGCCCTTTTTATTCCTCGTGTTGCTTATCGTCAGAATAGGTAAACCCATTGCTGCGGCGCTCATCTTGCAGCTTCGCCCATGCTTCCATCCCTTGCTCTCGAAGTAGGGCGTTGTCTTGTTTGAGTGTTGGGTAACCTACGCTCTGCTGGAAGAACGCATCAAATTTCTCGCAGGGGTATGTTTCACAAAAAGCGCATGCTTCCATTTCTTTTTCCTTGGCACAGATTCTGATCGCACAGCCCGGATCTCCACCGCCGTCCTTGCAGGAAACGCATAGACCGTCCGCTGCCATGCTTTTCAAGAATGGCCAGAATCCATCGCCTCCGGGAATATAGTTGATTACATCCTCGAACCCGGCTTTCATCATTTCGTCATACAGCGTCTTTGCGGCAGGAGCGATCTTCGCCATGACAGCGCAGTTTTCACAGTACAGACCACAGTAGCAAATATACTTCTTGTTCATTGGGGATTACCTCCTATAGCTTCATCCTACCACAGCAAACACGGCAACTGTATGTCGTGTTTGATTTTGAAAATAAAAAAGTCCAATCGAGACTTGATTGGACGGGTTTTACCATATTTGACCATCAATTATAACGCCAGCCGCCTCCCTGAGTTTCTGCATATCGGAATGCAGCAGGGTTTCCTTTTCCAGCAATGCCGCAGCTACAGCCTTGAGGAAAGCCATGTTTTCCGCCAACATTTTTTTGGCTTGCATAGCGTGTTTTTCAAGCTCAGCCTGAATCATGGCTTCCTGTCTGGCTCGCATACTGTCGGACGGTCTTTCATAATAATCAAAGATATCCACAGTGCCAAATCCAGAAGCAGCATTTTTCGTGATACTCTCATTTAATCTGTAGATTGCACGTCGAAGATCACGGGCGGTTCCAGCGCTGACCGTCCCGAGCGCAATTTCTGTCGCCGCATGCCCAGCCAAGGAAATTAGCACATCCTGAGACGGCAGCTGACAGTCTACGCACCTGATCATAAACCCATCGTCTTGGTCGCTCCCGCCACGAGCACGGAGGGATACAAGCCCAACGCTGCCGGGCAGGAGAAGCTCGGAAACTACAGCGTGACCGGCTTCATGATATGCCGTGTTTTCAATGCGGGACGGGTCGATGGGCAAGCCAAAATCCGTTACCCCGTATTCATTACGTAGCACAGAACGGACAATGTGCTCCATGGTAATCGTCTCGCACCGTGTAAAACCGGCGTAGATAGCGGCTTCGTTCAATAAGGTCTCCAAATCAGCGCAGGATTTACCGCTCAACATTTTTGCGATATCCTCGGTGCGCAAACCGCTTTCCACGTTTTTTGATGATAGATAATGGCGAATGATTTCTACAGATTCCTCGCTTTTCGGCAGCCCAACGAAGATTTTTCGGTCAAAACGCCCCGCACGGAGAAGGGAATCGGGAATATCCCGCAGATCATTGGCTGTGGCTACCACATAGACATCATTGCTTTTCACTTCATCCATGCAGGCTTGCACGGCTACATATTCTTCCCGGCTATCTTCCTCCACGACATATTTATCCATATCGTCAAGCAGAATGATGGACGGGGTGTTGACAGCCGCTTCCGTAAAGACTCTTTTGATTTCGTTGATAAAATCACCATCCGGTTTGCTTCTTCTGATGATATAGGCTTTTCTGCCGCTTTCCTGGACGAGCGACTGTGCCATCAGGGATTTTCCCACACCCGGCTCACCATGGAGCAGCAAGCCTTTAGGCATGTTTGCCCCGAGCCTGTCATAGACATCAAGGTGGTGCATCATGTCGCAGAGCTGCCGAAGCTCTTCTTTGATCTGCGCATAACCGATGATTTGGTCAAACGTATACATAGCTAGTACCTCCATCCGGTGCTTTCGTCCTTTTGGATATAGCATACCGTTTGCTGTGTACTAAAAATGACCCACCGGAAATACGCAAAACCGAATAGCTGAAGAGGTACGACTTCGGCTGTTCTACTTATGATGTTCTATTTATAATAGGAGAATTTAAGTTTGTCGAATTCATCCCTGACCCAGGCGTTGTACTGCGCCATTGGCGTTGCCGGTGTATCCGCATCGGGTGCCGGCGGTGGAGGCATAAAGACAGCAAGACCGCCTCCCGGTGCCAGCTGGTCAAGGGTCTCCTTTACATAGGCACGAACAAAATCCTCAGAAGGTGCCGTATCCACCCAAGCAGCCGGAGCAGATAAGGGGCGGCAAAGGGCAAGTTTATTGCCGTATTTTTTCTTGATTGCTGCAGCATCATTGGAAACCTGGACAGGATCCCAAGCCGTGATGCCCAAGGTAACGAACTCATCCAGCAATGGCTCGCAGAATCCGCAGTCGTGGTGTTCCACCGGGATACCCGCTTCGAGGAAAACATCGATGTACTGTTTCCAGTATGGCGCAAAGATGTCACGGAACATTTCCACCGAAACAAAGGGTCTGCTCTCGTAGGCAATGTCGTCTGGATAGGAACCGAAATCTGGTTTGTAGTAATAGATAAAACGTTTAGCGTTTTCACATGCCCAGTCGGTCAAATAGGCCAGTAATGCCTTGACTTCCTCCGGTTCATCATGGCAAGCGGCAAGACCTTCCACGAAACCCATGAAGGACATGAGCGCCTGAAACAAGCCCTGCCCGCCTGGTGCTGTTCCGCCGCCGAAGGGCATAGAAGGATCACGGTTCTCTTTGTCTTTTTTCGCCATGGCTTCCCAGTCTATCGTAGAAAAATCAGGCACTTTAATCACATCTCGCCATTTGCGGATATCGTCAAGGATGAAGTCACCGGGTTTCGGCAAAGCCCCTTGTATGGCGCTGCCTTCCGTGACCCACTCGACGCCGAAATAGTCTTTGCCTGTGTTGTCGGGGTTTCTCGTAGCGGTATAACAGGAAGGGCGGAAGAAAGTACCCCACATCAGGCTAAACTCCGGAATGTATTCGGGGGTTTCGCAGCGCATGAGGCGCATAAAGTTTTCTTTGGCAGTGAGCATATCTGCATCTCCTTTTCATTCATGTTTTCGTAGACAGTCCGCTAGATGGGTGTGAATACTAATCAGCGAATAGTATATGCTGGATTCCTTTACAGTATACAGTAATATCTATAATAATGCAGCTAGCGGTTCTACACTTTCGCTCATGACATACTTGGTGCTGTGTACCATAAATAGTCCACCAAGTATTGTACTCTTTACACAGACGGACTATACTAGTGATGAAAGGTAGGTGAAAAACAGTGTATACGACGCAGCCTAAGAAGCTACTCATTGTCAATATACTCGACATTCTGAAGCGCTGCTCCGACGAGGACCACCGCCTTTCCCAAAAGGACATATTGGGCATACTCGAGGATGAATATTCGATGAAAGTTGACCGCAAGGCAGTGAAACGCAATCTGATGAACCTAATCGATTTCGGTTACCCTATCGAATACAGCGAGTCCATTCGTAGAAAAAGCAACGGCGAAGATGAAACCTTATACACAGATTGGTATCTGCTGCGGGACTTTAGCGATGCCGAGCTGCGGCTTTTGATCGACAGTTTGCTGTTTTCCAAGCACATTCCCTACAGCCAGTGCAAGGAGCTAATCGAGAAGATCCAGGGGCTGTCCAACACCCATTTCAGCGCAAAGGTGAAACACATCCGGAATCTGCCGGAAAATATGCCGACAAATCGGCAACTGTTCCTGACGATTGAGATACTGGATGAGGCGATCAGCCAAAAGCGGCAAGTGGCATTCACCTACAACGAATACCGCACGGACAAAAAGCTGCACCCCCGCAGCACGGAAGACGGCAAGGTCAGGGAATACATCATCAATCCTTATCAAATGGTGGCGACAAACGGACGCTATTACCTAATCTGCAACTATGATAACTATGATACAGTGTCGAATTACCGCCTCGACAGGATTACGGATATCCGCTTGCTGGACACCCCGGCGAAAGCCATGAAAAAGGTGCAGGGGCTGGAAAATGGCTTGCACCTGCCCAAGCACATGGCGGAGCATATCTATATGTTCGCAGGCGGGAGCGTGGTGGTCAGATTCCGCACAGAGAGCCACCTTGTCGGGGAGATTATCGACTGGTTCGGGCAAGATGTCAGCTTCTCCGGCGAGACTGACGGTATGGTTGATGTCCGTGTTAGGGTAAATGCCCAAGCCTTTGTCTTTTGGGCATTGCAGTACGGGCAGTATGTGGAAGTGCTGGAACCAGCAAGCTTACGGGAAGAAGTCAAACAAGCGGTGATGGAAATGGCAAGGAAATATGGAATGGAGGAAAAACGATGATTAACAATTTATTTCAATATGCGACCAGCGAATTATCCCAAGATGCTTTTTTATGCTGGCTATTCTCCTATGCGCATGTGGACTCGAAAGTCGACCCTGCACTTAGAGACTGTGCGCTTGCCATGATAAAGCATTTTGTGCCGAATCTACGAGAGAAGGACAATGCCGATATCATGGTGATTGACATACTACGTCAGCATAAGGCAATCGATGTCTTGATTGAACTCAAAGAAGACTATGTGATCCTCATTGAAAACAAAACAAACACATCTGAGCATGACAATCAGCTTACCCGGTATCTTGAACTTGCTCAGCAGGAGTACGAGGGAAAGGAAATTATACCCATATACTACAAGACAGGATTTCAAGGGGATTACAGTCGTGTACAGGAAGCCGGATACACCGTTGTGGACTGGTCGATTATTCCTGGTATTCTAAGCCCTTACAAAGACAGAATCACAAATGCTATATTTTGTGATTACCTGGAAGAAAGAGAGGATTTCCTCTCTGCTGCACAAGCGTATCAAAATATGCCCATATCGAAATGGGATTGGCGTCAAGTAAATGGCTTTTATGACAGCATATATCGAAGTGGTTTTTATGAAAAGTATAATTTCTACGGCGGATATGGTTATGTACCAAATCCAAGTGGTGGATTCGATGCTTTGTGGTTCTTCCCTGATTCCGCTACAAAACCCTATATGGGGCAGTCGTATATACTCTATATGCAACTGGAATTCCGCAATGCCGAGATGAAAATCTGTATGAAGGTGGAGTGTGGGGATAAAGACCCGGAACAAAGCATAACACCGTCTGAATTGAGGAATTATCTCACGTATTCCTTAGACGAGTCGAATCAATGGGTATATAGGCTTGAGCAATATGGTTTCGTCAAGCCGGCTCGTTTTGGCGCGGGAAAGACGATGACCATTGGAGAGTATGCTGCCAGCTACGACGATGTGGACACATTCATGGACGCATTCATGAAGGCGATCAGCGCATTCCATGCGTATTGTGCAGAGGTCGCAATATGATTCTGAGTAAATCGAGATACACCAAGGGTATGCAATGCCCGAAAATGTTGTGGCTGGATGAAAATATGCCAGGACAGTACGACGCATCCGTCATGGACGAAGGCATTCTACAGACCGGCAACATGGTCGGCGATGTCGCAATGGGCTATTTCGGACCTTTTTCCGAAGTGCCGTTTTCCGAAGACAAAACAGCTATGCTGGAGGAAACAAAACAACTGCTGGCTGACGGAACCACTGTAATCACCGAAGCCGCCTTTTCGATTGACCACGGTTTTTGCCTCGTGGATATCCTGCACAAGGTTGACGGTACTTATGAGATGATAGAAGTGAAGTCCTCAAGCGCTTCACCATTGGACGGCGTAGAAACGGTGAAAGATGTCTATTTGCATGATATGGCTTTTCAACGCTATGTCCTCAGACAATGTGGCATACCTGTACAAAAGGTATGGCTTATGCAGCTAAACCGAACCTATGTCAGACACGGAGAACTCGATTTATACGAACTGTTCACCTTGACGGATTGTACGGATGTCGTATTCGCTATGCAAGGGGATGTTGAACACAACATTTCCGCAATCCGGAAGATCGCCGAACAGGCAGATGAACCGGTCGTAGACATCGGCCACCAATGCGATTCGCCATACACTTGTGGCTACAAAGGCTGGTGTTATCGAAACCTGCCCTCGCCGAATGTGTTTGACATCGGGTGGAGTATGCGTGGCGCCAAGAAAGAAGCTGCCTACCACGCAGGGCTGATTTCCTTTGAAGAGGTGCTGGGGGGTGGTGTTGCGCTCAATGAAAAGCAACGAAGGCAGATAGAACACACGCTGGTCGAACAAGCGCCGTACATTGACCGGGAAGCCATACAAGCTTTTCTAGCGGAGATTCGATACCCGCTGTACTTTTTAGACTTCGAGACCTATATGCAGGCGGTACCGCTGTGGGATTTTGTGTCACCCTATGCGCAGATTCCCTTTCAGTATTCACTACATATCCAGGATAAACCGAGCGGCGCTGTCGCACATAAGGAGTTTCTGGGTAAAGAAGGCATAGACCCACGCCGGTCGCTGGCGGAAACGCTTTGTGCGGATATCCCGGAAAACGCCTGCATTATGGCTTACAGCATGGGATTTGAGAAAGGTCGCATCCGGGAACTGGCAAAGCTCTTTCCCGACCTTACGGCGCATCTGACGAACCTATGCGACAACATCCTTGACTTAGCCAAGCCATTCCAATCCGGCGCTTATTATTGCCGGGAAATGGGCGGTTCCTATTCGATTAAGGCTGTATTGCCGGCATTGATTCCCAATGACCCTGACTTGGACTATTTATCTCTGGACATCCAAAACGGCAGTATGGCTATGGAGGCCTATGCTTCGCTCCACCATCAGCCACCCGACGTGATTGCCAAAACCCGAGCCGCTTTATTGGCGTATTGCCGGCTTGATACACTGGCAATGGTCAAGATATTGGAAAAGCTATACGCTGTTGTTGACCCAAAAAGGACTAAATTTGGTAAACATTAACGCTTTTTTCATCAAGTCGCCCCCTCCTCCGGCATATCTGTGGCAATGTGTTTTCGTATCCAATTGTTGAAAACAAGCCAATAAGCAAGGCAGAGGAAAGCAATAGCCAAAAACCCTGCAAAAATCGAGTGCTTTGCGCTGATGTAGCCGAATATCAAGCCGACACCGATAGACACAAGCCGCATACCTAATGAGGAAAAAGATTCAACAGTTGCTCGTACTTGGCTGTCTGTTCTGTGGTGCATATAGCCCATGATCAGTGGTTCAACGATGCCTGTAACCACATATAGCAGCAGCATCACGATGATAAACCATTCGTTTCGGACAAAGAAAATAGCGCCATATGCGATGATGCTAATAACAAAAACGCCAGTGAGTACATTGTCATATCGGAATTTCTCTTTAAGCTTATATGCAAATAGGTTGCCCGGCACTCTCGCGACCATACTCAGTGCGCTCACAGCACCAAAATATAGCACAGGAACGCCGATGTTTTCTAATACGATTTGCCAGAATTCATCAAGATAGATGATGCACCCGCTCAGCACAGCACCAGAAACACAATAGATGAGTACCAAGGGCTGTGCGCTAAAAACTCGCATAGCCTGCTTTGTGTATTGAGAAATATCGGTAAGCTCGGTTTCCAATTCCGTTAATAAAGGCGGCTCTTTTAGGGTAATGGTCATCACCATCGCGATGCAAGTACTACAAATGGAAAGGACATAGTTCAGCTCAAAACGATAATAGCTTGCCAAAAGGCTTCCACTGAGTGCCGCAAGCATAGACCCGAAAAAATCGACCGCTGATAATCGTCCAAGTATCTTCTCAAAATCGGCTTCTTTACCCTCGTGCATGAGCGAGTCGTAGAGCAGTGCGTTATCGCTGCCGCTTGACAATGCTTTTCCTACGCCCGCCAAGAATACTGCGAGCGCAAACTGCCAAAAGCGATCAGCCATGACGATAATCCACAACTCTACAGTAGACAGAAAGCTAGCAACGATCAGCATCTGTTTTCGACCGAGCTTATCCGCAAGCATTCCCGAGGGAAGCTCTAAAACAATGACCGTAAGCGCATAGATGATTTCGGCATAAACGACCATCTGTACATTCATACCCCGCTCTTGCCAAAATAAGCGTTCGATCACATAAGCGGGTATCAGAGAGTAAAAAAACGAGATCCAGTATTGCTTTTTAATATTCGATAAATAACCCAATGCTCTTTTCCTTAACATATAGACTACCAAGTAAGTATCATCATGATTCGACAGTAAGGCGGAAAAGTCGATAACACCATGTCTTCACGCTTCTTATGGTGAATGCTATTCGTTTGTGTTCACTTAGTCAAGTGTAAGCGCATATCCACTCTTTTTCATGCCACAAATGTTTGCGTAACACCTATTGACACGCATAAAGACTTATCATATACTAAATCATACTATTCAGATATGAATTATATATTATAATGTCATCATTTTATGCAATGTAGAATAAAGGAGGATTCGCTATGCCGATTTGCATCCCAAATAATCTGCCAGCGTTTAACACTTTGCAGAACGAAAATATATTCCTCATGACAGAAGACCGAGCTAAATCACAGGATATTCGGCCGCTTCGTATCGCCATATTAAACTTAATGCCCACAAAAATCACTACGGAGACACAGCTTTTGCGTCTGATTGCCAATACGCCACTGCAAGTTGAAATAACGCTGCTGCGAACGATTTCTCATACTGCAAAAAATACTTCGCCTGAGCACTTGGAATCCTTCTACAAAACGTTCAACGATGTGCATCATACGCACTTCGATGGTTTGATCATTACCGGTGCGCCTGTGGAGACATTACCCTTCGAAGAAGTGGATTACTGGAAGGAACTCACTTCCATCATGGAATGGGCAGAGGACCACGTTTTCTCCATTTTCTACATCTGTTGGGCAGCACAAGCCGGACTCTATCACCATTATGGAATAAACAAATATGCCGTAGACTGTAAAATTTCCGGGGTTTATCGCCACAAAGTGCTAGACAGGTATTCTAAATTAACACGGGGGTTTGATGAACTATTTCTCGCACCACATTCCCGCTATACGGAGATTCATGCAGAAGATATTCATCGTGTCCCTGAACTTGAAATACTTGCTACCTCAGAGGAAGCAGGGGTATATCTCCTTGCCTCACGCAATGGAAAACACATCTTTGTTACCGGGCATGCCGAATATGATGCAGACACATTACGCCTTGAGTACGAACGCGATAGGGAGAGGGGTTTAGATGTCCCCATTCCCTGCTGTTATTTTCCTGGGGATGACCCATCCCAGCAGCCCTTGACATCATGGCGTGCGCATGCACATTTGTTGTTTTCGAATTGGCTAAATTTCTACGTGTATCAGGAAACACCCTTCGATTTAGAAAAATTGAATCACAAGAAATGAGGAAAAACTATGCAAATTCATCAAAATATTGTCGAACTAATAGGGAACACTCCTTTGCTCGAGCTTGCCAATACCGCACATGCTCATCAGCTTTCATCCAGGCTCATTGCAAAACTGGAATACTTCAATCCTGCGGGAAGCGTGAAAGACCGGATTGCCAAAGCGATGATTGAAGACGCAGAGGAGAGAGGCTTACTAAGCCCGGATTCCGTGATCGTAGAACCAACCAGTGGTAATACCGGCATTGGACTTGCGGCGATCGCTGCCTCGAAAAAATACCGACTTATCCTGACAATGCCCGAAACCATGAGTCTTGAAAGACGGGCTCTCCTAAAGGTATATGGAGCGGAACTTGTTTTGACCGATGGAGCCCTCGGCATGAAGGGCGCTATCGAAAAAGCAGAGGAAATCGCAAACGCAACACCGAACAGCTTTATGCCCGGGCAATTTGTGAATCCCGCCAATCCCGCTGTGCATAAGGCGACGACTGGCCCGGAAATATGGGAACAAACGGGTGGTACTATTGATTTTTTTGTTTCGGGTGTGGGAACAGGCGGAACAATAAGCGGCACTGGCGAATATTTGAAATCGAAAAATCCCGGGTTGCGCATCATTGCCGTGGAGCCAGCAGCTTCTCCCATGCTATCGGAAGGGAAAAGCGGACCTCATGGGATACAGGGCATTGGCGCTGGGTTTGTGCCAGAAGTATTGAATATTTCCATATATGATGAAATCATTACCGTAGCGAATGAGCTTGCTTACCAAACAGCTAGAGAAATCGCACGCAGGGAAGGCGTTTTGGTCGGCGTGTCCTCCGGCGCGGCGGCCTGGGCGGCTATCGAATTAGCCAAACGCCCCGAAACCATAGGCAAGACCATCATCGTCATGTTTCCCGACACAGGCGAGCGGTATTTATCCACACCTATGTTTCAAGATGCAGCGGAGCAATATAAGTGAATCAGCTGACTGGTAGCACGTAACAACTAATTTGCTATATTTAGCTGTTACGGGGTACTTGAAACGGAGCGTGAAAGCATGACACCTTATCCCAAAGCCGAAGCCATTGTCAGCATAATCAATCATGTCAGAGCAGCCGTGTTCCCGGAATTTTTTGGTGAACGGTCCGCATCCGCCTCGCCTGCGATGTGGCATGCATCACTGCTAGAAGAGATTCACCAAGCGCTAACAAAAGAAATCGAGATTGTATTCCGAACCCGGGAAGGCAATGCCACTTCCTGCGGAAATACTATAGCAAGCTATCTCATCAACAGTTTGCCTGGAATTCGGGAGCTTCTGTACAAAGATGCACAAGCCGGGTTTGATGGCGATCCTGCCGCACAAAGTGTAGAAGAAGTGATATTGTTATACCCCGGCTTTTTTGCTGTTTTTGTACATCGAATCGCACACTTGTTATTCCTGCAGCAAGTACCGCTCATCCCGAGGATGATGAGTGAATATGCCCACAGCATTACCGGAATTGACATTCATCCCGGCGCAAAAATAGGCGAAGCCTTCTTCATCGATCATGGCACAGGCGTTGTCATCGGGGAAACAACGATCATCGGGAATCAGGTAAAGCTGTATCAAGGCGTCACCCTTGGTGCCTTGTCTACCAAGAAAGGACAAGGGCTGAAAAACGTGAAACGCCATCCCACCATACAAGACAATGTAACCATTTACGCAGGCGCTTCCATATTGGGTGGTGATACGGTTATTGGCGAGGGAGCGGTGATTGGTGGCAATGCGTTCATCGTCAAATCCGTACCCGCAAATACAACCGTGAGAATGCTGAGCCCAGAGCTGCAATATCAAGATAGCGGTGAAATCAACAGTTTTGGATTCCCACCGCTTGATGTTTGGTTTTATGAAATATGAAGAAAAAATGAGAAAGGGGTATGTTAAATGACAATGGGAAACTACAAATTTGAAACGCTCCAGCTTCATGCGGGGCAAGAAAATCCCGATTCGGCCACGGATGCCAGGGCTGTACCAATCTATGCAACAACGTCTTATGTGTTTAAGGATAGCGCGCAAGCCGCCGGAAGATTCGCCTTAACGGAACCCGGAAATATTTACACACGATTGATGAATCCGACTTCGGACGTATTCGAGCAGCGAATCGCTGCGCTGGAGGGTGGCGCTGCAGCTCTAGCGACTGCATCAGGTGCGGCAGCTTTGACTTATGCCATTCAAAACATTGCTACAAATGGGCACAATATTGTGTCCGACAAGCGTATTTATGGTGGCTCATACAATCTGCTTGCGCATACACTGCCCGACTTCGGGATCACGACGACTTTTGTAGACGGCAGTAAGCCGGAAAACGTTGAGAACGCCATCGATGACAATACGAAGGCTATATTCATTGAAACATTGGGGAATCCGAACTCCACTATCGTTGACGTGGATGCCGTAGCGGATATCGCACATAAGTATGGCATTCCCCTTATCGTGGATAACACATTTGCGACACCTTACCTTTTCCGTCCTATCGAACATGGGGCAGACATCGTGATTCATTCCGCCACAAAATTCATCGGTGGGCACGGCACGGTTATCGGTGGTGTGATTGTGGATTCAGGTCATTTCGATTGGGCAGCAAAGGGTAAATTCCCGGGATTATCAAAGCCGAATCCAAGCTATCATGGTCTTGTGCTTACCGATGCTGTCGGAAACCTCGCCTATATTACGAAGATTCGCGTCACGTTAATGAGGGATACAGGCGCAACCATAAGCCCCTTCCACTCTTTTCTGTTTTTGCAAGGGCTAGAGACGCTGTCGCTACGTGTAGAACGCCATGTAGAAAATGCACTAAAAGTGGTTGCGTATTTAGCAGAACACCCCCAAGTGGAAGCGGTCAATCATCCCGCTCTACAATCACACCCGGATCATGCATTGTATCAGAAGTATTTTCCCCATGGTGCAGGTTCAATCTTTACCTTTGAGATGAAAGGCAGCGAAGAGGACGCAAAGGCATTCATCGACAAGCTGGAATTATTTTCTCTGCTTGCCAATGTCGCAGACAGCAAATCCCTGGTGATCCATCCAGCAAGTACGACACATTCGCAGCTTTCAGAAAAGGAACTGCTGGAACAAGGTATAATGCGCAATACTATTCGTTTGTCTATAGGAACGGAGCACATCGACGATATCATCGCTGATCTGGAGCAGGCTTTCTCGCATTGTTTATAACAAGTTCTTCAAGCCTTCACAGCTTCTTCATCATCAAGTAATCCTCATGTCCTGCATGGTCGAGCCGTTCCCCTGACATCGTATAGCCAAGACGCTGATACAGGCGTACAGCGGGATTGTCTTTTTGCACAGAAAGGGAGGTCTGTGTATATCCATTTTTCCGTAATACGTCGAAGAGTTTGTGCATCAACTTTGTGCCGATGCCATATTGGCGAAATGGTGGCAATAATGCAATAGCAAGTTCCGGTGTGTCCTGGTCGATATGGCCGTAAGCCGGGATGATGCGTGTCCACGCAGCACCGATGATTTGCCCCGTCACCGCACAACTAGCCACCACGCCTAGTAGCCCGTCCAGTCTAAAAATTGCGTTTTGCAGGGTGGATGTTTTCTGTCAGGCAAGGTGCAAGGAGGGCGCATACCCACTGGGTATGTAACCGACGTGCAGCGCCGCATGGCGGGAAACAGACCGCTGCAAAACGTAATACTTTTAGACTGGACAGGCTACTAGATCACCCGGCTGCGTCCCAAACCCGTCTATATAGATGCGTATGTTCGGGTCGTTGAGGATGCTTCTTGGCGGTAGCGCCTCTCCTTCAGGGATATAAATGGCTTGATATAGAAATTCGGGCAGACAGACATAATCCGATTCCTGCATAAGCCGCACCTTTGCATTTATCTTATACGCTGTGATGATGGTGAAGCTTTTTGCATTTACGGTGAACACTATGCCATTTCCATACACATACCAGTTTTTGCCCAAACCGATGATGATGTCCGCATGGCGTATGGCATCCCTGCACAACGCCACCACATCGTTAGTATGCAGGTTCAGGTTTCGGATAACACGCTCTGCGCCCATGGGCGTAGTGTGTATCCGTTCCAAGTTTTGTACCAGAGTGCTTTCTTCCATATTTCATCCTTTGCTAAACAATGCGTTCAGTATACATCAAATATGTTATACTAGGAGCAGAAGACATAGTAGACACAGCGTTGCGAATGCTGTGAAAGACACAGAGGTGAGCCATGCCCAATCTGCTTAAGCAAATTCCGGAAACCATGCGAAAACAGAACATACCGGATGAAACCATCGCACAGTTCAACATCCCCAGTGAAAGTAGCTCAGAAATGGTGATGGAGCTAATCGTCCAGATGGACAAGCTACTCACAGAGGAGCAATGCCTCTCCATCATGCAAGAACAGGGATGTTGTAATACGGGGAAACCCGTAGCGCCGCACCGTGCATTTGGGATAGAGAACAAAGACAAAACCTTGGAAGAAAAAGTGGCTTTGCTCAATAGTGCAAATATACCACATAAAGCACCATGCCGGCTAAATAAAGACGGCACGCTCTCGGTCTACTGGGGGAAAGAGGATTTAAAGAAGAAAAGCTGCCCCTGCGGACTCATCAAAAAGCTGCCTGACACATATGAAATCCCAAAAACATTTTGTGGTTGTTGTGGCGGTCACATACGCAGCAATTATCAAAAATCCCTTGGTGTGAAATTGCGCCTCATGGAAATTGTATCCTCATCCTCAAGCTCGGGCGGCGAAAAACGATGCGAGTTCCTGTACGAGATATTAACAGTTTAAGTTGTTCAATTGCATGAACATA
>Ga0099364_10005500_pt1 | contig 18772 bp, 19 predicted proteins | sample TergutTh196P3_FD_73070 | JGI IMG/M metagenome (GOLD analysis project Ga0099364, IMG submission 73070) | Microcerotermes parvus P3 segment gut microbial communities from Pointe-Noire, Republic of the Congo - Th196 P3 | ecosystem: Host-associated > Arthropoda: Insects > Digestive system > Gut ...
TTTCTTGGTTGTCAGTGGTGCGACAATCGTTGTCGGCGAGTAGTAGTTGCCCGCATTGTTCTGGAGTACGAGGACGGGGCGAATCCCGCCTTGGACTGAGCCATTGGGTTTACCGAGGCCGGCGATGTAGATTTCGCCGCGTCTGATTACATTTTCCATAGTAGAACATCCTTTCTTATGTAGGGCGGAGTACGGGAACACCCCGCCCCTACATTCGTGTAATTCTCCTGAACAGAATATTTTCTGTTCTACTCATACCCCCACCATATGGGGCGTTTACTGACACATAAAAACGAAAAAATTAATATTTTTCTTTTTTGAGGTCAATTGCTTTCCGCTTGATTCGGTTCTGCAAGCGGTATTGCTGTCTTTCGACCGTTCCAAAAGAAGCGCCGGGGGTCTTGCTTGCCACCTCGCGGATATAGTCGGTTGGCTTTTGCTCGTTAACGTAAACCGCTTGATAGAATTCCAACTCATCTTTGGAAAGAAGCTTCTTGTGTTCCGCAATGAATTGTCGCTCCTCTATGTCGCTTCTAAAGTCGGGGATATTCGGGACATCATACCCGCCAAGAACTTGTGGTGCGTTACATTGCTTTGGTATTGGGCATCTCCAACATTCAGCTGTGCAGATGTGGCGAAGACAGCAGTTGATACGGCTGCCATTTGATTCACCCGTTCGTGGGCATTCGCAACACTTAGTTGAAATTGCTTTTCCTCTTTCGTCCTTGACCCGATTGCCGTTTTCGTCAAGAACATATCTACAGACGGTGCAATTCACATAGTCATAGCAACGCCCGATGAATGACTTGTCCTTGACCTCTGCCTTTTCGCTGTTTCGGATTTCTCTGTAAACAGCCTTGTTCTCAACGGTAGCCGGGATTAACGTCCGGTATTCTCCCTGCTCGTTGCTTTGTTCGCAAGGATAAAATTGCGGTGCAAAAGCGATTTCCTCGTTTTTGCAATATTTCCTGTGGCTTTTTTGTGTCCTAACTAAGGCGTAGTAGACCTCCCTGCCGAAACAACGCTCTTTCCCGTTTTCTAAAACGATACGAAAATTGGTGAACATCTCGCAGTACGGAAACAACACCTTGCCGTCTTCGGTGACGTAGTGGTAATACCGCCCGCCGCCAGTAGCAAGCGTTCTGTAAAACTCGAACTCGGTGACAGCACTGCCCGTGCCGCCTTGATTAAAGATTGTGTAAGACATTTGCTTACCTCCTTGTTTGTAATTGATTTAATTAGGGGTTCGGGGGAAAATTAATCAAACAGGAGGAGCGCGTGGGAGTATGTAGTTGAGTAAGTGACAGAGCGGTTTGAACATGGTTTTCAACTCCTTTGTTATAAACAATTTTTGTGGTTATAACTCAAGAATACCGCTTTTCAGGCAATCTGTCTTTTCACGCTGTGAAAATAAAAAAACCGCTGTTTAAGCGGTTTTGCGGAAATAAAAAAAGCCCGTAGAATGGGAAATCCCCATTCTACGGGCTGTGTTTTTTCACGGCGTGAAAATTATTTTTTTTGAGACATCAGAAACTCGACGCGTTATTATATATTTGATTATTATTGTTGTTTTGGTTGTTTTTTTTCAAAAATTTGTAGTTTATCAACCTTTTCATCTATGCTCGCGAAGATGTAATTGATACTTTCCGTCAATTTGAAATAATAGCGTTCAACATCAGCAATTGATAATTTTTCTTCGTGTTCACAGTTCTTCCCCCATAGAAGAAAGTTAATAATTACATCTTGGCTTGCATACCATTTCTTTGAGTTTCCGTTTGGTGAAACATTGTTTTTTGAATTGCATATAAAATTGTAGAAAGAATCCGATACTTCCTTAAACCTCTTTAATGTTGTAGGGTTAATATTGGACATACCATGTTGAATGGCTATTGGCTCTTCTATCATTATCCAAAAAACATCAGATGAATCATAGTGCTTTTTATCCCCTAAGAATTGCTCCAAGTTTTTTAACATTGCTCTCATTCCGATATAAAAACCAGAATATCTGAAGAATTCGTTATAAGCCATACTCGCACCTCCCAACGATAACAGTAAATTAGTCAGCCAAAGAAATATCGTAACGAGTATGCTTGGGTTTTCAATTTTAGCTCCCCAGAAATTTATAGCAAAAGTGAGTAGAAGAACAGCCAAGACACATACTATAGTTAGTACTTTTCTTTTCATAATTATTATACTCGCTTTCTTTTAAAAATATTCAGTATCAAACCTATTTATCTGTCGATTTTTGCGACGGGGTGTTCGTATCCATAAGAGTTTTCGCATTTGTCTTTCAAATGTGGTGCGCCGTTTTCATCTGCTACAAGATTGAAATAAACTTTTTCGCCGTTGATGTTTCTTATATCAGCTTCACCACCATGACCGTCTTTTAACTGTTTAATTAGTATTTTGTAATAAGAAATATATTCATCAATGTGATTAATAATCTTTGTTTTTGAATCGTTATTAAAAATCTTTCGATTTTCTTTTTCTATAAAATTTTTATATTCGTTTAGGTAAAAAATATGATTATCTATTATTCGATATGGGTGAGTCAGTTTCACTTCTTTTTCATTTTCGTATAAAACGCCCGGGGTATTCGCTATATCAAAATAATTAAAAAACATTTTATGGTCTTTTTCTACAATTGAACGAATACATTTAACACAATCCACATAAACAGTGGTTATTGTTTTACAAATTTCATATGGATTATTACGTAGAATTAAGGGTAGTCCATCTTCCTCGTTTCGGCAAGCAAAAAAGCTGAACTCCGGTTGTATATATGCTAAAAAAACACCTGTGTATGTTAATTTAATACCGCGTCCATCGCTATTCGATTTATAACAGTCAATAAGAATGTCCTCAATTTTTGAAATACACATTTCTGGATTCGCATCAGGGTCAAGAATGATTTTTGTTTTGTTTTTATTATCATTGTATTTCATCACAACTAATTGTTGCCAAAAACTATTCAGCAGAGTGTAATGACTCATAAAAAACAAAACTCGCGCAAAATCATTCGTAACATTATTTCCCTCTTTTTTCTGTTTGGCGGTGTCCCAGTTGCTTTTTTGTTGTTTCTCAGAAAAAACACCATTAATTAAATCGGAAAAAGATATATAAGTGTCGGATATTTTTTTCCCGTTATATTGATTATGCATCAAAAATAAAAGAACTTTTCGCGCATATTTTGTAGCAACATCCGAAGGCGTTCTGACTCTAAAAAACAATTCGTCTAATATACCGGATTCGCTTGCTTCATCAATCCGTATTGTTCTTACTTTATTAAATATTAATCTTATTATTGCTCTTCTGCACAAATATCTTAGATATTTATGCTTATCTCCCTTATACCAAAAGTCAACAAAATATCCGGGGCTAATTTCCCGAAAATTCTTTTGTATTCCGTTGTCATCGAGCAACGAAAATAAGCTTTTGGATAGATTTCTCTTATCGAAATTGTACATCGTTTCAAGCATTTCAACCAATGAATTGCCAGTTAGATGTGCCTTACTATCTTCAATTATAACTTCTATTAGTTTCTTTATTTCATTATTATTATATTTTATGCTTTCCTTGAAAAAATGAAATTTTTTGTTCAATATATCATAAAATCGATACCACTGAGTTACATCAATCGAAATATCGCTTATGTTGTTTATGTTTGACCATTCTAATGGTAGATAACGTTTTGTAGTATCTCTAAGAGTGACAATAATTTTAAATCTCTGACAAAAATTGTCCTGAGCGTTATCAAATATAGTGTTTTTAGCAATAATCTGGCGCGTGAAATCGCCGATTGAGCGCATGATTTCAACAATATCCTCGCAGTAAAGACAAAATGAATCTTTATGTGGTGTGATAAAATGTTCGATGCCATCTAAACATAAAAAGCAATAATCTTTTCTGGGTTTTGATAAGTCGAAAGCACAGTATATGACCATCAACGTCAACTCTAATAAGTACGTTATAGATTTATTGATATTTTTATCTGAACGAACCTTATGAATTTGTGCTGTTACAATCTCTTCTAAATCTGAAATATCTTCTTCATTGTTCGTATTACCAAAGCTACCTATCCACCTTAAAACTTCTTTTTGGGTCTTCTTTACACGGTTATTGTTCTCTGTAAAAATCTTGAAATTCTTCTCGAAATTCACTCTTTTGGAGGCACTATCTTTTTTTCTTTGTCGAGCAAATCAGTCACAATATCAACGATTTTACAAAACACTATAAACTCAAAGAGACACAACCCATAAGTTGAATTAATCTCCTTATTGGGCTTAATCCCATATTCTTCACCCTCTTCTTCGCCTCTTCTAATAATAAATGGCGGTTTCTCAATTTCGTAGTTCTCATAACTATATATTTTTGTCTTATCATTTTTAGAAAGAAAATCCTCCATCGTTTTTGCTAAGAATGTTGATTTACCAGAACCCGCAGTTCCTCTTATGAGTAGTAGTGGGTATTCTTCATCATTTTCCAGTTTTGTTAAGAAAGCTTCTTTTTTTCTTAAAAAATCACTTTCCTCATTTGTTAAGTGTGAAAGTTGCTTATTCTCGAAATGCGGAGGAGCGTATAAATCTTCAAAGAAAACTTTGGAGAACTCGCTATCGCTCAAATTTTGAAAAACCGAACTCTTGCATTCTCTCCCATGCTGAGTATACGGATTTGCGCAGAAAAAATCCGAAAGATTAAATCGAGATTTTGTTTTATAATACTTTTTCATAGGTTACCTCCAAAATATTTTGCTTTTTGTGAAACTTGCAGAAACTTTATTGCTTGCGTTTTTGAAAGTTCATAAATGACCAATCGCTCTACTTTGCGATATACAAATTGCAATGTTATCAGTGATTTTGTTTACAACAAGTTTTACTGTGCTATATTCAACTTGTAACCATCGTGTTTTCGTTGTCAATTATAGTAAATGGATTGCCAAACAACAAGTAACTCCACCATGTATTACCGCCCCCTTTGTACTCTATGTACATATCGTGCTTGCTTGAACGCACCGCTTCGCTTATTGGATAGCCTAATTCCAAATACCTGAAAAGTGTTGTCACAAACATTTTTGCTTGTTCATCTGAAACATCGTTTAATGTGCAAATCACATTCAATCTTTCATTAAGGTATTTATACCTCTCGAAATATGATTTTACGTACCCATATGAGTTACAGCAGTTTAAAATAACTATCGCACAATGACTTTCAACAAGCGCAGTTAACACATCGCTGAGTTCAACGGCTTGACCGGAAAAGTAAAGGTTTCCATCGCGGCAATGCCCAGAATAATAAAATACATGACAATTATCATTTAATTTATTTTTCAAATTTTCATACGTCGCATCAACTCCGACTAATGCGGAGTATTTGAAAAGCCTATTATCTTTACAATACTTTTCTAATATTTCTACTTCTTGTCTGCTGTGACGCAAATCACCACCCGTATCAAATATCCCCAATAATTTGATTTTGTTTGATGATATTATACACTTTGCGATACACTCTCCGGTAACTCGAGATATTGGGATTATTAATGATAAAATTAACCCGTTTTTTTCATCAACTTCTATTTCATAAAGTCGATTTGAGTTTTTATTTAATAAAACTTGCATAAATGAATTTTGGACTCCAACATCGGAAGATTTTGATTGAGCAAGTAGCTGTGTAAAATCATATTGCAGATAATCGAACCCTCTTTTTTCCATATCATTTATCAGCGAATTGATAACGTCAAATGATTCCGTTGTTCCGTTTTCCGCTTTTAATAATGATTTTTCGGTGCGAATTCTTCCGCTTTCGTAAATAATGTTTGTGAGTATATTGACGGCACAAAACATATCGTATATAGAACCGCATTCCACGAATGCCGAAGAAGCAAACGCTAAAACATCTGCTGTTTCAAACTTATTCAAGCAATCGAGTACATTTAAACAGAGAATTGCCCACATAGTTGTCGAAAATGTGTGATAGCCCAATAAATCATCAAGAAATAAGGCACGATTCTTTCTTTTCATTATTGCGTTGTAAATACCTTCTGATGTTATAAGGTTCAACGCCGAACATTCTTTTAGTATAACAAGACACTCGTAAGTGTTCTGTATAGTTGGGATTCCGTTAGGAATTGCAGAAAAAAGATTCTCTTCGTCATTATAGCATGACAAACAAAACGAAACCATGTCGTCCCTTAATTTGGCGTTTTGATATGACAAACTTTGTGCTATTGCGTTTACCCAAAACAGAGACGATGTATTCATTAATTCTATGCGCTTCTCGTAAACACCATCAGAATGGAGAATATGATTTTTCAAATATCTAATAACATCATCTCGAATAACACTACTAACCTTGTCGTATACCTTTAATGATATTACCGCATAAAAGGTGTTAAACAAGTTTGAGTGATTAGATTCCTGTTCGCCAAAACCACCATCCCTAAAATGTGCATTGAGAATATATTCGATGGTATCGCTTTCAACTCTATCGGTAGCGTTCAAAAGAGAAAGAGAAACAGTTGCATAAAATAACGTCTCTAAATATGAAGGGTTTTGAGGATAATTTGCAAACCCACCGTCCATATTCTTGCAAGCCATGGTTTTTGAAATAACGTCTTCTTTGTTCGGAATATTTGGATAACGATACCACCAATATGCTTTAAGCCGCCTTTTATGCAGAACTCCGACCATTTCTGTCACAAGTTCTATATCCTCGTCCGTCAATTCGCTCGGCAGGCTCAAGGATTTCCGTTTCTTGTCATCTTCTAATGTACGGCAGTCGCTCCTGCCAAGGAGATAATCGGCAGAACATTCAAAACAATCAGCCGCCTTTGCTAAAACTTCAATCGCAGGCGAGGAACGTCCGTCTTCGTATCTTGTTACCATCTGCCTTGTTGTTCCTAAAATCACAGCTAAGTCGGTTTTCGACATCAGCTTTTTTTCTCTAAGCTCGTTAAGCCGCTCGCTAAACTTCATCGTGTTGTACTCCTTATGGTTTTATGGACAAAAGCCCTTCCCCCAATTATACAACATTTTTTGCCGAAAAGCGATAAGACGTGCGTAATAAGCACGTCCCGTTCTTTATACGCACGTTTTGTGAAAACAGTCGGATTTTGGCGATAACTTATACGAGAGGACAAGATACGGAAGAAATTTACCGCTCCCTATCGCCCCGAACCCTTACCGCGGAATGAGCGTTCTTATCTGTTCGATGTGCTTGTTAAGACTCTTTGCGTAGTCATTAATGTACGCATTGCCGCCGTCCGTGAGCAACATAACGCTTCTCTTCATCATGTACTCGTCAGTTTCCTGATAGCAGTTCTCGTGGAAGCGGCGATTAAGTATCGTGACGTTGTCAGCGACCGCGTGTAAGTTGAAGTAACGCTCCCTGATGTCATCCTCCAGAATGAGGCTTGTGCCTCGTAGGGAATGAAGAGATGAATCCTCACAGGGTCATCGAGTAGCTTCCACATACCGACAATTGCTTCCGCCGCCCAGAGCGGTACGCCGAGATTAGCGTTGCACAGGAAATCGCTAACGCCCATTTGACACAGGCTCGCTATCTTTTCGGTAATTGCAACTTTCAAAGCTATGCAGTCCGGATGGCGTTCGTCCAAGCCGTAGGGTAGTTCCCAAACGCTGCTCCCGGAGATTGTGCAGTAGGGTATAAGTTTCACCATATTAAACCTCTTTTCGTGATTGTTCCGTTTTATTCGACTTTGGTAGTTTCATTATATACGGAAAACTCGTAGATGTCAATAGAAAATACGGCGAAAAGTAGAAAAAATCTATATCTTTTCGACATTGTTCGACAAAGCTACAATATGTTGTGCCGCTTACGGAGGTGAAGCGCATGGGCGTAGGTAAAATGATACAGCAAGCCCTAAAAATAAGAGAAATGTCGCAGACAGAGCTTGCTGCAAGAGTTTCAATCCCTTTGTCTACTTTGAACGGTTACATCTTAGGAAAGTACGAACCGGACGTCGAGAAGATGAAAGAAATCGCTGAGAGTTTAGACGTTACTTTGAATTATCTGCTTGAGATTGATGCTGTAAATATTTTAAGTGACGATGAGTTGTTCATGGTTTTGACGTACAGGAAATTTGATGAGGTTAAGAGGAAAGTGGCGTTGGAGCATATGAGGTTTTTGAGGGCGCAGGGAAAATAAAAAAAGTAAATTCGATAAAAGCATAGCAGAAAGGATATTGTGATATGAATCGTCTGCCTGATATGATGGTACTTGATTTTTGCGAGTACCTAAAAAGAAAAACAAGAAATAGTGCTACTGTTTTAGAGTTGCTCTCCGATGACAGAAACAGTGACAAACTGTATTCTCTTGCAGATGAGTATTTATGCAATCATCAACATACGTTAAAAGCTGTTATTCATAGATTTATCGACAGCGAACATTTTGATAGATGTCTTCGCCGTTTAAGAAATGAATATGGTGAAAACTTTGACCATTTAAGCTTAGAGCATATCCGAAAAACAATCAGAAATGGATTTCCTTATTGTTGTCGCGAGTGTGGATGTCATGATTTCTTAATGTTCCTTGAACACCATAGACACGACTTAGAGTTTTCGGAATATAGAGCTGACAAATGGGCGTTGATAAATAATGTTCGTCATTCGCTTCAAGACGATTCTAAAGAAACGATGTTGCATTGTATGCAATCTCTTGGAATCGACTTATCAACTGAAATAGACTTTTTGGAATGGCTCATCCGTACACAGAAAGAACCTCTGAGGATTTACAATTTGTCAATAAGTGTTTTTGAAATGCTTGTTGATGATTACCTATCCGAATGCGGAGGTAGTGCGAGAGAGAAAAAACAACTTGTTAAATCTTTCAAAAAATCAGATAGTTATTTTTTTAATTCGCTCCTTGAGCGTTTGCTTCCTAATTTTAGCGAAAAAGGCAAAAGAAACCTCAGATACGTTCTTGACAGATATTATAGCCAAAAAATCCCTTTTAAGTGCGTAATTTTGCCTTTAGCGGCAGAAACCGCTGAGCATAAGCGATTAATCAATGATTACTGGCGTGATTTACACAATATTTCGGCTGATTATCTTGATGTTTATTACAGCGAAACGGATTACGGAAAGTCTGGAAGTGAAATCCAAAATCGTATCAGTAGTTTACCTCAAAATCTGAAATCAACATTTCCGTGCATTATTTTATGGTCTGACAACATAAAAGAAGCTCAGAGCATTGATATAAGAGAACTTTCAAACAAAGAAATAGTCGCTGTTATAAACGCAGTAGTAAATGAAATCAAGTGTAAGAAAACACTTGAAAACATCGTAAAGGAGATTAACAAAATGACTCAAAAAATTCGTGAAAAAGATAGACCAATCACTAAAAACAGCGTTTACATTGGAGGTGACAATCGCGGTGTTGCGGTAGCAGAAAATAGCGGTAGCATATCTAATGTAATAAACTATTCTTGCACCTCCTCTGAATTCTCAAAAGAGGTGTCAGTGGCAATTGAAAAAATACGGCAAATAGAAGAAATAACTATTCAACAGCAAGAAATGCTTGTCGAGATTTTATCAGAGACAAAAAAGGCATTTGATTCTGCTGAAAATGCCGATAAAGAAAGAAGTAAATCGCGCTTTAAAGATGCTATGTGCTTTTTAGGCAACGCATCTGTCAAGGTATTGTCGGCATTATCATCCTTAGCGAATTTATCGAAGTTTTTGGGGATAGTAGGTAACGCGACATAACGTCTGTGCGTTATAAAGCAAGGGGAGTAACGAGATATGAAATTTAGCGAGTTTCTTTTACAACTAAAAAAACGATTCCCGTGCAAAAGCAAGGAGCGCTTTGCTATGCAGATTTTATCGGCATTGTGCGGTGAATCCGAACCCATACCGACAAACAGCGACAGTAAGAGTGCTTTCAAATATAGCGAAAAATTACCGCCCGGATTAACTGGAATGGATGGAAAAGCAAGAAAAGATTTGTACAATGCAGAAGGAAACGGGCTCTCCTCGACAGTGAGAGAGCATATTCTCGCATATAAAAATAAAGATACGTTTCTTGCGTATTGCAAAAACATATCCGAGCGTGAATTTCATAATCTGTGTAAAGATTTTGGTTTCGCCATTGAGAGCAATGAGAATTTAGTATTCGAGGCGATTTTTGAACAATTTTTAGAATTTGCTAAAACACCAGATGATAACGCAAACAACATTATTGAGAAAAGAGCGAATGGTTCTACGGTTGAAAAAACATCGACAAAGAATCATCATTCTGATTTGCTTAGTAAATCAGCTGATGTAGTAGCGAATGAAAACGCAGTTGCGATAAAAGAAAACACAGGAAACGTCGCATACCAAAACAAAGGAGTCGTCGTAAACCAAAGCGGTGGGAAAATTTATGTGCATTTAACATCAAGTGATGAATTAAACGAAATCAATAAAGTTGATTTTGATGACATAGTTTTAGTAGCAAGCCATGTTACAAGGATGACAGAGCAAAAAGAGTATAATCAAGCTATTAAGTTCTTAAATGATTTAATTAAAGAAAAAAATGACAAAGAATTCTTAAAACAACTCTTCAAGTTTAAATCTGAAATCTATTCAACAATAGGCGGTAGCTTAAATCTGTTTTTTGCCTTGTTGTGCAATAAAGCAGCACAAAATTCTGAAAATGTTTAGTACACCATCGGAGAGTGGTGAAAATTAATAAAGCAAAGGAGACGACCAACCATGACACTTATGAGGGAAAAAACACGTTTGGAGTACGTCGGCACGATAACTGATGTTTCTTCAAAAGAGGCGCAGGCGATAAAAAAAATCATGATTGAATGTGATGATGATTTTGTTCCGCCTCTATCTGTCCGTCAGGATACCACCGCAGAAATGGAAAAACAGGAACTTCACGAGGATAATCGGGATATTCAACCATATTTTGAAATAGTCCTTGGGCAAAAAAACTTAGCAGCTTATTACGAGGACGAGATTGTTGGTTTTATGAGTTTTCGTCACAATGAAAAACGTAACCATCTTAAACTCATAGCCGCCCATGACGATATAGTGAACTATGTTTCGACTATTTGTGTCTTAAAAGATTATCGTGGTTGTGGAATAACAAGCGGATTCTATAACATAATGGGAAATGCCGGAGGGCTTCCTAATGATGTAACAGGAACGTGTGTTGCCACTCGTACATGGAACTCAAACAACTCACATATCGGTTTGTTGAAGAAGCGCAAGTACACTCTTACCGAAACTCTTGAGAAAGACCGCAATTTTAACGGAAATGTATATGACACCGTTTATTATTGCAAAAAAATATCCAACTAATATTTTTATGGAGGTAACAAATAATGAAAGGTTTTAATATTCTGTTAATTACCACCGGAGGTACGATTGCACAAGAACATGACGAATATGGTCGTACGCGTCAAAGAAAGGACGAAGAAGGGAGTAGCAACCCTTTTGACGATTGCATAACAGAGATTAAAAAGAGGCTTAGCGAAAAGGCGTCAAAGTACGAAGAAACCCATTTTATCGAAGAAATAAAAACCGAAGAGCTGTTTAATAAAGACATTTCTAATATAATTTCTGAAGATTGGGTGCTTTTGATTGATAAGATAGCCGAGGAGCACGACAATTATAGTGCTTTTGTAATTACGCATGGAACAAATACCTTGGGATATACTTTGGCTGCGTTATCATTTGCACTCGGACGGCTTGGAAAGCCTGTTGTATTAACAGGTTCTCAAATTTCTTATGGTCAGCTCGATTTCGATGCTCTTATGAATTTGGAAAACGCCATCCGCATCGCAGCGTATAGCAAAGAGAAGCTGTACGGTGTTATGGTTGTCTTTGGGAGCATGATTATTAATGGGACTCGTGTTAAAAAAACTACTGAGTTTGATTACGATGCCTTTAAAACATTTGGGGAAAGCAAACTTATCGGACGCATTGGAAACTCTGTTCGCTTTGATGTTGCGGCTTTAAACGCTCATAGGTCTAATTGGAAAAATCCTGCACAATCCCAAGAAGAATTAGATGTTACGCGTCGCTTTGATATGAATATTGCTTCTTTAACGGAATTCCCCGGAATGAATTCAAGCATATTCCGTGCTTTAGTTGACAGTGAAGATTCTAAAATTAAAGGCTTTATTTTACGCTCAACTGGCGCGGGAGACCCCAACGTAGCCGAACCAGACGTGTTATACAAGAATTTACGAGAGGGTTTTGAATTTCTAAGGGAAAAGGAAATACCAATTGTGGTGACGACTCAAGCGCCAGACGGTATCGCAAGCATGGATATTAATACGCCGGGAAAATTGGCACGCTCTTTAGGAGCTATCCCTGCTCGCGATATGAGTATGGAATCTATGACGGTAAAGTTGGCTTGGCTTCTTGGAAGAAAACTTCCTTACGATGAAATTCGTAGACAAATGGGCGAAGCTGTACACGGGGAAATAAAATAAGCTTTGCAAGAGGTGTTATATGGCTGCTGTGAACGATATTTTTGTTTTATACAAACAAACGGAATCTAAAAAATCTGTAGATAAATTCCGAAAAGGATTATCCGAAAAATTCGAGGATTTAACTATCCGTGATTATGATGATTCATTTCCTGAAGAAAGCGAATACGAAAGTACGTGTTCGTCAGTTTTGCTCTGCCTAATTGACGATGAATGGTTTTACGACCCGCATTGTCGAGAAATATGGAAATGTTTTTGGAACAAGCAAATTAACAGTTGTCATCAACAAGTGATTTTCCCTGTCCTTATTAATAATATTAACACCGACAATTTCGATGAAGAGAAACTTTCTATCTATGAAGATGCCCAGTTAAAGTTAGGCTTTTATGATATTTCCAACTCTGATTCCGGTGATATTAAAGAGTTATACGTGGCGGTAGAAAGTTCAATAAAAGCAATTGAAAAAAACAGTCATGACCAAAATGCTCAATTTTCGAGTAGAGGAGGCAGGCGCAATACTCATAAAGTATACGAAATTGAAAAAACATGGGTTGAAGAAATAAAGAATATTAACGAAAATTCTGAATGCCCAAGAAAACGCTTAACTTCTCTTTCGGAAATTATAACACGACTTAAATTTAAACTGGAAGAGGCGTATAATAAAATCGAAGATACGGAACGGTCATATCCCGATAAAGAAAAAGTTTGCGTAGTTTACACTGGTGGAACAGCCGGAATGATATTTGACCCTCTTGAAAAAGAATCCTTAGAGTTAAAACAAGCCGATTTACAACATTTAATTATAAAGCTACCGCGCCTAAAAAGAGAGCAATTTGAAATAGATTTTTACTCATTTAATCCTGCTCTAGACTCTTCAAACATCGGGAGTGAACACTGGCTTTTAATCGCTGCTGTCATCGAAATACTCTCAAAATATTATAAGGGGTTTGTCATAATTCACGGAACAAACACGATGGCGTATACAGCGTCGGCTATCTCTTTTTTGTTCGACGATACAGCAAATAAACCTATTGTATTAACGGGGTCGGAACTGGCACTCACAGAACGTAACAGCGATGCCGAGCAAAATATTCATAGGTCGATTGAAATTGCAGCTCAAAAAGACACATCCGATGTTCAAGGGGTTTGTATACTTTTTGGTAAATGGCTTTTGCGTGGGAATAGGACAACAAAACAAATTGCGCTTGACAAAGCAGAGGGATTCTATTCGCCTAATTATCGTGAGATTGCTTCAGTTTCTTCGGATAAGGTTCATGTAGACTTATCGCATATAAAAAAACAGGAAACCAACAGACCTTTTTCAATGAATAAGTTTATATCTTCGATTCCCAAAGTTGCAATTTGCGACATTTATCCAGATATGGATATGAACGCACTCATAACAAGTTGCACGAGTCATGAGGTTAAGGCGGTTATTCTACGCACCTATGGCACCGGAGGTGTTCCAAACCAAGACCCTAATTTTGAAAAATGCCTCCAAAAATTACAAAAAACAAATACTATTGTTGTTAATTTAACTCAATGTCCTAAAGGCACATCGGAATTTCGACTTTTTGAAACTAATGAAATGCTTTTTAATTATGGAGTTATAAGTGGCGGAGATATGGTCACGGAAGCAGCTTACTGTAAATTGAAACACCTTTTTTCAAAATTTAGTTCTGTAAAAGACGATGAAGAGAAAATTAGATATATCAAACATTACATGATGGTTGCTATACAAGGGGAAATGTCAAGAAGTATGTTTGTTGTCGATATTCCGATAAATAATACTTTAGTTACAAAAAGCGAACCAAGCACTCTCCATCTTAAACCCACATGGTCAAACAACCCCGCCGCAAATGCTGATGTCTATAACCAAAACTTGGACGTTGATTCTTTTGCAAAGTTGGAAGTGGATAAGGATTATATTACAAGTGCGGTTTTGAGACTTGGCAAGGTGCGCCTTCCAGAAAATGTTGGAACAATTAATGATTTTAACTTAAAAACTAAGGTTTCGATTCTCAAAAACGAAGATGAGAGTTGTAATATTAATAACACAACAACTCACGGCATAAAATTTTCCGGCAAAGCAGGGGCGACACAAGACGTAAATATAGATATAATTGAAATTGTTAAAACTCAATTAAAGCCCGCCGAGGGTGCTGTTATCAAGATTAAAGCCGAGGTGAGAGAATTTTATATTGAGTCTGTCAAGATTCTTCTTTCCACAATAAGACGATAAAGGATTGGTGAAGCATTGATACAAATAGAAAGCTTTTCTCTTCAAACAGAATTAAAAAAAGCAAGAGAACTGTTGAAAACATCAGAGGGAGAAATCCCCACAAATGTTTTAAAGGTAATAAATTTTTGTTGTGAGCGCGAAATTGGTTTTATCTTGTCGCGCAATATTAGGGTTTTTTCGTGCAAAGATGCACGAAGTAATCGGAACCGTTTAGGGCATACCGGAATTCCTCTTTTTGATGAATTTAAATCAATTGTTTTCGTTGGAAAAGACACAAATGGAAAAGAAACGATAATTGCTTCCCATTGCCGCGGTCATATGAATATTATTGTCGAAAAATTGTCAGAGATTTGTTCATTGCAAGGCTTTCCACGAATAATGGAAGAGGAAGATTTAAAAAGACGTTTTGTTATGCAATTTGGTACTGTAAATCCAATGTTAGCAGACTTAAATTCTAACGGAGAAATTATCAATATATTTGATGCCAGTCTTATTAAACCAATTGCCCAATGCCCGGGAACAATGATGACAAATGCAGGTGACCACACTTGGGGCATAGAATTTGACCCTGCTTTACTTGTGAACATTACTCGAAACAGCAGGGTAGATAATATAGCTGAAAACGATAAGGAACTCCAGTATTACGAAATCCCACAATCCAAAAATCCAAAATCTATTGGTATAATAACGGGAAATGGACCCGATTCCGGTATAGCCCTTTGGAATGGAATAAATAGCCATTTTGTCGAATTGCTTGGAGACCATTTTATCGGTGACATTTCACTTCCAAAAGTAAGTGTTATTTCTCTGCCCGCTATGGGTCTTTCTATGGAATTAGATAAACGCCAACAAGCTACAATGGCAACTATAGAAGAAGCGATTGAAAAAATGCACAGCAACAACATAGAATTGCTTGCCTTGGCTTGTCACACAACACGTTATTTTACGGACAAAATAAGGGCATTATTTGAGCGTGATGGGAAACGGTTTATATCGATGCCCGAAACAACCATTGAATATATTAAGAACAAAGAAGTGACAAACCTTGCTGTAATCGGAATAAACTATGTCGCCAACTTACAGGAGTATAGTGCGTATTCTGAATTGAAAAAAATTAATGTTGAGCGTGTGTCGGACGAAGTTTTCGCAAAATTTCATGATATAGGGTATGATGTAAAAAAGATGAAAACCTCTACCCAGTTTTTCAAAAATTTACGAACTTGTTGAAAACAGATATAAAAGCTGAAAATATATTGATTGCCTTAACAGAACTATCGATTTTAGTCGGGAGTCAGAAAAAGCGTTATGAATATAAAAATATCATTGACCCCTTGGATGTTTATGCGCTTGAATTGGCGCAACAAAGTTTAAGTATGGGAGGGAATACAAGTGAACGAAGTAATTAAAGCTATTTCCAATCGTGAAATACGTTGGATTCGCAATAATTTTTACAAAGACAATACGGATAAACTATCGGTTTCTGATTTATTGTCGTCATCTCACGATGAAAAAGAAAAAATACTTAAAGACTTTTATGATAAAGAGATGACTGATGAAGCAAAAGAGAGTTTGTGGGATATTATCTTATCAGATTCAATCTCCGATAAATCCTTTCTGATTTTCTCGGATAAAAACTCTAAAACCTATGTTCGTGAAATTAAAACGATATTAAAAAAACTCACTAAATCTGATGAAATTCCAAGCGTTGAATTGCAAAATGAATTAAATCATTTCATTTGTGAGACTGATAAAATTAAATCCGCTGATTTAATTTTATGTTGTATCAGCAGAGAAGCCGATGATGACATTATATTGAAGTTGAGTTTTATCATCGGACGATTTGGCGTTGATAAATTAACTATCATCAGAGAGGAATTCGATGAAAATGATAAAATCTCTAATTTCGCAATGAAAATGAGAATAACACAAGAATTCTATAAAGGAATAGGAATTTAAGATGTGATGATCCTCAAATATTAAATCACAATAATTGGGGGGGTGAGGTAAGGTGGATAAAATTCCAAAATGGCATCCTAAAAAGTGTTTGAAAAGAACCATAGCTACAGGTTTCGCATTTATATTTCTTTCTTTCGTTCCCTATTTAATAAAGTGGTTATGGAATTTCAATGCACTTCTAAATGAATTTACGATTGCCCTTTCAGCGATAATTGCCGGAGTTGGAATATCAATTCTATCAGCGGTATATTTAAATTCACAAAGAGACAAACAGACGACCCCGTAATGAGAAAAACAACAAAAGCAACTTTAGCAGCGTGGGTAAAAATTAATCGAATTCGTCTTGTGCAGACAATAACATTTGATTTTTATTTGCCCGAACAAAATTCTACCATCAACAAGTTTAAGTCGAAATCAAAAATAATCGTAGTAGTGTGTCATCATTTTAGTTATTAAAACACGACCAGCTTAGATGAGAATTTTCCGTTGCTTGTGTTTAACGATTTTAGGCATACAGACGAAGATGCCGGTGATGGTAAAAAACATTTTTATTTTGAGGACATTGATTTAGGTTCTGGACACACCCCCCTAAATTATCGCCGTATGCTTGAAACGGAAGGAAAAGAAAAAACTAATAAATTATTAGCCAATACAGAAAGAAAAAATAAATTAAGTTTTTACCAAGAAGACTTTTCAATAAAAGCGGGAGAGAAGAGAGACCTAAAATTTAAAATACACAGCGAATACGAACAAACTGACCGTTTAATTTGGGCTTTTCAAGAAATTTCTAATAACGTCAAGGTCATAATTAATTTGATGTATGGAAAAATAGAAGATTTGGATAATAAATTTCTCTTAACGATTAGTCATCCACTCGAAGAAGATATATTGCGGCGTAATCCTAATATACGCGAGAACGGAGAAATAATTTTTAATGGCGAAATGAAAAGAAAAGGTGACTTTATTCTTGATGAGACTTTGCTCCCTTATCAGGGATTTGAAATTTCATGGGACATAAAGCACAGAAAAGAGACGAACGATGTTTGAAAATGAAATTATCGTTCAAGTGATTGGCGTTTTTCTTATCGGAATGACATTATTAACCCCACAAGCCAAATCTCGAAAATCTATGCTTGTGATAATATTGATGGCTAATTTGTTGTCGTGTGCGTTGTTCTTCTTTGCGAGGGCAAGTGCGGGATTTTTAGGTTTAATCGTCACAACCATTCGTTCTTTTGTTTATTGGCAATACGCAAGCAGAAACAAGAAACCGCAATTTTTTGTGTTAAACCTTTTTATTGTTTTGCAAATCGCCGCTACTATCATAGGGTGGGAGGCGTGGTTTTCAGTTCTGACATTTGCACTTCTTCTTAACACTTACGGACAATGGCAGACTAACGAAAAGATTCTTCGAGTCTGTTTGTTGGGTAGTGCGGTGGCTTTGGGGATTTATTGTATTTTTACTCATGCTTACACTGGCGCAGTAAATAAATTCATACAAGCGTTTTCGGCAACGATTGCATTACACAGATTCAAGAAAAGCGATAATTAAATTTTAGAGTCTTGCCGCGAATTGTTAAAGTAAAACACCGCCGTCAAGGCGGATTTTCTTTTTGAGAAGAAAATTTGATTTTAAGGTCTTGCAATTAGTCAAAAAATCTGTTATAATGGATTCACACATTGATAAGCTAAATGGAAATTTTGAAATTCTCCTTGTGAACACCCCTTACCTTTGCGAAAGAGAGAAGAAGTTTAAGAAATGTTGCACGAGGTAACTCCATGACCCGAAAAGAACTAATCGCCCACTGCCTAACATTCCCCGCCGCCTATGAAGACTACCCATTTGACAACGACTCCGCTCATTCAGATGACGGAAGTTGGGCGGTCATGCGGCACAGGGCAAACCGAAAAGGTTTCGCTCACATTTACGAGCGAAACGGCAAGCTCTGCATAAATCTGAAATGCGAACCGCTTGAAGCGGACTTTCTGCGGAAGGCATTCAAGGACGTAACGCCGGGTTGGCATATGAATAAAACTCATTGGAATACCGTCACGCTCGGCGGCGATGTTTCTGATGATGAGTTGAAACGGCAGATTGAGATGAGTTACGAACTTGTGAAACCGAAAGTGAG
>Ga0099364_10005501_pt1 | contig 18772 bp, 16 predicted proteins | sample TergutTh196P3_FD_73070 | JGI IMG/M metagenome (GOLD analysis project Ga0099364, IMG submission 73070) | Microcerotermes parvus P3 segment gut microbial communities from Pointe-Noire, Republic of the Congo - Th196 P3 | ecosystem: Host-associated > Arthropoda: Insects > Digestive system > Gut ...
GGAAGGCCAAAGAGTATCCTTGTCATACTAAGACCCATTGCCAGGGCCATACCAATGGCAAGCCCCCTGTTCATCATTTTGATTGAAATTGCGCCTTCTGTAATCTCCTCAACCTGCCGGTTAAGAATATACACATCCGGCTCTGCAGCTACAATAAGATAACCGATTAATACTCCCAGGGGAATCAAAATCAATCTGATCTCAGATGCTGCCAGCTGAGACCCCAAAAACAAGGCTGCCGGAAGAAAACCTGCGCTTACCCCTGTCAGAAAAAACACAAGACCTAAAAACACATATATAAAACCCATAATGATACGGGCAAGCTGGTGCCCATGGAAGCGCTTTGTAGCAATCTGGAACACAGTAAAACAGCTGATAATACAGCCCATGGCAAGGCCCACATCCTTAATATACTTGGGCATTGCAGATAAAAAAGCCCTGACAACATCTACAGAAGTGGCAGCATCCCTGTAAACTATGGGAGCTGTTTCAATTTCTGTAGGCTCAAAGAAAAAACCCAAAATAAGCAGGGCAAATATGGGACCTGTTAAAATCACTGCAATCATGCCAAAGCTGTCATCCAGGGCTTCTTTGTTACTTTGGACTATAGCAAGACCAAGACCAATGGCAAGGATAAAGGGAACTACAATTGGACCAGTTGCAACAGCTCCGGATTCCATGGCAACAGGTATAAATATACCAGGAGTAAAATAAGCCAGGGTAAAAATAATCGCATAGAGAATCATCAGCAGATAGGCTAGTTTAATTTTAAACAACATTCTGATTACAGCAATTATAAGGAGAAACCCCACTCCTATTGCAACAGTAAGTACTGTATACCAATAAGGGATAACAGCCTCTACCTGATATGCAAGTATCTGCAAATCCGGCTCTGCTACAAGAATCATTACACCGATTAAAAAACAGATAAAGATTATCAAGGGCAGCTTTGCGCTTTTTGCAAGGGAAACTCCTATGCCTTCGCCCATGGGCCGCATGGCCATTTCCACGCCGGATGTGAAAAAGCCTATGCCCAAAATCAGCAGTGCGGCTCCAACAAGGAAAAGCAAAATGGTTCCTGAGGACATGGGCACCAAGACTACGCTGGAAACAAGAAAAACAACGGTAATGGGAAGCACCGACGTAAAAGCCCTAAATATTTTTTCTTTTAATATTTTATTCATTAATAACCCATTTTATTATATTTCATATTTATAATAATCAATTAAATTTTGATCCTGGGCCGAATCGAACGGCCGACCTGCCGCTTAGGAGGCGGCCGCTCTATCCACTGAGCTACAGGACCAGAGCTATATCAATTTACTCGTGGAAAAAATTAAAGTTTCTTTATTTTATATACTCTAGTTGTGCTTATTGTCAATATCTATATGTCATAGTGTATTTAAGGCTTAAAAAAGCCTTAACTTGTTGAATTTAAACCACTTGCCGGAATTTTTTAGCGAAGCTTCATCAAGATGCTTAAATAAAAACTGGGAAAATTCTTTTTCCTGGCCTGTTTCTGAAAGCGTAAAACCCTGAATAATAAAAGGTTCGTTTGCAGCAGAAGAAAGCAGACCTTGAGTAAGAGCGCGGAATGAAGCTGCAGCTGATGCGCCCAAAAGGTCAGCTGAATAATCTTTTCCGCCAGATGAGCTTTTTTCAGGCACAACAAGAGCCAGGGTTCCTTTTTCCCTTGTGCGGAAATAAAGAGCCAGTTCACGTACAAGAAAAAACCAGCCTTTGATCTGATTATTTATTTGAGCCTCAACTTCTGATGGGACAAGGGCTTCTGCCGGACAATACATTGAAGGAGGTGAGCACACAAGTATGGCCTCGTCAATCTGGCCAAGGCAGTTTTCTGCAGAAGTAACAAGGGTGCGGCTGGATATGGAGCTTGCAGGATTCCAGATGATTGGCATTCTTCCTTTTGCTGCCTCTGAATCGCTCTTTGTTCTTGATGGCACAAGGCTGTTAATCATAGCAGTTGCATAATGTTCAACTCTTTTTCCTGCTTCTCCTGCTGCAGCTGAAAATAAAAGCGACTCGTTTCCGGCAATCAGAATACCCCTTGTCATAATTAGATTTTATACATTACTTATGATTGTGTGAAGTTATGAAAATCAAGCTGCTTGATATTCTGGGGCTTAAACTGCGATTGGAACCAAAGGTAGCATAAGCCTTGACCTATGAGCTCAGCCTTTTTGCCATTGTTTAATTTTTTCAGTAATTGTTTTTTTAAATAGCTTATAATCATTTTCTAATTTTCTAAAATCAATCAGAAGTTCCTGATAAAGGCGTTCAACTGATTTGTTGCTATCAGGCATAAAAGTCACAGTGTATGTTGTAAAAAGTTCAGGAGTATCAACATTTAAAGCTGAAGCAATCCGCTCCAGCATACCTGCAGAGGGGAATTTCTTCCCTACTTCTATCATGGCAATATAATTTGGTGCAGTATTTATTTTTTCTGCTAATTTTTCCTGTGAAATCTTTAAAATTTTGCGGTATTTCTTCATATTTTCTGCTAAAACCAAACGAATATCAGTCATATATCCTCAAAACTTACCTATTGGATTGGTACTATAAAAATTTTATCCCAACTGTTGGGTATTGACTAATCACTATATGGTATGTTATTATCTTATAGGTGGGTAAATTAATAAAACCAATAACTATACAACATTAAAGGTATATTTGCTTCATAGAAAGCATAATTTTTTAAAATCATTTAGAGGAGTATTTTATAATGAATAAATTAAAACAGCTGTATTTTATTACAGCATTATTATTCGCAAAACACACAATATGTATTGTGATTATAACTGTCTTTGCAGTATTGGTTTTGGGATGCACAAGCCTTAATGATATTCCGCTGATCGGCGGCCTCTTTACTTCTTCTAATTCCAATGATGGGGATCAACAACAGAGCAACAGTTCACTTACCGAGCAACAGCGAGGTGCTTTGTATTGGACAGGAAATGGCGGAAGTGGAATAAGACTTGGTATTCTTTTACCTCAGAGCCAGAATTTAAACGAGGCTCAGGAATATTTACCGTCAATGGTTCAGGGTGTACTTGTGTCTAATATATCCACATATTCAGCCATATCTGTATTGGACAGGGTTTCTCTTGACAGGGTTATAACAGAAACCCTTGACCTGACCTATGAAGATGATCTTGATATCGTAAGCCTTGGTCGTGTAGCACAGGTTGGACACATGATGACAGGGAATATAATAAGGACTTCTACAGGCTTTTCCCTGCATTTCAATATAACTGATACCACACCGAACGCAAACACCTTAGCATCGTATTCCGGTACATGCAGTGCAGCTGAGCTTGATGATCACAGTGCCATTAACCGAGCATCATTGGAACTATTAAGGCAAATGGACGTGCAATTAACTGCCAGGGCAAGGAATGAGCTTGGCAGGGCAAGTAATCAGGAAACCATAAGCGCTCATGTAGCACTGGCAAGAGGTGTTACAGCTGAAAGACATGGATCTGAAGTCGCGGCATTAAGTTATTTTCTTCAGGCGAATGAGCTCGACCCTACACTTCTTGAAGCAGAAACCCGTTTAAATATATCTTCTGCTGCTTTTACTAGTGGTATAGCAGGAACTGATGCCAGAGGTGAAATTCAATGGCGTAATCAATGGATTTCACGCCTTAGAGAAACTGAAGAATTTATTTCTCAATTTTTACAGCAGAGCCCTGCATTTTATTTAGTATATTCATTTTCAGAAGATGAACTTGCAATTGATTTTGCTAGAGAAACTGTTACTATAGTCGTTGAGCTAAGAAGCCTTCCTGAACCAACTTGGTTTTTAGCAATAAACCAGCTAACAACTACAGTGAGAAATGCGTTACTAGCAACCGACAGAGCAGAAACGTGGGGTATAAATTGGCCTAATCAAAGTATAAGTACACCGTCTCCCTTTGCTGGCTCAAATACTACCCATACAGTGGTTGTAGAAATCTTTGATGGCAATGGGCGTAGCTTAGGAAGACAGACAGCAAACCTACACTTTGATTGGTTTATTCCGGCAGGAGCAGAACAAACAGGAACAATTGTACCTCGTGTTCAATTCAATGCAAATAGATTATCATTTTCTGGTATTGATGTAAATATCATTGATAATCTTAGCATACGAATAACAAGTATTGGCAACAGAGATACAGAAACAGCCACATCACAATTGGGAATTCGTGTCTTGCCTCAAAATGAGTATGACCGTATTCAAAGCATTGTAGACAATGGATTGCGTACTGATAATTTACGACAGTTTAATATACAGTTTACCCAGAACAGTAATCGTCTTAATGGATATAGTGGTAGTAGTACAAGCATTGTAATACCGTTTGGTGTTAGTTTGGTGGACGGGAATTCTGGTTTGCAAAATAGAGGCTTAACCAGCGTAAAAATACCTTCGAGTCTTACTGTAATAGGAGAGCCTACGCGACAGACTCAAGGAGGTGCATTCCAAGGAAATCGCCTAACTAATATTATCATTCCTGATAGCGTTACCTCTATTGGCGCTCTTGCATTTGGTGACAATCAGCTTAATAATATAAACATTGGTGCGAATGTGAGACTGTCCGATGATTGGCGTGCTATATCATTTGGAAGCTGGGGTAGCAGAACTGGTTTTGATACAGCTTATATAGACAATGGGCGCAGGGCAGGAACATACACAAGCAATGACGGCAATAATTGGAGATTCAGAGGCCAATAAAGTAGCTATGACTTAACGCTGGCGCCCTGGCCTGTATACCCTTCCATCCAAAGACCTGTAGGGATTTTTCCTGTTGCGTAAAAATGCCTGGTATGCTGCGCTGTTCTCGTAATAACTGTCCAGGCCTTTAAATGAAGAAGACTCATCGCAGCGGTAAAGTTCCATAAGAGACGGGAACAGGGGAGAGTTCATAACATCACCTGTGCGCATTAACGGCAGGCGCGCCAGAGCTGCTGGCAGCATGTGATTCTTAACAAGATAATATACATTGTCGATCATATACCTTGTATCTGCTCCGTGCAGATTGTCAAACTCAAGGCGTTCCAGAAATTTAGCAGCAGCTCCGGCGCCCAGCTCTGCATGGCCGTCAAAGGGTCGGACGACATTCTGTCGGGCGGTATTTTGCCTTGCGGCATTATATCGGGCATTCAAGTCCTGGGAAAGAGGCTTGCCAATATCATGGAGCAAAAGCGCAAGGGAAAGGCAGAGGTCGTATTGGCCCTGGCTATTACGTTTGCGGTGTTCAAATGTTTTGAGCGTATGCTTCCATGCATTGCCTTCCGGGTGAAACTCTTTTGAATGAACAGCATCATCAAGACGGGCAATTTCCGGCCAGTGCTTTTCCAGAAAGCCGGAAGCCTTAAGCAACTTTAAGCCCCTGTCAGGCCGGGACGAAGCCATCAATCCAATTAAAAGCATCTGTTGGGTTTCTATATTAGGCGCAGGTTTATTCTCAATACCCTGGTATAAAACATCAATAAAATCCTGGGGAGGATATTTAATTTTATTATAACGTGATAAAAGCAGGCTGGCATCTATAAGCGCTTCCATATAACCAGCATTGGGATTAAGGCTCTCCCACCAGCCTTCGACTGATGCTCCGTCAAATACATTATTTTTTATGGAACGGATTAATGGGTATATTCCTTGAATATCAAGAAAGCAGTTTTTTTTATAATCAAAAGTTAAAGACAGTATATTATATGAAGGGCAAAGCGCTAATTCGTGGTTTTCCCGGCAGCGGAAATAAATACGCTGTTCTTTACAATCTATTGCTGCATCAGCCAGATCAGCGCCAGGGAAGCATAGCTCGTCAGTAAAATGAACCAGTTGCGCAATATCAGCATTTGTTTCCAAAAAAGCAAATGGAAACACAGGTAAATCCAGGTATTTATCCAGGGCGCTAAAAGAGAATAATTTTACATTAAACCCCTTAAAAAGCAGAGCATCAATAATACTTGATTTTTTGGCGTCCATGGTTTATAATACAATTATTATTATCTGGAGGCTATATGATGAAAACATTATACACAAAAACCACATTCTCTAATAAAAGGTCATACGCCTAAGCAGGTATACCTCCGTTGATTTAATCCACAGATTTTCCTCCTCCGGCGTTTCCTGATATTTCAAATTTACCCGGAGGAACTCATGTCTTTTACTTTTAGAAAAATAAAAAAGTTTTTCTCGTTTTATAAACCATATAAGCTTCTCTTTACTGCGGATATTATCTGTGCTGCCATTACTGCACTGGTCAGCCTTGCACTGCCATTATGCATACGCTATGTTACAGGCGAAGTATTGATTCTGGGCACAGATGATATAGTGCCATTGATCTTCAGAACTGCTGTAATAATGGGAGCCCTTATTATTATTCAGACTCTCTCTCAATTATTTGTTGATTATAAAGGTCATGCCATGGGAGCCATGATCGAAAGGGATATAAGGAACGAGCTATTTGATCACTGCCAGCGGCTTCCTGTTCGGTTTTTTGACAGGGAAAAAACCGGATCCCTTATGTCACGCATTACAAACGATCTTCTGGATCTTTCGGAAGCCTGCCATCATGGACCGGAAATCCTTTTTATATACCTGACAAGTTATATCGGAGCTTTTGTCATTTTATTAAGAATTGAGATTAAGTTAACTTTGGTTGTATTTGCTTTTCTGCCTTTACTTGTTATTTACACGGTTTTTTTCCAAAAAAAGCTTATGCGGGTCTATTGCGAAAACAGGGAAAAAATTGCAGAGCTCAATGCTGGTCTTGAGGATACGCTCTCGGGAATCAGGGTTGTAAAATCCTTTGCCAATGAGAAACTGGAACACGAGAAGTTCCTAAAAGCCAATGAATCCTTTTGCCGCGGAAGGATAAATATATACAGGAACGAGGCTTTGTATTATGCGATAATAGAATACTTCTTTGTGCCTCTTATCCTTGCAGGTGTTGTAACTGCCGGCGGAGTTTTTATTTCACGTTCTGTTCTTTCAATACCAGATCTTATTGTCTTTTTGCTTTACATAGCCTATATCACAAACCCAATAATAAAGTTTGCCTCGTTTTTTGGGATGTATCAGAATGCATTTGCCGGATTCAACCGTTTTATGGATATTATGGACATGGAAACAGAAAACACTTTACAGCCAAAAGAAAGCACAGTACCGCGCTTACAGGGGAAGCTTGAGTTTATTGATGCAAGTTTCCGCTACGGAGATGAGCTTGATAATATTTTCCAAAATATTTCCATGGTTATCAATCCCGGTGAATCTGTTGCCCTAGTAGGCAGTTCAGGCGCAGGAAAGACCACTCTTTGTTCGCTTATTCCCAGGTTTTATGAACTAAATACAGGTAAAATCCTCCTTGATAACAGGGATATTGGCGAACTAGACCTTTATACATTACGGCAGAATATTGGGCTTGTTGCGCAGGATGTTTACCTTTTTAACGGAACTGTTTACGACAATATCCGTTATGGAAAACCCGGCGCAGCAGAGGAAGAAATAATCAATGCTGCAAAGCTGGCAAATGTCCATGATTTTATAATGAGCCTTCCAAAAGCTTATGAAACAGAGATAGGTCAAAGAGGCATACGTCTTTCCGGCGGTCAAAGGCAGCGGCTTTCCATTGCCAGGGTTTTTCTAAAAGACCCGCCCATCCTTATTCTTGATGAAGCAACAAGCGCCCTGGATTATGAAAACGAAAAAGCCATACACGAAAGCCTTGATCTTTTTATGAAGGACAGAACTGTTTTGATAATTGCGCACAGATTATCAACAGTCAAGAAAGCCAAAAGGGTCTTTTTACTCTCAGGTCAGGATATAAAGGAAACAGGGGTTCCTGTTGATTATGATCCCTAGTTTCTGTTTCCATAGAGTCTATATTATAGTACATTATTTCCCCTTGTAAGCCGTTAATATATAGAGGAGTAAATAATGAATAAAAAACCCCTTATTTTATTATTCGGTTTTGTCCTTTTTATAACTTTTATTTCTGCCGGGGAAGAAGTTCTTATAGATTTTACCATATTAAAGCCTGATCTTTATGTCTCTGGCTCAACAGAATCAAATGGTCAGAACAGAACCATTGCAATAGAAAACTGGGAGGTTCAGCTCTCCCCCAATGCAAGAACAGTACGTTCCATGAACTTAAGCCAAACCAGAGTCACTCCCAGCAGGCAATGGGGCACTGTACTTGGTGCCAGGATGCATTTTGTAACAGAAATAGCAAGGCTTAATGGCTGGGCAAGAATAAACCCGCCTTTTACAATACCTGCAAACGACAGCCGCTTTGAAGGTCAGGGCTTATTAACAACAGACAGACCCATAAAAGACATTCGTGTAACAGTTTACGGCCATAATTTTCCACTTAGGTTTAATCTAAACCTGCTTAACGCTAACAATGAAACTTTTACATTTAATTTTGGCTATATATTTTTTGACGGCTGGGAAACATTAAGTTTATTCAGGTACAAGGATCTATCAGAAAGCTGGCTGCTTGAAATTACAGAAGAAAACCGAAGAGCCCTTGCCAATTTAAACGCGTCTTTGAACAGTATACGCCTTCAGGATTTTACCATTATAAAAGATGCCCGCATAAGCGGAGGCGATTATTTAGTTTATTTTAAGGATGTAATAATAATTTACGAATAATGTAAGTTCCAAGAACTGAAGTTTTGGAAAAGCCTCTAAGCTCACTTGCCCACGCAAAAACGGCTGAACATTTTTTCAAGAATATCATCAGTGGAAACCTCGCCTGTGATCTCTCCAAGGCTGTCAATGGCTGTCCTAAAAAGCGGTGCGATAATGTCAAGCGGCTCCCCATTGTCCGAAAGTGCCAGGGCTTCCTGCGTTGAAATAAGGGCTTGTTCAATAAGCTCCTTCTGCCTTACTGTACCAGGACCTGCGGCAGAATCTGGGCTTTCTGAAAAAGCATGGCCAATATCCCTGCTGCTGCTCCCTTTTTTTAAATGATCTGCGATTGCGCATAAAAGCTCTGTTATACCTTCTCCGGTTTTGGCGCTTAAAGGCAAAAGCACTGACAAATCATGTAACGGTGGTTTTGCAAGGTCTGCTTTATTCCATATCAAAAGCAAAATCTTTTCTGGATTGGTTTCTTTAAACTTCTTTATATAATTCCTGTCTTCTAAATCAATGCCTTTGACTCCGTCTATTATATATAATACAAGGTCAGATGTATCCAAAAGCTCAAATGTTCTTTTTATGCCTAATTGTTCTGCTTCATCACTTTCTTTGCCAAGATCTCTTAAACCAGCAGTGTCTGCAAGGCGCAAAGGTATATCTTCCACAGCTATAAGAGCTTCTATCCAGTCCCTTGTTGTGCCTGGAGTATTTGTTACTATGGAACGGTCTTCGCGGATCAAATAATTAAAAAGACTGGATTTACCGGCATTGGGTCTTCCGGCTATAACAGCCAGTGCACCTTCACTGTATATACGCTCCTGCTTCCAGAGAGAAACAAGCAATTGCAGTTTTTCCAGAGCAGTTTGTGCCAGATCTTTATCAGGCAGCCTTCCTGCCTGTTCATCAGCTGAAACACCAGAAAACTCATCTTCAGAATAATCAAGATAAATTTCTGTGCCAGCAAGAACATCTGTCAAAAGGTTTTTTATTTCATTTATTTCCTTTTCAAGGATCCCGGAAAGACGGCGCACTGCCTGCTCCCTTCCTGTATTTGTTTTTGCACAGACAAGCTCCATAACTGATTCTGCCCTTGTAAGGTCAAGCTTTGAGTTCATAAAAGCACGGAAGCTGAATTCACCTGGCAAAGCATCCCTAAAACCCACAGCTTTAAGCGCAGTCATTATGGCCTTTATTACAGCAATACTGCCATGGCAAAAGATATCAACGCAGTCCTCGCCTGTATAGGATTTTGGGGATCTGAATACAGAAACCAGAACCTCGTCAATTTTTTTTCCTGTTATGGGATCTGTTATCCATCCATGTATAACAGTGTTTCCCAAAGCGGTTTTTATATTTTTAGGCCGGGAAAAAACCAAAGCTATTAAGCCAATGGCGCTGGCAGTACCATTGTTACCGGCGCTGGCAATACTGTCAGTAGCACCGGCAGTACCGCCGCTTGTGCGTATAACAGCCAAAGCACTCTCTCCCAAAGGAGTAGCCAGAGCTGCTATTGGTTCACTGTCTCCATAAGAAAAATGTTTCACGCAAGCCTTGATTTTTGGAAAAGCCGCACAGCTCCGGCAGAAGCCCAGAACCCCAGAAGGCCGTAGCGTATAAAACGCCCTAGCTCATAGTATGGTTCCAAAAAATCTATATGGCCATAGACAGAAGATTCTCCGGGAATTAAAAAGCGCAGTCCTATAAAAACAACTAATGCACCAATAACCCCAATGCCTGAACGAAGAGCCAGAATTTTATATCCAGGAGCTTTCCCATCCATTTCTCCCTGTGCATTAAAAGGAAAGCTGTAAAGCATAAGGCTGTATCCCAGGGTAAAACCCAAAAGCAGCCCTGCAAGGCTTGTGTCCTGGGGCAGAAGCATGTTCATTAAAAGGGCTGCTGCTGCTGCGCATACACGCTGAGGCCTTTTCCCGTTTTTTGTAAAAAATATAGAAGCTGGTTTTTCAAGAAAATAAAAAGCTGATAATATAATCAGGGAAGCAAGCCAGCCGCATAATACATCTGTAGGAAAATGCACTCCCAGATAAAGCCTTGAAAAACCTATAAGCAGAACAATCAAAGAGGAAAAACCCCAGATCAAATGTCTTAAGTTTTTCCGTTTTAAAAGATTAAGGGACAGTATAAAGGCCAGTGCTATCCAGAACGTCATGCTGTTCTGGGCATGGCCTGAAGGGAAACCGCGTGAAGGCTCAAAGGCAAGTCCTACAGCAGGTTCAAACTCATAAGGCCTGGGATGATCAAATACAATTTTTAAAAAGCTGTTTGTCCATCCGGATATGATTACAAGCAGCCCAAGCAGAAAACCTTTTTTTTCATTCCAGCACCAGAATATAATCATAATAATAATTATGTAAAATGTTTCATTTCCAATATTACTAATAAACTTCATTAAAGAAGTTAAAAAGGGACTTTGAAAACCCTGTATTACTTTTATTATATCAATCCCCCAGCTATAGACTGCAGGCAAACCCACAGATTCTGCCTGTGTCATGATAATATCATTCATTTATTTATTTACCTCCATTTGATTTACCGCCATTTTATCGATCATCATGATCATTGCATTTTTTAGATCTGATATGTTCTTGTGTTTAAGAATGGTCAGCCGGAAAAATGCAGCTTCAAGAAAACCATACAGGGCTTCGTTTGCTTCTTTTATCTTTAATTTTGCCAATTCTCTTGAACGGATTCCTTCTATCAATATTGCATTAAGAAAATGACGCAGCCTTACTGTTCTGCGCCTGACACGGTAATCAGGATCGCCATCACCTTTTGTTTTGATTGAAACATAATCAAGCACCACAGACAGTAATTTTTTGTTTTCTTCAAACTTGTCTATTATTATTGACATCACTTCAATTAATTGATCTTTAATGGAAAGGTTTTTCTTACTTCTTATTTTGGAGATATCCTCTTCCAGAGTCTGTAAAAGCTGTTTTATACTGTAATTAAATATCTCTCTTTTGTTTTTAAAATAAATATAAAGGGTTGTTCTTGTTATATTGCAGCGGTCAGCAATTTTCTGGAATGTTGCGTTTTCAAATCCTTCATCCACAAAAACATCAAGGGCATTTTCAAGAATTTCCCAGCGGCGTTTTTCATGTTCTACGATAATTGACATTTACTACCTCATATCATCTCATATTGATACATATATAATTGAATTGCACCATTGCTAATTTCCCGGCATGTATCTGCTTTTTTTCCAAAAAATGATTCAAAGCCAGGGTGATCACATACAAGAACAAACTTCCATCCAGGAAACCTCTGCCCCAATTCACCTGTGTTTTTATAAATGTCCTCGGATACATCCGGGCTTCCAAGACGTTTCCCGTAAGGCGGATTTGTAATGATATATCCTTTATCATTATCTGTGCCATACACAGGCGCAGCAGCTTTTTCTGCAGGCAAAACCATAAATTGAATTGATGCCTCTGCCTGTTTAATTGATTCATTTCTGTCTTTAAAACCAGAAACTATTTTTCCAAGATTGGTCTGGGCAAGATGTATTGCATTTTTGTCTGCATCGCTGCCGCTTATCCTGATCTGCCTGGAAAAATCAATGCGGCTTAAAAACTCTTCCCGTATAGCTTTTTCTGCTTTCCTGTTTGATATCAAAAGACGCTCAAGGCTAAAATGTCTGTTTAATCCAGGTGCCATGTCCCAGGCATACATGGCAGCTTCAAGAGCAATGGTTCCGGAACCGCAAAATGGATCGTATAGGGGAAACTTGCGTTTCCAGCCAGAAAGCAGAAAAAGAGCTGCAGCAGTGGTTTCCCTTAAGGGGGCAATGCCTCCAATTGTACGATAACCGCGTTTGAATAATGGTTCGCCGGAAAGGTCTAAAAGAAGGCTGACATTATCTTTTTCTATATTAACCCTAAGCTCTGCCTTTTCACCATCATCTGTAAGCCTTGTTACACCCCATTTTTGGCAGAGCCGCTCTGCTGCTGCTTTGTGAACTATGGCTTGTATACTGGTTTCTGCCTTTAATACAGAACGGTTTGTTCTGACCTTGGCAACAACAAGACCTGCTCCCCGCGGTATATAATCTTCCCAGGCTATAAGGGCAGTATTGTCAAAAAGAGCGTCAAAATCAGAGGCTGGAAAATGCGCTGCTTCAAGAAGCACCCTGTCCGCTGCCCTAAGCCCCATAAGAGCCCTGTAAAGCCCGTAAATGTCAGAAGAAAAACGAATACGGCCATAAGCGCTTTCAATAACTTTTAATCCAAGTTTGCGTAACTCATTGGAAACTGCTTTTTCCGCTCCTACAGCACAAAGGGCTGCGGCATTCATTACCATGTATTTATTTTTTTCTGCTTCCAAATATGGGATCAAAGTGCTTATCAAAATCAATTTTTTTCATCAAATGTTTAAGAATTAAACGGTATAATAAAAATGTAAGAACTATTGAGCCAACAAAAATAATTGTAAATCCCCAGGTCATGGTTTCTTCAGGCAGAATGTGTGCAAAAAATCTGGCATAAATTAAAAATAAACCAAAAAAAATGATTATTGTAGCCAGAATATTAAATACTGTAGCTCCCAGAACAAACAATAGAGTATTAGTTTTTTTGCTCATGCTTTACCTCTTTTTCAGAACTAAAAAACATACTTGCCAATAAAATCAAACAGCAGATTACAACACTGGAATCAGCAAAATTAAAAGTTGGCCAGCGTTCCCAGCCAAAAATCCCGTAAAACTTTACGCTTATAAAATCTACAACTCCATCTGGCCTGAATATCCTGTCAATTATGTTTCCAAGGCCCCCGCCTATAACTCCTGCAACAGCCCATTGCTGTAAACGGGTAAATAACGGGGATTTGAAATAATACCACACAAGAAAACCCAGGACAATTAGAGGCAGAACAATAAAAAGAATTGGTTTAATCTGATCAGGTAGATTATGCCCAAGACTAAATGCAATGGCCTTGTTTCTTACATGGTATATTTGCAAAAACCCATTCTCAAAGACATCTTTTATAAATGTTCCCTGCTGGGGCCACTTACTTACTATCCATAACTTTGTCAGTTGATCCAGCAAGATAATGCCCATGGTCAGTGTAAAGGGTAACAATTTTGCCTTATTTAAATGAGGTTTCATATTTTTACCATATCATAAAAGTTTAACATTATAAACCAGTGGGAAGATCAAGAAATTCAGTTTCAATATTGAGTTCTTTTTCGCATAATTCCATGATCTTGCGCACCCCCCAGACCTCTGTTGAATAATGTCCGCCTGCAAGGATATTAAGCCCCATTTCCATTGCATGATGGTAAACAGAGTGTGAACCTTCTCCTGTAACATACATATCAACGCCTTCTTCAATGGCCTGCAGCGCATCCATTGCCGCCCCCCCTGACACTATTGCGACAGTTTGGTTAAGCTCTTTCCCAAAAGCATAAACTCCCACAGGCGGCCGGCCCATAAAGGATATGCGGTTTTTGGCCTCTTCAATGGTTAATGGTTTTATCAGTTTCCCCATATACCCAACTTTTTTACCGCCATGCGAGCCAAATGGTTGGGGGCTTTCGATGCCCAAAAGCTCTGCCAAAACCGCATTATTCCCCAGGCTTGGATGCTGATCCAGGGGTAAATGAACCCCATAAAGGGCAATATTATGGTCTAAAAGGTATTTAATACGTTCCCTAAGCCCATTATCCAGCCTTTCGCACTTGCCCCAGAAAATACCATGGTGGACAAAAATCATTCCTGCCCCTGCTTGTTTTGTACGCTTAAAACATTCAAGGCTTGCATCAACAGCAAAGGCGATTTTGCTGATATCCGAACCGTCATTATCCACCTGGATACCGTTCAGGGAGTTGTCTGAAGAGCTAAAACCTTCAATATCAAGGTATTCCCTGAAAAAAGAGTCAAGTTTTTTTGAAGTAAATCCTTTATTCATAAAATGAATTATAAATTATGCCGATATTAAAATAAAGTGTCTTACTTATTGTAAGATAGTTATTTTTTTATATATATTAAATAAATGAAGGAAGGAATATGTCTGCTGCTCAGCCATTAGTTGTAGATGAAGTAAAGATAAAAAAGGCTATACAATCCGGAATACCTCTTACAATAACCACTTTTACCCTTCCTCATGAAATAGAAATGTATATTGAACAGGTTCTGGTAGCATTTTTAAAACAGGTAGAGCAGGATAAATTAAAGGATTATTTGTTCTATTGTGTCCAGGAACTGGCTGTAAATGCCAAAAAAGCCAATACAAAACGTGTTTATTTTATGGAAAGGGGGCTTGATCTCAATAAACCAGAAGAATACAAGCTTGGTATGTCTGCTTTTAAGGAAACAACCCTCAACAATATAGGTCATTATCTAAAAATTCAAAAAGAAAAAGGCCTTTATATAAAGCTAATTTTACAGATAAAGAATAATATTATTAATATAGAAGTAAGAAACAATGTATCTATAACAAAAACAGAGCAAATTCGCATCCATGACAGACTGGCAAGATCGCGCAAGTTCGAAAGTCTTGAAGATGCCATGGCCCAGGTTTTGGATGATTCTGAAGGCGCTGGTTTAGGACTTGTAATTCTTGTTTTAATGCTTAAGAAAATAGGCCTTGATGAAGATAATTTTGACATTATCGGGACAGATAAAGAAACTGTTGCAAAAATAACAGTACCCCTGGATCAAGCCAGGATCGAAAGTATGAACTTCCTGTCTTCCATGATTGTAAGTAATGTAAACTCCCTGCCTCAATTTCCGGAGAATATTCTGATGATCCAGAAATTGATAAATGATCCCAATTCTGAAATGTCGGATATTGCCCGCCAAATTTCCATGGATCCGGCTTTAACAGCGGATTTACTAAAAATTGTTAATTCTGCCCAGTATATGCTCAGCAAAAAAGTAGACAGTATATCAGAAGCAGTAAAATTGATAGGCATAGGTGGTATCAAAAACCTGCTTTATTCCTATGGAACCCAGAAAATTTTGGGTGATGAATCAATGGATAAAAAAGTACTGTGGGAACATAGTTATAAAACAGCCTATTATGCATATAACCTTATAAAGAACTTCCGAAAGGATCGCAATCTGCTTGATGATGTTTATGTCGGCGGTATACTCCACGACATGGGAAAAATTATTTTTTCCAATGTACATCCTGAGTTGCTTAAAAAGATCAGAAAATTCTGTAAAGAGAAAAACCTCCCGGCAGGTGCATTTGAAGACCTTGCAGCAGGCATGAATCATGCAGAAATAGGTGCTCTTATTGCAGAAAAATGGAATTTCCCCGAAGGCCTTATAACCGCCATACGTCATCATCACGATCCATTAACAGCATCAAAAGATCACCAAGACCTTGTAGAAGCAGTATATCTTGCAAATATGTTCTGTGAGCTTGAAATAGGAAGTGTAACTTTTGATCAGCTTGAACCTGAGATATTAAACAATTTTGGAATCAATTCAAAACAACAGGTTGAAATTCTTATACAAAAATTCTCTAAAGGGTTTAAAGAAGAAAACCGTACTCTCTAATTTGAGTTTAAAGACAAATGTATCAATCTACCAGTCAATCCCAGCTGCTTTACGAAACCGCTTGACTGTTTCAGCTGCAATGGGTCTTGCTTTTTCTGCTCCCTGTTCAAGGATTTTATCAAGCCCTGCCGGGTCTGCCATTAAAGCGTCAAAACGATCGCGTAAGGGAGTTAGTTCCCGGTTTACAACCCTAAAAAGCTCTTCCTTTGCCTCTCCCCAGCCCATGCCTCCTGCTCTATAACGGCCTGCAAGGTTTTCCTGTTCTTCCGTGCTTGCAAACAATTTATATAAGGTAAATATCTGGCTTGAGTCAGGGTCTTTGGGTTCATCAACACCCTGGGAATTGGTAACAACCCTCATAATCATTTTTCGCAGCTGGTTTTCCGGTAAAAAAAGCGGGATGGTATTATTGTAACTTTTGCTCATTTTACGGCCATCCAGACCCGGCACTATGGCCACATCTGCCTTAACTGCTGGCTGCGGTATTTTTAAAATCTGCTTGCCGTAATTTGCATTGACAGACTGGGCAATGTCCTGGGCCATTTCAATATGCTGAACCTGATCCTGTCCAACAGGCACTATATCAGAATCAAAAAGCAGGATATCCGCAGCCATTAATATGGGGTAGGTAAAAAGTCCTATATTAACACCTGCATCAGGATCATTGCCTTTTTCGTTGTTTTCCTGAACAGCAGCCTTGTAAGCATGGGCGCGGTTCATAAGGCCCTTGGCAGTAAAGGCAGTGAGCATTATTGTAAGTTCAAAAACCTCTGGCAGAGCGCTTTGGCGGTAGAAAAAAATCTTTTCAGGGTCTAGGCCTGCGGCAAGCCAGCACGCAGCAGCTTTTCTTATGCTGGCTGTTAATTCGCCTGGGTCCTTCATTATATTTAAAGCATGGTAATCAGCAATAAAATAACGGGCGTCATATTCTTTGGCCAGTTCCAGGGCTGGCTTTATCATTCCAAAATAATTTCCTATGTGGAAATCTCCTGTGGGTTTAATACCTGTAAGTGCAATCTTCTTCATTATTTTAATTTACATTAAATATGGCAAAAGTTACTAGTAACAAATTTATCGCCAGGCTTTTACTGAATTAAGGTATTCAATTACATTAAGGCCGTCAGCTGCGCTTGAACGGGGCTGTCTTTTATTATCCTTTACGCAGGCAACAGCATCTGCCATCATGTTTGCAAAAAAACCAGTGGGATTTGTATAAACATCCTGTGTTTGTTTGAGGGAGCGGAAGTTTTCTGCATAAGGGCTGGAGACACTTTCCCATACTTCATAAACCCCATTGCCAATACGCAGCCTGCCCTGTTCAAAGGAAAACTCCATTTCAAAGACCAAGTGATCCCGGCCTGCGCCTAATTCAATAACAACAGGGATTGCTTCTTTGTCAGCCTTAGCTCGAAACAGGCCAGCTTCAAGCCAGGCAGTTCCACTGCTGGCATTAAGCTGCGTTCCCCAGCATTTTTTGTGTTTTAAATTTGAATCAGTCAGAAACATAAGTATATCAAAAAGATGTGTGCCATCATGCCAGAGTACATCCAATAGCCGCTTTCTTTTACCCATGTATATATGACCGCGAATACTTAAAAGTCTGCCAAATTTTTCTGATATTATTATCTCTTTTGCGCGCATATAGTCTTCGGAATAACGGCGTTCGTGGTTTGTAAGTATGATAGTTTTGCCTTGTGCAGCATGGCTGGTTTGTGCGGCAAGCCTACCTTGCTTCGCAAGCTTGGCGATTTTGCGGGCTTCCCTGACATTGTCTGCAAGGGGTTTTTCACAGATAACAACCGGCACTTCGAAATCTGCAGCCAGACGGCAGTAATAAAAATGGCTGTCCGGGTGGGTGGCTATCACAAGAATCTGCGGTTTGTGAGTACAAAGCATTTGCGCGGCATCAGCGTAGACCTTGTCCCCAAGCTGCCATCTCTGTGCAAAAAGCCGGCGCCGCTCTTCGTCAATGTCACAGCCTGCGACAAGCTCGCAGTCTGGGTTAGCTGCAATTGCACCAGCATGGGTGCAGGGCTTTTCACGCAGGCTGTCGTCTTCAAGTAGGCTTGCAATACGACCCAGGCCTACAATGGCAGCAGATATTTTTTCCATGAATATTCCCTAATGTTTAAAATGTCTTGTGCCTGTAAACACCATTGCAATGCCGTGCTTGTCGCAGGCTTCTATTGAAAGTTTGTCATTCATGGAACCGCCTGGCTGGATTATACTTTTTATGCCCGCAGCCGCCGCAGCTTCCACAACATCTGCAAATGGGAAAAATGCATCAGAGGCAAGTACTCTTGCTGGCTCAGTATCTTTCCACGGGCTACTATCTGCGTTGGCTGCATTGCCAAGTGCCGCACTTTTAAGTGCAGCATCGCTGCGTTCCAAAGACTGCATTGTAGGCCATATCCTGTTTACCTGACCCCCGCCTATACCTGTTGCTGCTTCATCTTTAACAAGCATAATGGCATTTGATTTTACATAAGTTACTGCCCTCATGCCAAAAATCATGTCTGGTATATCGGCTGCTGCGGGAGCTGTTTTAGTTACCACTTCCCATTTTTCAATGAACTTGCGATCGCATTGCTGAACA
>Ga0099364_10005502_pt1 | contig 18770 bp, 16 predicted proteins | sample TergutTh196P3_FD_73070 | JGI IMG/M metagenome (GOLD analysis project Ga0099364, IMG submission 73070) | Microcerotermes parvus P3 segment gut microbial communities from Pointe-Noire, Republic of the Congo - Th196 P3 | ecosystem: Host-associated > Arthropoda: Insects > Digestive system > Gut ...
GCTGCATGGAATGGCAGTCAGCCAAGGGCTGCGTGAACCAATTCACGACACAGCAGCCAAACGGCTGCTTCAATGGGTGTTCAGTATTGTATGGTATTTTCCGTGATAATCCGTGTTTACTGTCTACCCACTTAAATGGAATAATAGCCATGCTGCCGGGCAGCGGGGATTTTAACTTGAACGATGCGCCATCATTATTAAGACTGCGGCATCTCCCTGTCTTACGCCGGGGATCCGCGCCGCCTGCCCCACATTAAGCGGCTTAATGGCTTGAAGTTTTTCTCTTGCCTCAGTTGAAAGCCCGGAAATAGCAGTATAATCGATATTTGGGTCAAGTTTAATTGCGTCCATCTTTGCAGCTTTTGCGGCAAAACGTTTTTCTTTTTCGATGTAACCAGCGTACTTTATATCCAGAAAAACCCGTTCCTTTAATTCCGCCGGATAGCCGGATAGCTCCGGTATATCAACAGTTGATTTACGTTGTGCAAGTAATTCTTTTATCTCGTCTAAAGCTTTTGTTTTTTTAAGAAAATGTTCCCAGCGATTATCATCAACAAGACCGGCATCGCGCCCTCTTGGTGTAAGCCGTGTATCGGCGGTGTCATGACGCAGCATCAATCGGTGTTCGGCGCGGGAGGTAAACATACGGTATGGCTCTTTTGTACCCAAAGTTGTAAGGTCGTCCACCAGTACACCGATGTATGCTTCTGCGCGCCCGAGCACAAACGGCGGCTTTCCAAGCAATTTCATCGCGGCATTTATCCCCGCCATTAATCCCTGAGCAGCAGCTTCTTCATAGCCTGAAGAACCATTGGTTTGTCCTGCTGCAAAAAAACCGGACAGACGCTTTGATTCAAGTGAAGGATATAGATTTTGAGGATCAAGATAATCGTATTCCACTGCGTAACCGGGACGTACAAGATGCGCCTGTTCAAGACCGGGAATTGAATGAATAAAATCGCGCTGTACATCTTCGGGGAGGGAACTGGATGCGCCGTTCATATAAACTTCATGGGTTGATAATCCTTCCGGTTCAATAAAAATATGATGACGTTCACGCTGAGGAAAGCGGACAACCTTGTCCTCGATAGAGGGGCAATAACGTGCGCCGATGCCTGTAATTTTTCCGCCATATAGCGGTGATCGATGAATATTCGCCCTTATGATTTCGTGCGTCTTATCACTGGTATATGTAATCCAGCAGGGAAGAGACAATCTGTCTGTAATAGTACCGGAACAATACGAAAATGGCTGCATTTCCTCGCCATCTTGTTTTTCCATTACGGAAAAATCAATTGTATCCCCTGCGAGCCGCGCCGGAGTACCGGTTTTAAGCCTCCCGATAGGAAAGCCGTACCGGGAAAGAGATGCCCCCAGTCCTACGGCCGCTTCTTCGCCAAGCCGCCCCTGCGGCGCTTCATATTCACCAATAAAGATTTTTCCTTCCATGAAGGTTCCCGCTGATAGAATAACAGTCTGGGATGTTATAGAATGTCCGCGCTGCGTAATTACTCCAGCGATATTACCCGCAGCAACATTAGCAGAATTATTTTTAATTAATAAATCAATTACGGTGTCCATAAAAATTGTCAGGTTTTTTTGCTTTTCCAAAATCATTCGCGCCGCTGCCGAATATGCCTGCTTATCCGCCTGCGCTCTTGGTGCCTGAACTGCCGGTCCGCGTGAGCGGTTAAGCATACGATACTGAATCATTGTTGCATCAATTAATTTGGCCATCTCGCCGCCGAGAGCATCTATCTCGCGCACAATATTCCCTTTAGAAAGACCGCCAATCGCGGGATTACATGAAAGCGCTCCAATCCGGTCGGGGTTCTGTGTAATCAAGAGAGTTGAAAAACCAAGACGGCTTACAGCCAGAGATGCTTCGATCCCGGCGTGCCCTCCGCCTATGACAATACAATCGTAATCCATTTTAACCTTTATTAAATCCTATTTGCCTACACAAAATTGAGAAAACATTTCTTCCAGTATATCGGCTGTAGAAACCTCTCCTGTAATTTCACCTAACGAGTTTACGGCTTCTCTAATTAACGGGGCAATTAAATCCAGCGGTTCTTCCCGCTCCGCTGACACGAGAGCTTCTTTCAGCGCAGCATAAGCAGAATCGACAAGTTTTTTCTGGCGTTCAGTTCCAAGAGAAGGCGATAAAGTCTCGTTTTGTAATTTTTTTTGGATTCTTCTTCTTTCTGCTGTTTTTTGCAAAGATGTTTGATCAGCGGTTTCCTGCTGTGCTGCTGTTCGCTGTGCGATTGCAAAAATAATTGTGTTATTGAGTTCTTCAATACCTTCACTGGTTTTTGCACTGATGCTGACCGCATTGTCAACCAAATATAGAATATTAAGTGATTCAGAGATATTTTTTGTCTGCGGTGCAATATCTGATTTATTCCACAAAAGAATAAGAATCTGAGATGAAGATTGTGCAAGAGTTCCGTATTCTGTAATAAATTGTTTGTCTTCATCAGTGATACCCTGTGTGCAATCAATCAAATACAGAATGATATGCGCTTCCTGTATATGCTGAAAGCTCCGTTCTACGCCAATTTTTTCTATTTGATCAGATGTTTCCCTAATGCCGGCAGTATCTATTAAACGTAAGGGTATTCCCTTGATAGAGCACCATGCTTCGATCCAATCGCGGGTAGTGCCCGGAATTTCTGTAACAATAGAACGGTCTTCTTTTAACATAGCATTAAAAAGACTGGATTTGCCGGCATTTGGCCGTCCGGCAATAACAGCGGTAAGCCCCTCCTGATAAATGCGTTCAAGCTGCCGGGAATTTGCAAGTTTTCCAAGCCGCGCCAGAGCATTATGCGCAATTGCCTGATTAGGCAGTTTACCAGCAGCTTCTTCTGTATCGGCGGAAATTTCGTCTTCTGAATAATCAAGATAAATCTCTGCACCTGCCAGAACCTGTACAAGTAATTGTTTAATTTCGTTAATTTCCGCCAAAAGAGAGCCGCAAAGGCGTGACATTGCGCGGCGGCGGCCTGCATCAGTTTTAGAGGAAACAAGCTCCATCACCGATTCGCTTTTTGTAAGATCGAGTTTGCCATTCATAAAAGCACGGAATGTAAACTCTCCAGGAAGAGCTTCGCGGAATCCGGCCGACAATAAAGTTTCCATAACCGCCTTGCCGGCGGCAATCCCTCCGTGGCAGGATATATCTAAACTATCTTCGCCGGTATAACTTTTTGGAGTACGGAATACAGAGACAAGCACCTCATCAATTTTTTCGTTTTCTAAAAGAATCCAGCCATGAATAATAGTATTTCCCGCAGCTTGCAGTAATTTTTCATCCGAAGAAAATATCCCGGAAAATAATTTAAATGAATTATTCCCTGAACAGCGGATCAATGTAAGAGCGCTATTACCGGGGGTTGTCGCAAAAGCTGCAATAGAATTGTCATCACCGTAACCCATTTTTAAAACTCCTCAAAAAATGTTTGTTGTAAACGCCTGATTAAGCTGCTCTGAACGCGTGTTGGATTAACCGCAGTAAGAACTTCGTCAATAATGTTATTAATAACCGTTTGCATAATTTCTTTATCAATACTTATGATAATAAAAAACTCATAGATATATCCAATTTCATTCAGATTAGTACCTTTTTTTATCCAAAACGAATCTTTAAAAAAATCATCAGAATATTCCGCAGCAAAAGCGGTCTTTATCATCATTTCAAAAAAAGCTCCATATTCATCATCGGGATATAAAGAAGCCGAAGACACCATTCTTCTTTCAATTCTGGTTCCCGCTAATTTTGGAAAATCATGGAACACCGAAAAATGGTCAGCCCATTTATTCAATGCATCAAAATTGCTGCCCTCAGTCCTCTCAATAAAACAATATTGTCCTGTAAAAAATTCCATTCTCTCTACTTCTTCTGTTCCCGAATTAATAAAATTAATCAGCCATTCAGGGATATTTTCCTTTCCCGGTCCTCCCTTAGTTTCGATTATATTTTCAATTTCAAGTAAATTATTCTGATGCAGAAAAATATCCTTGTAATCAGAATCGGGAGTAAAAACAAGCCTTTCCTGTCCGGCGCATACGGTCAAACAAAGCGCAATTAAAAATATAAGCACATAATGCAAATAGAAAAGACACTGGCTCAATGCTGTCTTAGGATGCTTGTTAATCGGATTCAAGCTGATCTTCCCGGTATTCTTCAGACAGATTTTCCAGCAGTATGTCTTCATTAATATACTCAATATCGTCCGGTAATGTTTCATCGGTTACATATATTGTTTGATCAGAGAGTGAAGGTGATACGGCTGTTTCTGTTAAAGATTGAGCTGCGATTAACTGCGGCAGATTCTCCTGTGATGGTGTTTCAATATTTTGATCTTTATCGGTAACTTCAATTTTTGGCAGATTGGCAAGAAGAGCTAGTTCGTTCCAAATTACTGTATTAATTCTCTCTGTATAAGAACCTAAAATTGTTCTGAATTCCTTATCAAGTACTGCATCAAGAAATAACGGATCGTTAAATTCATCAGAATTCGAAGATTCAGTATCATAGATAATACTCATATCTGCCATAATTTTATCAGGAAGTACAGAAAAATAAACTTCTGCTGTCAGGAAAGATTGAGCTTCATCTGGGTTCATTTCTTCCGGTATATTGATATTTTTTCCAACAGTAGTGATTATATTTGCTCCGGTTGTATTGTCGTTATTAGATGATATTAATGATAAAGCAAAAGAATTATGCGCCATTCCTTCAGGAATATTGGCACTGAGAACAAGTCTTACGTTAAACAAGGGTCCAAAATAAACAGAAAAAATTATACCATCATCAAGAGGTTTGAAACGGAATTTTATTTTCCAATTGTTATCTAATTCAAGATTGTTATCGACAGAATCATTATTAGAGAAATTCACCACAGGAAGCATATAAGCATCTTGTCCTGTAACAAGCCCGTAAGCTCCATCAGCAGCCATCCATCGGGGAGAAAAATCTCCTGTAGGTATTAACGAATTGTCTGCTGTCTTGGAGTTATTTAAGTTTCCTTCAAATGTGTACCAATGCAGAAGCTCTGTGTCTTCTACAGATACAAGATAAACTGTTGTATTTCTGGAAGAGACAAGGATTGAAATTTCTCTTACATATCCCATTAAATCATTATGTTCGGTTACAGGGAAAACCTCGGCAGATATAGAAAAGAATCCCGCCTGCTCCGGTGCCTGAAATAAAAATGCCCCTGCCCCATCAGATATCTTGCCTTCACTGATTATATCCCTGCCGTTATACCACACGATGTAAGGATCAAGTATATCGTCAAAATCCAGAACCGCTTCAAACATTACTACCGAGCCTCTTGTAATAAGCTGAGATGCTGTGGGGACATTGCTTTGATGTACGTGAATTCCTGTAAAAGAAAAATTGATATTAGACAAATTATATAGATCTTTCTCGGATTTGTGCAAAATCTGATTTTGACTCATTACCTGAAAAACAATTGTGTATCTGCCAACGGGCAAATCCGAAGGTATTGGAAAATACGGTAAATCTTCGTCAAGGCTTCTTACTTTAATTATTAATTCATCGCCGTTTGTATATCTTTCGGTATTATCAGGCACCGTAGTTAGATTATTTTGACCGGTTGATAATTCTGTTATACCTTCATCGTCATCAATTGAATCATCGTTTAACGAATCCTCATCCACGGGATCATCTAATAAACCGTCTGCATCATCATCAATTTGTTCGGGTTCAATGTAATCATTATCCGGCATATAAATTACTTTCCAGCCTGTTATTTCTCCGTTTTTGTTATTCAGGTAAACAACAAGAGCTGTAACATCCGGGTCGTCAGAAACTTCTTCTTCAAAATAAGGCTGGATTTTTGTACCGGATTTGATTATTGAAAAATCATCCAGAAGGATGTTGTCGGCAAATGCGTTTACCCTGTAGGTTCCGGTAGACGGGATAAATGAGTCTATAACCTCGCAACCCGCCAGAGGAAGTAAAAAGAGCAAGATAAATAACTTTACAAATTTTTGGAAACACATACCCATTGTTAATATACCATATATGCGGTATATAATCAACTTTTTTTTACTGGAAAATTTTGTTATAATATTTGTCAATATCTCCCGCAGGGCTAGAAACGAGGTTACCATGAGAACAAAAGCAATAATATATTTAAATCACTTTCTGGAAAATCTACTTGCAGTTAAAGCCAGAATCGGTATAAATAGACATATATGTATTCCGGTAAAAGCTGACGGATACGGGCATGGGGCAATTGAAATTGCAAAAACAAGCCTTAAAGCCGGAGTATTTTGTTTTGGGATTGCCGCTGTAGAGGAGGGGATTGAACTTAGAAAAGGAGGGATTAAAGCGCCCCTTTTGCTTTTTTCCCAGCCCCATTTTAAGGAGATTCCGGCGATAATTTACAATGGGCTTATTCCCTATGTTTCTGATTCTGAGTTTATAACCGCTCTAAACGATCAAGCCAAGCTAAGAAAAAGCAAAATACCCGTTCATTTAAAAATTGATACCGGTATGGGACGGTTAGGATGTCTAACAGAAGAAGCTCCGGCATTAGCGCAGCAAATCAACAAGAGCGCCGGACTGAAATATATGGGAACGGCTACTCACTTTGCTGTTTCCGACTCTACCGATCCTGCGGATATTGCCTATACCAAATTACAGATAGTACGTTTTAAAGAGGCGCTGGAAAGTATTAAATCAGCCGGAATAGAGCCGGGTATTGTAAATGCAGCCAATTCCGGTGCGGTGATTTTACATCCCGAAAGTTGGTTTGATATGGTAAGACCCGGAATTTTTCTTTATGGTTACAAAACAGCGGACGAAAGCAAGATTCCCGGCTTCCCTTTTGAACGATTAAAGGCTAAACCGGTGATGGAACTGCGATGTACAGTTGTTTTAATAAAGAAAGTGAAAAAAGGCGAGTCTGTTTCTTATGGCAGGATATGGACGGCAGAGGAAGACACAAATATTGCGATATTATCGGCAGGTTATGCTGACGGTCTCCCCCGGCTTGCAAGCAGTAAATGGCAAGCTGTCATAAACGGCAAAAATTACCCGCTTGTTGGGCGAATTTGCATGGATCAATGCTGCGTTGATTTAGGGGCAGAAACAGATGTCCTACGCTGGGACGAAGCAAGTCTTTTCGGCGGCAGTGCGCCTGATGCCGGAGCATTAGCCGCCTCTGTAGGAACAATTCCATACGAAATAACCTGCGGTATTAATAAGCGGGTAGAGAGGGTAAACATGTATACGCCATAATAGCGTATACATGCTCAAAGGGAATTAATAACCTTCATTTTTATCCGGCAGAACTTTGTTTAGAATAATACCGACAATAGCCGCAATTGCTATCGAAGAGAAATTGAGACTAAAAGAACTAATGTTGATAGGTATTTGCGTGCCGCCAAGCCCCAATACGATAATGACTGCTGCTATAAGCAGATTTCTGGATTTTTTAAAATCAACGCCGTTTTCTACCAAGGTACGCATACCGACTGCTGCAATCATACCAAAAAGCACGATAGAAATCCCGCCAATAATCGAACCGGGAATTGTGCTAATTATAGCGCTGAACTTTGGAACAATACTTAGCAGTATAGCAAAACATGCGGCAATACGCATAACTACAGGGTTATAAACGCGGGTAAGAGCAAGAACGCCGGTGTTCTCTGAATAGGTAGTATTTGCAGGCCCGCCGAAGAATGCAGAAAGACATGTCGCAAGACCGTCCCCTATCAATGTTCTGTGCAAGCCCGGTGACTTAATAAAATCCTTTTCACACGTAGCTCTTAATGCCATTACATCGCCTATATGCTCTATCACAGTAACAATTGCCACAGGCGCAATAATCAGGACAGAATCCCAATTAAATTTTGCTATTGTAAAACTTGGGATGCCAATCCATTTTGCATCCATTACCGGTTGAAAATCTACTTTTCCCATAATGATTGCAACCAGATAGCCGCCAAAAAGCCCAAACAGAACCGGCAGCATTTTCAAAAAACCTTTCGTAAAAACACTCACCACAATTACGATAATAACGCTGACAAAGGCAAGCAGCCAATTTTCTGATGCGCCACCAATAGCTACAGGCGCAAGCGTCAAACCAATGATCATTATAATCGGTCCTGTTACAATTGGCGGAAAAAAACTGATGACCCGATCAGGTCCGAATGTGCCGATCAATAACGCCATTATTAAATACACCAGACCGGCTATCACAATGCCTCCCTGTGCATAAGGCAATCCGTGTACTGTGGCAACAGCTATAATTGGTGAGATAAATGCAAATGACGAACCAAGAAAGACAGGTATCCTGCCCGTTGTAATAAGGTGAAAAAACAAAGTGCAAATACCAGCCATAAATAATGCAACTGAAATGTCTAATCCGGTAAGAATAGGAACAAGTACAGTGGCGCCGAACATAGTAAAAGTGTGCTGGAGACCGAGTACAATTTTTTCTCCAGCTTTTAGATCGTCTTGATATTTTTCAAATATTGTCATACCGGTATTTTACATAAAATAAAAAAAAATTAAAAGGTAATTACAGAGAAAATTGCAAAACCAACCAAGTTTTGCAACAGGCTCAATATTTCTAATTTTTTTTATCGGTTACGATTGCTGACTTCGTCGTATTCACTTTTGTTTCCGGTTTCTTGCAATGTACTTTCCCGCGCAAAAACAAGAGCTTGAAGAATGCCCAGGACATAATCCTGTTGATCTTCATTTAATAACGAAAAGTCATCGCACAATTTCTTAATTTTATTTCTGTGAATCATTTTAATTCCTCCGCCCTATATGTGAGTATTATACATTTTTTATGTGAGAATTGCAAATAGTTTTTAATTATTTTTCTAAAATAATTTGTTCAATTTGAAAAATATAACATTGCATTGTGAGTAGAAATACTATATGATATTAATACGGAATAATTTTTTTTGTTGAATAAAATGTGCAGTTAACTGCATTAAGTTGAGGTTATCATGTCAATTAGTAAACGTATACGTCAGTTACGTAATTCTCTGAATATGTCGCAAGTTGAATTTGCTAGAGAAATCTATATAAGCAATGGATACATAGCAGAATTAGAATGCGAACATCGAAGAGTAAACGATCGTATTGTCCATTTGATTTCATTAACGTTTGGCGTTAATGAAAAATGGCTCAAGACAGGTGAAGGTGATATGTACTACAAAGTACAAGGAGAAAAACTTCAACGTATGGTCAGCCTCTTTAACCAGTTGCCTCCTAAATTTCAGGACTATGTAACAAAGCAAATTCAAGAATTACTGACTGTAACAGACGACTAATGAACCTGTTCCAAAAACTGAAGTTTTGTAACAGCCTCAATAAATACATTCTTTGTTTTGAACCGATCTGGATGCAAGACCATTAGCGCGTAAATATTTTATGTTCACATTGAGGTTAGCGTGATACCTATTTATAAGTTGCAGAAGCTTCCGCGAACTGTGATGTTACGAAAGATAGCCAAATATTTTTCTATGGCAGAAGACAGGTTGTGCCGGGCGGAGCAAGCGATCAAAAGAAAATCTGGCAAGGGTATTTGTCATTCTGAGATAAACGAAGAATCCCATCCAAGGGTGAATATTTTCTCTACAGCAGAAGTTATTTTTTTTTATGAAGCAGTCAAGTTGCTGGAAAAAGACGCCTGTTTTTCTCCCGCCGCTTTAAGAGCGTTTAATGAAGCGGCTTTAACTTTTCAGCAAGGCGGCTCTTTTAGACGGGCTTTGAATACAGTGAAACATCTTTTGTTGAATGAAACCGGTAATGATCCGGCAGACTGGGATTTTATTAACAACGAAGGCAAGCTCGATCCTGCCGGCAGGAAAATTATGAAGGGGATGTATGTTTATCTTGAGGACATACGCTCTCCATTTAATGTTGGCGCAATGTTTAGAACGGCAGAAAGTTTTGGTGTCGAAAGAATCTTTCTCTCCCCTTTTTGCGCTGACCCTCGCCATAAACGCGCCGAACGGACAGCGATGGGTTGTATAGATATTATCCCCTGGGAACGTGCAGATTTTTTTAATGAAAACCCCGCTTCTTTCCCAAACCCAAATGGAGACCCGTCTATACATCAATTACCGGATGACATTGGTATCTTTGCACTCGAAACAGGCGGTACGCCAATTAAAGACTTCCCCTTTCCAAGCTGCGGGCTTTTAATCGCCGGTTCCGAAGAATTGGGAGTAAGCCCTCAAGCTCTGGCAGCAGCAGATGCCTCTCTTGGAAGAGTATCAATCCCGGCGTATGGAGCAAAAGCCTCATTAAACGTTTCTGTCGCCTTTGGAATCGCTCTTCAGGCGTGGGCGGAAAAGTGTCTAAATTAAAAAAGCGAAAACCCGCTTTCTTGTTTCACGTGAAACATGAGGCAGCGGAAGAAAGCTGTTCAGGCTCAAATGTTTCACGTGAAACATCTGGCGCTACACAAATATTAAGCGCCTTGCTACCCGCCGTAGGCGGGTAGCTTAGGAGTTTGCGGCATAGCCGCAAACTCCTAAGCTTACTGTCCGCTAAAGCTGCTGTGCAGCAGCGGACAGTAAACCGCAGCCTGCACGGCTTGGCTCCAACGGGTGCAATTACTGTATGGTACACTCCATACCTAATTCCTCTTAAAAATCTGTGCCGTACCGAAGGTACGCAATCCGTCTAATCGGTGATAATCCGTGTTTACTTGTTACTAAGCCCGTGTTAAATGGGAAACTGCCTTGATTGGGGTAATGTATGGGGCTTGACTATTTGTTGGAAATATGCGATTAAAGAATGATTCTAGGAGGTATATATGACAGCGGCGACCATTAACTTGACTTTAGATATACACTTCTATAGAGAAATATGATAAAATATCAGTATGCATGGTTTATGGATTATAATTATTATTCTCTTAATATCATCAGCTCCGTTGATAGCTGTGTATGTTTGGTTTCGTCTTGCAAGGTATCAATTCCCTGTCGTTAGATTTTTGTTTACTCTACTTGCCGGCGCTGCGGCTTTTTTCCCTGCGCTCATTTTTCAAAGATTCTTAAACTTTCCGCTCTTTGCAGGCGGCAGGGTGGAACTATTCTTTCACTTTTTTGTTCGTATTGCCTTTACAGAAGAACTTAGCCGGTTTCTTATTTTATTGATATTTTTCTGGTCAAGCAATATAAGAACGAATGCAGCAGAACAGCCGTCATACAATGCCGTTAAATATGGAGCTGCGGCAGGTCTAATTGCCGGTTTTGGATTTGCCATTCTGGAGAATACTCTTTATGGAGCTGCGGATTTTAATATTCTTCTGTTACGCACTATTACTGCCGCTCCTTTGCATGCAGCCTGCGGCTCCCGTGTTGGGGCGGCAGCAGTAATGTTCCGCTCTAGTCGCTTGCAGGCAGTTTTACGTTTTTTTACCGCAGTAGCCATTCATGGGATATATAATTTTATGATTGCTTTGCCCGGGTTACCTTCTATAGCGGCAATTCTGGTTGTCATATCAGCTTTTGCCTCATCTATTATGACAATTCGCGGTGGTTGGGAAAATACACAGCATGAATATCAACCTTCTTAAACAGTCTATTCACACTTTTGCAGAAGCGTCATTCTCTCGTTCCGGCGGTCCCGGCGGTCAGAATGTTAACAAAGTCAACACAAAAGTAACTCTAAGACTGCGCCTGTGTGAATTAGCGGGAATTTCAGAAACAGAGCTTGAAAGAGTCAAAACGATACTTGCAAACCGGATTACTTGTGAAAATGAAGTTGTTATAAATTCTGATGAAGAACGTTCCCGGCGGACTAATCTTGTTAGAGCATACTCCCGTCTAGAAAACCTGATTATCTCCTCTGCAAAGCTGCCAAAATTGCGCCGTCCCACAAAGCCCGGTAAGGCGGCAAAGGAAAAGCGCCTTCAGGCAAAAAAACGGCAGGCATTGAAGAAGCGGGAACGGGTTATTTCGATTAATAGCGAGTAGATAGCGGTAAACCATTTTTAGGAGTGTAATTTGAAAAAGCAAAAAGCCTTTGTTTATAAATGTAATTCTTGCGGCCGTGAAGAAGCCAAATGGCTTGGACGCTGCCCCGAATGCGGTGAATGGAACTCTTTCATAGAAACCGCTATTGCAAGTGAAAAAAAATCCGCCTCTGTAGCAAGGCGCGGTGATGGCAGGCATAGCTTCCCAAAGACCCTGCCTCTCTCTGCGGTTGATCCAATGGAGGGCAGCCGTATCAGCAGCGGCATCGGCGAGTTGGATCGTGTGCTTGGCGGCGGTATAATGAGACGCTCGTCCGTGCTTGTTGGGGGTGAGCCGGGTATTGGCAAGTCAACCTTACTGTTGCAGCTTGCCGCCGCTGTCGAAACAAAAGGACGTATTCTGTATGTTTCCGGCGAAGAGTCCGCCGGGCAGATAAAATTGCGCGCAGACCGCCTCGGTCTTGCCTCGACCCAAACCTCTGACAAATCCGGTGCCGGACAAGCCCGAATGGATCGCATCGAAATCCTCTGCACAGGCAGCCTCGAAGAAATTGTTACTGTGCTCAACACTGTCAAACCTGTTCTTGTCATTGTTGACTCCGCTCAAACGCTTTTCTCCGCTGATGCCGGGTCTACACCGGGCGGCGTTACCCAGATGAAGTTTTGCACTTTCGAGTTAATCGACTGGGTAAAAGAACAAGATGCCGCGCTATTCCTGTCGGCGCATGTAACAAAAGAGGGCGTTATCGCCGGACCGAAAATGCTAGAACACATGGTGGATACCGTGCTCTACTTTGAGCAAAACGACAAAACATCTGCACTGAGCGGGACAACAGACTGCCGCTTCTTGCGCGCCGCGAAAAACCGGTTCGGCTCTGTTGATGAAATCGGGATTTTCACGATGGGCGAACAAGGGCTCCTGCCAATCGAAGATACCGGGCGTCTCTTTTTAGTCCGGCGCGAAGGCGAGCAGCCTGCCGGAGTCGCAACCGCCGCCGTACTCGAAGGCTCAAGAACGATCCTTGTAGAAATTCAGGCGCTCACCATTCCCGCAAAGGGAACCATAAGCCGTGTTTTCTCTGACAAAATTGATGCGGGCAGAGTTTCTCGTGTGTCTGCTGCGCTCGAGAAACACCTCGGTCTGCGCCTCTCTGATCAGGATTTGTACGTCAATGCCGCCGGCGGCATCCGTATCACCGAAGTCGGTGTCGAGCTCGCCCTAGCCTGCGCCCTATACTCAGCCCGCACCAATCTCCCGCTGCCTGCAAACATAGCAATTGCCGGAGAGCTCTCCCTCACCGGCGAAATCCGCCCCGTCCGCCGCCTGGCAAGCCGCGTCAAAACTGCCGCCAACCTCGGGTTTCCTTCGTTTCTCGGCCCCGATTCCATACCAAATATAAAAACGGCAATTAAATTAATTTATGGAAAGTAATAGAGTTGTCTTGAATTGCCCCGGCAGCATGGCTATTATTCCATTTAAGTGGGTAGACAGTAAACACGGATTATCACGGAAACGCACCGTACAATACTGAACACCTACCGGAGCATCCCTTTGGCTGCGGTGTCGTGAATTGGTTCACGCAGCCTTTGGCTGGCTGCCATTCCATGCAGCGCCAATGCAGCCTTCAGGGATTGGCTCCGGCAGGTGCAATTACTGTATGGTACTTTCGCATAACCCGTGATAAATAGCCCAGCATCTAGCACGCCGTAGGCGGGCGACGTGGAGTTTTGGCGCAGACAAAACTCCCTAGCTGAATGTCCGGCTGCGCCGGACATTCAGCCGCACTGCTTAAATAAAACGACCGTTTTCTCTAAGCATCATCCTACATCTTTTATACAACAAAAGTCAATAGAAGCTTCTATAGAAGTGCGCTGGAAAAAGTCTCTTTTCTTTCAATGCAAACCGCTTAATTTTAACGGTCGTTAAATTTAAGCAGTTGTAAAAAGGAGAGACCATTATGAACTTAACTTACGGAACAAAACAGGTGATGCACCGCATCAGGGTAAAATTGTACCCGAACTATCTGCCCGGCGGCGAGGGAACTTTCCTTACCCGCACCGATAGCGAGGCGGTGCTCGATGTCGAGCAGGTGTGCGCGGCGTTGAGCGAACGGGGCGGCTATCAGGGGGACTATGATCATTTAGTCTACAATGTAAAGCGGTTTTTTAAAGAGACTGCCTACCAGCTATGCGATGGGTTTACCGTCAACACGGAGTACTTTTCGATTTACCCGAATCTGGGCGGCATCCTCAAAACCCCGCACGAAAAGCCCACAACAGAGAAAAACCCGCTCAGTTTCAGAATCCGCCCCCACAAACCCATGCGCGAGATGGGCGAAACCATCGAGGTATTCGTTGACGGCGAAGCCGATGAGACCGCCTATATCGAAACTTTTGTTGACACCGAAGCCCATTGGACAAATACCGCTTATCACGCGGGCAATATGTTCACCATCCACGGCAGCAAAATCAAAATAGACGGCAGCGACCCGGGCAACGGGCTGTTTCTTGCCCCCATTGACGGCTCTGCGGAGATAAAAGTGTCCCGTATTTCGGAAAATCACGCCTCGAAGGTAACCGGAATCATGCCCGCCAGCGCCGGAAAACCCGTAAAACTGATAATCCGGACGCAGTATGAAGGCTCAAGTAATAAGTTCCTTAAAAACACTCGTGTTATAACCAGCAGATTTGTATTGGAAGAAGCCTAAGGGTATTAGGCAAGGCAAGCCTAAGGTTGTTAGGCAAGGTTAGCCTAAGGTTGTTAGGCAAGGTTAGCCTAAGGTTGTTAGGCAAGTGCCTGCCTAAGGTTGTTAGGCAAGGTTAGCCTAAGGTTGTTAGACAAGCGCCTGCCTAAGGTTGTTAGGCAAGCGCCTGCCTAAGGTTGTTAGGCAAGCGCCTGCCTAAGGTTGTTAGGCAAGTGCCTGCCTAAGGTTGTTAGGCAATATTGGAAAAAACGCCGTAGGGGTTGGTAACAGTTAAACACGGATTTCCACTGATTTAAATATTAAGAAATCCGTGCCGTACCGAAGGTACGCAATCCGTAAAATCTGTGATAATCCGTGTTAAATGGAAAAAACGCCCCGTTGGGGCGGTAAAACATAAAGACGGCGGGAGTTAACCGCAAAGATTTCATCAATCATTAAGGAGGATTAAGATGAAAAGATTAACAAATTGTTTTGGAGTATGTCTGGCTATTGGACTGTTAATAGCGTTTACTGGGTGTTCATCAATGACAAGTGAAATAGTGGAACAATATATGGATGCTGTAAGGAGAGAGTTGAATTTTAATTCTCAATATTTTAATTATCTGGTAACTAATCGTATTGAGCAAACAACATTTTCTTCTGAAACACTTGATCAAGAAGCACCAAGGGAAGAATCTGCAACCCTTAGAATTCAAAATGTAAAAATTACAGCTATTAATGGTATTCCAATTAACTGGCAAAAAAAAACAAGCGCGAATCCAAACAATAGAGGAATTTTATATCGTATTCCCGCAGGGAATCATACTTTTAGCTTGGAATCTATCAGAGTGTTACCACCACGGCGTGCTGACATTATTATTACAACACATCCTATAAAAGAACCAATAACTATAAATTTCATAGCAGGACACACCTATCTCTTAACTGGCGGTGGAGGAGATGAGAATGATATTTTTTTAGATGGTATTGGTATTTCAGATGTAACAATGACACCAATGTATATTTGGTTTGATAATGTTAGAAGAGCTCCAGAAAGAATAAGAACAGCTACTCCCTTAGAAGGAACATGGGCTGGAATAGAATATGACAATCTATTAACAATAAGAGGCAATCAATTGGAAGCAACATTTGAACAGCCTACAGCTACACCTTTTACCGGAGCATGGCAAAGCGGTAATAATGGTGGATTCAGATTTGACGGAAGACAATGGATTCCAATTCCTCATTCAGAACCACAAATATCCATAAAAGGAACCTTTATCATAAACGATAATTCAATGACTTTGTATATAGTCGAATCAAAGTTAAATAATAAATGGAACAATGTCTCATTTAGCCGAATGGCTATGATATTTAATTACCGTATGGAAGGTGAAGATTTAATTCTTGCTGGCGCTCGTCCTGAAACACGTTATACACGTAAATAATTATAAATGGGTTAACCAACAATGTTTTATCAAAACAACGCCCCGTTGGGGCGGTAAAACATAAAGACGGCGGGAAAGACCGCGAAGTATTTCATCAATCATTAAGGAGGATTAAGATGAAAAGGAAAGATTTTTTAATTGGGATTTTGTTTGTATTGCTGGTTTCAACCTGTGCTACAACAAATGGTTCGCAGAATAACACGGTAGCACACCGTCCATCACATTTTACCTATGAAAGAGTTACAGATTGGGGTATAAAAATTACTGACCTTCGCGGAGAATTTACTTCCATTATAATACCGTACAGTATATCAGGACGTGTACGGGAAATAGGTGACGGTGCATTTAGGAGAAAAAATATAACGGAAGTTACTTTTCCGGAAATAATTTTCACTGATGCATTCAGTAGCTTCACAATTGGAAAAAATGCATTTGCCAATAATGAATTAACAGAAGTATCAATTTCTGGTTCTCTATCTGCTTCTGCTCGTTATGGTGGTTCCATTTCAATACGCGATGGAGCATTTCGAGGAAATAAGCTAACCAAAGTTTCATTAAAGAGGACTTATGGTATTGGAGATTATGCATTTGCAGACAATGAAATAGCCGAGTTAAGTATTCAAGATGGTAGTAGTATTGGTTACGGTGCCTTTGAAAACAATAAATTAACTGAAATAGTAATACCGAATACTATTGGGACGATTTATTCTAGGGCTTTTGCTAAAAACAATCTGGTATCTGTTGAACTTCCAGACAGTGTTACAACTTTAGGTATAGATGTTTTTTCTGACAATAATTTATCACAGCCTTTTGTACTTCCCGATACAGTTAAAACAATACGGTTTCCCAGGTATATTCCTATTCAGTTGTGGAATTCAACTGAAATTGAAATTTCCTCGTTTGAAGGCACAATTACAGGTGCAGGAAACAGCCGTATAATCGAAATAACAAGAGGTGCAGAGATGTGGAAACGCTCACATACTTATACTGGAATTGATATTACTATACCTTCTCATGCATATAGCATACCTGTTACAAGAATTAAGGCAGGATTCGGCTCAGGAAGGATTGAACAGGGCATATCTGGATGGGCTGACAGAGATTTGTATAGACAGAAAATTAAAACTCTTACCCTGCCGGAAACGCTTACTGCAATCGAACTTGGCGCATTTGCTTTTTGTGATATTGAAAATGTTGTAACACCAAATGCAAATATTAAAAGGTTGTGGGATGAGCATTTTGTAAAACAGCAGGAGGCAGATAGAATTGCATACCAAAGGGCATACAATTTAACAGTGGAGCAAATGCAGAGGGCATTTAGATGAAGAAAACTCCATCAATAACCAAAGTTACTATAAAGGGTGCATTGTTTCTTGCCATTATACTGCTTATAATGGCAGGCTGTTCTTCATCTGCTCCTGCACAGACAGCAAACAGAGGCAATACAAGCGGCAGCACAAGCAGTGTAAGACATTTTAACCCTTCATGGGCTGAATTGCGGGTGTCTAATAATGCTAATGTTGTAAGCATTAACGGTCAAAGGGTCAACTGGCAGCCCGGTTTTATAACTGATGTGCCTGCCGGCAGAAACACGATTGAAGCCAGAATGTCCGGTATTACCGGCGGGAATACCGTTACCATGACGGCAAATTTCACTGCCGGTAATTCTTATATGATTGAATATCAAAGCGAGGATATTACTACAGAACAAAGGGCAAATTATAGGATTACTACCTATTCAGGAAATTTTATTATCCGCGAATATGGAGCCAGTACTTTTGTCGTTCCCGGCAGAAACGAATCAGTTGTGGAGTTTACCTTAACCGGTTCGTATACAAGGTTAATTGTTAATGGTTACCATTACAGGCTTTCTTCTTACAGTGAACACGCCGCATCAAAACTTATGCTTGTGCTTCCTGCGGGTAAACACAGGATTAGTTCACTTGCATCTGCAGGGGAAATCGAGCTTGATTTAGCTCCCAACAGGTATGTTTCTTTTAATGTGAACACACAAGAGGCAAACATAGTTCAAACAAAAAATGATCCGCTTAATCATTTGGGAAGATGGGGGATATCTGTTGATTGGGATTCCCACATTGTTTTAACACTAAGTGTAGAAGGAAGGGGAACTATGGAAATGTATATAAATGATGTCTTGCAAGAAGGCAGCGGTATGTTTTTTTATAGAATTACAGATACAAATATAATCATAACTAGCGAAACGCCAACAATAACAATGAGGTACAGTTTAACGCCTGATATGAACAGTATGTCTGTATCAAATTTTTGGGGATCTCAACAAACACTTACCGGGATAAGATTTTAGTTTTCCAGCATCAGTTTAGGAAACAGGGAGAAGGCTGCATCACACAAAGCTCGCGAAGACAGCGATTCTCAATGGGCATTTTAGTGAACAGCCCGTATGGGTTGTTATATGACGGCGGGCTTGGTAACAGTTAAACACGGATTGCGTACCTTCGGTACGGCACAGATTTACACAAATTAGCACGGATTATTTATTTAGGAATTGGGTAATGCACCATAGGTTATGTTATACCCATCGGAGTGCTGACCCCGAAGGCGGCATTGGCGCTGCATGGATAGGCAGTCAGCAGCTGTCCGTCTGACCACCTGACCACTTGTAAGTG
>Ga0099364_10005503_pt1 | contig 18769 bp, 17 predicted proteins | sample TergutTh196P3_FD_73070 | JGI IMG/M metagenome (GOLD analysis project Ga0099364, IMG submission 73070) | Microcerotermes parvus P3 segment gut microbial communities from Pointe-Noire, Republic of the Congo - Th196 P3 | ecosystem: Host-associated > Arthropoda: Insects > Digestive system > Gut ...
TTGGATGTTTTCGATGTGGCAACAGGGGGTGTGGATTGCTGCACAGGCGTTTCTCCCAATCTTGAAGCCGCCCGATTGCTTATGCTGGCCGGAGCTAAACCGCGTCGCACCATCATTTTCTGCTTTTGGGCAGGTGAAGAATTTGGGTTGTTAGGTTCGCGCTACTGGGTAGAGCAAAATGAAGATAAATGGGCTCGCATATCGAATTATTTCAATCGCGACGGAGGACCTGTCATTGCCAACTCCCTGACCGTGCCTCCTGCCATGTACGATGATTTTAAAAAGGCGACTGAACGGTTGAACGATATTAATCCCGACTTTCCCTTCACGCTGCAAGAACGCGAGGGCGACCCGCCGGCAAGACCTGTCCAAGCCGGTGGCTCAGATCATGCGTATTTTGCGATGAATGGAGTACCTGCGATCAGTTTCGGTACAGCCGACCCGAAAGGTTATGATTTTTTGTATAATGAGATTTGGCACACCGAACGTGATCTGTATAATATGAGTATCCCCGAATATATGGATCATACGTCGATTGTGACTGCTATCGTTGTTTATAATCTTGCTAATTTTGATCACATTCTTTCGCGGGAAGGGTTGTATAAATGAGTGCAGACGTCGATCAATTGCCTGGCGGCTTCGAATGGGCTTACTTCGTTGTTTAAAACCTTCTGTTCTAAGTGAGGTAGAAGGTTTTCTATCTGGGGATGTTGATAAAATACTTGATTCAGCATGCTGTGGATGCTTTCGTACATCCAGTATTTAGTCTGTTCGTTCCGCCGATGTTCAAAATAACCGTTTGCCTTTGTAAAAGTCACATAGTCATTGATCATTTCCCAGATTTCGGTGATACCGATCTGATAGTATCCTGAATAAGTCAACACTTTCGGTATCCAGCCTGATGCTGTCGGCGGAAAGAGATGTAACGCATTCCTGAAATGGCTTGCCGCTAATTTCGCGTTATCAATGTTATCGCGGTCGGCTTTATTGATGACGATGCCGTCAGCCAGTTCCATAATACCGCGTTTGATACCTTGCAGTTCATCACCGGCGCCGGCTAACTGGATAAGCAGAAAAAAATCGACCATCGAATGAACAGCTGTTTCGCTCTGTCCGACCCCGACTGTTTCAACAAAAACAGTATCAAACCCGGCGGCTTCGCAAAGCACGATCGTCTCGCGCGTCTTACGGGCAACGCCACCCAGCGAGCCGGCGCTTGGCGAAGGTCGAATAAACGCATTCGTTTCGTGAGAGAGCGCTTCCATTCGCATCTTATCTCCTAAAATACTTCCTTTGGAACGCTGGCTGCTTGGATCAATGGCAAGAACAGCTAATTTATGTCCTTTCCGTACCAGGTGCATGCCCAATACGTCGATAGAGGTGCTTTTTCCGGCGCCGGGCACTCCCGTCAGACCTATCCTTACCGATCTTCCCGAATGCGGCAAACATTGTTCAATGATTTGTTGGGCTTGTATTTGATGTTCTGCTTTAGCGCTCTCAATCAAGGTAACAGCCTGGCTTAAGACGGCAATGTCACCCCTGAAAATCCCTTCTGTAAATTCGGTGGTTGTCAATGGGTTTTGCCGGACTATTTTTTTGAAATAAGGGCTGACTGACGGCATGTCCGCCACTCCCTTCGTTATTTTCAGTCCTTTGGTTGGTTCTTCGTCAGCCGGACGTCTCATCCCGTATTATTTTTCAGCCAAAATATGGACTTCACGAACCGGCTCTTTAGGATCATTGCTTACGACAATCAAATCGGTCGCTAAATAATGATGGTAGTCTTTCGGATTTACATATAATCTTAATTTCAACGTTTCGGCAGGTTGTAGTACGTTTTGTTTCAATCCGGTAATCCGGACTACCGGATCGTCGACAGACACACTGTGAAGATGAAGCGCCGATTTTCCGGCATTGGTGATTGTAAGTTCCTTATAAACACGCCTTTTCTTTAGCTTGCCAAATTCCAGAAATTGAGTGGAAAATTGTACGGAAGGTCCTTCGGCTTTTTCTGCAGGAGTCATCGCGGTGAAATCATCAACGAAATTGACGGATATGGGAATGGCTTGTGTCATTGTTTTTCCGGAAGCATCTATCTCCTTCCATGTAAAGTTTATAAGCCTTCTCCCACGCATTTCTTGATCTACTTTTGTGGCGTCAAGTTCAACCTTCATCCTTTCGGGATAATCGCCTATTAAACGGTCCGGAACTGTAATATTAATATAGTCAGGAACATCTTCAATCAGTATGTTGACGTCTTCCTCTCCAAAATTCCGGATCCATATTTCAGTAGACAAGATTTCCTGCGGACGTACGGCGTAAAACAGATAACTGTTTCGTTCCATCTGAATCGTTCCGATGGTATCATGAAAAAGAACATGTAACGTCTCAGGCTTGGGAATGACATCGCCCATGATGGTAAGCGCCTGACGCATTCTGTTTTCGTTCGTGAAAACAGTGATGTTTTTACTGAATGGACCCGGACGGTCTTTCATGTCGTATGTTACAATCACAAAGCCTTCCTGCCCGGGTGGTATCGAATCTTTAGACCATTCCGGCTGGGCACAACCACACGAAGTTAATACATGTAAAATAACCAAAGGCGCTGTCCCTGTATTTTTGATGACAAATTCATGCATTGCAAAATGCTCTACCTCTCTGATCTTGCCAAAATCATGCACCATTTCGTCGCATGTAAACACAGGACTTTGAGTCTCCGTTTCCTGTTGACTCCACAAGGATACGGCATGACTCAAAAACAGGAATCCGAGAAGTAAAATACCGGACGCCTTTGTTGTTTTTGCCATAATAGTCTTATCTTTATTGTTTTACAACTCCCATTATAGTTAAGACATAACTTCCTTTACTCCCATTACTGAATACGTTAACCGGTCTGCTGAAAGATCCCTGTCGGCCGGCAACTTTATATGTGACTGTTATTGAGCCTGTTTTACCCGGTTGAATGGGTTCTTTTGTCCAACCATCTTTTGTAACTGTGCATTCACAGCCTGCTTCGACCCGTGAAATCACCAATGGCAATTCCCCGTTATTGATGACGGTAAAAGTATGAGATACATCCCCGTCAGATTCCTTGACATCTCCAAAATCATAGACAGCGCTACCGACTGCTGTGATTGAAGCTTCTTTTTGTTGAGCGGAAATCATTCCTGCTGTAAACAAAACAATTAATAAAAATACAATTCGTTTCATATCATCTTTATTTAATAAGTTATTAATTCGTGTTGCAAAGATAACGTTATTTTCAATATAATTATATCAATTATTACATAACTTTTTTCTCAAATTCATAAAATGTGAACGAATACCTGTTTTTTTCATCTGCCGGATGCCGTATTTCGTTCGTTTTTTTCCAGTTCATCCAAAGGATAGTTGGAAAAAACACATCGGCTTCGGGAAAATTGGCATGTACCCGTGTCATATAAAGTTTGTCGGCGTAAGGCAAAGCCTGACTGTATACCTGACTCCCTCCTATGATATAGACTTCATGTTCGCTGGAAAGTTTAATCAGGGCGTCTGACAATGATGAAAAAATGACGCATTGCTCATGGGTGAAATCAGGATTTCTGCTCAGGATAATATTTTTCCGGTCGGGTAGCGGACCGTTGGGTAACGACTCAAATGTCTTTCGTCCCATCACGACGGAATGACCAGCGGTAAGCTCCTTAAAACGTCGTAAATCAGCAGGAAGCCGCCAAAGAAGCTGATTCCTGCAGCCGATTTCATTATTTTCCCCAACTGCAACAACAATAGATAAAATCATAATAATTGAAAATTGAACCTTAAATTTTAAAATTTTTAAATCCCTGAAAATTTGAACCTTGTGCTTTGACCTTAAATTGGGCGGACACACAGGTCACGTCCCTGCAATTCCCCTACACCGCCACCTCCCCTTTGATATGCGGATGCGGGTCATAATTTTCCAACACAAAATCATCATATTGAAAAGAAAAAATATCTTTCACCTCCGGATTCATTCTCAGGGTGGGAAGATTACGGGGTTCACGGCTCAACTGCAATTTCACCTGCTCAATATGATTCGTATAAATATGCACATCCCCGAACGTATGGATAAAATCGCCTGTCTGTAATTCCGTAACCTGTGCAACCATTATCAACAACAACGCATACGATGCAATATTGAAAGGCACCCCCAGGAAGACGTCTGCACTGCGTTGATACAGTTGAAGGCTCAACGTCCCGTCTACTACATAAAACTGGAAAAATGCGTGGCAGGGCAAGAGTTTCATGTTTTTCAAATCACTCACATTCCAGGCGCTTACAATGATTCGACGGGAATCGGGATTGTTCCGGATAGCTTCAATAGCCTCGGTAATCTGGTCGATTGAACCTCCTTCATAATCTGGCCATGAACGCCATTGATAGCCGTAGACAGGACCCAGATCGCCATACGCGTCAGCCCATTCGTTCCAGATACGTACGCCGTGTTCCTGTAAATAACGGATATTGGTATCTCCTTTTAAGAACCACAACAGTTCATGGATGATTGATTTGAGATGCAGTTTTTTGGTCGTAAGCAAAGGAAAGCCTGCGCTCAAATCAAAACGCATCTGATAACCGAACACACTGAGCGTACCAGTACCTGTCCGGTCTGTCTTTTCTACTCCGTTTTGGAGAATATGATCAAGTAAATTCAAATATTGTCGCATAACGCAGACAAAAGTAATGTTTTTTTGACTATTTATTTATCAATCAAAATCGATTTTTGAATTATTTGATGGAATTTCGAATAAAAATATTTTTGATGTATGATTTTTATTATTATATTTTTGATTTTATTTTTTTTTGCATATATTTGCATCATAAATAAAAAAACTTAAATTTTTAACTTATTTTTTAAAAAACATCATTTGAGAAAAGATTTTGTTGATTTTTGCACCCTATCCAAAGGAATGTATGAAAAAATAAAGCAATGACGATGGAAGGTTACCTCAATAAAAAATATATCGCAGTTTGTTTACTTTCAGGTTTATTTACTGTATGCTCGGAAGACAAAAATGCGCCTGTTGCTATCCCGCCTGTTTTAAGCGATATCGTGATAGTAGACAAAACAGTTTCAACTGTGACGCTTGCAGGCGAAATCATGGATTCGAATGGGTATCCTGTTATGGAAAGAGGGATTTTCTGGGGAACAAGTTTGCCGTTAGATGAGAATGCTTTCCATACTCCACAGCCAGAAAGCGAAAATAATATAATCAGATTAACGCTTGAAGAACTAAAAAGTTCTACCATGTATTATTTTCGTTTGTACGCATTAACCCAGGGTGGTACAGGATATAGTAATATGGATTCCGTAAATACGGACGACGGGTTAGGCGTTGTACGTACTTTCATTCTCTCTGATCAGATACAGGCAACAACAGCTTTGGCAGGGGGAGTCATTGACTTTCCGGGCGAAGGTTCGATCAGGGAACGCGGTGTGTATTATGCTGCATCGGCAAGTATGGCAAACAAAGACTCTGTAATCAGTATCATGGAAAGAGATTCTTTTGTGTGCAACATTTTGAATTTACATCCTTCTGCCAATTATTATGTACAGGCTTATGTAAAAAACACTTACGGAATATTCAGCGGTGAAACTTTGAACTTTACAACAACTTCAGGCAAGCCTGTACTGCACGAATTATTTGAAATAAGTGTTTTTTTAAATTCTGCCCGGATCATAGCTTATATTAGCAGTATTGGAGATGCTCCGCTCATACGAAGAGGATTTTGTTGGAACAAGGAAGGAAATCCTACGATAGCAGATGAAACTCTATTTGTTGACATTGATCCGAATAACAATAATGGGTTTTATACTGCTGATATAAAACCTCTTGATTCGAATCAGTTATATCATGTCAGAGCTTTTGCGGAAAATTCATTGGGAATAACTTATACTTCTTCGCAATCATTCATTACGAACAATGATATCCCTGCATTTTAACACTGGATTCAACAAATGAAGAAAGTATTTTATAAATTAAAACAATAAAACAATGAAAAGACTGTGGATGTACCCTCTTTTAGCAATGAGTTTGCTGCTGTCATGTGAGGAAAAAGTAGAAAAATTAATTTCCGGACTGGAAAAAGCTGATTTTATATCGGAAGTGGCGGGCAAGCAGACCGCCCTGTATGTGCTAACGAACGCCAACGGCATGGAAGTCTGCATCACAAACTATGGGGGCAGAATCGTTTCGATTATGGTACCCGATAGAGCCGGAAAAATGACCGATGTTGTTTTGGGGTATGATAATATTGCTGCCTATACATCGTCGAGAGGAAACTTTGGCGCACTGATCGGTCGCTATGGCAACCGGATTGCCAAAGGGCTTTTTACGTTGGATGATGTTGAATATCAGTTGCCGCAAAACAACAATGGCAACTGCCTGCACGGCGGGCCGGAAGGATTCGATACGCAAATGTGGGACGCCGTACAGATAGATGGTAAAACGCTGGAACTGTTTTATCTTTCCAAAGATGGAGAAGCCGGATTCCCCGGTAACCTGGATGTGAAAGTGACGTATACCCTGACTGACGACAATGCCCTTGACATTCGTTATGATGCGACGACCGACAAACCAACAGTCGTCAACCTGACCAACCATAGTTATTTCAACTTATCGGGTATTGCCGGGTCGAACATCATGGATCACCTGATTATGATCAATGCCGATCGGTATACCGTTGTTGACGGGCAGCTGATTCCGACGTCCGAATTGGCGCCGGTAGAGGGTACGCCCATGGATTTACGCGAATTAACGGTTATCGGCGCCTTCATTGACGAACCGTTCGACCAATTAACATTAGGAGGCGGGTTTGATCATAACTGGGTGTTAAATACGGCAGGAGATGTTACCAAACTGGCGTGCAAAGTCATCAGTTTAGTGAGTGGTATTGGGATGGAAGTCTATACCAACGAACCTGGTGTTCAATTCTATGCAGGTAATTTTATGGGCGGCAGGGATACGGGAAAATTCGGCGTGACCTATCCGCGTCGGGGCGCACTCTGTCTGGAAACGCAACATTACCCGGACAGCCCCAATCAACCCGATTTCCCAAGTACAACGCTTCGTCCGGGAGAAAAGTATCTGAGCCGGTGTATTTATAAATTTACGGTGGCAAGGTAATGGCTTTATAAAATCAGCATGGCGTCGCCGTATGCACAAAATTGATATTTCTCCTTAATGGCTGTATGATAAGCCTCCATGGTCAATTCATAGCCTCCGAACGATGCGACCATCATCAGCAATGTAGAAAGAGGCATATGGAAATTCGTTACCATAGTGTTGGCTACACTAAACTCGTAGGGATGAAATATGAATTTGTTTGTCCATCCGTCAAATTCCTTCAGATGCCTGTCCGTACTGACGGCTGATTCAATGGCGCGCATCACCGAGCATCCGACGGCACATATCCTGTGATCGTTGTCCTTGGCATGATTCACAGCCTTCACTACATCTTCTTTGATAATGATCTGTTCGGAATCTATCTTGTGTTTGGATAAATCTTCCACATCAATTTCGCGGTAGTTTCCCAATCCGGAATGTACCGTCAGGAAAACAAACTTGCTGTCTTTTATTTCTAACCGTCTCATCAGTTCGCGGCTGAAATGCAAGCCTGCCGCCGGAACGACTACGGCGCCTTCTTCGGTAGCGTAAATTGTTTGATAACGTTCGACATCGTCCGGTTCAGCCGGACGTTCCATGTATTTGGGAAGCGGCGTTTCACCTAAGTCATATAATGTTTTTTTAAAGGCAGCGTGTGAACCGTCATACAAAAACCGTAAGGTGCGACCGCGTGAAGTAGTGTTATCTATCACTTCCGCAACGACGGATTCGTCTTCGTTGAAATACAGTTTGTTCCCAATGCGAATCTTGCGTGCAGGGTCAACCAGTACATCCCATAAATGCAGTTTCGGGTTTAACTCCCGGAGCAGAAAAACCTCAATTTTAGCCCCTGTCTTCTCTTTGTTTCCGTATAACCGTGCAGGAAACACTCTTGTGTTATTCATCACAAACACATCACCGGCGCCAAAATAACCAAGCAAATCCTTGAAAATCTTGTGCTCGATTTTACCGGTTTTCCGGTGAAGAATCATCAAACGCGACTCATCTCTATACGGCGCCGGATATTTGGCAATCAACTCCGGCGGTAAATGGAATTTAAATCTTGACAGTTTCATATAATTATGAGTTATGATTAATTGAATTATTTTTTGAACCTTAAACCATGAACTTTGATTCTCAAATCCTTAAATCTTTAAATTTTTAAATCCTTAAATTTTTGAACCATTCTCCAGCAATGTATCAATATCGTCCGGATGTATACATTGATCCAATGTCACCTGACCGATGCGTGTCCGCTCTAACGCAATCAGGTGCGCTCCCGAATCAAGCATGGAGCCGATATCGCGCGCCAATGCCCGGATATAAGTTCCTTTGCTGCATACAACCCGGATTTTAATAACCGGCAGTGCATATTCCAACAGTTCTATCTCATCGATAACTAACGTTTTAGCCTTCAACGGGACTTCCTTGCCCTGACGTGCTATCTCATACGCCCTCTTGCCTTCGATTTTACAGGCAGAAAAAACAGGCGGCACTTGCTCGATCGTTCCCACGAATGCCGATAAAACCTTTTCTGTTTTCTCGCGGGTAATATGTTCGAAAGGAAACGTTTGATCCACCCCTTTTTCCAGATCGTACGAAGGGGTTGTTGCGCCTAATTTCAATGTCGCCACATATTCTTTCGTTTGATTCTGAAACTCGTCAATTCGACGGGTTGCCTTACCCGTACAGATGATTAACACACCTGTCGCCTTCGGATCCAACGTGCCTGCATGTCCCACTTTGATCTTCTTCACTTTCAGTTTCCTTGACAGTTTATACCGAAACCTGTTTACCAGATCGAATGATGTCCAGTCAAGCGGTTTATTAAAAAAAAGAACTTCTCCCTCAATAAAATCCATTTTCCTATTTCAAAAACGAAACAATCACAGTAAACAATCCGATCGCAATGCAATAATAGGCAAAATAGATCAGTTTACTGTTTTTTACCAGTCGAATCATCCAACGGCAAGCCAACATACCTGAAATAAATGCAGCTATAAAACCACATAACAAAACCCAGGGCGAGATTCCCACTATCTCCATCGAAAAATATCCTTTTGTCAAATCAAGAACAGCCTCTCCAAGCACCGGGATAATCACCATCAGGAACGAAAACCTGGCAACTGACTCTTTGTTGTTTCCCAGAAGCAGTCCGGTCGCAATCGTCGATCCCGAACGTGAAAGACCCGGCAGGACGGCGCAAGCCTGTGCCAAACCGATCAAACAGGCGTCTTTAAATGATATTTCCTCTTTTTGACGGGGTCTGAAATAATAAGAAAAAGCAAGTAAGACAGCCGTTAAAAACAGCATCACGCCAATAAGTAACAAACCGCTTCCAAATAATGCTTCTACATATTTTTTTAAAAAAACGCCAACGATACCGACCGGAATCATTGATAACCCTATTTTACAAACCATTTGGGTTTCCATATTCCATTTAAAAGCGAAGAGCCCTTTCAACAGTTTGACTACTTCATGCCATAACACGCAAACCGTACTCAGTACCGTAGCAGCATGAACAACCACGGCAAATGCCAAATTTTCTTCCCCGCTCAGTCCGAACAGTGTACCCAGAATGGCTAAGTGCCCGCTGCTGCTTACTGGCAGAAATTCCGTCAAGCCCTGAACGACGCCCAATACAAGCGCTTCAATCCAGTTCATCGTTTTGCCGTCTGATTATTGGGTGTTTTGCCGCTTTTTTTCAGAATGGCATAAAACATTAGCAGATAACCAATCATGACGATGATCGGCGCTACAACGATACGTCGCGGGCTGAATATTTCCGGATTGAACGAAATCCCGTCGGCAGGAGGCCCGCCGCCGCTCATCAACGCAAACCCCACAATGATAAAGATAATCGCCATTCCGACCCATATAAAATTTTCTTTTCCAAAAGCAAAATCTCGCTCCATAGATTTATTTTCTTATGATTAATATCCTGTTTTTAAATATAATACATCTCGCCTCTTTCCATGCGTAAATACCGGTTTACAGCGAAAAAAGCCGCGCCAACAGAGAGCAGAATCCCAAGCGCCAACACGACTGTGCAGATAATACATAGACCTTCCCAACGAATGATCTCCTCTAACCCCAGCAATTCCTGTTTCAAATAATATAACGATCCTGCCAGCATGATTATTGCCAGGATACCGGCAAAAAAACCGCTCGAAATATTATATTTGATAAAAGGCTTCCGGATAAAACCCGGCGTAGCCCCCACCAACCGCATCGTATAGATCAAAAAACGTTTGGAATAGATCAGCAGCCGGATCGTATTATTAATCAGTGTAAATGAAATCAGCATCAGGACAAGAATCAATACGCCAAGGACAAATCCGATCTGCTTGATGTTATTATTTACCATTTGCATCATGTCTTGTTGATAAAGCAGTTCCGATACATTGGCGTCGGAAGTCAGTTTTTTTTCGATTGTCCGCAAACTGTCCACATTGGCATATTCCGATTTCAACTTCACTTCGATGGAAGCTTGAAACGGATTAAAACCGAGAAAAACCTGCGGGTCTTCACCCAACTCTGCAATCATCTCTGCCGCAGCATCTTCTTTGGAGATATAGTGTGTTGACCTGATAAAAGGGAATGCGTCTAACGATCGTTGCATCTGTTGAACTTCTCTGTCTGTCATTCCATCTTTTAAGATAATGGAAAAAGAAATATTTTCTTTCATATAGATAGACAGTTCATTGCTTAACAGCCCGACAATAAAAACCAATCCCATCAGAAACAACACCAAAGAAATGCTGATGATGGCAATCAGTCGGGAATTGAAAAAAGAAACAGGAGGCTTTTTTCTGTTTTCCGTCATTATGTCTTAATTTTTTGATACATACCCCACTATAGGCGAGACAAGTATATTATCTCCCCAATCTCGCCACAAAAGTAATCATTTATTTAGAAAAATCAGCCTGCAAGTGAAATTTTTAATCATTCCAGCCAGAATATTTTTTATCATTGTCGTCATAATCATTTCAAACGCATGCAAAACAATGCAAATCATTAAGGCATGCGAAATAAATTATTTGTTTTGCGTACCTAAAATAATTGACTGTAAATGAATAATTTTATTCTCCCAAAAGCGTGGCCGAAGTTGCACCGGTAATCTTTACTTGAACAAACTGACCGACGCGGTAATCCTGTTTGTCAAAAACAACGACCTTATTCTGTCCGGTACGTCCGAACAACTGTTCGCGTGAACGTTTGGAAAAACCTTCGGCCAGGACCTCTACTGTTTTACCGATATCGCGCCGGTTACTAACTTCCGAAAGTTGGTTCTGCAAATCTATCATTCCTTGCAGCCGTCTGATTTTTTCATTTTCAGGCACATCGTCCGGCAGATGATTGGCTGCATACGTGCCGGGACGCTCCGAATATTTAAACAAAAAAGCCGAATCAAAACCCACCTCACGCATCAGCGACAGCGTATCTCCATAATCCTCTTCGGTTTCGGAATGAAACCCGCAAAACAAATCCGTTGATATTGCACATGCTGGCAGAATTTGGCGAATGGCAGCGATTCGTTCCAGATACCATTCGCGCGTATAGTTACGGTTCATCAATGCCAATATCCGCGAACTGCCCGACTGGGCAGGCAAATGAATATGCTTGCATATATTTGGATAAGCAGCCATGACATGCAGGGTTTCGTTGCTCATATCTTTCGGGTGGGAGGTGACAAAACGAATACGCATTTCCGGCGCTTCTTCCGCTACACGCGCCAATAGTTGAGGAAATCCAATCACCTGTCCTTCCGCTTCATAATAATATGAATTGACATTCTGACCCAGTAAGGTTACTTCGCTGTAGCCCTGTTTTTTCATATCTTGCACTTCATCCAGAATACTTTTGATATCGCGGCTTCGTTCACGTCCGCGTGTGTAGGGAACGACGCAATAGGAACAGAAATTATTACATCCCCGCGTGATAGAGATAAAACCGGAAATACGCACTCCCCCCGGTTTCAACGGTATCACATCGCGGTAAGTTTCCTGCGTTGATAACTCAATATTGATTGCCTTTTCGCCGCGTTCCACAGCGCCCACAAGGTTAGGCAAGTCCATATAAGCATCCGGTCCTGCCACCAAATCCACGCCATGTTGGCGAACCAATTCTTCTTTGAGCCGTTCAGCCATACAGCCCAATACGCCAATAATCAGATTTTTCCGTCTTTTTCGGAATGACTGGAGATATTGCAGCCGGTTAAGTGCACGCTGTTCGGCATTATCGCGCACCGAACAGGTATTGACAAAAATGGCGTCTGCCTCTTCGATATTTTCGGTTACGGTATACCCTGAAGTTTGCATGATAGATGCAATCACCTCACTGTCAGCCACATTCATCTGGCATCCATACGTCTCCATATATAATTTCCGCTCTGTATATTCTTTTATTTGAAAATCTTTCATAAAAAATCAATCTAATCTAAAAAAAAACACCTATCTTTGGGATGCAAAAGTAATCAAAAGTAATCAAACAGGTATGGACGAATTTGGAGATTGGATATATATTATTCTGATGGTGGTAGTTGCAATCAGCAGTTTGTTTAAATCAATCAGCAAGAAAAAAGAACAGCAGCCAACGCAAATGCCTGTTCCCAAGCCTTCGGAGCAGTCTTATCCCGTTCCGCCTGTTCCCGTGAAAAAGAGCAGGAGAATGCCGCCGCCGATGCCAAAACAATCGACTCAGCCTTACAGTTCGCTTTTTGCATCATCATGAACCATTGCGGAAAGTATCAAAACTGAAATAGCCTTAATGCCTGAACAGGAAAGCGCATTAGCTGACGAATTGGATTTGACCGATGCCGAAGCATTCCGGAAAGCAGTTATCTACTCGGAAATCATCAATCGAAAATATTAAATGTCAATTGACTGTATCCCCCCTGTCATTCAGTCTATTATATAAACAAAATAAACCCCTTATCTCCAGTAGACTGTAAAGATTCCTTCTATATCCTTTTTCCCTGATTTCCGTCGTGCACCTCTCTCATAACCCGCGCAGCGCCCGCCTTATCGCCATACTTCCTGCCAGCCTGCCGCATGGAACCTGTACCCTCGAAGTACGGACAATGCTCAGTTCTCAATTCTTTTCGTATCTTTGCGCCGCTTTCACAATAATTATTAAAGATTATGGCCTTAAAATTTATGACAGCCGAAGAGGCTGCGTCTTATGTTTGTCACAACGATCATGTGGGTTTCAGTGGATTTACCCCTGCCGGTTGTCCGAAAATGATTCCTTTAGCTATAGCGCAAAAGGCGGAAGAAGAACATGCCAAAGGGAATCCGTTTCAGATAGGGATCTATACGGGCGCCTCAACTGGCGACAGTCTGGACGGCGCTTTAGCCCGTGCAAACGCCATCAAATTCCGTACTCCCTACCAGTCCAGTCATGATCTGCGGGCGTTGATCAATGCACGAGGAGCCGATTATTTTGATTTACACCTTTCCGAAATCGCACAATACCTGCGTTATGGTTTCTTGGAAGTAGATGTGGCTGTTATTGAGGCAGCCGATGTGACAGAAGCCGGTGAAATCGTACTGACGGATGCTGCCGGTATTTCTCCGACTATTTGCCGTATGGCAGATAAAATATTAATTGAATTAAATCATTACCACCCCAAAGAAATCCGGGGTATGCATGATATCTATGAACCGGATGATCCACCCATGCGTAGCGAAATACCCATATATACTCCTTCAGACCGGATTGGATTGCCGGTTGTTAAAGTAGATCCCGCAAAAATCGTCGGGGTGGTTGAAACGAATCTGCCGACCGAAAGCGGTATATTTACTCCCTTGGATGAAGTCACATTAGCCATTGGGAAAAACGTCGCCGGTTTTTTAGTGAACGAAATGAAAGTAGGACGTATTCCATCATCTTTCCTTCCAATACAGAGCGGAGTAGGCAATGTGGCCAACGCCGTATTAGGCAGTATGGGCGGAACGAAAGAAATACCGGCTTTCCGGATATATACCGAAGTGATCCAGGATGCTGCTTTCCAACTGATGAAGGAAGAACGGGCACAGTTCGTAAGCGGTTGTTCTTTAAGTACGAGTGCAGAGGTGTTGCAAGAAATCTATGCAAATCTTGACTTCTTCAAAAGTAAAATATTACTTCGCCCGTTAGAAATATCGAACCATCCTGAAATAGCGCGCCGGTTAGGTTTGATTGCAATAAATACGGCGTTGGAGGCGGATATTTTCGGACATGTCAATTCGACCCACGTATCCGGTACGCGGATGATGAACGGTATAGGAGGCTCCGGCGATTTTGCCCGAGCATCCTATTTATCGATCTTCACTACGCCATCTACTGCAAAAAACGGAAAAATCAGCGCTTTTGTCCCGATGGTTTCGCATGTAGACCATAATGAACATTCCGTTAAAATCATTGTTTCAGAGTATGGAGTAGCAGATTTGAGGGGCAAATCACCCGTTAAACGCGCACGCGAAATCATTGACCGTTGCGTACATCCTGATTATCGTCCGTTGTTAAACGAGTATTTGAAGATGGGAATTTCAGGCCATACTCCGCACAACCTGAAGTGTTGCTTTGCTTTTCATAACGAGTTTGCGGAAAGTGGAGATATGCGGAATGTGAAATGGTAAGATCGTAAGACCGTAAGAGAATGAAGGACATTTATAAATGTTTTGCTTTTTTGTTTTGTGATTCAAAAAGTTTTTCCGACCTTCGCCGAAATTTACTCAGTAAAGAATGTGGAAGATGAAAAAACAAATTTTAAATAAATTGGTTAGCCTATGATAAAGGATGAATTGGGTCGGCTAAACTGTCTGCGACAGAGTGCAGGCAGATTTCAGGATCTCTATGATATCATCATTAAGACTGATCCGGAGAAGGTTGCTGCATTATGGGTCGACGATGAAGGAAAGGAGTGCAGCCGTAGTTATCAACAGTTCGACGAGGACGTTTGCGCCGCCGCCGCCCTTTTTCACAGTCGCATAGGCGAAGAAAATGAAGGATGTTTCGTCGCGTTGTCGATGGAAAACCGTTACCATTGGCCTGTCGCCTTTTGGGGGTTGCTGATGGCAGGTTACAAACCTATGTTGCTTGATGTAAATCACAAGAAACCAATGGTAAGGCATCTCCTTGCCGCATCTGGCGCCGTGGCGCTCGTCGGCAGAGCTGATGGAAAAGTACCCGTTATACATATTACGTTAGAGGAACTTGTCGATGCCCCACCAGACCTGTCAATTGTCCCGCGCTTCGCTGACGAACTGGCATTATGTACCTCCGGGACAACAAGCACCTCCAAGGTATATGTGTTTGGCGAGGGGGCTATCATTGGTCAGGCAGTTGGCGTTATCCCAAAGGTCACGGAATGTCCGCGCCTCATTGAGGACGGGAAAGATCCGATACGCCACCTTGCGTTCCTGCCCATGCACCATATACTGGGCTTTATGGTTCACTGTATACTCTTTCCGGCGGTCGGAAAAACGGTCGTCTATCTGAAAGATCGTGCGCCGCTGACTATACAGGATGCCTGCAAACGCTTTCGGGTGACGAATCTGATCGTCGTACCCCTTCTGTTGAATAATCTGGCAAACGGACTTTGGAAGAAAGTCAGGCAGGAAGGACGCAACAAGGAGCGTCTGCTGAAAACCCTGTTTGTCCTGAGCAATGGCATTCAGCGTCTGCTCCCAAGAAAGGGGCCGGATATTGCATCAAAGTTCCTTATGAAATCTATCCAGCAAAGACTGCTCGGCGATTCGATCCGTACAATACTGGTGGGTGGCAGCCATATTCCATTAGTCACCCTGCGAACCATCAATGCCTTGGGTTACTATCCCATGCCCGGTTTTGGCATGACGGAAAGCGGTCTCACCTCCTTTGAGTCAAGACCTCAGGCGGGCTACCGTATGGCGGGCTGTACAGGAACGCCACTTGCTGGCATAGGTTATAAGACTGTGGACGCTGACGACCATTCCGTCGATGTGGGAGAGCTTCTGATCCGTGGAGGAAGTTTGCACAAGGCGCGCCTGATTGATGGAAGTCGACAACCGGCGGCATACGGATCCGACGGTTGGTTCAGATCCGGCGATATTGCGCGTATCGAGAAAGGCTGTCTTTATATAGAGGGCCGTTTGAAAGAAGTGATCATCAATGAATCCGGTGAAAATATATACCCTGACGAGCTTGAGGATGTTTTTGAGGCTGTCTCCGGTGTGGAGCGATTGTGTATCTTATCGCTCAGGAACGGATCGCCATACGAAGACATTGCGCTTATCTTCCAGCTTCCTGAAAACAGCGTTGAACCACAGGCCATTGCGGATGTAGCAACAGAAATAGCGGCACGTAACGCGAAACTGCCGATATTAAAGCGTATCCGCCGTCTTTACGTCACCGCGCAACCGCTTCCCCTCGCTAACGGAATTAAGGTGCGGCGGCAAAAACTGAAAGAATGGTTGGAGGCCGGAGAAATCGACGTACGGCCTGTGGATATGCAATCAGGCATGATTAGTGAAGGCACGGGCAGCGCCCCGGCTTGCAGTAATGAAGCGGCAGATTCAATCACCACAGAGACGGAGGCCATAAACACTATCCGTGAAGAGGTTGTGCGATGTTTTGCCGCCGTACTCACCGTAGATAAAGAACAGATCGGTTTCAACAAGCATTTCCTGGATGATCTGGGCGGAGACAGCTTAGACAGCCTGAACCTCTTGGGCAGGTTAGAGATGTCGTTTGATTTGATGATTAATGAACGCGAATTCAGAGAGTGTTCCACCGTGAACGACGTCACGCGACTGATTTGGCAAAAACGTACAGGAAAGGCCGATGTCTTCGACCCTTCAACCTATGCGGAAGTCAGCCCTGTCACCAGCTTCGCCGATTCGTACGAATATCGAGCGTTCCGGAAACGAATCAATCAAATGTCCCATATTGCGAATCCCTACTTCATCCGTCATGACAGTATATTAACAGATGTATCCCTTGTGAACGGACGTGAAGTACTCAATTTTGCATCCTACAATTATCTCTGTATGAGCGGACATCCTGAAACTGTCCTTGCTGCCTGTGAAGCCGTCAAGCGTTATGGAACCAGTGCGAGCGGCAGTCGTCTTCTCGCCGGAGAGAAAGGGCTTTACTGCGAATTAGAGGACGAAATAGCCGCCTGGAAAGAAACGGAAGCAGCGCTGGTTCTTGTAAGTGGACATGCGACAAACGTTACCTTTGTGGGTAATTTTTGTAGCGACCGCGATCTCATCCTTTACGATTCGCTGAGTCACAACTCCATCTTGCAGGGTTGCGCCTTGAGCCGTGCGACATGCCGCGCCTTCCCGCACAACGACGTGAAAGCGCTTGAAGACATGCTGAAAATGAGCCGCACATCCTTTGAAAAAGTGTTGCTCGTGGTGGAAGGCGTCTACAGCATGGACGGCGATATCGCACCCATTAACGAATTTGTGCGGCTCAAGAAACAGTATGGTCTCTTCCTGATGGTCGACGAGGCGCATTCCGCCTGTGTCATTGGTAAGAGAGGCAGCGGTGTGGACGAGTACTTCGACCTTGCACCGACGGATATTGATATCAAAATGGGCACGCTCTCAAAGGGTTTGGGCACTTGCGGCGGTTATCTGGCAGGAAGCGCAACCCTGATTCAGTATCTGCGCTATAATTTACCCGGCTTTGTGTTCTCGGTGGGTATCAGTCCGCCTGTTGCGGCGGCGGCGCTGGCAGCGCTACGCATCCTTCGCAGGGATTCTTCGCTTGTCGAAGCGCTCAGGAAAAATATATCCTGTTTTGTGAACGCAGCACGCCTGGCGGATCTCAATATCTGCCTGGCCGGAGAGACAGCCATCATTCCCATCCTCGTCGGCGATGAAGCAGATGCTTTCCGGTTATCCGAAATGTTGTCTGAGCGGGGAATATCTGTGCCGCCGGCAGTATTTCCTGCCGTACCTATGGGAAAAGCGCGCCTACGCTTCTGCGTCACAAGTAATCATAAGGAAGAACAAATTGATTTCGCCATTGCACAGTTGAAAGACGCAGCCCTGGTCGCAGGAATTGATTTGCCAAAGTTCGCAACGCAGGAAAAAGAAACAATATAAATATCAAGTAATGACGGTAATGACTAAAAAATTACGCAAGCGATTCATGCAACTGCCGATATACATTCATCTGGTATCGGCCATACTTATTTTTTGCATCCTTATCTTGATAGTTTTCAGGGGTCTAAATGTTTATACTCTCCATAGTCAGACTATTACCGTTCCCGAAGTGAAGGGATTGCAATTGGAAGAAGCATCTGTTTTCTTAGAAAACAGCGGATTGCGTTTTAGTGTAATCGATTCTGTTTATACAAATGCTGTCAGACCCGGAGCCATTATGGAAATGATACCAACCTTTGGCTCTAAGGTAAAAAAAGGGCGTATTATATTTATTACACTCAATGCAAAAAATGCACAAAGCGCTGCCATTCCGGATGTCAAAGACTTATCTTTCCGGGAGGCTTTAGCGCTTGTAAGAGCACAAGGGTTTACATCCGTCGAAACTAAATATGTTCGCGGCCAATACAGGGACTTGGTAATCGGCGTCGAACTCAACGGAAGAACGTTAGAATCGGGCGTAGCTGTGCCGCTTTCATCTGCCTTGATACTCGTCGTAAGTGA
>Ga0099364_10005504_pt1 | contig 18767 bp, 13 predicted proteins | sample TergutTh196P3_FD_73070 | JGI IMG/M metagenome (GOLD analysis project Ga0099364, IMG submission 73070) | Microcerotermes parvus P3 segment gut microbial communities from Pointe-Noire, Republic of the Congo - Th196 P3 | ecosystem: Host-associated > Arthropoda: Insects > Digestive system > Gut ...
TTTGCGCGAGCAAAAAGCTGTTATGGAGGAGACGCGACGGGCGGAAATCGCCGAGGAGAGCAGCAAGGCAAAAAGCAGCTTCCTGGCGACGGTAAGCCACGAGATACGCACGCCGATGAACGCTATTCTCGGCATAACGGAAATTCAATTGCAGGATGAGGCGCTTGAGCCTAAATGTAAGGAGGCTTTCAGCAGGATATACAGTTCCGGCGACCTGCTGCTCAGTATCGTCAACGACCTGCTGGACATGTCAAAAATTGACGCCGACAAGCTGGAACTGACTCCCGAAAGATACGAAACCGCAAGCCTTATCAACGACGTCGTGAACCTGAACTCAGTGCGCTTCGGCGGCAAACCGCTGGAATTTGAGCTGTATGCGGACGAAAACACACCGCAGGCGTTGATCGGCGACGAGCTTCGCATAAAGCAGATTTTGAACAACCTGCTTTCCAACTCGTTCAAATATACGAAAAAAGGCAGGGTAAAACTGTCTGTTTCCGCCGAAGCGGGAAATCCGGTGACTCTTGTTTTCCGCGTGAGCGACACCGGCCAGGGAATGACGGAGGAACAGGTTGACAAGCTGTTCGACGAATACTCCCGTTTCAACACCGAGGCCAACCGCATGACCGAGGGCACGGGACTGGGTATGCACATCACGCGCAGCCTGGTGCGTATGATGGGAGGCGACATCCATGTGGAAAGCGAGTCCGGCATAGGCACGACCTTCACCGTACGCCTGCCGCAGGAAGACGTCGGAGCCGGCGCGCTGGGCAGGGAAGTGACGGAGAATTTGCGGCGGTTCCGCGAAGGCGGGACAACGTTAAAAAAGCCGCAGGTCATGCGCGAGCCTATGCCCTACGGCAGCGTGCTGGTTGTTGACGACGCGGACTTGAATTTATACGTGGCAAAGGGGCTTCTCGCTCCTTACGAACTGTCGGTGGACACTGCCGACAGCGGATTTGAGGCAATAGACAAGATCAGGGACGGACGCGAGTACGACATTGTGTTCATGGATCATATGATGCCGGAAATGGACGGTGTTGAGACGGTAAAAAACATGCGCGGCATGGGGTATTCTCGTCCCATCGTCGCGTTGACGGCCGACGCCGTGTCGGGGCGGGCCGAAATGTTCCTCAAGAACGGTTTTGACGACTTTATCTCAAAGCCTATCGACATACGCCATATGGACGCCATTCTGAAAAAGCTCGTTCGCGACAGGCAGCCGAGAGAAGTCGTCGAAGCGGCGCGCAAGGAAAAAATTACGCGAAAGGCGGAGACGAGAACCGCGGGACCGGCCTTTTTGGACGCCGTGAAAAAAATCGGCGCGATCAACACGGAGATCGGGTTGTCCCGCGTTTCCGGCATGAGGGATATATACCACGACATTTTGGAATTATTTCACAAAAAACTGCCCGGAGAATGGGAAGCCATGTCCGCTTTCATGAACGCGCCGGATATGAAAGGTTTTTCCATTGCCGTACACTCGATGAAATCACAGCTTGCCGCCATCGGCGCGATGGCTTTGTCCGGGACGGCTCAGAAGCTGGAAACGGCTTCAAAAGACGACGCGATGGATTATTGCGCGGCACATTTCCCCGCCTTCAAAGAAAATCTGATTGCCCTGCACACGCAACTGTCGGCTGTTTTCCCGGTCAAAGAAGCGCCGCCCGCCCCCAAAAAGCCCGGCGACCATACGTGCCTGCCGGGACATATTCAAAAAGCCCTGGGAGCCGTTGAGGATTTTGACGGCGACGCGGCCATTGAGACCATAAACCAATTGCGGGCCTGCGATTACGGCGATGAAGTCAACACCCTGCTGAATGAGGCGCTGGCCGAGCTTTGCGATTTCAATTTCGACACGGGCGCGGAGATATTGGGTAAAATTCGGAGGTTTTATAATGAATGAAATAGAGAAGATGCTGGACCAACTGCGCGCGGCTGAATACGACATAATGAAGTACAAACTTACAAGCGACGCGCTGAACATAGCGCTGTGGGATATGGACGTCGTGAGCGGAGACCCGGTCAACCCGAACAACAAATTTGTATGGTCACAGGAATTCCGCCAAATGCTGGGTTTTTCTGACAAAAACGATTTTCCTGACCTGCTTCACAGTTGGAGCGACCGGCTCCATCCCGAGGACAGTGAGAGGACGCTTGACGCTTTCGCGGCGCATATGAACGACCACAGCGGAAGAACGCCCTATGATATCGAATACCGCCTCATGATGAAAAATGGAAATTACCGGCACTTTCGCGCGTTGGGAGCCACGCTGAGAGGCGACGCCGGTATTCCTGTCAGGGTGGCCGGCGCGTTGATGGACATAACCGAAAAAAAACAGACGGAGGAGAAAGCGCGCAGGGCGGAAATCGCCGAGGAGAGCAGCAAGGCAAAAAGCAGGTTTCTGGCGACGATAAGCCACGAGATACGCACGCCGATGAACACTATTCTCGGCATCACGGAAATCCAACTTCAGGATGACGCGCTGGAGCCCAAATATAAGGAGGCTTTCAGCAGGATATACAAATCCAGCAACCTGCTGCTGAGCATCGTAAACGACCTGCTGGACATGTCAAAAATTGACGCCGACAAGCTTGAGCTGATTCCCGTCAGGTACGAAACCGCAAGCCTGATCAACGACGTCGTGAACCTGAATTTAGTGCGCTTCGGCAGCAAGCCGCTGGAATTTGAGCTGCAGGTGGACGAAAACACGCCAAAGGCGTTGATCGGCGACGATCTTCGCATAAAGCAGATTTTGAACAACCTGCTTTCCAACTCGTTCAAATATACGAAAAAAGGCATGGTGAAACTGTCGGTCTCCGCCGAAACGGGAAATCCGGCTACGCTTGTTCTCCGCGTGAACGACACCGGACAGGGCATGACAGAGGAACAGGTAGGCAAGCTATTCGACGAGTACTCACGCTTCAACACGGAGGCCAACCGTATAACCGAGGGCACGGGGCTGGGAATGCACATCACGCGCAGCCTGGTGCATACTATGGGGGGCGAAATCCACGTGAAAAGCGAGCCAGGCATAGGCACGGCATTCACCGTGCGCCTGCCGCAAGAGAACCTCGGCGCCGGAGTGCTGGGCAGGGAAGTAACGGAAAATCTGCGGCGGTTCCGCGAAAGCGAAACGGCGTTAAAAAAGGCGCAGGTCATACGCGAGCCTATGCCTTACGGCCGCGTGCTGGTCGTTGACGACGCGGACTTGAATTTATACGTGGCAAAGGGGCTTCTTGCTCCTTACGAGCTGTCGATTGACACAGCCGACAGCGGATTTAAGGCTATAGACAGGATTGAAAGCGGAAACGAGTACGACATTGTGTTCATGGATTACATGATGCCGGAAATGGACGGCATTGAGACGCTTAAGGCCATGCGCGGCATGGGATACTCGCGTCCCGTCGTCGCGCTGACGGCCGACGCCGTGTCGGGGCGGGCGGAAATGTTCCTCAAAAGCGGCTTCGACGACTTTATCTCAAAGCCGATCGACATACGGCATTTGGACTCCGTTCTGAAAAAATTTGTCCGTGACAGGCAGCCGCGCGAAGTCGTCGAAGCCGCGCGCAAGGAAAAAAATACGCGAAAGGCGGAGGCAGGAACCGCGGAAGCCACTTTTTTGGACGCCGTAAAAAAAATCGGCACGGTCAACACGGAAATCGGCTTGTCCCGTGTTTCCGGCATGGAGGATATGTACTACGACATTTTGGAATTATTTCACAAAAAACTGCCCAGGGAATGTGACGCCATGTCCGCTTTCATGAGCGCGCCGGACATGAAAGGCTTTTCCATTGCCGTGCACTCGATGAAATCCCAGCTTTCCACCATCGGCGCGATGGCTTTGTCCGAGACGGCGCAGAAGCTGGAAACAGCTTCAAAAGACGACTCAATGGATTATTGCACGGAGCATTTCCCCGCCTTCAAAGAAAACCTGCTTGTCCTGCACGCGCGGCTGTCGGCTGTTTTTCCGGGCAAAGAAGCGGCTCTCGTCAAAAAAGAGCCGGGCGACCACGCGTACCTGTCGGGACATATTCAAAAAACCCTGGCAGCCGTTAATGATTTCGACAGCGACGCGGCTATTGAAGCCATAAACCAACTGCGGATCTACGACTACGGCGAGGAAACCGACGCCCTGCTGAATGAAGCGCTGGCCGCGCTTGACGACTTCGATTTCGACACGGCCGCGGATATATTGGGTAAAATTAAGATCCACAATTAAGAAAGATTTTAAGAAGGAGACTTTATAATGAAAGCTATCAACAGGTTGATATGCGCTTTGCTTTCCGTAACGCTATTATCGGCCGTGTTTTTGGGATGCGGGCAATCCGGCGGAGTATCGCCTTTTTCCTCATATCGCGACATCCCCGGAGTTACGGAGGATGAAATCAACGCTATCGAAGCGCTCCGGGAACGAACCGGTCATTTTGTCTTCGGGAAGCTGCCCGGCACCGAGGCGTTTCGCGGTACAAACGGCGGGATGGGAGGATTTTCGGCTCTTTTATGCGAATGGCTGACCGAGTTGTTCGGTATCCCGTTTATACTGGAGCTTCATACGTGGGACAACCTGCTTGCCGGCCTTGCAAGCGGCGAAATCGATTTTGCCGGCGACCTGACCGCCAACGAAGAACGCCGTAAGATTTATTACATGACCGACGCCATTGCCGAGCGTATGGTTTACATCTTTCGTATAGCGGACAGCGCGCCTTTGACCGAGATTGCCGCGTCGCGCCCGCCGCGCTACGCCTTCCTGGAGGGCGCCACCACAATAAAAGACGTCACATCCGCCCTTGGGGCCGACGCGTCATACGAATTGCTTCTTGTCCATAATCTTGATCATGCTTACAGTATGCTGAAAAGCGGGGAGGCCGACGCATTTTTTACGGAGAACAGCGCTATAGCCGCTTTCGACGTTTACGGCGACGTTACTGGGAAACACTTTTTCCCGCCGCTGCTTATCAGCCCGGTTTCCATGTCGACTCAAAACCCCGAACTCGAGCCGATTATAAACCTTGTGCAAAAAGCGCTCCAAAACAGCTCGGTCGTTAGCTATCTGGCCGATATGTACAGCCGCGGAAACAGCGAGTATACACAACATACCCTGTTCATGCGGCTGACCGAGGAGGAACGGGCGTATATCCGCGACAACCCGGTCATACCTTATGTTACCCAGTACAATAATTATCCTATGAGTTTTTATAATGAAAGAGAAAAGCAGTGGCAGGGAATCGCTTTTGACCTGCTGCGCGAGATAGAGAAATTAACCGGGCTTTCTTTTCAGCTTGCCCACGGCGACGAATTCATAAGGTGGCCTTTTCTATTGGAGATGGTGGAAACCGGGCAGGCGGCGTTTGTATCGGAGCTGATCCGCACGGAGGAACGGATAGGGCGGTTTATTTGGCTCGATACCACGCTTGCCACCGAATATCTGACGCTTGCCTCCAGATCGGAGATGCGCGGCATCATGCTCAACGAGGTTCAAAATTTTAAGGTGGGGGTAATCAGGAACACCGGCCAAACGCAAGCGTTCAACCGATGGTTCCCCAACCATGGAAAAACAGTTGAATATGACGACACGAGAGACGCTTTCCTCGCCATGAGGAGAGGAGAGGTGGATCTGGTTATGACCAGCACCGGCAATATGCTCGTCATGCTGAATTATCTGGAGCTTACGGGGTATAAAGCCAATATCGTGTTTGAGGATTCTCTTCAGGGATCCACGTTTGGTTTTAACGTGGACAGAGTCATTCTCAGCTCCATTATTGATAAGGCGCTTGCCCTTATCAATGTAAAGGCAATCACGGACGAATGGAAAAACAGGACGTTCGACTACCGCTATAAACTGATAGAAGCGCAGCGCCCGTGGCTGATAGGCGCAATGGCTCTGTCGCTGATCATACTTGCCCTCGTTTCCGTTCTTTTGGTAAGAAGCCGCAATACGGAAAAAGTGATGGAAAAAATTGTCGTGCAGCGGACGAGCGAGCTGGCGCTTCAGACCTCGATGCTCGATACGATGCTCGATTCAATTCCCGATCACGTATTTTGCAAAGATTTGAATTTGAATTATACGCTGTGCAACAAAATTATGATGGATTATTTCGGCCTGGATAAAGACAGCGTTATCGGAAAAGGCGATACGGAATGTCTCAGGGTATCCCCCCAGGCGGCGGAAGAGATTCGCTGCGCGGAGCGCAAAGTCATAGGCGACGGCCAAAGGTCCGCGCTTGAAGAATGGGTTCCTTCTTCCGACAGCGACAGACGGCTTTTTGAAACCATCAGAGTCCCGCTTGTAAAAGACGGCGCGGTGATAGGGCTTATCGGCATAGCCCACGACATAACCGAGCGTAAGATGATGGAGGAGGAAGCCCGTTCCGCCTCTCGCTCCAAGTCCGCTTTCCTTGCGACCATGAGCCACGAAATCAGGACGCCGATGAACGCGATTCTGGGCATTACCGAAATCCAGCTTCACGATGAAACGCTTGCGCCAAACACAAGGGAAGCGCTGGGCAAGATTTACAATTCGGGCGAACTGCTGCTGGGCATTATCAACGACATACTGGATCTGTCCAAAATCGAGGCGGGCAAGCTGGAATTGATGCCGGCCGAATACAAATTGGCGAACCTGATAAGCGACACCGCTGCTTTGAACATGATGCGCATAGGCGGCAAGCCGATCGAGTTTGAACTCCACGTGGATGAAAACACTCCGTCTGTGCTGATCGGCGACGAGCTTCGTATCAAGCAGATTTTGAACAATTTGCTTTCCAACGCGTTCAAATATACGGAAAAAGGCCTGGTAAAGCTGTCGATATCCGCCGAGGGCGGCGAGGAAGAACCGGAAACCACGCTTATCGTTAAAGTGAGCGATACCGGTCACGGCATGACGGAAGAACAACAGAACAAGGTGTTTGACGCGTATACCCGTTTCAACGTGGAGGCAAACCGCATGATAGAAGGCGCGGGGCTGGGCATGAGCATTACCTACAACCTTGTGCGTTTGATGAGCGGTGAAATTACGGTGAAAAGCGAGCCGGGCGCGGGCACTATATTTGTTGTGCGTTTGCCGCAGGCGGCAGTCGGCGCGAACGTGCTGGGCAAAGAAATGGCGGAAAGCCTTCGGGGATTCCGTATGAGCGGCGCGAAACAAATAAGGAGGGCGCAGGTAGTGTTCGAGCCTATGCCCTATGGCCGCGTCCTTGTAGTGGACGACGTGGAATCGAACCTGTATGTCGTCAAAGGGCTTCTGGCGCCTTATAAATTGTCGGTTGACACCGTCATGAGCGGGTTTGGCGCAATTGACAAAATCAAAGACGGCGGCGAGTACGACATAGTGTTTATGGATCATATGATGCCGCAAATGGACGGCATGGAAGCGGCAAAAATCATGCGCGGCATGGGCTACGCCCTGCCTATCGTCGCGCTGACCGCCAACGCCCTGGCGGGGCAGGCGGAAGTATTCCTGGCAAACGGCTTCGACGGCTTTATTTCCAAGCCTATAGACGTACGTGAGTTGAACGCCACTCTGAAAAAATTCATACGCGACAAACAGCCGCCCGAGGTTATAGAGGCCGCGCGCCGGCAAAATGAGGTGTGAAGACGTGAATGAGGATCAAAATCAGATAGAAATGCTCAAAGCTATGAACCGCGTGGGCGCTATCCTGCTCAATTCGGACATAGAATCCTTTGAAAACGCTTTACATCAAGGCATGAAAATTATAGCCGAGGCTGTAAAAGTTAACTGCGTGTATATTTGGAAAAACCGCGTGGTTGACGGGCAGCTTTTCTGTTATCAGTTAATGGAATGGTCCGAGCAAAGCACTGTGTTTGCTGATGGTTCATTGTACAGCTACAGCGAAGTTGTGCCCGGCTGGGAAAAAAAACTGTCAGAGGGTAATTGTATAAACAATTTGGTGCGCAACCTGTCTCAGGAAGAGCAGGATCATTTATCCCCAAGTGGAATTTTATCCATTATGGTGGCGCCGATATTTGTAAAAGATCAATTCTGGGGCTTTGTCGGTTTCGATGACTGTCACCGTGAGCGGGTATTTTCGGAAGAAGAAGAATCTATCCTGCGTTCCGGCGGCCTGCTGTTTGTCGACGCGTTACTCCGTAATGAAATGGTTGCGAGTATCCGCGATACCTCCGTCCAGTTAAAGGCCGCCCTGGAAAAGGTGCGCGAGGACGAGGAGCGGATGCAGCTCATGCTCGACGCTATGCCTCTCACCTGCCACCTGATCAACCGGGATTACGAAATCATCGACTGCAATCAAGAGGCGCTCAACCTGTTCGGCGTGGCCTGCAAAGAAGAATACGGCGAGAAGTATAAAGACTTCCTGCCCCCGTACCAACCGTGCGGAGGGCTGTCGCTGGAACTGAACGACGTGTATATAGATAAAGCGATTGAAGAAGGTCACTTTCGTTTCGAGTGGCTGTACCAAAACCTCGGAGGCGAGCTGCTGCCCTGTGAGATCACGCTGGTCCGCGTCAGGTACAAGGGCGAAGACATAATCGCGGAGTTTGCCAGAGATTTGCGCGAGCAAAAAGCCGTTGCCGAGGAGACGCGCAGGGCGGAAATCGCCGAGGAGAGCAACAAGGCAAAAAGCAGTTTTCTTGCCGTCATGAGCCACGAAATCCGCACACCGATGAACGCTATTCTTGGCATTACCGAAATCCAGCTTCACAATGAAAAGCTGGCGCCGAACACGAGGGAAGCGCTGGGCAAGATTTACAACTCAGGAGAACTGCTGCTCGGCATAATCAACGACATACTGGATTTGTCCAAAATCGAGGCGGGCAGGCTGGAGTTGGCGCCTGCCGAATATGACGTCGCGAGCCTGCTCAACGATACCACGACTCTGAACGTGATGCGGGTCGGCAGCAAGCCGATCGAATTTATTCTATCCGTGGATGAAAACACGCCGTCGGTGTTGTTCGGCGACGAGCTTCGCATCAAGCAGATTTTGAACAATCTGCTTTCCAACGCGTTCAAGTATACGGAAAGAGGCTTGGTAAAACTTTCAATTTCAGCCGAAGGCAGCGATGAAAGAGGCGAAGCCACGCTTGTCATTAAAGTAAGCGACACAGGCCACGGCATGACGGAAGAACAGATAAACGTGGTGTTTGACGCGTATACCCGTTTCAATGTGGAAGCAAACCGCATGACCGAAGGCGCGGGGCTTGGCATGAACATTACGTACAATCTGGTGCGCCTGATGGACGGAGAGATCACGGTAAAAAGCGAGCCGGGCATAGGCACGATAGTTATTGTGCGTTTGCCGCAAAAAACAGCCGACGCGGGAGTGTTAGGCAGGGAAACAGCGGAAAAACTTCAGAAATTTACCATAAACGGCGCGAAACGAATAAGAAGGGCGCAGGTACTGTTCGAGCCGATGCCCTATGGCCGCGTTCTTGTAGTGGACGACGTGGAATCGAACCTGTATGTAGTCAAAGGGCTTCTGGCGCCTTACGAATTGTCGGTTGACGCCGTAATGAGCGGATTTGACGCGATTGCCAAAATCAAGGGCGGCAAAACGTACGACGTCGTGTTCATGGATCATATGATGCCGCAAATGGACGGCATGGAAGCGACAAATATCATCCGTGATCTGGGCTATACGCAGCCCATCGTAGCGCTGACCGCCAACGCCCTGGCGGGTCAGGCGGAAATTTTCCTGACAAGCGGTTTCGACGGATTTATTTCAAAACCGATTGATATACGCCAATTGAACGCCGTGCTGAAAAAATTCATACGCGATAAACAGCCGCCCGAGGTCATAGAAGCCGCGTACCGGCAAAGCGGTCAAAGCAGCAAAATAAGCACCTTGGAACATGCCGTGGATGAGCCGGCGGTAAGCCCGCAATTAGCCCAAATTTTTATCAGGGACGCCGACAAGGCTGTCACGGCGCTGGAAGCGATCAATACAAACGCCGAAAAGCGCGGCGTTCTTGAGGAAGAGGACATACGGATGTATACAATCAACGTCCACAGCATGAAAAGCGCGCTTGCGAATATTGACGAAACGGAGCTTTCCGTCGTCGCGGGTAAATTGGAACAGGCGGGACGCAATAAGGACATAGCCATGATGCTGTCCGAAACCCAGGCGTTTCTGGGCGAGCTGCGGGCGATAGTTGAAAAACTCGCGCAAATGAAAGAGGAGGGCAAGGCCGGCAAAACAGAGGAGGCGGATTATCCGTATTTGCGTGAAAAACTCTTTGCGGTTAAAGAAGCGTGCGAAATATATGACAAAAAAACCGCAAAGGCTATATTGGCCGAATTGGAGCAAAAAACATGGCCGCGCCCGATTAAGGAGCTGTTGGACACAATGGCCGGACACCTGCTCAACGGCGATTTTGAAGAAGTTTCACGCGCGGCGGAGAGCATAGAAGATACGAAAGGCTGATATGGCTGATATGTATGCGGAAAATCTATGGCAATGGCGATTATGTCCGCTTTATTAAAGCGGGTGGGAGGAACAAGTATGAGTGAAACGGTTATGAAAGTGAGAGCGCCAGCGACCAGCGCGAACCTGGGAGCCGGGTTCGACACGCTGGGAGTGGCGCTCTCTCTGTACAATATAGTGACCGTAAAGCGGCTCCTGCCGCCGGGCGAGTTTGTGTCGGAGGTAAAGGGCGAGGGCGCGAGGGAGCTTTCCGACAGTAAGTCCAACCTCATAATAAAAAGTTACCTCGAAGCGTGTTCGGCATGGCAAATAACCGAACCCAAGGGCTTCGAGATGTACTCCAACAACACTATACCCTTGTGCCGCGGGCTCGGAAGCTCGGCCAACGCGGTGGTATGCGGCGTTTTGATAGCGCGGGAGCTGAACCGCGTAAGCGCGTCCGAGAGCGAAATGCTCCGCGTCATGACGAAAATCGAGGGACACCCCGACAACGTCGCGCCCTGTTTTCTGGGCGGCATGACCGTAGGATGCTGGGACGGGGACAACCTGCGCTACGTGCGGTTGCCGTCCCTCCCCAGCGACATGTACGTGGTGGTCGCCGTGCCGAACGTCAGGGTGAACACGTCCGACGCCAGAAAATCGCTGCCGGAGATGGTGAATTTCAGCGACGCGGTGTTCAACGTGGGACGCTCGGCGCTGATGGCGGCCGCGTGGGCGACGGGGCAGTGGGATATGCTGTCGTGGGGCATGGACGACAGGCTGCACCAGCAGTACCGGGCAAAGCTCTTCCCCGGAGGGGAAGTGATAATAGACAGGGTGCGCAAGATGCCGGGATGTCTGGGCGTGGCCATAAGCGGCTCCGGCCCCAGCGTGCTCGCTCTGTCGCGGGGGAAGCCGCGCAAAGTGGCGGAGGCGATGTGCCGCACGTTCTCCGAGCATGGGATAGAATCCCTGTTTTTTGTGTTGGAGGGCTGCGCGGAAGGAGCTAAAGTAGATACTTATTTTTGATCGGAAGAGGTGGCAAAATGACTGAAGAACTGGTAATCAAGGGCGTAACCCACGATCTCGACGTGGCTAAGGTGGTGCTGATGGGGCTGCCGGACGTCCCGGGGACAGCGGGGCGTCTTTTTACCAGCCTCGCCGAGCGCGGCATAGGGGCGGAGATGATAGTTCAGAACAACATGAGAGGCGGCCTGAACGACATAGGCTTCCTGATCAGGAAAAAAAACCTTGACGACGCGATTGAGGTATGCCGGAATTTCAGCCGCGACGTCGAAGCTCAGGGGGTATCGTTCAATACCGAAATAGCCTGCGTTTCGGTCGTGGGAGAGGGAATAGCCAGCCAGCCTGACGTACCTTCGCGCGTGTTCGTGGCGCTTGGCGAAGCGGGCATAAACATAGCCATGATCTCGTCAACGGACCTTTCCGTAACCTGCGTTGTGTCGTCCACGCGCGCAAACGACGCGGTGCGCGCGCTTCTCGATCATTTCATATCCGAAGCCTGAGACTGGAGCAGTTTCTGATATAGGGTCTCGTGTTCTTTCAGAAGGTGATCTATGCTCCAGAGTGGGTCGGGCGTCGGGTTGACGTGATGGCGGCCATCCGCCAGCAGAATCATGGCGGCGGCCAGGGCGGCATGATTGCCGACCGGAAAAAGGCTTCCGCGCTCAGGCGAGCCTTTTATCATTTCGCGGATTCCCCTCGCGTCCGCCCCCAACACCGGAATACCGAGACAAATCGACTCCATGACGCTCCTGCTCAACCCCTCCCGGCAGGACGGCAGTATGGTGGCGCGGGAGGACAGCATCAGAAGGGGTATATTTGTCCTTTCCCCCAGAAAATGCACGCGCGAGCCCACCTTTAGTTTCAACGCCAGCCGCTTCATGGAGTCCTCTAGAGGCCCCGACCCGGCAAGCGCCAGGTGAAAATTTGTCCTGCCCGTCTTAGCCAGGGCGTAAATTGCGTCTTTGTGGCGCTTTCTGGGAATAAACTCCGCGGCCATCAAGAAAAGCTCGTCATCTTTTTTAAGCGCCAGGCTGGCGTGGAATTTTTTTATTTCCGCAATGTCCACATTGCGCGGCGAATAATGTTCAAAGTCGAGCCCTATGCCGGGCATGAGCGAAAGGCGCGCCGAATCGGAGATTTTATATTCCAGCGCGGCCTCGTAGTCCTCTTCGTTGATGGTTATGGTGTGGTCGGTCCAGTCGCCGCCCAGCCGCTCCAGCGCAATGAGGGCCGCGTTTTTCAACCCGTTGCCGTCATGATGAAAATGGAACCCATGAGCGGTATAAACTATTTTAGGGCGCGCCGCGCCGCGCGTCCCGCGCAGAGCGAGACGCGTCACGAAAGCCGCCACAGGGGTATGGACGTGAACTATGTCGTATTCCCCTTCCGCGACAATCGCGCGTATTTTCGAGTTGGTTTTCCCGAAATTACAGGAAGCAAACGGCTTGCGGCTGAAAGACATGTCGTAACATCGGCCGAAAGCCTCCGCGCACTCCCGGCACTCCGAGGCCCCGTTGGCCATGGCGTCCACAGTCCAGCCCATCTTCCTGAAATGCCGCGCGTATGGCAGCAAAAACGCCTTGAGCGTCGAAGCCACAGTCGTAACGATCAACAATTTAGGCATATCTTCGTACTCCTTTCCTTAAAAGGCGCGCCTGCGGCCCACGTAGTTTCATCAGGGCCCGGCGCTCCTTCTTCAATATATCCCATTTTATTCCAAAAATCCCGAACCGGTTCGTTTTTGGCCGTAGGAACGTATAATCCGCGTATCGTCGTTATCCCTTCCTCAAAAAGCGACCGCTCGACAAACGACATGACGGCGTCTTCCACCCCTCGTCCCATTACGCGGCAGCTCATCAGGAAAGTATCTATGATGGCCGCGCTCAGGTCTACCCGCGCTATCACGAGGCAAATCCTGCCGTAGCCGCCGAACCGGTCGCGCAAATCCGCAATCCATACGCGATACTCGTCGTTTTCCATCATGGCAGCTATGTCCGCCTCGGTATAGCGCCTGGTGGTGAGGTTGAATTGGTTCGTCTTCTGGGTAAGCTGCGCGGCGCGCGCTATTTCGTCCTCGCGGAGCCTGTGTATGTCGAGCTTCATATCCAGAGATTCCAGATAATCGTCCAGCGTCGCGTGGGCGGCGCGTACCGCCTCCCTTTCGGACTCAGTCCTGTACATTACGGTTTTTTCGCGGTCTTCGCCGCCCGTCCGCAGCGCCGTAAAATACGTCTTCGCTACCTCGGCCATGAAAGCCGGCAGCGACGACGTATCATGAGGAAAATCCGGTACCGCCACCTCCGGCAGAGCCGTCTTTACGGCCTCGCGCTCCAGCGGGTTGTCGTCGATGAAGACCAGCGAGTCCGGCCCGATGTTCAGCTCGCGGGCAATCGCCGCTATGTTGCCGGGCTTGGGGTTCCAATCGGCCTTGAATTTGACGAAATCTTCTTCCCTCAAAAGCATTTCCGGCCTCTCCCTGAAGGGAAGCAGCGCGTCTTCGAGGTTGTTTTTGGACGACACGGCCAGGAGAACTCCCTGTTCCGCCAGTTCTTTGACAATGCGCTGCACGTCCCTGTACCGCGAGCCCATTCCGTAAGACGAGATGGATATGCCTTCTGCCCCGTCCTCCCCCACTACTCCGCCCCACAGGGTATTGTCCAGGTCGAGGATAAGGCATTTTTTGCGCTCGCCGCGCGCGGCTTTCTCGAAGCGCAGTATTTCCCTGGTCAAAAGGATTTCGCCTCGCTGAGAAAAGGGCAAGGAACCGAAGTACCACATTTTAGCGCTGTAAAAGTGCTCTCTCCCCGCCTCGGCCGCAAGGTTCACCAGGTCGAGCAAAGGTACGTCCATTTTTTCCAGCTCTTCGCGCCAATAAAAAGCCGCCCTGGCGGCGAAGTTCTTTCCGGCCAGAGGCATGGCGGGGGAAGGGGGAATGTCCAGCGTGGAGACCACAAAAAGTTTGTCCGGCCGTTCGGCTTGTACCCGCGACAGGAGGGCAAGCGGCCCGGAAAGAACCTCGGCGAAATCCTCCCTCACGCCCGCCGGAAAAAACGCCTCACCGTGCAGAATGACGTATATCGTCTTTATTTCGTCACGCCAAAGCGCCGAAGACGGATTAAGCAGTTCAGAGCGCCACGAGTCGAACCCCGGCGGGATAAACACATCCACGTCGTTTTTCAGCCGCGAAGCGAGGCTTTCTATCGTGACGTTCGACAAGAGGGCGATCATGGTTTTATCGTTCTTCCCGGCCTTTGCTGACCACCCGCGCCGGGTATCCCAGAACCGTGCAGGCGTCCGGGACGTCGTTCAAAAAGACGCTTCCTATACCTACGGTGGCATCCGAGCCGATTTTCAGCCCCTGCAAAATTTTCGCCCCCACTCCGACGAGAGTGCGGGGGCCTATTGTTACGTTGCCCGAGATGTTGACGCTCGGCATAACGGAGCAGAAGTCACCGACGACGGAGTCGTGACCCACCTGCGAGGCGGCGTTCAGAAAAGAACATATTCCCAGGGACGCGCTCACGGCGACGAAGCAGAACGGAGAAACTATCACGCCGGGAGCGAGGGTGGCCGAGGGTTCGACGTAAGCCAGAGGGTGGACGAGAACGGGAAATTCTATCATTGGGTTTTGGGACAGTTTCGCGTAAACGGCGCCTTTGGCCTCCGGGTCGGCCAAACCCATTACGACCGCGACGGAACCGGCGACGGAGGAGAACCAGGACATCCCTCCCAGTACAACCGCGTCGCTCACAGGCGTCCCCGCCGGTTTGCCGTCGTCGATGAAGCCCAGAAAATTCCACTTCGACCGCTGAGGATCCATTGCGCAAACAAGCCCCAGCATTTCCCGCCCAAGCCCTCCGGCTCCGTATATGATCAGATCGCGCATTTTCAGCACCCCCTCACCATGTGCCCTCCGTCGAGCACGAAGGTCTGTCCGGTGATCCAGCGCGCATTTTCCGACAGAAGGTAGACGATGAACCGGGCCGCGTCCTCCGGTTCCCCCAGGCCCAGAGGGTAGCTTTCTTCGAGCGATTTTCTCTGTTCTTCGCTCATTTTGCCGATGAATTCCATCGACATGTCCGTGCGGATCACTCCCAGAGCGACGGCGTTCAGGCGAATGTTCCGGGCGGCAAGTTCCGCGGCCGCAGGCGGTATGAACCCTTCAAGCGCCCCTTTGCCGGCTCCGTAAAGTGCCTTGCCCAAAGCGCCCTCGCGCGCGGCCAGGGAAGAAATCAGAACGAACGAAGCGCCGCCGTCTCCTTTTTTCGCATTTTTGGCCAGTACGCGCACCAATTCAAACGCGCCGAAGGCGTTGACGCGAAAAATTTCCTCCGCAATCGGAAATTTCGACTGGGTCAGGGGCAGGGTTTTTTGCGCTCCGGCGGAGTAGAGCATACCCGATATGCCGCCCGTGAGAGCGATAATCCGCGACACGTATCCTTCCGTTTTCTCCACCTGGGAAAAATCGAACGGGACGATCTTCAAGCGGTCATCTCCGACATTCGCAAACTCTTCCTCAAGGGGCCGCGTGTCTCTGGCGGACGCGACGACGGAAAAATTTTCCTTCAACAAAAGACGCGCTGTCTCCAGCCCGATTCCTCTCGACGCTCCCGCAACCAGAATCCAGCGGCTCATCACCTCGCTCCTCCAAAAGACAAAATATCCTGCACGGACTTGATCTCTGCTATTTTTTCGAGAGGAACCTCGTACCCCGCTTCGTCCAACGCCATAACAATCTGAAGCGTTTTCAGGGAGTCCCATCCCGCTACGCTTTCGGCGGAGCTTTCCTCTGAAACCGGTTCGCCTAAAATTTCGGACACGATATTGATAATACTTGCTATATGTTGCACTACTTCCCCCCCATTTTGTATTTGAAAAGATTTCCGGTTATTTTTTTCCGTTCCTGCCCGAAGGCGCGGAAACCGAGAAAAAGTCCCCGGTAGACGTCAAGACACCCCCCACGCACGCACGCACGCACGCATACCATGTAAAATGAATCAAGTGAAAAAGATCAAGTGCGATTCGACGTAAAAAATAGGCCAAAACACCACAATCATCGTATATTTCCTCAAAGAGAAGATGTATGTTGAACCACCTTGCGGCGAAGTATTTCTGTGTGTCGAGGCGTCCTCCTACAACAGAGTGATGAACGAAACTGCCGTGAACGCTGTTGATGATTTTGCGCTTCAATTTGTGCTTAAGATAAAAAGAAATGGCGAGGTCTTCAAGCAAGGCGTACCCGCCGAAACGCTGAAACGCCTCGGGGAAAAAAATTTCCAATTCCGTAAAAACTTCCATACGGAGGCCCATCCCACCAGCGACGAGATAATCTACCTCGGCTCCTCTTGTTTCAGGAAGGGTCAGATAGGGATAAAGGCAAGGCAAAACAACCCCCCGCCCCGATTTTTTGAACAAACTATGACAAATCTTGAGCTGCAGACGCCGGAAAACGGAGGGAGCGTAAGGATAGCGCGTGAAGGGAATGTTGACTCCCCAAACTTCCGAATCCTGAAAACTGGCCCACACGCCTTCCAGCGCGTCGCTCGAAAGCTCCGAGTCGTCGTCGATAAAGACGATATATCGCACGCTCGGCCATACCGCGTGAACATGAAGGACAGCGTCGTTTCTTTGAGACGAGGAACCTACCCGAGGCGCTTTCGTGTAAGAAATTTTGAAAGACCAATTACCACTTTCCGCCACTCTCAGAGTATCGTCGTCTTCGCTGGAGTCCCATATAACGCATATAAAATCACGGAACGCCAACCTCTCCAGGCTGGGGAGAGAAATCGTCCGAACAGCCTCGGCTCGATTTTTTGTGGCAATGATTACGGCTATGGAATAATGCGTCATTGCTGTCTCCTCAAGTCAGGAAATGTTTTTGAATAAAGGTCGCCTATTGTTTCACACTTGATGAATTCATCCACGGAAAGCTCCACGCCATAGCGTTCCTCCATAAAGCACAGAAGCGCGAATCCCACCAGTGACGACCAAAAATCAGCAGACTCCCGAAAACCACTCGCTAGCGTCAAATTTTCAGGTTCGGCCTCAAGTATATCCGCGACCCCGACTATAAATTCCCGTTCGTTCGACGCTTTCATTTTCGGCTTATTTCCTTGGGGACGGACGCGTACAGCTTTTTCTTTTTCTGCACAATGTTGTAAGCCGGATTGGCGTCTTTTATTATTTTAGCCAGCACCTCGGGATCGTCCGGGAGATGGTAGGTGCACACAGCCAGTTTAGGGGCGAATTTCCTGAGCGTTTTTACTGCTCCTTCGAGCATATGACGCTCGTACCCTTCGATATCGGCCTTGATGAAATCCACCCTGTTCAGAGCATTTTCTTCCACGAACGCGTCGATTGTGGTGGTTTCGATGAAATGTCCCTTTGAATTCGGCGGCACGTCCGAAACAATGCCGCTTGCACTGGAAATTTCTTCGTTATTGATGAATGCCACCGTTGATTTAACGTTGCTCAAACCTTTTTTCACGGGATAGACGTTTTTGTTAAGCTGCGCGGTCTTCAAAAGGTAATCGTAATTGTTTTCGGATGGCTCGAAGGCATAGACCGTGGCCCCCTTGGCCGAGGCATAGGCTGCGAAATCACCTACCCAGCTTCCCACGTCCAGTACAACGTCACCGGCATCCACGCGAACGTCGACGGCTTCGTTCCATAAACAATATGTTCCCTCGTCAAGAAGATCGTAATAAGAATTCATTGATGATTCTTCGTAGCAGTCATCATGTTTCAGGTAAGTCCAAAAAACGTCTTCGAAAACGCCCCACCAGAAAATGTCTCCGGTTGACGACTTTAAAAAAGGCAATCGCGCTTCCTTAAAAATATAAACGTCGCCTGCTCTATATTTTTTTTCTGAATGATCCCGTCTGGCTTTTAAATGCAGCAGGTAATTTTTGCGTCCGAGAAACACCATCAAATAGTTGACGCACAAAAGTAAAAATTCTTTTGGCGTATCTAAACCCGCGCAAAGCCTGCGGATTTTGCGCAGCATCAATTGCCGCACCGTCGTAAGGTTCATGATTTGTTTCACTCTCCCGTTTATATGGGATTTATATATTGTACTATCTCTTTCAAGCACCCAGTTTATCATCTTGGGATTCTTTTGACACGCTACGGGGGTGGACGCGATGACCTACGGGAAAAAAATATATAAGAGATGAAAAAGATACTCCAATACTGGTTGCGGAGCACGAAAACGAGAATAAAGTTCCCTCGCGAGGTGTATAATAACCCACAGATTATTTTATTGGGAGGAATTTTATAGTTATGGAGCAAAGAAAAGTTATCATCATTGGAGCGGCGGGACGTGATTTTCATAATTTCAATACCTTTTACAGGGACAACCC
>Ga0099364_10005505_pt1 | contig 18766 bp, 14 predicted proteins | sample TergutTh196P3_FD_73070 | JGI IMG/M metagenome (GOLD analysis project Ga0099364, IMG submission 73070) | Microcerotermes parvus P3 segment gut microbial communities from Pointe-Noire, Republic of the Congo - Th196 P3 | ecosystem: Host-associated > Arthropoda: Insects > Digestive system > Gut ...
TATCATCGCCTCAACGTTTGCTACAATATTTTGCATATTTTGTTGCATATCCAAATCAAAGGTATGATGCAATACTTGCAACAACGAATCTACCGATGTTATCATATTGTCGGCGTTTTTTATTACGGGCTTCAGGTCTTCTTCTATTATGTCAAAAATAGAAGATCCTATACTGTCTCTCAAAATTGCGCCGTTTGCAGCTATATTGCTACTGCTGCCTGTTATCAGGTCGACAGATTTTGTGCCTAATAGGTCGCTAACAATAGTCATAGTGCTGTTATCAGGTATTTTGAAGTCTTTTATAACCCCTATTTCGACTACCAATCTATTTAATGTATCGGATGCAAAACTTATGTCACTCACTAATCCGACAGTATAGCCTCTTATAGTTACTATACTTGACTTTTGCAAGCCGTCTACCTTATCAAAAACAGCGTAATAATAATTGTATGACGAAAACAGGTTTTTACCTTTCAGAAACTGAAATCCCCATATAAACAGGAAAATAATTACCGAAACTACTATAGCTATTTTTGCTTCTCTTTTGAATCTCATAACTTTTCCAACAATTTGTTTATACTAACCTTTTCTGAAATAATTTTCGACAGACTGCCAATATCAATCCTTTCCTGCAACATATCGTCTCTATATCTTATAGTTACCGTATTGTCGCTCATTGTTTGATGGTCTACCGTAATACAATGCGGCGTTCCTATCGCGTCCTGTCTCCTGTATCGCTTTCCTATAGAATCTTTTTCGTCGTATTGGCAATTAAATTCAAATTTTAGTTTGTTTTTTATTTCAGTTGCCTTTTCCGCCAATCCGTCCTTTTTTACAAGTGGCAATATTGCTAATTTTACCGGCGCCAGTGCCGGTGGAATTTTCATTACAACACGCTGGTCATTTCCGTCAAGCTTCTCTTCCGTATATGCGTTTGAAACAACGCTCAAAAACATACGGTCGATACCTATCGAAGTCTCTACTACAAAAGGCACATAGCTTTTATTTTGTTCGGGGTCGAAATATTGAATTTTTTTACCCGAATATTTTTGATGCTGCGAAAGGTCAAAATCCGTACGCGAATGAATTCCTTCTACTTCTCTGAAACCGAAAGGAAAACGATATTCGATGTCGCAAGCTGCATTTGCGTAGTGCGCCAATTTTTCGTGCTTGTGAAAACGATAGTTTTCGTCGCCGAAGCCTAACGATTTATGCCATTTCAAACGGGCTTCCTTCCATTTTTCGTACCAATCGAGTTCGGTTCCGGGGGGTACAAAAAATTGCAATTCGCCTTGCTCAAACTCGCGCATACGGAAAATAAACTGGCGTGCAACTATTTCGTTACGAAAAGCCTTGCCTATCTGCGCTATTCCGAAAGGTATTTTCATACGTCCCGTTTTCTGTACGTTCAGGTAGTTCACAAAAATTCCCTGAGCTGTTTCGGGACGCAAATACACCTTAGTAGATGCATCGGAGGTGGCGCCCATTTCGGTAGCAAACATAAGATTAAACTGGCGAACTTCAGTCCAGTTGCGCGTTCCCGAAATAGGACACACTATTTCGCTGTCAATAATTATTTGCCTCAGCTCTTCCAAGTTTTCGCTGTTGAGGGCTGCATTAGCGCGATTGCGCACATCATCGGCTTGTTTTTGATATTCAAGCGCGCGCGCATTAGTTTGCCTGAACATAGCCTCGTCAAAGGCGTCACCGAAACGTTTTGCTGCTTTTTCTACTTCTTTGGCAATCTTGTCCTCTATTTTTTGGATATGCTCTTCAATAAGTACATCGGCACGATAGCGCTTTTTTGAATCCTTGTTGTCTATTAGCGGGTCGTTAAAGGCGTCTACGTGACCGGATGCTTTCCAAATAGTAGGGTGCATAAATATCGCCGAATCGATGCCTACTATGTTGTCGTGCAACATAACCATCGAGTCCCACCAATATTTTTTTATGTTGTTTTTCAACTCAACACCGGCTTGTCCGTAATCGTAGACAGCTCCTAAGCCGTCATATATCTCGCTTGAGGGAAAAATAAATCCGTATTCCTTGCAATGCGCTATAATTTTCTTAAAATGCTCTTCCATTTCTGATATTATAAAATTTTTCACAAAGATAGTAAAAATTTTAATACGCAAGCAAAAAAAAGTTATTTTTTTATTTTTTTATTTTTCTAAGCAAAAATTTTAAAAAAAAATATTTCGGTATATCTTATTGAAATTCATTTGTATAACGAAATTTAATCAAAAAAAAGTTGAAATTTTTTGAAAAAAATTTGCAAATTTTTTGCCTATTAAAAAAAAATTGTGTTACTTTGCAGTTTATTTTAATCAAACCATTTATTAATTTAATACATAATATAAGTATGTCAGATATTGCATCAAGAGTCAAATCTATCATTGTAGACAAGCTCGGAGTGGACGAGAACGAGGTTACGGCTGAAGCCAGCTTCACCAACGATTTGGGAGCTGATTCTCTCGACACCGTTGAACTGATAATGGAGTTCGAAAAGGAATTTAACATCGGTATTCCTGACGACCAGGCAGAGGGCATAGCCACTGTAGGCGCCGCTATCAAGTTCATCGAAGATAACGCTAAAACGTAGTATTGTTTTAAGTTGTGTACTATGCAATTAAAACGAGTAGTAGTAACCGGTTTGGGAGCGCTCACTCCAGTAGGCAATACTGTTGCGGAATACTGGAACGGCTTATCTAATGGAGTAAGCGGCTCCGACTGGATTACGCGCTTTGATGCGTCAAAATTCAAAACGCGCTTTGCCTGCGAGGTAAAAAATTTTGACCCCATGGCGTTTTTTGACCGTAAGGAAATCAAAAAATACGACCTGTACACTCAGTTTGCCTTAGTTGCAGCCAGCGAAGCAATAGCTAATTCGGGGCTGGACCTGCAGCAAACTGACCTGGAACGGGCAGGGGTTATCTGGGCTTCGGGTATAGGAGGTATAGCCACTTTTGCTGAAGAAATGAAAAATTTTTGCAGTGGCGACGGCACTCCGCGTTTCAATCCTTTCTTTATTCCGAAAATGATTTCGGACATCGCCGCCGGGCAAATATCTATAAAATACGGACTGAAAGGACCTAATTATGCTACGGTATCAGCGTGCGCATCGTCTACAAACGCTATCATAGACGCCTTCAACTATATCCGTCTGGGGAAAGCCGATATTTTCGTTTGCGGCGGCTCGGAAGCCTCCGTCAACGAAGCCGGACTTGGAGGATTTAACGCTATGCAGGCGCTGTCGACCAACAACGACGAGTACAAGACGGCTTCGCGTCCGTTCGACAAAAACCGAGACGGTTTTGTGATAGGCGAAGGCGGAGGCGGACTGATACTCGAAGAGTTAGAGCACGCACAAAAGAGAGGCGCACGTATCTATGCCGAAGTTGTAGGAGGCGGCATGACGGCTGACGCTTACCATCTTACCGCATCGCACCCCGAAGGCGACGGAGCTTACCGCGCAATGCGCGAAGCCCTGAACGACGCCGGTATATCTCCCGAAAACATCGACTATATAAATGTACACGGGACATCGACCCCGGTGGGAGACCCCTCGGAAGTGAAGGCAATACAAAATCTGTTTGGACAACACGCGTACAAACTTAATATCAGCGCAACAAAATCCATGACAGGACATCTGCTGGGAGCAGCCGGAGCAATAGAAGCAATAGCTTCGATATTGGCGATGGTGAATGGAGTAGTTCCTCCAACTATAAATCATTTCACCGACGACCCCGAACTTGACAACAAGCTGAACTTAACGTTCAACAAGGCTCAAACCCGGGAATTGAACTATGTGATGAGTAACACATTTGGATTTGGCGGACACAATACTTCGGTAGTTTTTAAAAAAGCAGAAAAACAGTAAGATATCAATGATAGCTATGCTAAAACTCCTTATGGTCAAGAATAGGGAGTTTTATACTTTTTTGAAAAATCAGCTCAATATCAGTCCCTACACGACTGAAATATACGAGCTTGCGTTCCTGCACCGGTCAGCGTCGTTTACCATGCCCGACGGCACATTAGTGAACAACGAACGGCTTGAGTATCTTGGCGATGCCGTGATAGACGCTGTTATTGCAGATTTCCTCTTCCACAAGTTTCCTAACGAACGAGAGGGTTTTCTGACACGCCTGAGGTCTAAAATAGTGAACCGTGCACACCTTGACACGATTGCAAACCAGATGGGCTTGGTTAAGGCGCTGGTAGCCTGTACCCAAAGTAAGGAAACCCTGAAAAAACGCATAAGCGGCGAAGCCCTGGAAGCGCTGCTTGGGGCTATGTACTTGGACAGGGGCTACGATAAAACGCGGCAGTACATTATCGGGTATATCGTCAAAAATTACATCGACATGGAACAGCTTGTGCTGACCGAGACCGATTTCAAAAGCAGGCTTATGGAATGGGGACAAAAATACAAGCTGCCCGTAGAATTTGAAACAGCCGAAAAGATAAGCGAAAAGCCTAAAGCCGGCAAGCAGTTCACGTCGCAGGTGACAATTTCGAAAGTGCCCATAGCCAAAGGGTCGGGAAAATCTAAGAAAGAAGCCGAACAGATGGCATCGCAAAAAACATTGACGTTCATCTCTTCTTCGTCCGACGACTTCTCTATAGAAGCCTTTGTGCACTATTTAGAGAGGATGAAGGATAAAAGATGATAACCGAAAATTCGAGCGATGGCATCTAAACGGAACATTGTCAGATGGAAGGATACTACCCCTGTAGTGGCATATACTGCCTTCGGCGTTTCGTCGCACGAAAACGATTACCGGCTTTCGTGGTGTGTGAACTGTGAGTTAGGGCTTGCCTTTGCCCAAGCTGAAGAAAACTTCGAAACCAAAGACGGAAAAGAATTTTCATGCTTCGTGCACCAAGACGAGGAGCAAACCTTCTCGATAATTTCAAACCGCAATGAAAACGGAGTTCTATTGAAAAAATATAAAAATCTGGACTTTATATTTAAGTTTGATAGAGAGTTAGACGAGACCGAAAAAAATGACTGGCTTCAAAAATTGAGGAAGGTAACACTCGTTTCCGCGGTTTTTGAGTTGCCGGGGATACATTCATTATAACTGAAGGGAAATCCAAGGCGGGATTACATCTGTAGTAATCCCGCCTTGGATAAGGAAAGAAAATTTTCCTGCCTCATAATTTTTTGTGTTTTCAAAAAAAGTGATTAACTTTGCGTTTTTAAAAAATATTTAGAACTCGCAATAAAAAAAAAGCAATGGAAAATATTAAAAAGCCTTTACCTGTAGGCCATTCGTTCTTTGACGAAGTAATCGAAGGCAGTTTTTATTATGTCGATAAAACTTTGTTTATCAGGGATTTAATCGACATAAAGGCAAAAGTAACTCTATGTACCCGTCCTCGTCGTTTCGGAAAAACTTTGAATCAGAGCATGCTCAAGTGTTTTTTTGAGGATACTGCACCCTTTGGAGGCAAGGATACGCGAGCGCTCTTCAATGGTTTGAAGATAGAGAGCGCAGGCAACAAGTATATGGAGCGTCAGGGAAAATATCCCGTAATTTTTTTGAGTTTTAAGGAAGGCAGGCGAGCAGAATTTGAGCCGTCGTTGCATAAATTGAAGTCTGGAATTTCGGCAGAGTTTAGACGACACAGTTACGTTTTGGAAAAGTTTGCCGACAATGGAAGAAAAAAATCATACGAGAATTTTTGCTCCTTTGGGGATACTACAGAAGACTACACCCAATCTCTCAAATTTTTGTGCGAATGTCTTGAAATGTATTACGGCAAAAAAACTGTAATTCTAATAGACGAATACGATGTACCTCTTGAAAATGCGTGGGTTAGAGGATTTTATGATGAAATGATAGATTTTATTCGTCCCTTGTTAAGCGAAGCGCTCAAAGACAATCCGTATTTAGAGTTTTCCGTTATTACAGGCTGTTTGCGGATATCGAGAGAAAGTATATTCACCGGACTTAACAATCTTGAGGTTATGTCGATAATGTCTAAAGCATATTCCGAATATTTTGGTTTTACACCTTTGGAAATAGACGCTATGCTGGATTATTACGGACTTACCGAAAAACTCAATGTTTTAGAAAGCTGGTATAATGGCTATCTGTTTGGAAATACCACCGTCTACAATCCCTGGAGTTCTATTCGCGTTGTAAAAAGTTGGCTTGAAGACATAAACGAACACCCCGACCCCTACTGGGCTAATACGAGCAGCAACGATATTGTTCACAAACTGATTTTTCGTGCTACCGATGACATGAAAACAGAACTAGAAACGCTTATAGAGGGCGGAACTATCTCAAAACCAATACATGAAGATATCACATTCGATGAAATTGAAAATAATGCTGAAAATCTCTGGAACTTTCTGTTTTTCACCGGATATCTGAAAAAAGTCAGCGAATCAGTCGATGATGATGGAGTCGTAGATGTAGAAATGAAAATCCCAAACAAGGAACTAAAATTAGTTTTCATAAAAAAAATAAAAGAATGGTTTAAAGACCGCGTTGCAGAAAAAAATCTCTCCGTTTTTTACAACGCTATCTTGACCGGCGATGTGAAGACCTTTCAAAACGAGTTATCTGCGCTGCTTCGCGAAAGTATCAGTTTTATGGACAGTGCCGAAAATTTCTATCACGGTTTCATGGTGGGCATACTTTCGCATCTGAAAGGCTACATAGTAAAATCTAATCGCGAATCAGGCAATGGACGCTCTGACATAGTAATGTACCAAGTGGGAGGCGAAAAAGCAGTCATTTTTGAACTCAAACCAGCAAAAAAATTCCACGACCTGCCCACAGTATGCGCAAAAGCGCTACAACAGATAGAAGACAATAACTATGTGGACTATTGGTATGATGAAGGATACGATGATATTGTCAAATATGGCGTTGGTTTTTACAAAAAAAGATGCAGGGTAGAGAAGAGTGAAGAATGAAGAATGATTAACCCAAAATGACGCACTCAATGACGCTCAATAAAGTCTTATTATGAATAAAGCAGGCTAAAAAAAATAAAAAAAAATTTTTTGTCATTTAAAAAAAAATGCTTAACTTTGCGGCTCCTAATCACAGACGATTTTTGGGTCGTAAGTGAGGCGGAAAGGCTTTATTGGAATAGCGTTTTGTTATGTTTTTGCTCTTGAAACCTGAGAAATTTCAAATGTCGTGCAAAAAAGGGTAACGCTCGCAGAAATGCGGGTTTACAAATTTGTATGGCGGGTAATTCTCAGGACCTCAAGAGCGGATGATAGTGTAAGTCCGCTGTTTTGTTTTGCCAAATTTAGTTCTTATTTTTATTATTTAACCTAAACAATTATAAATAGTTATGTATTTTTTAGTAACAAGAATTTTAACCGTTGTCCTAACTTTATTGTGCTTAACGGCGCATGGGCAAGTGGAAAGGAAAGTAGCTGTGTTTGACCCCGCTGGCAGAGTGAATGATGACATTAAGGAAATAGTTCGCGAGGTAATAAGTTCCGTAGTTGTCAATACAGACGGCTATGAGGTGCTCGAGCGCCGGTTGATTGACCGGATACTCGAAGAAAACAGATTTCAGGCGGGCGGCTTGGTAGATGATGACCAAATCGTAGAAATGGGCAGGCTTATGGGCGCAAACCTTGCATTTGTGTCGAGTGTTACTGCCTTAGGCGGCAATTTTTTCATTTCGGGAAAGATTATTGATGTGCAAACAGCACGTATTTTGATGCAGGAAACGGCAGAAACCCAGCAAGGTACAAACGATTTGACATCAGTTGTAAGAAGAATGGTAGACGACATGCTTCGGCAACCTGAAACACCGCAAACAGTAGCGCCACAGCAAACAATAGCGCTACAACCTGAAACTCCGCAAACAGTAGCGCCACAACCAACACAGCCACCACCGCCGCAAGTGGAAACACGAGCGACAATCGGCAATGAAGATGTTAGGGGATATTATTCTTTATGGGGAATAGAAACTGCGTTATTGGGCTTAATACAAGACAATTCAAAAGATACCGAATATTACGAATATTACAGAGGTAGCGAACTCCACACATTAGGATTGCGTTATTCGTTGAAATTTAATAGTTTTCCACATTTTGGCGTAGATTTCAAGCTCAATTTAGGTTTTGTAGAGTGCCGCGAAAGCAATTATTGGAATTGGAGAGAAACAACAGGGCAATGGAATGAAACACTCTCTGTCGAAAGAGGTTTTTTCTCTCATATTTTAGCCGGTCCTAGAATAGGTACATCTTTCGGGCTCAAAAAACAATCTTACTTTTTTTCATCTTTGAAGTTTGGAATTGGCTATTCTGCAACAAATGAAATTACAAACGTTAGAGACAATTTCAACTCAAATTATCAAAAAGTCAACGAACGGGATATAAATAAATTTTTTCTGCTTATGGAATGGGATATTTTTGCATTTCAATTTTGGCGATTTTATGTTGGCCCAACCATTAAAATAAACTCTGTAGCTATACAAGATATTTTCCTTGGCGGCAAGCTCGGCGTAGACCTTGGCAAGCGAATAGCGTATTAAATTTGTGCAACCTTTTATAATGTTCAATATTTTAGACAAAATTATACCTTTTTGTTCAAAATATTGAACATTATGGCTAATCAGTTTACTTAGTCAAAGTTACTTTAAACCACGAAGCATTTGAGTACAATTCAGGCTTTTTTAATTCGTTTTCGCTCATTAAGTTGAATATTCGCTTAATTCCTTCGCCCAATTCGCGCATTAATTTATTTTCACGCAATATTTTAGCAATAAGCGGATTTCTCGACTCGTGAGCGCCTTCGAGTTCGTAGAGATTTTTAATAGTAATGGTAGACAACAAAGAACCGGGACTTTTGATTTCCATACTATTATCGAAAATGTATACTTCTATTCCGTTTTGATTGGAATAATCTCTGTGCGCAATAGCATTTAGTAATGTCTCTTTGCAGGCATCTTCGGGATAAATATATTTTTGTTCAAACTTTGCATCAGCGCCAAATACCGTTTTGTATGCTAAATAAGGACGTAGATTTTCCCACGATTTTAACCAAAGGTCAAAGATATTTCCTTGTACGCTTTCATCGCTTATTACATTGTAATGTTCGCCTGATTTTAGTTGGGTGCCATTTACTTTTAAAAATCGTATCTGACATTTTGAATGCCAGCGACTAATCTCATTTGATTTTGCAAACAATAACAATGCCGCTCTTTTTAAACGTAATCCGTTGGTTCCGTAGACGGCTAAACCTGTTTGCTGTAAAAATAATTCAACACTTAAGCCTTTAATATAAGAATCGGCAACGCTTTGCAAAAGAGGTAAATCCAAATCAGTAACTAAAGCCCCATCGACAAATTGGCTGTCACATTCTCGTGACCGTATTTCTTGTCGGTCAAAATGAATTTTATCAACAGATTCAGGCATTGTTGATTTGTCCTTTCTTCGAACACACCTGCCGTCCGGCAACTGATATAGTTGAGCAACTCCTTTGTTTACAGAAAAATACAAAATAGTTTTTCCTTCTATCTCTAATTTTGTCGAAACAGACAAAGGCAATTCCTGTCCGTGATAAATATGAGTTTTAGTTGCTGCAAACATTATATTAATGTCTTCTTCCGAATGAGGAATACCTGTAATTGTACCGTTGTCTTCGACGCCGATAAGTAATTCTCCGCCATCAGCATTGGCAAATGACACTAATGCTTCTCCAATGTCTTCGCAGATTTTTTTTACTATTCTTGGCTTTTTATTGTCAGGTTTTCCTTCCAATGCGGTTTTAAATTCTCTAAAATGGCTCTCGCCAAGAGTTATAGTATTTTTTACTCGTTCTTGAATTATCAAAATATCTTCCATACAAAATTTTCCTTTTTTTAAAACTACAAAAGTAGATATTTTTTTTTAATTCAAAGCTATTTTTTTACTTTTATTTTTTTTTGTTTTATATTTTGCAAAATTATCTTCCTATCTTTCTAACTGCTTCCAAAAACTCTTCTTTTGATACCGCTAATTTGTTTTTTACTTTAAGTTTGTAGTTATAAACAGTTTGCGGCGAGTAGTGCAGAAACGTTGCTATTTTACCGCTATCGGTTATTCCCAGTCGAATAAGGGCGTAAATGCGCAGTTCGGGCGGCAAAATATCGCCGCTTTTGGCGCAAATTTGTTCGTTGTCCAACAATAGTGCATTAAAATCTTCAATAAAATTAGGGTACAAATTTAAAAAGATAGCGTCAAAATTACCGAAAAATTCCTTTTGTTCGGCAGGCAGCAAAGAAGAAGAGGTCATCATTCTTATTTCTTCCGCCTGATTTTTTAACAACTTTTTGTGGATATGAATACGATAGGTCTCCATTTTATTGATATATGTAGAACACAGAGTGAAAATAGAACCGATATATTCTTCCTTAATGAGGTTAGATTCAGAAAGTTTTTTGTTCAAATCGTCTAATTCACTGTTCATTTGCTTCAAATCTTCATACATTTTGTTTATAGATATTTTTGCAGCCGCTAATTTTTTCTTGTGCAACCATATCAACAGCGCGCTAATTCCCAAAATTGTTGTAAGAACGGCTATCAATATCAGATATTTAAGCAGTCGTTGTTTTTCTTCTTTCATTTTTTTGTCGTAGGCGGCAACAATAATTGGCAATGTTTCAGATATTTCCAATATTCTAAATCGCGCCCCGCAGAAAACCGCATCCTCCATCGAACATTTGATGTAGTTGTAAGCCCTGTTTATATCACCTTCTTTAAACAGCATTGTCGCTAAAATGCGCAATGACATATATCCTTTTACAGCCCTTTTCAAATCAGCAATTGCCGACATCGCCAAGTATTGTTTTTCTTTTTCGTGCATGCCCATATTTTCATATATTTCTGCAAATCTGTAGCCAATACTGCCGTGCAAGGCTTCATCGTGTCCAAATATTTCGTAACATTCTGTCATTATTTGCAATGCTTCATCGTATTTGCCTTGTTCTACAAATTTGCTGCTTTTAACAAGCATATAGCCCAACGAATTTACATCAATGGACAGCAGTATGGAATCCTTGTATTGACTGACTAACAGAGAATATATATCCCTTTCTTTTTGAGTTACAGCATTTTCGAAAAGACGAAGATACAGAGAATGATAGACGTGAAAATAGTATGACCAATTCTCATAGTCAAAATCTTTTTTGTTTATATTGTCAATAATGTCAAGTGTTTCTTTGTACATTCCCATTATACCTAATATTTCGGCGATATTCATCTCAGCTGTGTATTCTAATTGCTTATTTTTTAGTTCGATGGCTATTTGCAATTTTCTCTCAGCCATCAATAGAGCCTGATGCATGTTATAATGGCGATATTCTGTAAATAAATTGCTGTAAATTTCATGTCGCTTAGCAAGGTCGGGCTCAAAATGAAGCAAGTTTTGGATGCTGTCTATACGGCGTTCTTTTATTTCGGTATATACAGGTTTTTCGAGTATCGTTCGGTCTAATAAAAGCAACATGGAATCAGTCCGCTTGTGCGTGGCTGAAACGGATAACGCCGGAAATACCGGAAATATAAGAAAAATTAAAATTTTATGCATGTGAAAAACTTCTTAGTTCTTGTAATAAATACTTCATTCATTTTTCATCCTCTTTTCACAGTAAAATAGAACGTGCTGCCGTTATCTGTTTCTGATTCAGCCCACATTTTTCCTCCTAACAGTTCTACTAATTCTTTTGATATTGCTAATCCTAATCCCGTGCCTCCGTATTTTGGGGCTATGCTGTCGTCAGCCTGTCTGAAGCGCTCGAAAATTATTTTTAGTTTTTTTTCGTCAATACCTATTCCGGTATCGGTTACATGAAAACGTATATCTTTGCCGACCACTCTGTAGCCAAATTCGATGTAACCCATATTTGTGAACTTTATGGCATTGTCTATCAGGTTTGTCAATATTTGTCTCAGGCGTATAGGGTCAGTGTTTATGGTCAAATCAGGCACTATTCCGTATTCGTCCATTATCAGCGCCAGCTTCTTTTTCGAGTTGCTCAAAATCACATCATTGTAAAGGATATACAGTTCCTGCATTAGTTCGTTCAGGTTGCACGGCGTGTTAACAATTGTTAGCTGGGCGACCTCCAATTTTGACATATCCAAAATATCATTAACCATTTTCAACAGCCGCTGCACGCTGTTGTTGATAATTCTGTAGTATTCCTTCAGCTTGTCCTGTGGGAGTTCCTTATATTCTACATGGTTAAGAAAACCTATTATTCCGTTCATTGGCGTTCGTATTTCGTGCGACATATTTGCTAAGAACGCCGATTTCAGCCTGTCCGATTCTTCGGCTTTCTCTTTGGCTTCAACTAATTGGGCTATTTTTTCTAAAACCATCTCTTCCAGATTGTTTTTGTATATTTCCAGTTCTTCGTTAGTTTCTCTCAATGCCGTATATGTTTCCAACAGTTCTTCGTGCTGTTCTGCCAGCTCCTCATTTTGTTTATGTACCATATCTGTTCGTTCCACAACAATAGCTTCCAACATTTTATTTCGCTGTTTGAGCATTTTTAGCGACCAGTTTATGATGGAGCCAACCAGCAAACCAATTATCAACACACAAGCTGCATAGAACCAGAACTGCATCCAAAATGGTTTGGGAACGTAAAAACTTACGCTTGTATAATCGCTCCAAATATCGTAAAATCCTCTGCTGCGGTATACAAACGTGTATTCGCCCGGAGGCAAATTATTGTAGCGCACAATATTTACTCCAGTTGTAGTTATGCTGTCTTGGGCGCTACCTTTGAGGATGTACTCAAAAATGTCGTCTGCCTCGTAGACAAAAGACAATGCTGACATTTCAAATTGAATGGAATGGTTGAACGCCCTTAATTTGGAAGATGATATTTCATCTACTTCTATACCGTTTTGTCTGATAGTTAAACTGTTGTGAGGCTTGATAAAGTATCTTGGCATTTTGCTGTGATTGAACACCGCCAAGCCTCTATAAGTGCCTATCCATAATAATCCGTTGCTGTCGGTCATCAGCGCGCCTATAGCTATTTCGTTGTGTGGCAGTCCTGTTTTATCGGTAAGCGTTAAATCAATTGTTGCGTCGTAGCCAATGTTCACATGCCGCAATCCATCGTTCATACCTAACCACAGGAAACCATCCCTGCGTCCGGTAGTTATTGAGTTTACCACGCCTTCGGTAAAAATATACTGAATTGAATCTGAGCGCAGTATCCCCAATCCTTCTTCGGTGCCTATCAGCAAGTTGTCGTCCCAAACGTAGAGGCACCATGCCGAATGGTCAAGCTCTACAACTTGCTCAAAAGAGTTGCCGTTAAATACGGTCAATCCGGCGTCGTTGCTCGCATACACCTGTCCTTTGTATTCAGCAAACATGTACACGCCCGATGTTTCAACAGATTGAAGCTGCAAGGGAGCCGAACGATAATCGCGCATATAGTACAAAAAACTGTTGTAGGAATCGGAAATAAAAATCTCATTTTTTGAGTTAACAAACACACTTTCAATATATTCAATATATGGATTGAAATTGCGTCTGTAAATTACAGATAGCGTATTTACGTCAATAACGCACAGTCCTCGCGGACTGACAATCAGTATGTTGCCATTTTGAAGAATAGTAACGTAGATAGACATATATTCGGAATTTTCAGAAAATAGTTGTTTTGAAAATTGTACTACTTTGTTATCCTGAATGTAACAAACAATATTGTCTACTGCAAACCAAATACGCCCTCTTCTGTCTTCTTCGATGTTGAGCACGTATCCTTCCAAATCTTCTCCCACTATTCTTCTGACACTGTGATTTCCAAGTTTTTGCACCCCTCCTACTCCACCAATCCATGTATTATTTTCGTAGTCGCACATCAGGCTGTAGACCGTATATCCGGCTAATCCGTTTGCGCGGTTAAAAATTACGGGCGCTCGCAGAAATGTTTCAATCTGAAAGGCAAAGCCGCTGCAAATACCCCATATAGCGCCATCTACGGCTTGCGATAATTTTTTTATCCTGTTTCTCAAAAAAGAGTATTGATGACCATCCGTCAATGTCATTCCCGGACGAACCTCAGACGCCAGAACGCGAAAAAGTCTGTTTTCAATGGCAATCCAAAAAAATGAATTTCGGTCGATAAATAAATAATTAATATCCTCCGTAGCAAGTAGTTCGATGCAGTGGTTGTCGTCCGTCAGGTAGAACAGCCCCTTTTCGGTAGCAATATAGTAAGATGTAGCCTCAGGATGTTGTACTACTGAAAAAATTTGCTCAAAGTTTTCTCTCAAAACAGCTTCTATTTCAGCAGTTCGGTCGTCGTCGCCCAGCAGGGCAAAGTTTTTTTCGCCATAAAACCATTTCCTGTTTTCATTGTCTACATAGATAACATCGAACATATCGCCCTGAAAAACAGTGCCTAATGTTTCGTTTTCGAGCACTGAGACCCCGTTGGAGGTAGCAAAATAAAAAATACCGTCGCGGTCTTGAGCAATATCGTATACAGAGTTGTTTGCCAATCCGTTGGAAGTGTTATACAAATGCGTGGTTCGACCGTTGTAGCGAACCGTCCCCGAATGTGTTCCAAACCAAATATGCTTCTGTTGGTCTTGAAATATCGACAGAACGTCTTCCTGAGGCAAAATATCCCGGCTGCCATAGTAGAAAAAATTGTAATGTCCGATGTCGCGCTGACCAAAGGCTGAATGACTGAACAACAGAATAACTGAGTAACAGAGTAATCGAATAACTGAATGACTGAATAACCGCATGACTGAATAATTGAATAACTGAATGACTGATAACTGAATAACTGAAAACTGATAACTGAAAACTGAAAACTGAAAACTGATAACTAAATATATTTTATTGCTATTTCATCGAGTGTGTCTATCAACTCATTGACGTCTAATGAAGTCACCAACTTCATTCTGGTTTGCTTAAAATCCTGCAATCCTTTGAAGTAGTTTGACAAATGCCTTCGCATTTCAAAAATGCCGACCGGTATTCCCTTATACTCTATTGATTTGGCTAAGTGCATCTTTGCAAGGTCTACCTTTTGGGCTATTGTCAGTGGCGTCATCTGTTCGCCTGTTTGCAGAAAATGCTTTATTTCGGCAAATACCCACGGTCGTCCGCTTGTAGCGCGTCCTATCATCACTGCATCTACTCCGTAGCGGTCAAACATTTCGCGGGCTTTTTCGCCCGTGTCCACGTCTCCGTTACCTATCACGGGTATTTGCATGCGCGGGTTGTTCTTCACCTCTCCTATCAGCGTCCAGTCGGCGTCGCCCTTGTAGAGTTGCGCCCGCGTTCGCCCGTGTATGGTTATCGCGGCTATGCCAACATCCTGCAGCCTTTCGGCAACGTCTACGATGTTCTTGCTGTCCTCGTCCCAGCCTAAGCGGGTCTTCACCGTCACCGGCAACTTCACTGCCTGCACTATTGCTCTTGTCATTTCCACCATCAAAGGTACATTACACAGCATCCCCGCTCCGGCGCCACGCGTTGCTATCTTGCGTACCGGACAACCATAATTGACGTCTATCAGGTCTGGACGCGCCTCTTCTACTCTTTGCGCCGCCTGCGTCATCGCATCAATCAAATGCCCATAAATCTGTATACCTATCGGACGCTCGCAATCCTCTATTTCCAACTTTTTTAGCGTCTTGCCGGCGTCGCGTATAAGTCCGTCGGAGGAGACAAACTCGGTATACACCATATCCGCGCCATAATGTTTGCATATCTGGCGGAACGACGGGTCGGTTACATCCTCCATCGGGGCGAGAAATATCGGTTTATCGCCCAAATCAATAGAGCCTATTTGCATCTTTTCAGCGCAAATATCGGCTTAACGCACATAATCGGCTGCCATCAAGAAATCGAAGCTCGCTTTAACGTCTTCCTGCGGAGTGCCGTCATAGTGCTCTACTTCTACGTACCAGTCTTTTATACCGATTTCATAAGCCTGGTCGAAAATAGCCTTATAATCCACAGAGCCGCTTGAACCAATAGCCTTTTCTTCCTTAATGTGGAGCGTCTTGATGCGATTGGCGTGTTTTTTCATGTATTCGACCGGGCAGTATCCACCCACTTTCGTCCAGTAAACATCGTTCTGGAAGAACACATGTCGCGGACTTGTATGTTCTTTCAACAAATCAAGAACCGGTACGCCGTCAATCTTGCTTTCAAATTCAAATTCATGATTGTGATAGCCAAAGGCGATGCTCACTGCTGCCGTTTTATAGGCAATACTGTTGAAGTAATCGCCATATCGCTTCACATTGTCAAGTGTGGCGAACTCCCCGCTGAGCGGCGACCAGGGTACAACCATGTACTTATATCCGGCTTCGGCGTGTGTTTCGATAGCTCTGTCCCACCATGCAAGGTCTTCATCGATATTATCGCTCAAATCGCGACTTAAGTGGGCGCTGGTTATCCTCATGCCTGTATCTTCGACCATCTTTTTGAACTCGGCAGGCTCCAGATTATATATCCTACCTCTTCCGTATCCGGCGGTCTCGATATGGTTATATCCCATCTCTGCCACAATTTTGAGCACTTCCTGAATGCCAAGGTCGCTCACATCTTCGCGCAACGAATAGAGTTGCAGCCCTATGTGTTTTTGTACCGTCGAAGCCGAGCCCGAGCCGCCACAACTTGAAAAAATACTGCTGCCCACCACGCCGCTTGCTACCAGCATGGAGGCTTTCTTGAGAAAATCACGTCTGTTTGTCATACATTTATTATAAATAAAAAAATCAAAAAAATTATCTTACAAATTTAGCAGCCATCAAAAAATCGAAACTTTTCTGAACGTCTTCCTGCGGGGTGTCGTCATATTGGTCTACATTCACAAACCAATCCTGAATGCCGTTGGTGTGGGCTTGATTAAAAATACCTTCAAAATCCATGGTACCGCTTGCGCCAATGGCTTTTTCGTCCTTAATGATTAACGTCTTTATTCTTCGGGCGTGTTTTTTCAGGTATTCAACCGGGTCTACGTCACCGGCTTGTGTCCAGAAAACATCGTTTTGGAAGAACACATAATCAGGGTTTGTGTGTGCTTTGAGCAAATCGAGCAGCGGCACATCGTCAATCTTGTTTGTAAATTCAAAAGCATGGTTGTGGTATCCGAAGGCGATGCCTGATTTTGCTGTGAGAGCGCCAATAGCATTAAAATATTCGCCATATCGCATCACGTTGTCAAGCGTTGCATTTTCGCCGCTTAGGGGCGACCACGGCATGACCATGTATTTGAAGCCTGCCTCAGCATGAACTTCCGTAGCTCTGTCCCACCAGGCTAAGTCTTCGTCGCGGTTTTCGCTTAAGTTGCGCCCTAAGTGTGCGCTTGTAGCTATCATGCCCAAATCGGCTGCCATCTGTTTGAACACTGCCGGCTCTTGTCCGTAAATCCGTCCGTTGCGATAACCGGCTGTCTCAAAATGATTATATCCAATCTCAGCTGCAATTTTTAAAACCTCCTGAATACCAAGCCGGTTCACATCGTCGCGCAGGGAAGACAGTTGCAGCCCAATGTGTTTTGAAGTCGGCTCCGTTTTGCAACCCGAAAGTATACTGCTGCCTACCACGCCACTTGCAACTAACATGGAGGCTTTCTTAAGAAAATCACGTCTATTTGTCATACAAAAATTAATTAATTTTAAAAACGCAAAATTAGTCATTTTTTTTTAATTTAAAATTTTTTTTTTGTAATGTTTGAAAAAAATGTTATCTTTGCAGCGTTAAAAAAAATAGATATGGATGCTGTATTTTCTTTTTTGTCAGAGGCTTATCCTAATATTGGATGGCTGATAATAATGTGTACTTTAGTTGTTTTGGCGACTAAATTTTATATTTCGGTACAAGATTTACGCAAAAAAGTCGATTTGCTGCCTTGTAACGACCATAAAAAAATACTCGATGAACATTCAAGGAAACTCGACATGATTTTGCTCAAGTTAGACGCTTTGCCGTGTAAAGTTCATTCTAAAAAAATAAACACCATCTCCGAATGGGTGGCACAAAAGGACAAGTCGATGATACCCAAACTCTTTGACAGATTTAGCCCTATTCGACTAAAACCTGCCGGATTGACGCGGGAAATAAATGACTTGATATAATTATGACTTTCCCCGAATTTAAAAGCCGATTAGAAGCAGCCGCAACCGAAGAAGTCGTAAAAGCAACATACGCTGCGTGTTTCAACATAAAATACGATACGTCGCACCATCACGACCTGTACACGCCAACGGTGCTTTTTGAGTTTAAAACAGACAGAAACCTGAAAAACCTGAAAGCGTTAGCCACTGTTTTAGCGCAATCGTTATACTACATCAGGCGGCTGAAATACCTTGAAACAGAGAAACCTATACCATTTTTCATTTGCATTGCCGACAAAAACGATGCGGCATTGACGGAAGTGCGCATATGGAGCAGTTATTTCTCTAATGACAGTTACGACTGGGAAAGACCTGCCAGCAAGCCCGACCCAAAATTGATTGACCACCTTGTAAAAGAGCCTGATACAAACAAAATTCACGTTTACAGTATAACTCAAAAACAGGAACACGAAGCGTTCAAAAAAAATCTGGAAAACGCTTTAAATCCGCAATTAGCGTTTGATTTTGGCGACAAAAAAGTTATCAACGAAGAAAATTTTGAAGCCGTTTTCGACCATTGGAAAAGCGTTATCGGTCATTATATCATAAACGGCTATAAAACATCGTTTTACTTCCTTTCAAACATTCAACGGGAAAAAGTAATAATAGACCGCGATAGTAGTC
>Ga0099364_10005506_pt1 | contig 18765 bp, 14 predicted proteins | sample TergutTh196P3_FD_73070 | JGI IMG/M metagenome (GOLD analysis project Ga0099364, IMG submission 73070) | Microcerotermes parvus P3 segment gut microbial communities from Pointe-Noire, Republic of the Congo - Th196 P3 | ecosystem: Host-associated > Arthropoda: Insects > Digestive system > Gut ...
AACAACAAACCAAAAAAAAAAGGGAGGAAAAAAAGGGAAAGGTATCCCTTTTTTCAAAATTGTCATTTTTTTTTTAAACCCCCCCCCCCCCCCCTCTATAAATTAACAGTTAAAAGAGAAAAAAGAATAGAATGGAAAAAAATAAATTTTAAAGGAGCATTTACATGAAACAGCTTTTTGTGCGGATTGCCGTCATTTTAGCGGCATTGATTTTGTGTATCGGGTGTCAGGACAGCGACATCGAAGACACACCGGTAACGTTTACTTCCCTAACCGCAAACGGTTCAACGGAAGAAACTACTACCAAACTGACATTAACCTTTAACAGGGATATTGCCGGTTTGACAGAGGGTGATATTACCTTATCCGGCAGCACCGGCGCAGTAAAAGACGCTTTGACCAGAACAGTGGACGGCGTGTATGAACTGGCGGTAAGCGAGATTTCTGTCGGCGGACAGGTAACGGTTATGGTTAGCAAGAGAGGGTACATCATAAGCCCGGCAAGCAAAACCGTAGATGTGGTTTTTATTAATCAAGCGGTATTTACCGAGTTAACCGCAAATGGATCGGTAACAGAATCCACCAGCAAGCTGACATTGACTTTTAACAATGACATTGCCGGATTAAATGCGGCGGATATTACCCTAGAACCAGGCGATACCGGCGCATTAAAAGGAGAACTGACATCCAACGGCAGCGGCGTGTACGAACTGGCAATAAGCAATGTTTCCGCCAGCGGGGATATAACCATTGCGATCAACAAGAGCGGGTACAATATAAGCCCGTCAAGTCGGAATGTTACAGTAACGTTTAGTCCGACCGCATCCACAGTAACGCTTACCCCAGACAGCGTAACAATCAATGACACAACATTAACAGCAACCGCCAGCGTCGACGGAACGGCGACAGGCACGGTAACATTGACCACAACCGCATTGCCAACCGGAGTAACCGTAGCAGTTGAAGGCACGACAATCACCGTAACAGGAGTCCGCCCGACAAAAAAAGACGGCTCGATTGACGGCTCATACACTGTCGGCGTAACACGCGAAGGCGTAACGCAAAACCTGACAGTAGTTGTAAACCTTACCACAACGTTTAACCCAGATGCGCCCACAGTAACGCTTACCCCAGACAGCGTAACAATCAATGACACAACATTAACCGCAACCGCCAGCGTTAGCGGAACGGCAACAGGCGCAGTAACATTGAACACCAGCGCACTGCCAGCCGGAGTAACAGCAACAGTCAGCGGCACGACAATCACCGTAACAGGCGTACGCCCGACAGCGGAAGGGGCATCAGTAAGCGGTTCGTACACTGTCGGCGTAACACGCGAAGGAGTAACGCAAAACCTAACGGTAACGGTAAACCTTACCACGACGTGGGTTGCCCCCACCGTGACGCTTACCCCCGACAGTGTCACCGTTAATGGCGGCAACTTAACCGCAACCGTTACTGTCGGCGGGACGGCGACCGGCGCGGTGACACTGAACACCGAGGCATTGCCACCAGAAGTTACCGCGACCGTTTACGGCACGGCAATCACCGTTACCGGTGTCCGCCCGACAGCGGAAGGGGCATCAGTAAGCGGCTCGTTCACGGTCGGTGTAACACGCCAGGGCGTAACGCAAAACCTCACTGTGGAGGTAAACCTTACCACCATGTGGACACCCGGCGGCGACCTGCCCACAACCGCAGGCTTGTACTTGGGGGAGCTGGAAACCTTAACCTCAAGCAGTACCCCCATTGCAGAAGTAGCCGCCAACAATGTAATCGCAGCCGTTACCTATGTTACTACTGCCGCCAACCCAGACGGCGCATACACTTTGCTCTTGGATGCCGCTGATATAATGGTAACCGCAGAGCAGGTATTGAGCAGAGCCAACCGCCAGTTGACCATTATCGGCATAGGCGCAGGAGAAACGGTTATAAGCCGCACCAACAACGGCAGGACATTTACGGTAGGTGCAGGTTCGGGCACTGTTTCAACTATCAGCCTGACCATCGGGAATAACATTACCCTGCAAGGGCGGACGACCAACAATAACAACGTGGTAAACGTGCGAACCGGCGCCGCCTTTACCATGCTTGGCGGTTCGTTGATTACGGGGAATAGCACAACGAGCAGCTCTTACGCCGCCGCATTGAATGTAAGCGGCGCTAACACGGTCTTTACCATGAAGGCAGGGGCAGGCATTACCGGCAATACCCATACAGCAACGTCCGCAGTCACGAATAATTCTGCGGTGGCTATTAGTAGTAATGCCCGTGTGGTAATGGAAGGGGGCAGCATCAGCGGCAATACCGCCCTGTGCGGTGATCTTGGTTTTATTACCAGTGTGACTACATCGCCGCTTACCATGTCAGGGGAGGCCGTCATTGGCGTACTCACCCTGAATTATACCATGGACATGAGACCCCCATTAACTGTTGCATCCGGCTGGGCAGGGGAAGTTGGGGCGCTTAACCTGATGGGGGGTAACGCGAGTTTAGATACCGTCATAGGCTATTGGTACAATGCGTCAAGCCCCAGGGTAGTAATGCAGGCCGCCGCAGGCCACACCCTGACTGCCGCTGATGTGGCTAAGGTTACAACAGGTAACTTTATTAACAATGACGGCAGCGAGACCCGCCCCATCAGCCCCAGCGATCAGGAACATACCGATAATGCCGGCTGGACCAGATACATTATTGCCGACATAGGCGCAAACATCGGCAGGCTGGTAACGGTACCCCCGGTACCGGGAACCATAAGCATCACCCCGGATGCCGGCGTTACCATCGGGGATACGCTTACCGCCAATTATACCGGCAGCGCGGCTATCAGCGGCTACCAGTGGAACAAAGGCGGCACAGCCATTCCCGGCGAAACCGGTACCACCTACACGCCCGCGCAAACGGGCAGATATACCGTAACGGCCAGCGCGGCAGGCTATAACAGCATTACCAGCGAGCCGGTTACGGTAACTGACGCTAACGATCCCTGGGCAGGCTTTACCGCCGGCCTGTACTTGGGCGCGCCCGAAACATTAACCCCAAGCAGTACCCGAATTGCAGGAATAGCCGCCAACAATGTAACCGCTGCCTTTAACCATTTAAGTAATCCAGGCCCTGCATATGAAGGAGCGTACACTTTGCTGCTGGATGCCGACGATATAACCGTGTACAGTGTGCAGGCCCTGCATAGAGAAAGACGCCAGTTGACCATCATAGGCATTGGCGCAGAAAGAACGGTCATACGCAGCATCACCAACGGCAGTACATTTCAAGTAAGCTCATTCTCCACAACCAGCCTGACCATCGGGAATAACATTACCCTGCAAGGGCGGACGAACAACACTGGCCCCGTTGTATTGGTGTCTAGCGGCGACTTTACCATGCTGGACGGTTCGTTGATTACGGGGAATAGCACAACGGGCAGCACTTCCGCCGCTGCATTGAGTGTAAGAGGGGTCTTTACCATGAAAGCAGGGGCAAGCATTACCGGCAACACCCATTCAGCAACGACAGCAAATTATAATACAGCCGCCGTTGTTATTGGTGAGAATGCCCGTGTTATAATGGAGGGGGGCAGCATCAGCGGCAATACCGCCATTTGCGGTGATCTTACTATTGATCCCGATGCGCTTTTGCCGCTTACTATGTCAGGGGATGCCGTCATTGGCGTACTCACCCTGCAATCTCTCCAATCCGCAAGAACACCTTTAACTATTGGTTCCGGCTGGGCAGGGGAAGTTGGGGCGCTTAACCTGATGGGGACTTCCAAAAGTTTAGCTACCATAAGTTTAGGTACTGCCATAGGCTATTGGTACGATGCGTCAAGCCCACGGGTAGTAATGCAGGCCGCCGCAGGCCACACCCTGACTGCCGCTGATGTGGCAAAGGTTACAACGGCTAACTTTATAAACAGTACCGGCAGCGAGACCCGCCCCATCAACCCCGGCGATCAGGAACTTACCGATAACCTAGGCTGGGCCAGATATGTGATTGCCGACACAGGCGCAAACATCGGCAGGCTGGTAATGGCACCCCCGGTGCCCGGAACCGTCAACATCACCCCGACCGCCGGCGTTACCTCCGGGACTCCGCTTACCGCCGTGTATGTCGGCAGCGCGGCTATCAGCGGCTACCAGTGGTATAGAAACGGCAGAGCCATTCCCGGCGCAACCGGCAGCACCTACACGCTCGCCGTAAGCGGCAGCTATACCGTAACGGCCAGCGCGGCAGGTTATACCAGGATTACCAGCGAGCCGGTTACGGTAACGTTCGGCGGCACCCTTCCCGCGACCATAGGCCTCTACCATGAAACCGCAGACGGGCTGGTCGATACCGGCGTTGCCGCCAACAATGTGGCCGCCGCCGTTACCCGCGTGAACCAGGCCGGCGCTGCAAATGACGGTGCATACTTCCTGCTAGTGGATGCTGCGAATATAACCGTAGCCGCAGAGCAGAATCTGAACATAGCCAACCGCCAACTGACCATTATCGGCATCGGCGCAGAAAAAACGGTTATAAGCCGCACTGCAAACGGCAGCACATTTACGGTAGGCGCAAGCGGTCAAACAGACATCAGCCTAACCATCGGCAATAACATTACCCTGCAAGGGCGGATAGCTAACAACAACACCGTGGTTAGCGTGTGGGGAGGCGCCGCCTTTACCATGCTGGACGGTTCAGAGCTTAGCGGGAACCGATCTTCCGCCAGTAGTGACAGCGCAGGCCAAGGCGCTGCGGTATCTATTTTTTCCGGCAGCACCTTTACCATGAAAGGCGGGACCATTACCAATAATATCGCCACCGGGGGTAGCAGCTACGCTGTCAAGCCCGGCGGCCTGTATGCACAGCTTACTAGCACCGTTGTTTTGGAAGGCGGCAGCATTACCGGCAATACCGGAGTCACCGCAGGCGATGCCTATTTTTTACATACGGCCAATGTTACCCTTTCGGGAACCGCCAGCGTGGGAACGCTTACATTGAATGCAAGCGATACCATACGCTCCACCTTGACCATTGCTCCGGGCTGGACGGGAACCGTTGCGGCGCTTAACCTGAGGGGTGCTAATACCGCTATGACCACTGCCATAAGCTACTGGGCAAATACTAATCCTATGCTGCTGGGCGCAGGGGTAAACGCTACCACCGTGGGGCAAATCACCCTTGGCAACTTTGTCTCCGCCGCTGCGGCACTTAGCTTTACGCAGGCAATCAGCCCAACGCACCAGATTAACGCAAGCGGTGTGCTGGAGGCAAAAGAATAAAGAATTTAACCGCAGAGGACACGGAGTTACACAGAGTTTTTGTCCGATAGCTTTGCTTCTTCCTCTGTGCAACTCTCTGTGGTTAATAAAAAATCAGTGTTAATCCGCACCTGCCTGCGTAGGCAGGTAATTCGCGGACACTATTAAAATAACAAGGTGGCATTACGCCATGCAAGAAATGAAGGACGCAAACTTGCCGACACCATATATAGTATCGTACTATCGATTATAGGGCTTAACCCACAGGTTTATATTTTTCCCAATAATCCCTTGGCGTTACAATTTTTGTCTTTTTATAATTGGGAAAAGTAAAATCATTGGTATTGCCGGTAATGATAAAGTCCGCCATACAGACATCGGCTAATTCCAGTATTTTGTTATCATCTTTATCAGAAATCAGATTAAGATCAATAAGCGGTTGATAATATATTGCTTTTAATTCAATATTATTAAGGACAACATTAGCTTTTACAGAGAAATCCTGGAATTGTGCGAATTTAGGGCGTTCTAAAACATTATAATATTCCATCATAAGCGAAGGTGAGACACAGACGCTAATTTTGTCATTAATGAATAGATCAAACACAATATGATACGGATAATTCCTCTGAATTAAAGAAGAAACAATAATATTGGTATCAAGTATAATTTTTTGCACTTTTCCTGACAGCCTGTACTTCTGTAGTAATATCTTCCATAGTCATCGCAGAAAGACCGTATTTTTCAGCAGCTTTAACAGAGACCTCTAAGTTTTTTTTCATCAGTTCTTTACTGACCATTTCGACAAAATCAGAGAATGACAGTACATTACCAGTTATACCGAATTTTGAATATTCTACATCGGATATGGCAATACTAAGCGTTTTCATGTATACAATTATAACATATTTTTATCGAATGACAATGGGCAACGAGCAGGGCCAGCATACTGTTCAAAAAAGGCCGTCCTAATAACGCTGGTGACAGTCACCTCATAACGCCGCGTGTTTGACTTTGCGGAGATTCTTTTGAAGCGAGCGAAGCAGTTGCCGATAATGTGTTAAAAACGCATTATGTTTCACGTGAAACATTTTTGTGAACGTAGTGTTTTTTTCCGTGATTGGTGTTTCTTTGTCTGGAGACGCGCTTCCCTGGCGGCCTTGCTTGGTTTGGTGGGACGGCGTTTTTTGGGGAGCCTGGCGGCGGCGGCAATCAGCGAGTTCATACGGAAGTATGCCCTTTCCAGATTGAGCCTTTGGGAGCGTTCTTCGTCCGAGGTTATTACAAGTTCACCTTCGATAGAAATTCGGTTTGCCAGAGTTGTTTTTGCCCGTTCCAGTTCCAATTCTGAAAGACCCTCTAAATCGCCGAGCCGCAGTCTTAATGTTACTTTTGTGTTGACTTTATTTACGTTCTGGCCGCCTGGTCCGCCGGAACGGGAAAATGCAGCCTCGGCATTAGAGTAAATAGATTGTTTCAATAGGTTTGTGTTCACTTGGAATGTAAAGTTCCTGTAACAATTTTCTTTTTCATAAACTCATTATATCGCGCTAAGAATTGTTACTCCAGATAGGCTGCCATAATATTTATAGATAATATGTCTCGTCTATAATTTAATTTTGTTGTATAATTAATGAACTTTAGGAAAGGAGCGTCCATGATGAAATATAGAATTAGACTTACAAAGTTGGCGAAGCAACCGGTGGCAAAAAACCGAAAGGTTCGCATGGAATTCCATATCAACCGTGATGTACGGCAGGAGTATGGTTTGAATGACAGCCTTTTCTCCCTGACCGGAAATGTGTTTTTTGCCGACTTAAAGCAGGCGCGGGGACTTGCGGCGAAGTTTAACTCAAAACAGGATCCCGCCCATCCTGAACGTTTTATTAAAGCGGGTCAACTTTACGCGATGGGATTGATTGATGAAATCCTTCACTTTGTGGTCGCTCTTTATCGTGAGCAGATTCAGAATGATGTTTTTGAAACTGCTCTTGATAGGCTGGAAACCAATCTGGGCGAGGATAAAACTGGCGGTCTTCTGGCAGCTTTTTCCGAACAATTCCCGCCAAGGGATGTTTACAAGGGTATAAAAAATATTGGCGAATATTTAAAAAGTACCGAAGCGGACGAAAGCTGCCGGGCTCTCTCTGTCGAAGAAACAATGCTTCTTTCGCTGGCGAATCTTAATCCGGCTTTTAAGCCTTTCAAGTTTTTGTTTGACGACAAGGACTTATCCCATCAGACAGTCTACCCCGCAGCGATTGAAGAACTAAAGGCTCACTTTAAAGACCTTCCGTCCTTTGGCCCCGATGGAATGAATTTGTGGGATTTCCTCCGCTCCCCTGCCTTGGTTTCGCCCGATGATCTTCTCGGTCAGCTTGAGTATATGCGAAAAAACTGGGGGCTTATCATCTCAAAATTTATGGCGCGGCTGCTCATGAGCCTTGATGTTATAAAAGAGGAGAACAAGCCTGTTTTCCATGGACCTGGTCCCAGCGAAGTAATGACATTCGCGGGTCTCGATGAATACGAAAGGTTCAGCCCCGATCAGGAGTGGATGCCCAGAACAGTGTTGATGGCGAAAAGCACGCTTGTCTGGCTTTTCCAGATTTCGCGGAAATATGGCAGGGAGATTACCCGTCTGGACCAAATCCCCGATGAAGAACTTGACGAACTTGCCCGCCGTGGTTTTACGGGGCTGTGGCTTATCGGGCTTTGGGAACGAAGCAATGCCAGCAAGACAATCAAACAGTGGACGGGCAATCCCGAAGCGGCTGCTTCGGCGTATAGCTTGCACGATTACGACATTGCCGGTGAGCTGGGCGGTTGGGGCGCTCTTTGCAGTCTGCGTGAACGCTGTATGAAGCGTGGGATACGCCTTGGATCGGATATGGTTCCCAACCACACAGGCATCGACAGCCGCTGGATTGTTGAGCATCCCGACCGTTTCCTTCAACTTTCATATCCTCCGTTTCCGACATACAACTATAATTGCGGTAATCTTTCGGGCAGGGATGATATAACCGTTCAGGTTGAAGAACACTACTTTGACCGTACTGATGCGGCGGTTGTCTTTAAGCGAATCGACAACCGCACGGGTGAGGCACGTTACATATATCACGGCAATGACGGCACGTCTATGCCCTGGAATGATACTGCCCAGATTGACTTCCTTAACCCCGAAGCCAGAGAGGCTGTTATCCGCACGATTATTGGTGTGTGCCAGCAATTTTCGATAGTGCGTTTTGACGCGGCAATGACTCTTGCGAAAAGGCATATACAAAGGCTTTGGTATCCGGCGCCGGGAAGCGGCGGGGCAATCGCAAGCCGCGCGGAACATTCAATTACTACCGAGGAATTCAACCGGCGCATACCCAACGAGTTCTGGCGTGAAGTCGTGGATCGCTGCGCTGTGGAAGCGCCCAACACATTACTGCTCGCCGAGGCTTTCTGGATGATGGAAGGTTACTTTGTCCGTACTTTGGGGATGCACCGTGTTTACAATTCGGCTTTTATGAATATGTTGAAAAATGAAGAGAACGCCAAGTATCGCGCGACTATTAAAAACACGATGGAATTCGATCCTGAAATTCTTAAACGCTTTGTCAACTTTATGAATAACCCAGACGAAGAAACGGCTGTGGCGCAATTTGGCAAGGGCGATAAATACTTTGGCATTTGTACGTTGCTCGTAACGATGCCAGGGTTGCCGATGTTTGGTCATGGACAGATTGAAGGGCTAGAGGAAAAGTATGGAATGGAATACCGCCGTTCCTACCGTGATGAAGAATCCGATGGTTATCTGGTAGACCGCCATGAACGGGAGATTTTCCCGCTTATGAAACGCCGTTATCTTTTTTCCGGCAGCTCCATGTTCAGACTTTACGATTTGTTCTGCGATGGCGGTTCGGTAAACGAAAATGTTTTTGCCTATACCAACCGTGTCTGGATAGACGGGCGTGAAGAAAAAACATTGATTTTCTACAACAATTCCTATTACGAAACTGCCGGATGGATCAAGATGAGCGATCCTGCCATTCCGCATGAGGAAGGCACTCGCAGGGACAGTCTCAGCGAAGCCCTCTCGCTTCACGATGAAGAAAAATACTTTACCCTGCTCCGCCAGCAAAAATCGAATCTGTGGTTTATCCGTTCTTCCAAGGATATTCGTGAAAACGGATTTTTTGTTGGCCTGAAAGGTTATGAGACACAGGTTTATATTGATATTTACGAAGTTGAGGATGACGCTAAAGGCCGCTGGGCAAGGCTGAACAATGATTTGGAAGGCAGGGGTGTTTCCGATCCGTTAGCTGCTATTAATGACATTTTCCTTGGCGAGCTTTATTATCATTTTTCGGAATTATTTAAAACAGAACTTGTTGTTAATCTGCACGGTATGACCGGTAAAAAATTTGATGCTGAGTTAAAAGAGATGGCGGAAGAATTTATATTAGTCGCTTCCAATTTTATTTCCGGAGCCAACGGTTCTTATGATGAGTGGATACCGCCTGACACATTGATATCAGCGGACGCAGATGTATCTAAGAACGGCATTGTTAGCTGCAAATTTACGGAAATTGACATGGATGACATCCTGAAAGAGTTTAAAGCGTTTATCGAAAGATGGGCAAAAATTAATGAGGCTCTCAAAAAACCGGCAGCGCCGCTTCTGAAAAAAATATCAGATTATATGTCAAAAGGACCGCTGCTCTGCGCTATTGTCCTTGGTTACAGTCTTATTTCCCTGCTGCGTTCTGTAATTGGCAGGGAAGCTGACGGACGTCATGCGGTGGACCTCGCTTTTAACCACTGGGATCTTGGCCGCAAACTTAGGGAGATTTTTTACCGATTTGGCGCTTCGGAACAGGAAGCCTGGAGAATCACCGATATTGCCAAAGTCGCTCTGAGCCGGACAAAGAGTGTGCCGACTCTAAAAGTAAAAGAGGAATTTGACGCCGCAGGATTCGCCGCGAAGATTATCGAAGAAAATTATCTTGACGATAATTTCAGGCGCGTTTTAGGAATTAACATTTTTGACGATGTTACCTGGTTTAACAAGGAAGGTTTTGAAGATACTCTGTTTTACACATCCTTGTTTTTTATGGTGGAAAGCTCGGGAAACATTGATGAACGAATTGATCGTGTCGCGAAAATTTACGATGTTCTTACCGAGGCGGAAGAAAAATCTGGATACCGTCTGGATAACCTTCTTGGTTTTTTAACAACGAAACCCAAGGAGAAAAAATCATGAGCGTTAGCTGCAAATATTGGATGTTTGGTATGTTATATTTTATTTCTTTTCCCTTGTTTTCACAGACTATGTATCTGGAACTCAATCTAAACGAAGCGCGCGGCGATAATCCCTTTTCCCGCCCAAAGCCGCCGCTGGAAATTTTCAGGGTGATTGAAAGGGCGGCAAATGACGACAGAGTGCGGGGAATAATTCTTAATATCAGTTCAATTCCCGACGGCAGGGAACATCTGTGGGAACTGCGAAGCGCTTTGGAACAATTTAAGTCCGGCGGGAAAAAAATCTGCGCCTTTATCAGTAATGCCAATATGGATATTTATACCTTGGCTTCCATCGCGGATAAAATTGTAATGGACGAACTGGGGTTTCTGACCCTGCAGGGTTATTCCGCTGGCAAGGGTTACGCGAAACTCACTTTGGAAAAACTCGGAATAGGCGTAAGGGAGATGCGTTATTTTGAGTACAAATCTGCGGTTGAATTTTTAACCAGAGATTCCATGTCGGAAGCGGATCGCAGGCAATACAACGATTATCTGGATGATATTTTTAATCATACCCGCAGTACATTAATTAATGCGCGTAACTGGACGGACGAGGAGTTTGATTCAATCTTAAACAGGGAGTTTCTCTACTCGGCAAGGAGCGCCCACAGCCGGAATCTTGTTGATTATATAGGCAGGAAGGACGCTGTAATGGAAGCCATCAAGGAAATTGAAGGTGTTGAAGTTACGCGTTTCGCGCTGTACGGCGATACCGCGTCAAGTTTAACCGGTATTCACGCAGGCTACACTCCTATCAGGGCACGTCGTTTTTTTAACAGACCTCCGATAGTTGCCGTTGTTTACGCGAACGGTCAAACGGATATGCACAGGGGCATGGAAGCGATAAAACTGTCTAAAAATATCCGTGAATTGGCGGACAGGCGGCGGGTAAAAGCAATTGTTATAAGAATAGATTCGCCGGGAGGAAGCGCGGAAGCTGCCGATCTTTTTGCCGAAGCAGTACGTTATGCGAAACAGAAAAAACCCGTTGTGGTAAGTCTGGGGCAAACTGCGGCTTCCGGCGGGTATTGGGCGGCGATGAATGCCACTCATATCATGGCAAACCCATACACGGTTACGGGTTCCATTGGCGTAATCGGCAGTTGGTTTTATGATAACGGGCTTTACAGCAAGCTTGGTTTTAATATGGAAATTCTTAAACGGGGCGATCACTCAGATTTTGCGTCCGGTATTCTTCTGCCCCATCGTGATCTTGCTTCGGAAGAGGAAGAACGTTACAAAAGATATATTCTTGACCTTTACGATGTTTTTATAGAAAGAGTTGCCGCTGGCAGGGGTATGGATATTGAAAAAGTTGAAGCCGCTGCCCAGGGCAGGATATTTTCCGGCATACGCGCTCTTGAAGCAGGACTTGTTGACAGTACCGGCGGTTTTCCAGACGCGCTGCGCCTTGCGCGTTCGTTAGCTGAAATCCCCGAAGGAAAAACTGTCAGGTACGATGAACATCCCAAGCCTAAATTTTTTGAAAGGCTCCTTGAAAGTTTTCCCATAACATCAATTCTTTTAAAGAAAAAATCGCATAACAGTTCTGTCGCTTTTTTCGCGGACCTGCTTTTGCCGGAATTGGACATTCGGTATCGGCTTGAAAACAACGGCAAGGTTATGCCGATTTTGCCGCTGGACTTTTCTGTTTGGTGAATTTTTTACGGAATTTTTTTTAGGTACATCTTAAACGCTGTATCTTGCCTGATGCCAGATATCTTTTGCCTCACGCGCCCTTCTGGTAATTTCTTTCCAGTCTTGGGCGTTAATCAATTCTTTGTTAGCTATCCAGCTTCCGCCGATGGCAAGCACGGGTTTGAATTGCGCGTAACTGGCAAGATTATCCACAGTAACGCCCCCCAAAGGAATGTACTTTATGCCTAAATGGTTATACGGACCATTGATGTTTTTCAGATAGCTTAATCCGCCCATGCCTTCTGCGGGAAAGAATTTTACAACACGGCATCCCAGGGAAATTGCCTGTTCCAATTCGCTTGGAGTCGCAATACCCGGTGCAAAGGGCAGCCCCTCGGCGATGGCTTCTTTGACAATTTTTGGATTAATCCCCGGCGAAACGCCGAAACGCACCCCGGCCTGTTTTTTTACCATCGCAGCCTGACCCGGCTCGATTATTGTGCCTATACCAATGTACATTTGGGGTAATTCATTGGCAATCAGCGAAATTGAGGGAACCGACGCAGGTGTGCGCAGGGCAAGTTCTATTACGGTAATACCGCCCTCGAAAAGAGCCTTTGCCGTTGGGACGGCGTTTTGCTCGGATTCAATTTCCAGAACTGCGATAATACCCTCTTTTGCGATTACATCCTGAACTTCTTTTGGCATGGTTAATTGCATAATTGCCCCCTTATTAAAATATTATATGTGGAAAATGTGTATTTGCCAACAACTTTTGCCTCATGTTTTCTCGAAAGCAGGAAAGTATGCAAAGCCTCCGTCTTTTATAGTTGACTAAAATACACTTGCTTTTTGCACAAAAATTTACTTGCTTTTTGCACAAAAATTTACTTGCTTTTTGCCAAGTTTTTATGTAAAATAAAGGCAAGGAGATTTAATGTCTATTAAAAAAGAAGGGTACAAAACAAGACTTGTCGACAAAAAACTTCAGGAATATCTTAAACTTTTTAGCGCTGTTTCTGTAGAAGGGCCTAAATGGTGCGGTAAAACATGGACATCCCTTAACCACGCTAATAGCATTACTTACATCATGGATCCGGCAGGTAATTACAGCAATAAAACCAGGGCAGAGCTAAACCCTTCACTTGTATTAAACAGTAAGACACCCCATGTCATAGATGAATGGCAAGAAGTTCCCGGTATTTGGGATGCAGTCAGATTTGACGTTGATCAAAATCCCGGTTTTGGAAAATATATTTTAACCGGTTCTGTTACTCCTCCGCGTAAATCATACAAACATAGCGGTGCAGGCAGGATTGCTATAGTACGAATGCGCCCCATGACATTGTACGAGTCAGGTGATTCTAATGCCGTAGTGTCTTTTGCTTCATTATTTTCCGGTAAAAAAATAAAACCTTTTATTGCAGATATTGACCTTGTCCGCCTTATAGATATTACCATTCGCGGCGGTTGGCCGCAGACGCTTAATCTGCCTATCAAGAAGGCTGGGAGCATTTCTGTCGAATATATTAACGCACTTCTAAAAAATGATTTATTCAATGATAATTTTTCAAAACGAAATTCTGCAAAACTCCATGTTCTTTTACGCTCATTGGCACGAAATAACGCTACGACAGTCAGCGACACTACTTTAACTAAAGATATTGCAGGCGAGGAAGGGAAAGGGCAAAACGGCAATGAATTTTTACTTTCCCGTAACAGTGTTGCCGATTATACAGCCGATCTTAAACGTATATTTGTTATCGAAGATATTCCCGGCTGGACACCTGGTATCCGCTCTAAAACCAGGATACGGATGTCTCCAAAATTGATGTTTGCCGATCCTTCTTTGGCTATTGCAGCGCTTGGGATCGAAAGGCGGCGTTTACTCAACGATCTTAACACTTATGGTTTTATGTTTGAAAATCTTTGTCTTCGAGATCTTTGTGCGTATGCTGAATTTTATGGCGCATCACTTTATCATTACAGGGATAACAGCAATCTGGAAGTTGATGCAATTGTAGAGATGAAAGACGGTGCATGGGGGGCTTTTGAAATTAAACTCGGTGAAAACCAAGTTGAATCCGCTGCTCAGACTTTACTTAGATTAAAGAAAAAAGTTTTGTCCGATGGGGCAAGAGAACCATCATGCCTTGCGGTTATCACAGGCGGCGGGTTGGGCAGGAAACGCAAAGATGGCGTTTATGTAATACCGATTAATGCACTAAAACCATGATTATTCGGCCTCCTCTGCAGCCTGACCCGGCTCAATTATTGTCCCAATACCAATCGTCGACATTGGCAAAGAGAAGTATAAATTACTGTACCTTAATATACTTTGTTAGTTTGCCTGCTCCTTCCTTTGTGATGTATCCTTCTTTAAGAAGTTTTGCAAGAGTAATCTCTGCAGTGGAAACACTGGTATCCGGCAGATGGTCGAGTATATCCTGTTTGCTCAGTTTCTCCAGAGTTCCCGCGAACAGGGCGCGTATACGGTCGGGCTTTGAAAGACGCTTATCTGTCATAAGGCTTACACGTTCCTCAAAAACACGGTAGGCTTTAAGCATCACCTCAAGAAAATATTTTACAAAGGGAAATGTTCTGTTTTTTCCGCTGAGCCAGCGTGTGGAACATTCTTCCAGAACCTCATAATAGGTTTCTTTTGTATCTTCAAATATTTTTTCAATACTAACGTATTTTCCAACCAGATATCCTCTACGGTAAAGCAGAAGTAGGGTTAGGAGGCGGCTGATTCTGCCATTACCGTCCGAAAAAGGATGGATACATAGAAAATCCAGAACAAATTGAGGAATGAGCAGCAGAGGGTCGATCTTTCCCTTGTTCAGCGCTTCTGAGCATGAATCGCAGAGGCTTTTCATGGCATCGGGAGTTTCATAAGCAGAAAGCGGTTTGAATCGTATCCTTTCTATTCCATCTCTGCCTGTTTCCGCGATTATATTATCAACATTCTTGAATTTACCCCGCAAGGCCGAAGGATTGAATTGGTAAAGGTCACGGTGAAGCTGAAGAATAATATTGGGTTTTAAAGGTATGTGATCGTAATTTTCATGAATCAACCGCAGTACCTCACGGTAACCAGCTATTTCTTCCTCTGAACGGTTTCGGGGTTTAGTCTTGTTTCTCATCAGCGCTTTAAGCCGTTCATCGGACGTATGTATTCCTTCTATGCGGTTGGAAGCGCCCGTACTTTGAATTCGCGCCACTTCCAAAAGGTGGGTAAGAACATCTACCCTGGCTTCGACATAGAGATCCTGTTTCCCTCTGTATTCATGTACAGCCGAAAGAAGATCCATAATTTCAGTACACACCAGAGAAGCCGGTATCTTGGAATAGTCAAAATTTCGTTTCATGTTATTTTTCCTTTCTGCCTAATATTAATTGGTTCTGCACAATATTACCATATAATTATGCAGAACACAAGTGTTTTGTGCAGAACCATATACTGCCTAATATTTTTCGGTTCTGCATAATTTTACCATAAAAATATGCAGAACACAAATGGTTTCCTCACAGTCATGCAGAGTATTCGCAGCGCCATTTGATGTCAGGCTATTCCCAGAGGAAAATTCCAGCGATACCACAATAGTCCAGCCGGACATTCTGGTTGTATGCGATTCAGAAAAAATATCAGACGGGAAAGCCTGTAAGGGTGCGCCGGATTTAGTTATTGAAATTTTATCCAGAAGCAGTGCAATAATAGATCGGAATGTGAAGTTCGAAAAATACCGGCAGGCTGGAGTAAAAGAATACTGGATTGTAAATGCCGGTATTGCAGATCCGGAAAATGCTATTGAAGTTATGGTAAACGTACTGACTAACGGGCAGTATATTTCAACTGTGTACCGTGATAAAGTTCCGTCCTCTGTCCTGCCGGGCTTGGTTATTGATTTGAGTGCGGTAATGGCAAACGTGCAAACGATGAAAAATTTACAGTGATTCCTACCAGGAACCACCTATTCTTGTGCCAGGTCGTGGGGCAATATCAAAACCTCCTGTCCCTATATGCATGGGTACCGCAAAAAATAAATCCATAAAGAACCCTTGGTTTCGTCCGCCAATTCTAAACCCAAGTTGCGGGGTAAATTGCACACCGAATGAGTCGTACCATCTACTAAGCCACAAACTAAGCCCCAGATCAGCTCCCAGAAAGAAAATAGGTGCGGGGAAAACTTTGAAAGTGGCAGATCCTGCACAGGTTATAAGATCTTCGCCAATAGAAAAAAAGGCATCGGCGCCCCAAGATACACGTTCAAATTTTCGCTCGTAATTTAACCCCAAAGCAATGCCGCTCATGTACCCTATACTACCAGATATGAAGTGATTTCGTTGGCCATAATTTGCTTGCCGTGCGGCTGGCTGTGCGACTTCCTGTGCTTCAGCGGTGGCAGGGGCAGCATTTATCGTTTCTACCCTGCCGTTTTGGTATCTGATACTCAGTACATTGACTGCTGGAACAACAATCACCGGCCCATCCAGATGATCAAGACGCCTGTACCTGATTTCCGTTGGAGAAATCTCAATAACTCTTGATTCAATCATGTTTCCATCTTTTAAAACGATTAAATCCTGAGCGTTTATGGAACATATCCCCACCACTAACAATAAAAAAACCGTAATAAAGCATCTACTTTTCATATTTTCTCCTCCTTCAACTGAAAATAAGTAATAAATACCTATTAACAATACAACTAACAACATTAAGTTGTCAATACCTAATATTATCGTAGTATCAAAAAAAGAGAGAATGATAGATACAATTCAATTAAGGAAAATACTGTCCGCCAATATCAAGGAAAGAAGGAAAAAACTTGGAATTTCCCAGGAAAAACTTGCCGAAATGGCAGATATTTCTATTCAAATGGTTAACAGTATCGAAGGGCATCGGGCATGGGTAAGTGACAAGACCCTGATTGCCTTGTCAAATGCTCTTGGGGTTGAAGTCTTTCAACTATTTACGCCAAGTATTGAAAACAAACAGCAAGATCACCGCTCGTTGCCTTCCCATTTACTGCTAAAACTGCGGCAAGACATAAAAGCAGACCTTAACGCCGATGTAGACATGCACTTTGAACGGCTTTTTAGCATGAATTTACAGAACTAACCTTAACTTTTGGACTTTGCCTTGGAATCTATCTAAATATAGCCATTTTTGGGATAGGAAAATCTTGAAATTTACCTTTTTTTTGAATGTTTTTCAAAAAAATCTATTAGATATTCTTTTTTAACATCACTTTTTGCTACAGCCATCATTTTATTGTACAAAATTTCATCATCGCAATTGAAATCATACCCGTTTATGTCCAAAAATACTAATGCACACGCAAGGGCTGCTCTTTTGTTTCCATCCATGAAAGGGTGGTTTTGACAAATATGAAATGCATAAGCTGCTGCCATTGCCGGAATTGTTTTATGTAAATATTGCCCGGAAAAACTCGATTCCGGCATATATACAGCAGAACTCAATAAATTGTGATCTCTAACACCATACATTCCGCCGTAATTTCTTATTTGATCTTCCAAAATCTGCAATACATTAGAAAGCGTCAAAAATCTGATCATTTTTATTCACCAAGCCTTTTTAGAACCGTTCCATATCTTTTATTAATTTTCTCCAAAGAATGTAAAATGTCAGTTTCCGGCTGATTTTCAACTTGAGGCGAAAGTATCAAATTTCTTCCGTCTGTTGATAAATCGAAGGTTGTTTCGCTTGTGATATTTAACATTTCCATAATCGGTTTGTCGATCACCAAGGCAACACTATTTCCGTGTTGTATAAGTTTTTTAACCATAATCCACCCCTTGATTTATTGTATACACATTGTGGATACCATGTCAAGGCATCGCTGTAGGACTGGTATATTACTGCAACTGTCTTACATTTCCCGCATAAACATGGGTAAGTTTCCCGCGCATCTTCTCTACCATCTGTAAAATAAACCCGGGGTCTGTGGGAGGGGCGTTCCAGCGGTATTCAGGGCGGTATGCCGAAAGATGCCACGGGATGTTTTTGTCCACAGAGGCGATAAAATCGGCAGTTTCGTTTAGTTCTTCTTCCGTGTCGTTTAACTCCGGCACAACCAAGGTGGTAATTTCCAGATGAACATTCATTTTGTGCGTAAGTTTGATAAACTCCAGCACAGTCTGCAAGTCCCCGCCTAAGGTTTTTTTGTAGGTTTGGGCAGAGAAAGATTTTAGGTCTACATTGGCGGCATCGGTTAGGGCAAGGATTTCTTTTGCAGCTTCGGCAGTGATGCAGCCATTGGTTACAAGCACATTGGCTATTCCATGACTGCGGGCAAGGGCCATGCAGTCAAGAAGATACTCGGCATGAACCAATGGCTCTGAGTATGTATACGCAATAGATGGGGAATCATATTTAAGAGCTGCGGAAACAACCTCGCCCGGTTTCATCCACTTGCCGGGAATTTCTGTATCTTGCGAAATGCGCCAATTCTGGCAGAAAGGGCAGCGTAAATTACAGCCGGCAAACCCAATGGAAAGTATCTGCGTACCGGGCTTAAAATGATAAAGCGGCTTTTTTTCGATTGGATCCATGGCAAGGGCAGAAACAAAT
>Ga0099364_10005507_pt1 | contig 18764 bp, 7 predicted proteins | sample TergutTh196P3_FD_73070 | JGI IMG/M metagenome (GOLD analysis project Ga0099364, IMG submission 73070) | Microcerotermes parvus P3 segment gut microbial communities from Pointe-Noire, Republic of the Congo - Th196 P3 | ecosystem: Host-associated > Arthropoda: Insects > Digestive system > Gut ...
GAGGGATTTGACCTGTTGCTGGAAACGCTTCCCATCAGTTACGATTTGGTCAGACATCCGGAAGCATTTGCCATGTTAGCGGCTGATCATATCAAGAATTATCAGACGGTATTGCTGTACGATATGCCAAACGAAATTACTGATCATGCCCAAAAAGATTTCCTGGCCATGTTAGATAAAGGCGTTGGCTTGGTGGTACTGCACCATGCGGTTTGCAGCTACCGTCATTGGCCTGAATACAAACAGATTGTAGGAGGAAGGTATGCACATGCCGCCTGGATGAAGGACAGTATTCCTCAGCCGGCATCGACTTATACCTATAATGTGGAAGTGAATGTAAGGGTAGGAGAGTTTGAGCATCCGGTCACAAAAGGAGTAGAGAGTTTTCAGGTTGTCGATGAAGTGTATGCGAATCTGGAGATTTTGCCAACAGTTCATCCCCTTCTTTTTACAGACGAACCAAGAAGTTCCCCCCTGTTATGCTGGGTGAATCAGTATAAAAATTCACGTGTCGTCGCGCTGACGCTTGGGCATGATAAACAAGCCTGGCAGCATCCTTCATTTATCCAAATACTTTCGCAAGCTATCCAGTGGACAGCTGGAACAGAGAAGTAAACATTTCACATAAACTTTTCCCGTTTCTGGAGATTGAGGAGGCCGATCATCAGGGAGACGATGCCGCCCAGAAGAAGGAAGATGCGATTTTTGACGATCGTGTCCTGCCAAATCATGGGGTGGAGGTTGTTCGGTATAGTGAACGGATTGAGGAAGATGTTCCAGAAAGAGGTACCGAGACCTGATGTTTGATTCATATTACCACCGCCGGGGCCACCCGGACCACCGCCGCCACCACTTGCGTTCAAAAAAACAAAGAGAAACAGTCCGATGAGAATCATCAGGACTGCCGTACCGTTGCCGCTCCGCGTGATCGTGGAAAACATAAAGGCCAGATTTCCGAAAAACAACATGGGGAATATCAACTGCGCCGCCATTTCAATGATATTTACCGGATATAATAATAAACGGGCAATATAGGCAAAGAGAATCAGTATGAAAAAATTCGCCACATAAACCATTAACATACGCACACCCCAAACCTTGTAACGGTAATTGGGAATACCGAAAATGATTTCGAGAATCCGGTTGTCTTCGTCGTTCTGAATACCGAAAACTACCGGATAAAATATCAACAATAGACAGGGAAACAGCAACATACTGTATATGGCGCCTTCATTTATTTCTCCCCTGTTCCATGCTAACTGGAACATGAAAAAGGCAAAAAAAGCAAGCGACGCCAGCAGAAACCATATAAATTTGCCGGCGAATATAATCTTCAGATTATATTGTATCATTCTATATCCAATGGCTAAATATTTCTTCATGATTTACAAATTTTTCAATAAACACAGGTAGGCGTCTTCGAGGTTGGCTTCCATTTGTACTGCATCGGGATAGGGTTGGGTTAATGAAAGATAACGCACCTGTATCATATCGCCGTCCTGAATATTATGCACAACAAGCGATTTGTCTAATTTTTCTTCAAACTCATCCTTGTCAATATGGAATTGCCATACTTTTCCGGATGCCATTCCAACCATTTCAATCGGTTCGCCGAAATACTTCATCTCTCCCTTATTAATGACAACCACCTGGTTACATGAACTTGAGATGTCTTCGATGATATGGGTTGAGAAGATGACAATCCGTTCTCTGCTCAGTTCGACCAACAGGTTACGGAAGCGGATGCGTTCGCGGGGGTCAAGCCCTGCCGTCGGTTCGTCGACGACTAAGATACGGGGCAGATGCAACAATATCAATGCAATGCCAATGCGTTGTTTCATTCCTCCGGAAAAAGAGCCGATTTTGTGATCAATCTTGTCGTACATGGAAACGGATTTCAATACATATTCGATTCGCCCTTCACGCATCTTTTTATTCGTCAATCCCTTCAGGATTCCCTGATAATCGAGAAATTCGCCCGCCGTCATATTTTCATACGTTCCAAATTCCTGCGGGAGAAAACCGATCAGGCCCTGCAATTCTTCGCGATACTGAAGCGTATCCATTCCGTTGATCCAGATGCTGCCGTAACTCTGCTCTAAAATACCGGTGATGATACGCATAAAGGTTGATTTTCCGGCGCCGTTGGGGCCAAGCAGGCCGAACATGCCCGTTTTGATGTCGAACGATATTCCTTTCAAGGCTTTGAACGGACGGCGACGTTTTCCGATGATCGGAACGGTTCGCACAAAGCGAAAATATGCGCGGCGAAAAGCGGCAAAACGTCCGCTGATGCGTTCAATATTGATGTTCCTTTCATACAAATATTGCGAAGATACATAGACGATAAGACCTATCGCCCACAAAGCGCTGATAACGGCAACAAAAGCAGGGTGCTCTAATTTGATGTAATAAATATACACAAACAACGGCGGCATACTCCAGAAAATGAAACGGTTAAAGTATCGTACCATCCTGCTTGCCGGGAACCGGTAGAACAGATATGACCGAATTTTTCGCCACAGGAACATGGTGACTGCATAGATGGCAATGGTTAAAAAGAAAATCCACGTTTTATTTTCTAAAAAGAAGAAGGTAAAATAGATGCCGAATCCATAAAGCACAAATTGCCAACTCAGGTGTAAAAAGTCTTTCAGGGAGTGATATTCAACCGTTAATCCAAAACGTCTTTGCAGTTCCAGGCCGCTATTCCACTGACGCATGAAACGTCCTTCGCGGTCATATATTTTCACAATATTCTGGACGACAATATTTATTTCTTTCTTTTCATCAATGACATCGGCTTTGGCGCGCCGCAAACTTGTCTGTATGAAAAAAGTCGCGCCGGGCACAAGGATAATCAATGCAACCAGATAGATTACTTGTGTTAACGTATCGTTTTCATATAGATAGATACAACTTACGCCAATGAGAATGAGGAGAAGATGAAGCAATTGCGTTTTACGCGCTAACCCCCGATACCATGTCAGCGCATTCTCCAATGCCATTGCAACGGTGGGAATGATAACCAACGCCAGCAAGGTTGAAAAAGAAAGCCCTCCAATCACGGTAATGGCAAACGGAGCGCCGATGGCGCCCGAATACGCCGAACTATCGTTCATCGCTAACGGAAACATGGCCACGATGGTCGCTATGGCGGTTATCAGGATGGGACGCGTACGCGATATGCCGGCTGTCATCAATGCCCGTTCGCGACGGAAGCCGCGCTTACGCAGTATATTGGCATAATCAATTAAGATGATGCCATTGTTTACGACCACGCCTATCAAAATCAGAAATCCCATAAGGGTAGTGGGGTTTTGCAGGCTGTTGCCGGTCAACAGCAAAGCCAGCAACGAACCAATGGCTGCCAATGGAATCGAAAACAGCATCACAACCGGCGTGGTAATCGATTCAAAAATACAAGACAATATGATGAATATCAACACAAAGGCGGCAATAAGAAGAAATTTGAAATCGCCAAACGTGTCTTCTTCATGGATGACTTCGATGGCAACGCCTACCGGCAGGTTATAACCGGCAATAAAATCGTCGATTTCGGTGCGATAACCGTCTAACAGGGCTTTGACGGATTGGATGTCGCGGGTAAAAGAATACGTTACGTTCAGTTGTTTATCCTGATTTACACGCGTTATGCGTGAACGGCCATACGCTTTATTTACTGTGGCAATGTCTTTCAGCGTATGCAAACCGCCGCTTGAACTCGGAATTTGAACGACCTCTAACTGTTCGATGGTAACGGCTCTGCTGTTTTGTTCTTCTTCCTTTTCCACCAATGCTTTATCGCGAATAATGATATCATACGTTTCTTCTCCCATTTTAAATTGCGTACCCGACTGAAATTCTCTGTTCAGTTCGGTCAATCCGGTTGTTATATTGTTGCGCGATATTTCGTATGATGTAAGCAGTATCTGGTCAAAATTAAGTCGCACCTCCGGCTGACGGCTTGGATACGATACGTTTGCTCTGCTAATGAAATCCTGTTGATCCAGATAATAACGAACATCTTCGCCAACTAACTGCATGATGTCATAATCGGATCCCTTGATGAGTATGCGTTCCTGATTAGAGCCTATGCCCATCATGCTCATAAATGATTCCATTCCGCTCATGAGGCCACTGCTGCTTTGTCCGCCGCCCATTGCATTCGACACATTTATTTGAGCGCCGTCTATGCGGGGAAGTTTCGATCGTATGTCTTCCTGAATTTCGGTAAGACCCCTTTTACTTGTCTTTTTAAAATCTTTTTGCAAAACAAGCGTCAGCCGGGCTTCTTCGGGATTGATACGACTGACCACATCCTGCAATTCCGGTATTTCATCCACAGTCAGGCGTTCTTCAAGCAATCGTACTACATTGTCGGTACTTTCGAGCGTACTGCCTGTACGCATCGTCACATTCACATTAAAGCGGTCGGAGTCTACCTCCCTACTCTGTTGTGTAGTTGTGGAAAGCGCAAAGATCAACGTCGCAAAAAGCAGGATGACAGAACCGAAAATCGTTACTCCCGGATTGCGCATACACCACTTGAGAACAACCACGTAAATCTGTACAGGCCGTTGCGAAAGCGACACTTTTTCATAGAACACACTTTGGTCATTCCTGCGCGACAGTACCCAATAAGCCGCCATGGGGATGAACAGTAAGGCTACTGCCAACGAAACGATAAGCGTAGAAATAATAGACACCCCGATATGGCCGCCAAGCAATTTAATCAGGTAATTGTCGGCAAAAACAAACGGGAGAAAAATAGTCACAGTCGTGAAGGTTGCCGCAACAACCGAACGCCATACTTCGACGGTTCCTTGCGTAACCGCACGTTCGGGCGACAATCCCGTTCCGGATAAACGGTATATGTTTTCAATCACTACGATACTGTTAACAAGCAACATTCCCACGGCAAGCGTAATCCCCAGAAGCGTCATGATATTGATGGTTATACCCGCTGAATAAAAGAAATTAAACGCCGTAAAAATGGAAATCGGAATAGCCAGGGCTACGAAAAACACCAACCGCAAATTTTTCAGAAAAAACCAAAGCACGAAGACAGCCAACAGTCCGCCCACCAATGCAAGAAAGATGATGTCATTGATATTTGTTTCCATTTCATCCGCCTGATTGTTTTCAACCACAATCTCCACATCAAAGCCTTGCAATTGTTCGTTCAAGCCTCTGACTACCGTTATTGTACGTTTTGCCAAATCAATCAAATTGGACTGGGCGTCGCTTACCATTGAGATCGAGACCGATTCCCGCCCGTTCGTCCGGCTGTACGACGTTTCCTCTTTCAGGTCAAAAAAGACAGTTGCTATATCTTTCAACAGGATCGGGCCGGAAGCGACTACTACATTTTCAATATCGGAAATCTTGTTATAGGCCGAACTGACATGCACAAAAAACTGACTGTCATGTTCTCTGACATTGCCGACAAACACCTTGTCCTGCGCCTGGCCGCTCAACATGCCGGATATTCGCGACGGAGTAAGGTTCAAGGCTCTGCAAGCATCCATATCTAACCTGATCTCAATGGCCCTCTCCCGTCCGCCGAATACGCTGACGGCTGCTATGCCGTCAATATTTTCCAGTTCGGACGTTATTTTTTCATCAACGATTTTTCGCACATAATCGACGCCACCCAGACCCCGCACCTGCAATGTCATGAAATAGTTAGTCGCTCTCATGGATGCTGTAGCATCACTTCGCTGCACACGCGCAGTAAAACCGTCAGGAAGCGTCAACGATACTTCTTTGATCTTCTCTTCCAACTTCATGGTTGTAGCCTTGATGTTGACGCTATTTTTAAATTCAACCTGTATGGTTGATGAACGGCTGCTTATATTCGACTGAATCCGGTCTACGCCGCCGATTGAACTGATTGCCCCCTCTAACGGAATGATTACCTCCGATTCGACATACGCAGGGTCCATATCCTGCTGCGAACTGACCGAAACAGTTAGCGTAGGCAGTTCCGGATTGGGAATCAACTCTATCGGCAATTGTTTATAGGACACATACCCAAGCATGGTAAGCGCTATAAACAACATGCTGATTGCAATTCTTCTATTATACAGGAATTTCATTCTTTTATTTTAAGTTTCATTCTTTCGAATACATAGTACACGCACGGAATAACAACCAAACTCATTAATGTAGAAGTAACCAATCCGCCGATGACTGCTAATGCCAGCGACGAACGCAAGGCAGCGCCTTCGCCGATATTAAATGACATGGGCAACAACGCCAGAATGGTCGTCAGGCTGGTCATGATAATCGGACGGATACGTTGCTGTCCGGCCTGAACAATCGCATCGAACAAGTCCATGTCCGTTTTCAACTGATTGATACGGATAACCAAAATAATCGAATTGTTGATTGCTATACCGGTCAACACAATGATACCGATAACACCCATGATATTCAGCGTCATACCGGTGATTAAAAAGATCAGGACAGAGCCGACCAATGCAAGTGGTATGGTTAGCAGGATTGTAAACGGATGCAACAACGACTCAAACTGCGATGCTAACACCATATAAACAAGTACGATCGACAAACACAAGGCAAACAAAAGACTGTTAAACGATTCCTGTCGTTTTTCTTCTTCTCCTGTCACAGTAATTGAATAGTTAAGAGGCAGTTCTATGTCACTTGTCGCCTGACGGATCTGTTGCGCTACCTTATCAAGCGATTGATCAAGGTCTTTATCGGCTAATATCCGGTTGATACGGCTCTGGTTGCGCCGGAATATTTCTTTGGGCGCCCTCGTACTTTCGATGACAGCAAATTCACGCAAAAGAAATTCCTGATTTCCGCTTCGGACAACAAGGTCTTGCAAATCCCTTACCGAAACATCCGGTATTTTGAGTTGAATATCGCGCATCTCACCTCTGTAATCCATTCTGCCAATACTGCGACCCTGTAACTGTTGCCGAAGTTGCTGAATAACGGTTTGAGCCGACAAGTTGTAAATCCCGGCCATGGTACGGTCGATGGATACAATCAACTCCGGAGCGCCGTCGGCCATAGACGATTTAACATTATAGATTCCGGCTATTTCATTCATTCTTTCGATGACTTCGTCGGTAATAGATGCAATTTCATCCAAATCTACGCCTTTCACTTCCACAATAATCGGCGCTTCTTCCGTTCCTAACAACGAACCCAACGTGTTTTCTTCCTGTTTAAACGTCAATTCAAGTCCCTCAATTTGTTGGGTTGCTTCGATAAAACGTTCCATGACCATATTCGGCGGTACAGGCGCCGATTTCGACAAAGTAACTTTCATCATGGCTGTATGCTCGCCTTCAAACACCTGAGTTTCGGATGTTCCTTTACCGATATGGCTGTAGACAGTGCATAAACTGTCGCCGCTAATAGACTGAACTAAAAAATCCAAATTTTGAACGACCGCATCGGTACGTTCCAAACGGGTGCCTTCAGGCAATTTCACCGATATGGTAAACGTTTGGCCTTCGGAACGGGGGAGAAATTCCGTTCCCACGAAAGGAAGCAATAACAGGGTAGCGCCGAATAACAGTACGGAAATGCCGATTACCATCCAGCGTTGTTTCAGTAACAAGGCAAGCAGACGGCTATACCATGTAAACTGTACGGAACGTGCTTGTGTTTCCATATTTTTCCGTCCCGATAATTTTTCGTATAACATGGGAATCACCAGCAAAGCCACAAACAGCGACGAAATAAGCGAAAATGCCACTGTCCAGGCCTGATCTTTGAATAGTTCGCCCGAAGCGCCATGCAGATAGACGATAGGCAAAAAGACGACAATAGTTGTCACTGTTGAAGCGATAATGGCTCCCGAAACTTCGGATGTGCCTGTAATAATCGATTCCATCCGGCTGACGCCGCGTTCCTGATTCCGGAAGATACTTTCTATCACAACAATGGCGTTATCAATAAGCATACCCCCCCCCAGCGCCAAACCACTCAATGTCATTATATTAAGAGACAAACCACTAAAATATAACAGATTAAATGTCGCCACAATGGAAATAGGTATGGATATGCTGACGATAAGCGTCGTTCCGATGCGGCGGAGAAACAGAAACAGGATCAATACGGCCAGTACCAATCCGAAAATAGCGCTGTTTTTAACCTCCCCTATGGCATCCTGTATAAATGTACCCTGGTTCGTGATAACCTGAAAATTGTAACCCGGCAATGCCTGTCCGATATGAATTAACTGTTGATTAAGCCGTTCTACCACCCGGATCGTATTATGCTGCATTTCTTTGTAGACAGACAACCCGATGCAGCGTTCGCCATTCAGTCGGACAATCGTTTCGGGACGATCATTTTCAAATTGAATATCAGCAACTTCCCGCAGATATACCGGCGCCCGATTCGTGTTTCTCGATTGCGCCGACGTTCCTGTAGTTGCCGCCTCAGTCGCCCGATAACTGACAATCAGATTTTCAAAGTCGGCCTCGTTTGTAAACTGGGTCGTACTTTTTACTAAATATTGCAGTCCGAGTTCGCTTACGCGCCCGCCTGAAATGCTTTGGTTGTTTTGTTCAATGCGTGAACCTATTTCGTCCATAGTCAAACCAAACGCATTTAGTTTGTACGGGTCGGTTTTGATGGTCAGAATAGACTTTTCGTGTCCGGAAAGCGCTACTTCCGCAACGCCTTCAAGACGAACCAACTCATTACGGATATAACTTTCTGCCATCTTACGCAACTCTGCCATATCGGTAATGTTATTGTGCGACATGGCAATGAGCATGACAGGCGACGTATTCGGGTCGTGTTGGGTAATATTGAGTGAAGTAATGGCCGAATTTGTAGCAAACGAAGCCATGGCTCTTTGAAGGTCCAGAAAAGCCTCATCCATGTCTTTGTTCTGGGCATATTCGACGGTTAGGCGTGCAGAGCCGGATTTGATAACCGACGATACCTGCGTCACGTCACGCTGCCGAATAGCCATCGACTCCATGCTTTCCATAAACGTTTTTTCTATCTCTTCCGGCGGACGCTCCCCGATTTCAATCTCAACAAAGAGGCGCGGCGAATTTATATCCGGTAATAAATCCACATTCAGGCGATCATACGAAATCTTTCCCAACAACAGGACAGCCAGTACAACCATACTGATTGTAACGGGACTTTTTATCGCAAAGTTGATTAATTTTCTCATTATTTGTATGATTGTAAACTATCTAAGCACTCTGACCCGGCTGTTTTCGCGCAATGTTTCGAAACCTCTGATGATCAGTTGGTCATTTTCGTACAATCCGTCGATTACCTCCACATTGTCTTCGTCTTCAATACCTGTTATAATGGTGCGAGCAACAGCCACATTTCTTTCGACTACATATACATATCTTCTGTTTCGGGCAGTAAGCATTACATTTTTAGGTATGACGATTGCATCATCCGACCGGTCTAATACCACATCCGCTTTGACAAACATACCGGGGCGCAGTTTCAACGCCGAGTTTTCAATGACTATCTTTCCTTTGAATGTGCGGGTTTCGGAACTGATTGCAGGCGACAATTCGTTAATCACCCCTCTCAGCGTATCATACGGCAAGGTATAGTGCGTAATATGCACCGGTTGATTCACCTGAATATCACCTATGGCGCTTTCGGGAAGATTAATTTCCAAAAACAAATTCGCATAATTCATGATGCCGACCATCGGTTGATTCGAACCAACCTTTGTGTCGGCCGTATAATGAGGTAAATTAACAATTACGCCGTCGAAAGGCGCAACTACGTTCATTTTTTCAAGGTTGATTGTTGCATTGGCCAGATCGTAGCGTGCGTTTGTGATTTGTACTTCCGTATTTCTCACCTGAGTTTCTGTCGCTCCCCCCAATTCCAATAACTCTTTTTGCTTGTCTTGCTCTTTTTCGGCTATTTCAAGGGTTAGTCTTCTGGATTCAATCCGGTTGTTGTTCTCATACTCATTATCCTCAAGACGGATAATCAATTCGCCTTTCCTGACCGCATCGCCCAATTTGAACGGCCTGCCGGTTCGGGGATTTGCCTGAAGTTTGTACAGTCCGCTCATTTCGGAATTTAAATCCACACTCTGATTGGCCAGCGCAGTTCCGGAGGTATTCACTAACTTGCTTATCGAACTGTTTGGTTTCAATTCGCGCACAGAGACTGACGTTTCAATATCGCTCGCACCCGTTTGCGGCTGATTGTTACATGCTGTCAGGAAAAATACACTTAAAGCGCAAAGCGCTATAATACGTTTGTTAAGCATAACATTTAATATAGTTTATAATTTATAATTTGCGTTCATAAAAAGAATTTTCATCTCCGTTTTTTATCTCATGGTGATACTACTCAATGTCCGGATCGGAATAATCGGTTGATCGTTCTCAAAATCATACAGCGTCAGAATTTTCAGAGTCAGCAATGCGTTTTTGTAGGTGATTTGCGCCCCTACAAAACGGGTTTGCGCGCTTGAGAGTTGTGTCTGAAATTGGTTCATTTGCATACCGGTCAGGTCGCCTTCGCGGTATCGAATCTGGTTAAGATTGTAAGCCTGTTGTGCATTCCGCACAGTTATTTCTGAGATTCTGATTTGGGTGCGAAGGTTTTCAAGACTTCGCACTGATTGGCGAACTGCAAGTTCAATATCTACTATTTCGTTTTCATAATTTAGTTTTGCAATTGTTTGTGCAGTCCTTTGCGCATTAATACGCGCTCTTCTCTGCCCCCAGTCAAATATGGGGATACTGAAACTAACGGCAACTCTCGGACTATTGGTCGGTGTATCATAGATATTACCAAACCGTTCATTATCTCCGGTAATACCGATTGAAAGCGAGAGGTTGCCACTGAACTCATCCCTTGCTTTCGTGGTTATCATCAGCAAATCCGCCTCTATTATACTTATTTCACGCTGACGTATTTCCATCCGTGAAGCCAATGCGGAATTGATGGCTTTTTCTTCATCAATCAGCATGGGAATTACTTCAATGGAAACCTCAACATCGATTTCTTCGTTCAAAGGCATCCCCAGCGTTTGTTTCAAGTTGTCTTTTGCATTTTTCAATGCGACTTCGTCTGACTGTACGGATGATTCCGCATTCATCAGATTCACTTCAGCCTGAAAAAGTTCTTCTTCTGCCGACAAATGAGCATCCACTCTCGCTTTGATGATATCATAGTTTGTCTTTGCATTTTCAAATTCGGCATAGCTGATTGCAAGAGTGCTTTTAGCCAAGTAAACAGCGTAGAACTGCCTTGTAATATTTTGTTCCGTTGTTAAGCGTTGTAACGCATAACGGATTCCTGCATTTTCGTGGTCGAATTCAAGTCGCTGCATTTCCATTTTTGTAGTGTTATAAGTGAAAAGCGGTTGGATAAATCGAAGTTGAAGATCGTTCGAGAACGCCTTGCTTATCGTTGTGCCGCTTGCCCTTGTCGATTCGCTGTCCTGCCAACCAAAAGTGTTGGAAAGCCTCAAAGTCCCGTCCGTCAATAAAAGTGGTAATTCGGCCTGAAATGTACCGCTTGACGTCAATTCTTTACTGGTATACCATGCCGAATTGTAACTATCAAACCTTCGGTTTTGGGAATAACCAAACGGATTGACTGTCATCGAAAACTGTGGTTTCAAGGCAGCATGCGACGCTTCAAGCAAAAATTGCGTCCTCTCCAAACTTAACTTGGCCTGTATCATCTGCGGATTATTTTCTTCAGCAATATCCAACGCCTGTTCAATGGTTAATGTTATCTGAGCATACGAAAATAAAGATATTCCCGCAAGAAAAACAACCAACCAAACCCATTTCAACCTTAACTTTATCATGTTATATTTCATTATATTATAAATTAATTCTCATTTTTTTATTCCACGCTTGCCAATTCTCCTGATTCCCTCTCCTCCATTTCCATCCTCATATCGCTGCCTTCTCTTCTAACAATCTTGACTGCATCGGCTGTGACCATACGCACATTCGCGATGTCGTTCGACAGTACTACTTTGATAGTATCCTCGCTGAAATAATAGGTGCCCACTCTGCTCCAACCCTCGCCGGCACGCCGGAGGTTGATATAAGCATCATCTTCGCCATCGTCATACTTCACCTTAAAATGATATTCCATGGGGCCTCTGCTACCTCCCCGATTGTTTTGTCCTCTGCGAAGTTCTTCCGGCTGAAAAACATAGTAATATAAATCATACAATCCTCGTGAGGGCACGGGTACTTTCCATGTGGCAGTCTGACTGCCGCTTCCGCTCTTAATCACATGCGCGGATCGAATATGTGTGCCGTAATATTTATCATTGGTCGTCAACGTCCATTGCAACGGCGGACGCCAGCCCTGCACTCCCGAATAGGGGAATGAATTATCGCCGACCTGATCCAGCCATTGCGGCAAAAGCCCGACAATATCCGGTTGCGACAATTCAAATAATCCGAAGTCTTCATTATCGACAATCACCTCGCCCTGTATGTTATAATTGATATTGGCAAGCACAAAGTCGCCTTCTCTATCAATCGGCACGTTTTGTTCACGTGCAATATTACTTGCCGGCATATTGATCAGATTCGGCAGATTCGCCGATATCAGCGTATTGACATTGATCGCTCGCGGCGCCTCGTCCCAAACGGTGACAAGCAGTTTTGTCTCTCGCGCTTCTAACGAAATTTTGCGTTTTGCCCGCGGATCATCCACAACGCTGAATCCACCAAAAACAGTTTCGACATCTACGATCCCATCATAATCCGAATCGTTCGTAATCTGTAATTTAACAACATAGACTTCTACATCGCGGTTGATAATTCGCGTTATTTCCGGGTTGCCAACAATATATGCAGGCAGTTTTGTCGGCGCATCCCATGTAGTAACAGACGCATGTAAATCTTCGCCTGCAATCAAACTCATCTCATCAAGCAAGTCTTCGAACCGGATATTGGTAAATCGATTCACATTCAAATAAGCGCGTATGGAATCGCGAAATTCCATAAACCCGACATTCAGTTCCGCCGGAGCAAACAAGACATTCGCTTTTAACGAAATGATGTTATCTAATAAATCGCGTTGTTCAGGGTCGTTCAACAACTCTTTAAACGGACGTTGCTGTATCAACAGATTGGCTTTTTCATTGTTACTTATCCCGTTCATCTGTCTCATCCTGTTATTATCTTCTTTGTTCTGAAGATACAGTTCGATCAAACGGTTCGCAATGGTCCAATCCGACGAATAAATATTATACCTGAAGTTATACAACTGCGGAAAGAGGAAATAGGGATTGGGTACGGTAGTTATATTAACCGAACCGCGCTCCATTGAAAAATCACCTCTCCCTTCAGCACGTTGGAAAGTCATTAAAAAGCCGTTTAATACATTCAAGACCGCGTCATTATCGCTAAGTTCCCGGCCTGCACGTCGTGCAAATGACTTTTGCATGGGTATTTGTCTGGTAAAATCCAAATTATTAAACGTGCAACCCTTTTCCGGAAATAATACCATTTCGGGTTGTAATTTCTCCTGTGCCTGTGTCCATGTCCGTACATAACTGCTGAACTGAACCGGAACCTCTACCAAAGAAAACCGTTTGAATGAGTAATTTAGCGAATAATTACTCTCAAACGTTTGTCGCCTTAATCTGATTTGGTGGGGAATCGTATCTGTTATCGCTTCAAAAGTCGGTGTATAATAATCGTTTCCTTTCAGATGCCATATATTGAATAATGTATAGTCCACTTCGATGCATTTTTGCTCATAATCGCCGATTATCAACGATATGGCCGGTGTGGGGAAGTCTGTTTGATAGATAAAAATACTGTCAACGGTTACTTCAGACGAATTATCTACTATTTCCATGTCACCGCGGAAACGACCCATGCTATCGCGGTCGCCACGTGTGCGGGACATGCTATCGCCTCTTTCACGTATCATGCGCTCTCTAAATTCACCACCTTCCGGGCCTTGCGCCCTAAGTTCGCCGCCGCCTTCGCGTACACGCATCATGCTATCACGCATACGCATTCTAAATTCATCGCCATCAGGGGATTGTGCTCTAAATTCACCGCCGCCTTCACGCATACGCATCGTACTGTCGCGCATACGGCCTCTAAGTTCATCACCATCAGGGGCTTGTGCTCTTAAATCACCGCCACCTTCACGCATACGCATTGTACTGTCGCGCATGCGGCCTCTCATTTCGCCTCCTTCAGGGGCCTGCGCTCTAATATCGGCTTCCTGACCTTGTTGCGCCCTGACATTACTGCTATCCGGACTTCCCTGGCCCTGTGGGCTGATATTTCCGCCTTGGCCGCCCTGACCCTGTTGTGGTCTGGCATTGCCGCCCTGACCACCCTGACCCTGCTGTGGCCTGACATTTCCACCCTGACCACCGCCACCTGGACCGCCGCCTTGTTGTCTGGTATTAACGACCATTTGTCCCTGTGGTCTTGGGCCGCCACCGATTGCGCCGCCCATTCCGCCGCCCATCGGGCCGCCCACAAAAAACATTCCGCCGCCGCCGCCGCCGCCACCTCTCATACCGCCCATCGGACGCATTCCAAAGCCGTCATTACTGTCATACTCATTGGAACGGATTGTCGGAATCATCTCGCGAGGCGCTAATCTTGTGCCTTGTGACAGGGCTTGCAGACCGTTTATGGTCTTCACCGTCAAACGATAATTGCTGAAATAAGCCCGTTGCCAATCCGGATTTTCACTGCTGTAAGCAACGCCCGGACGCGGATACCAATAAGTCTCAGGCGTAAAAAGCACGTAATTTTCAGTTTGAAAACTGTATTTTTTGTCCACATTAAACATGGATTCAACCGTATATTGCTCTTGCAACAGATCGGCCGGAATATCAAGGTAACAGAAGTTTTCATCAATCCGTCCGGCATACATAATCGTCCATGTAGCCGTATCGCCTTCTGCTAAAACCCGACCAAAATCAATTTGTAGAATCTGGTAGTCGCGGGTAAACGACAAATCTTTCCCATTCTCTTTGATTTCATTTATAATTAAGGCAGGATTCAGACAAAATGTAAAGACGGCCGACGATTCCTGCACTGTACCATGCATGACAACTGTGGCCGATATGGTTGCAGGATGTTGTTCGACGGTTATATCATAATTCTCAATAACCATTTGGGGGGCGTCGACATATTTATTGTTGATCTCCGTATACTTCATCCGCATATTCGATGCATGTAAAAACATATTGACATGTTTGTAACCGGCAACAAATCCGGCCAAAATAAAACAGAACGACAAAGCAAGCCAACGATAACGCCCGTATTTCGTATTCGGCAAACGCCTGAATAAAAAGATAGAAATACAAATAAACCCTAACCCAATCAGTAAATAGATTAAACGGTGATTAATCAAAGACGACCAATTGGTAAAACCGACAATGGAAGATTTCACCAAAGGCAAACTATACACCATATAATCGAAAAGATAGTAAAATTTGTCGGCTATGTAAAACAGGGTCAAAGCAATATAACCTAATAAAAGAACGAATGTGATAGCCTGATTTTTGAGTATAAGCATCAACCCGATAGACAATCCGAAAATATAGATTAATGTAGGCACGCTGATAACCAGAAAATAGATTAAATAGGCCGTCCAATCAATAGCCAGCCCCGAAACCAGGTTAAAAATGACTACAATAAAAATAATAATCAGGTTCAAACGTAAAAACACATTCATGTTGCCCCATATTTTGCCTATCACATATTCGGCATTGCTAAGCGGGTGAACATAAAAGACCTCCGAAGTATCTAATTTCTTATCCGCTTTCAGAAACTCCGATGACAAAAACACGGCAATAATAGCCTGACCTGTATTCAGCAACAGCAAATTGATGTATGGAATATTAGAAGGTAAAGCCCTCATGATCCAATAACCGGAATTATCCGGGAATACTAAAAACGCAAAGTTGAAAAGACATAAAACCAATACAGCCAACACAAGAAATATCCGATAGAACCAACTTCTCATTAAAAGTTTGCTCTCATATTTGGCAACCGAACTCACATTACTTAATACAGACATAATCCTCTAACCATTAATCATTAACCATTAATCATTGACCCACCGGTTCAATTTTTTCTCCATGTAATAGACATACGCATGTTCCAGATTCGGAGGATAGGGTTCGGCGTCGAATCCCTCTACCTCATCCGCTACGACCTGCACTTCCCATCCGGTACCCGAAGGGATCGTTGTAATCACCGGATATTTCTTGTCAATAACAGACAAATCATCTCCTCTCACTTTCATGCGCCACACTTTGCCTTCCGCTTCTTTCAACATCTCCTGCGGCGCTCCGAAAAACGCAAGTTCGCCCTTATTCATCAAGGCCATGCAATTGCAGGTACTGGATATATCGCCTACAATATGGGTGGAAAGAATGATTGTCACTTCGTTTTCAGTCACTTTCGACAGCAGATTCCGGAAACGGATACGTTCCTCCGGGTCAAGTCCGGTCGTAGGCTCATCCACAATAATCAATTTCGGATTATGAATCAATGCCTGCGCTATACCCAAACGACGTTTCATACCGCCCGATAACTTGTTTGCATAACGCTCCCGCACATCAAACAACCCTACGCTTTCAAGCATGGCGTCCACTGCCTGCTTGCGCTGTTTCCCATTATTCATGCCCGACAAACGCGCTGCATAATCCAGAAACTCATACGTTTTATATTTGGCGAAGAAACGGAAATCCTGGGGTAGATACCCCAAAATCTTTCGTACTTCTTTTCTTTCTTTCAGCAAATTATATCCAAATACCTCCACCTCGCCCGATGTAGGCTCCATCAACGCCACTAAGATACGCATCAAAGTCGACTTGCCTGCGCCGTTCGGCCCCAACAACCCGAACATCCCTGTCGGAATCTCCATGTTAATGTCCTTTAAGGCATGATTGCCGTTCGGATACTTTTTATTTAACGACCGTATGGATATACTCATAGGTGAATGATGATGTTTATTGTTTTCAAAATAAAATCGGACAAAAATAATCCTTTTTGTAAGAGACTGTATTTTTGTCAAATGGTTTAATTGCCGTCAAAGCAAAAATTGTTTTACCGACTCACAATGACGGTAGCCACCTCTCAACCAATCTTTCTCCTTTTCCCTTCCCCTTTTGGGGGAAGTTCCGAAAGGCGATGGGGGTGAGAGGACGGGGGGGTAAGGTCGTCATTTCTTAACTGTTCTGACAAACCCTTCTTTTTCAAAAACAGACAGGAATTTATTAATTTCTTCAATCGATGGCGCTCTGTCGTATTGCGCAAACATCATCTTCTGTATGTCAAGCACAGAATTGTTGCCTGAATTGGTCATCCGTGCGATATCCGCCAAATTACTTATACTGCGGAGTTCGTTTCGCTGCTCCGCACTCAACGATTCCAACGCTCGGTTCAACGCACCGTAACGCATTTCTTTCGGTTTGGATGTCTGTATGGGATAAACTTTCGATGCGGCAAGCTCGACAGACGATAAAGAGATTTTCAACGCTTTGCCTGCACGTCCCTCAGCGTAAAGTTTCAATGATTCGATAATGCTGGCGGCAGTTTTGTCAATCGAGGCGTTGCCCTTGTTTATATAGTCGGCAATCTTCCTGTTGCCGGGCGCAAGTTCCTGAATGGTAGCCAATGTGTTCTTTTCATTTTTTGCGTGCCCTTCGATGGCGAAAACAGCATCTTTGTAAGCTGTTTCAACATTTCCGGCATTGGCAATCATATCCACCAATTTGTTCTGATAAAAGCCCAAACGCTTGCTTGAGTTTGCCAAAACCTCCGCTCCTATGCGTAGCGCGCCTTCTTCGTCGGCAGTAGCAATGGTGTAAGCCATTGCAGCGGCAAGGACAGTCGCGCGTTTGAGTTGCGTTGCATCCAATTTGTCCACACGGTCTTCCGATGTGTGATAATATTGGTCAGGCCAGGTAATCATCATAATGCCAGGAACCTGAATACCCCAATCGTTAAACACTTCGTGGTCGGATGCGCCATAATGTTCGCTGATGGAATAGACAAAATTATCGTCTGTCCCGCTGGGAGCGACAACGGCTTTCGGGTAAATTGCACCCCTGCCGGGGGCAAGCATAGCGCTGCGGTTGGTTTCACCTAAATAAATGAAAAAGTTTTCGGCGACATCATTTAAATAATGTGGATTGCCATAGGTCGTGCGGTGAAGGGTATAGTAAGAATTGTTGTTTTTAAGATTGATTCCCACCATATCTAAGTTGATATTACACAAAGCCGTTTCCATGATATCCTTGTTGTTGGAAGCCCATGGGCCGGTAGCCGAGAACTCGTCGCCACAGACAAAGTGCATGGTGCGTTTCGGTCGATCAATCAATCTTCTGTCAATAAGTGTTTTAATGGTTCTTGCTACTTCTAATATAACGGCACAGCCTGATGCATCGTCATTCGCTCCCAACTTATTATAACCTTCAAATAGATGCGCAGAAAACACAATAGAACCGGCATCAGGGTCGCTACCTTTGATTGCACAATAAGGAGCCTGAATATCGAATTGTACGCGGTTAGCCTGAACCTTTGCCTGTACATTTATCTTTTCGCCTCCAATAAGTCGCGATTTAAGTAAATACCCCTGACGCGGCGTGATATTAAATCCGAACAAAGTCTTTATATCCGGATTGCTTGCCGCTCCTCTACGTTGTCCGATACCTGCATTGGGAATCTGAACAGGATCGAACAAAGGTCGAGGCGAGTAGAACGAAACAACGCCTAAACCTTCGTTTGCCTGTGCATAGCTAT
>Ga0099364_10005508_pt1 | contig 18759 bp, 18 predicted proteins | sample TergutTh196P3_FD_73070 | JGI IMG/M metagenome (GOLD analysis project Ga0099364, IMG submission 73070) | Microcerotermes parvus P3 segment gut microbial communities from Pointe-Noire, Republic of the Congo - Th196 P3 | ecosystem: Host-associated > Arthropoda: Insects > Digestive system > Gut ...
GGGATTGTCTCGAAAGAATACACTATACTCTGTGCTATCTTAATTTTGAGGCTTTTTCAGGGACGACTATTTCAGGTAGTGAAGCCCAGCCATCAGCCGCGTCGGCAATCCAGGTCTTCCATGATGTGGAACGTATAGCTTGCCGAAGGTTTCTTCAAGAGACGCCCAGTTGATTCGAATGGACAAAATAACAAGAGGATGTTCCATGTTGATAATCTCACCCAAAGGAGTCTCGAATATACGTCCTTGAGTATCCGTTTTTTTAGGCTTCATTTTGCAAGATTTCCTCCCGATTCAGGCATTTTCTTGCAATATTATATTCGATTTTTCGGCCCTCGTATATTGATATCGCTGCTTTTGGGGGCTTTTTCAGGCTCGACTATCATAGTTCCGCTTCAACCTGGTCGTCCCTCAGATATTTTCTGCGGGCACGATACTTCGGCATAGACGTTATCTCTGTCGGGCGTGTGCCGCGCTTTAAGCCAAGGCTTTTATATATGCGACTTGCTTCCGGAATAATACGTTTTGGAAAATGATATAAAACACCGCTGGATTTGTCGCGGATCAGCGACGACGTTACACCAATCAACGCTTTGCGTATCTCATCGACGCTCATGTCGACATTCTGCGTAAGCTTCAACCTCATTTGAAGATGCCTTACGCAGGCAAATGCCATATATATCAGCGCGATATGAGCGCGTATACGTTCTTCCTTGTGATGATACAGCGGGCGTATTTTCAATCCACTCTTGCTGATACGGAAGCTTTCTTCTATCCGCCACAGATAATGGTAATGGGACAATACGCTTTTTATTTCCTCAATTCCAGAAACAGGCAAATCCGTGACCACTCCGTACAATCCGTCCCATTTCACGTCGTTCGATATCATCTCCTCGTCAAGTACATATCCCAATGCGTCTTGACCGTCAGAATATATCATTAACCAAAATATTAGCGGCCCGAAAAGGGCCGCTATAATGGGTGCCGCCTGGATCACTCCGCCTCGGGGAAGGGGGCGTCGAGGTCCAGCGCTATCGCCCCTTCCTTTAGAAGGGACTCCGCCGAATCCTCGGGCGGGAAAATATTATCCTCGTCACCGCCTGAGATATCCTCGTCAATTACAAGCCCGTTTGCCTCCTGTACCTTGGCCATGACCTCGCGTTCCAGCTCCGCCAGCAGGTCCGGCATCGCGATGAGTTTTTCCATGGTCTGTTCCTTGCCCTGGGCGAGCGATTCGCCCTTATACGCTATCCACGACCCTTTTCTCTTTACAACATTCATATCAAGGGCCATTTCGAGCACGGACATCGCGCGGGGAACGCCTTTTCCGTATATCAGAGTGGTGTGGGCCGTCCTGAAGGGCGGGGCAAGTTTGTTTTTCGTGACTTTTATTTTGAGTTCGTGCCCGATAACCGAGTCGCCTTGTTCCATGTTTTTCACGCGTCTTACCTCTATGCGCACCGAGCTGTAGAATTTCAGCGCGCGGCCGCCTGTTGTGGTTTCCGTCGGCCCGCTGCTGTAACCCGTTGAGATCATGGCCCGGAGCTGATTTATAAAGATAATGGTCGTCCTGCTCTTCGATATTACCGCGGTAAGCCGGCGCATCGCGTAGGACATGAGGCGCGCGTGCAGTCCGAGGCTCTTGGGGCCGTCCTCGATCTTCGCGTCGATCTCGCTCTGCGGCGTCAGAGCGGCCACCGAGTCGACCACTATCAAATCGACCGCTCCGCTGCGCACTAGGGAGTCGATTATGTAAAACGCCTGTTCGCCGCTGTCCGGCTGAGATATGTACATATTGGCTACGTCTACGCCTATCGCCCGCGCCAGATTCGGGTCGAGCGCGTGTTCCGCGTCTATGAAGGCCGTTACTCCTCCTGTCTTTTGCGCTTCCGCTATGATGTGCAGGGCGATGGTGGTTTTTCCTCCGCCCTCCGGTCCGTAAAGCTCTACGACTCTGCCGCGCGGTATCCCCCCGATACCGAGGGCCACGTCAAGCGGAAGCACCCCGGTCGGTATGACCTCCACGTTCATATTGGTGCGCTCGCCGAGTTTCATTATCGCGCCGTCGCCGAACTTTTGTTTGATGTCGGTTATTGCCCTGCTGAGAATTTCTTCCTTTGTAAAAGCTTCCTTCTTTTTTGCCACTTACAATTCGCCTCCGTAACTAAGCTGGTCATACGTCATCCGATTTCATAACGCAATCCGTCCGCCAGAAGACCGAGTGCCGCCAATACGGCCATTTTTTGTACGCCTCTTCTCGATCTGTTCGGGTAAAAACCTCGTTTCAGTCTCATCCTCCCATCATGGTGCGCTATTGCGAACCACACTGTCCCCACTGGTTTCTCGCCGCTGCCGCCGTCAGGACCGGCGATGCCGGTCACGCTGACAGCTATTGCAGCGCCGAACATGCCCAATGCTCCCTTCGCCATCCCGGCCGCGCATTGTGCGCTTACCGCCCCGTGGCGCTCTATTGTTTCGGGCGCAACCGAAAGATGCTCGATTTTGGCCCTGTTGCCGTATGTGATCACACTCCCCGGGAACACGGCCGAAACGCCCGGCAGCGACGTCATTGAAGACGCGAGCAGGCCCCCGGTGCATGACTCCGCGAATGTAAAAACGTTCGCCCACGGGGCGGCGTGAGATTTCGAATATTTCAGATGAAGCGACAAATCCAAAACCTTCTGGGCCAGATACTCTATCTTGCGTTCGACTCCCGGCATTCGTATCATATCCCAACCCCGAAAAATCTGAACGCGGTTTCCAGTCCGTCCGCGAAAAACAGCCACCCAAGAGCGCGGAGTATCAGGTTCACCATTATTCCGCCGCAGATATCGTCGGCCATTATGCCGATGCCTCCGGGCAGCTTCTCCATCTGCCGCACCGGAAACGGCTTCACTATGTCTACAATCCTGAACAGGAAAAAGCCCACTATCGCAAAGTCGCGGCCAAGCCCCCACAGGGAGACGAAAAATCCGGCGACCTCGTCTATCACTACCTCGCCCGGGTCGTCACGGGATACCGCGCGGGCATATTTATCGGCGGCAATCGCGCCTGTAACCGCTATTATAATAATCAGCGGTATGCTGTTATAACCAGTCAGCAGGAAAAATAAAAGCGCGGCGGCGGACCCTAAAGTACCGGGCATCATGGAGAATGTTCCTATCCCCATCACTGTCGCCGTCATTCCGTACCACGTGCGCGCGTGCATTTTATGTTGAGCCCCTCGCCGTCATGTCATGCTCAAAGGCGCCGGTTACAGTCGCTTTGATTATATCGCCGGGTGACGCGCCTGCCGGGACGCCGCTCAATTCTATGATTCCGTCAACATCCGGCGCTTCGCGGTACGATCTTCCCTCCGCGTAACCGTCATCGCTTATGAGGTCTATCATCACATTCAGTTCGCGTCCGACGAAAAGATTCTGCCTCGAAAGAGATATATCCTCCTGCAGTGACATCAATCGCCCCATGCGGGATTTCTTAACCCGGCTCGATATTTGTCCCGGCAGTTTAGCGGCAGGAGTTCCTTCCTCAGGGGAGAATTCGAATGCTCCCATTCTGTCCGGGCGCGCCCTCTCGATAAATTTCAAAAGCTCGGCAAAATCACGGCGCGTTTCACTTGGAAATCCCACCATACAGGTCGTGCGGAGCGCAAAATCCGGACGGATGGCTCTTGCCGTTTCGAAAATCGGGAGGAGTTTTTCCGCTCCCCTGCTCCGGTTCATGAGTTCCAGAATCCTGGGGACGGAGTGCTGCACGGGTATGTCGAGATATGGCAAAACCAGTATACCGTTTGCCACTCTCTCCAAAAGCGCCCTATCCACTCCCGACGGTTGGACGTACATCAGCCTCAGCCATAAATTTCCGGGCAGTGACGATTCAAGCGCGTCGAGCAGGGAAATCAGGCCGTCTTTTAAACCAATGTCGGCTCCATACGACGAAAGATCCTGGGCAACAAGACATATCTCCGAGGCTCCATCACAGACGAGCCGGGACGCCTCATTCACGAGTTCCCGTATGGGCTTGCTCCGCGACGGACCTTTTATCGAGGGGATAGCGCAATACGAACAGGCATTGTCGCATCCATCGGATATTTTCAAATATCTGATGTGAGGTAAGTCGTCCGGCAGTCGCGCTCGGCGAGCCGCACGTCCTGTGGGCAGTGATAGAGAACTCATGATGGTATCTATATCGTCGCATCCGGCCCAGAAGTCGACCTCCGGCATATTCCGCTTCAATTCGCCGCCGTATCTCGCCACCATGCACCCTACCACTCCGATACCGGCGAGCCGTCCCTCCTGCTTCATGCCAATAAGATCGAGTATCTCGGAGATATTTTCCGAAACAGCCGAACGGATGAAACCGCAGGTATTGACTATTGCAATATCTGCTGACTCTGCGTCGGATACGATTTCCAATCCGGCGTCGCTGAGAACTCCGGCTATGAACTCCGAATCCACCTTATTTTTTGAGCAGCCCAGCGTAAGGCAAAATACGCGCTTATGTGAGGAATTGGCCATATATCAGCCGTGTTTCTAGGGAGTATTGCGCCTGAAATGCGGCGAGTTTCCACTCACCAGCGTAACATTTCCGTCGGGATGGAAAATCAGGATGAGTTCCTGGTTATCCGAACCGATGCTGTCGTATCTCTGCCCGGCCCATGTCACCCTGGCCCTGTTTCCCGCTCCTAGCGTCACACTTGTATCCGAATCCACGGTGTAAGTGCGTCTGCTGCCCATAGCGAGTCCCGGTTGCAGCCGTCTCGTCACCCAAGTGCCTCCCTGTTCGACGATTAGCTGCGTGTTCGAACCGGTTATCTCTATCAGCAGGGTACGGTCGGCAAGCTGGACAGGCTGCGGTATCTCGGCGACCGGCGTTGGGGTAGTAGAGGTTTCCTCCATCCACGACAGATCGCCGGGCGGTATGACCGCCGTGTCGGGAGATGTTGCGGCATCCTCTGGCAAAGGGACCGTAGTGGACGATATGTCGGGTGAGGCGGAAATCGTTTCATCTTCCGGGATTATGATGATATTCTCGGCAATGTCCACGCTCGCCGATGGCTGATTGAGCGGGAAGGAGCCATTCGTCCCGCCCGGCTGTCTGGATTGGCTCCACAACAGATATGCCGCTCCGATTACTGCCACGACCAATATTATATAAACCCAAATTATCGAGCTGCGCCTGAAAATCGGCGTGGGATGCTTGATTTCTATCTTTTCAACTTGCGCCTCTTCCGTGGATTCATCCTCGGATTCATCCGACTGGGGTATGCCAAGGCAGTATTTACGCCATAGATCGCCTGCCATCAGGTATTCGCAGTACGTTTTCATGAAGCCGCGCGCGTAGACTGGAGGTACGGTTTCCTCTATGGTACCGTTTTCCATGGACTTGATCACGTGGGGCCGTACATGCGTCACCGCCGCTACGTCCTCATATGACAAACCCTGTGCCTCTCGGAGCGCTCTTAGCTGGGCTCCCAGCTTCCTCATCTCTGATAAATTGCTTTCACGTCCCTGGTTATTCTGACGCATGGTTCATGTTCTCCATTCCGCGTTCGCGCCGTTTTTTATTCTGCGGGCCGCTTCCGCAGGGTTGTCCTCGTCGAATATGGACGATCCTGCTATAAGCACGTCGCATCCAGAGGATACCAGAATTTTTGCGGTCTCCGGATTTACTCCCCCGTCGGCCTCTATGAGAAAATCATATGATCCGACGGCTCGCGAACGTACCAGGCTCTTTATTTTGGTCAGGGTTTCGGGTAAGAATTTCTGACCCCCGAAACCGGGATTGACCGTCATTACCAAAACAAGGCCGACCATGTGAAGTATCGGTTCGACCAGGGATACAGGCGTTCCGGGGTTTATGGCCACCCCTGGAATAACGCCGGCCTCGCTTATCGCCTGCAGAGTCCGATGGATATGCCGCGCGGCCTCTGCATGGACTGTGAGTATGTCGGGATGTGAGGCCAGGAAAATCTCCAAAAAATCCTCCGCGGGTTCCACCATAAGGTGTACGTCCAAAAACGCGTCTTTGAAACCCCGGCGAAGCGCGTTCACCATCAACGGGCCGTATGTCATGTTCGGAACGTAATGACCGTCCATCACATCCACATGTATCCAATCGGCCTCGCCGCAAAGGTCCGTGACCGCTTTTCCCATGGCGAGCGGGTCGGCGCTCAATATCGACGCCGCCAGCAAAGAGTTCTTGCTTCCCTTGAGGTCGAGCGCGCCGGTCATTATTAGTTGTATCTTTCCTGCCAGACTTGCTGGTTGCCCAGCCTTACCGTAACAGTGGCGATTCCTGAGAACGGGACGTCCATGGAAATATACTCGCCTCCCTGTACTTGCTGCTCGCGAAGGGTCCTCGTTCCCGACTGATCGTTCATTGATATATTCAGATCCAGCGGTCTCGCCAACGGGGGCACCTGATACCTGACTCTCGCCATCTTGTCGCCCAGCTGAGGGGTGGGAATCGGTACCGGAACCGGCTGCTGAATCTGCTGTTGAAGCACCGGTTGCTGCGCCGCAGGCGCGTCCTGGACGGGTTGTTGGGAAGTTGTCTGAAGCTGCGTGGGCTGGTTTGGATTCCAAGTGGGTGTCTCCGCGGCCTGTCCGGCGCTGGGTGAAATAACAGCCTGAGGGGGCGGATTTAATTGTGGCTGCTGCTCAGGTTGAGTCTGTACCTGAGCTTGAGCTTGTTCTTGGGCCTGAGCTTGCGCTTGGGCGGCAGGATCCGGTGCTCTCGCTATATATAAGGCAACAGCCCTGCCTGTCGGTACTCTTGTACCGGCTCTTGGGTCCGTCCTCACAACCGTGCCCTCCGGGAATTGATTCGTCTCCTGAGAGATCGCCCTTGACATCACCAAATGGCTTTGTTCCAGTACTCGCCTTGCGTTAGCCTCCGTTTCGCCTCTCAGGTCCGGCACCTGAACTGTTTCTTCCCGTCCCGTTCCTCCCTCGCTGACGAGAAGATCGACCATTCTGTTGTTCATTACGCTTGCCGGAGCCGCCGGATTTTGGGCTATCACCACATTTGGCTGCTTGAGTTGGTCGGACACCCTTAAAACAGTGCCAACCTTCAGGCCGGCAGTTTCCAGTTCCTGCACGGCGGCGGGATAGTCCTTGTTCCTCACGTCAGGTATCTTTACCTGGGTGCCGCCGCGGCTGACCTTTATCGTAACAATCTTTCCTCTGTCCGTCAGTTCTCCCGGGGACATGCTCTGGGCTATGACCGTGCCCTCGGGGTAATGAGAATCTACTTGATCTATTCGCGCCAGCAATCCAGCGCTTTGGAGTAAGTTAGTGGCGTCGACAGCCGAGACGCCGATAAGGGTTGGGACTGTTGACTCGTTATTATCGCCGAACACCATCCTAATGGCGATGAAGCTGGAAGCCGCCAGCACAAGCAAAGCGATAAAAATACCCCACCTGAAAAGCCTATTCACAATCTGTACCTCCTATTCATCCCCGTCTCGCCTTTTTGAACAAAACCATATAAAAACCGTCGATCCAAGGCGTTTCCGGCAACAATACCGTACCGTACGGTTTCCCCTTTCGCGCGGCCGGATTATTAATACGTATAGGCAGCTCTATCATGTCGTTCCTCGTACTCATCACTGAACCGGAGACATTTTCGTTCTCCCCGCGAAATACGCTGCACGTACAGTACATTATAATACCATCTGGGGCAAGAATGTCACATGCATGTTCCAACAATGCCTTCTGAGTTTTCTCAAGTTTCGCCGCGCCTGCCGGAGTGGTCCGCCACTTTCCGTCGGGATGCCTTCCCCAGGTCCCGCTGCCGGAGCAGGGGACGTCGAGCAGTATCGCCGACGGGGGTTCCGCTGGTGTAAGCGTCCCCGCATCACCGCATGACATCTTGCAGCGCCCCGCGACGCGTATTCGCTCAAATTCCCGCTCGGCCACCGAAAGCCTTGGAGACGACATATCCCAGCCCTCCATCACGGCGTCGGGACGGCGCGACAGTATATGCCCGGCCTTTACGCCGCGTCCCATGCACATATCCAGCAGATACCCCCCGCGCCAGTGTGACAGCAATGTCTCCACGGCCAGCATCGAGGATTCCGTCTGCGGCGTGACGTGACCGTCGGCATATCCCGGAATATCGGGAGGATATGGATTTGCCTCAATCCTGACGCAGTAGTCGATTATTTCGGAGCGCTTCGGCGAGAACGAAGCGCTCTCTCTCATCCATTCCTCTTCGTCAACGCCGGGTGACATTCTTAGCGCCATCCAGGTCTGTGACGTGGAAATCCGGATGAGCCTTTTGGCGTCCATGGTTCCCCATTCCTTCGCCCAACAGGACGCAACCCATCCCGGAACTCCGAACGCGAGCGCCTGATCCCTGAGCGCCGTCGACGACTTGAGACGTTCCACATACGCCGGGGCTTCCTCCATAATCGTGTGAAGTACCGCATTAACGAGCGCCGGTTCGCGGGAGTCATCTCCCATGTTGTTTTTCACGCGCTGGACCAGTGCGTTCACAAGGACCCCCGGTTTGAAATTTCGAAGATCGAGCACCCCGGCCGTTCCGGCGATCAGGCATAGCAGAGTGTCCTTACTAAGGGACGCCGGAGATTTTTTGCAGAACTTCGTCAAAAGATGCTTCCACAATCCCATTCGCCGCAGCGTGATATAAACGATTGTCGACGCGAGTTTCCTTTCGGCGGGCTCGATGTCTCGAAGCGTCCGGCGCAGCGACTCCGATGCGAAAACGCCCCGCTCCGCTTCCTCAAGAACTTTTAGGGCTCCTTCAATTCCTCTCATGGCAGAAATCCTTCTTCGCAAAAGAACATACTTGGTCTGAGCCGCTCATACGGCGCACATTTCTATTATATCAATAAAAAAGCGCCCCGATACATCCGGGGCGCGTCCGTCCTGATTGGTTTCACTCTATCTTCTGTTCCTTGATCTTGAAAGAAGATACAACAGCTGCATCACGGCCATCAATGTCGCGGCGATGTATGTCAGCGCGGCTGCCGAGAGGACGCTTCTTGCGCCTGACAGCTCCTGCGGGGAGAGAGTCCCGGTTTCGGACAGCAGAGCGAGAGCCCTGCTCGAAGCGTCGAACTCCACAGGGAGCGTCACTATCTGGAACAGCACCGCGCACGAGAAAAGAATAATGCCAAGCGTCACCAGGGAACCCATTCCCATGGGCAATCCTATTATGAAAAGCAGAATGCCCAGATTTGATCCCAAGCTTGCCGCCGGGACGAGGGAGTTGCGGATCCTGAGGGGAGCGTATCCCTTCAAATCCTGCACGGCATGCCCGACCTCGTGGGCCGCCACGCCTATCGCGGCTATGCTTGAACTGCCGCCCACAGAGTCGGAGAGCCGCAGCGTTTTGCTTCTGGGGTCGTAGTGATCCGTCAAGTTCCCGCCCACCCTCTCTATCTTTACGTTGTGGAGGCCGAACTTGTCCAGCAGCATACGAGTGACCGAGTCAGCGCTTTGCCCTCTTGAAGCGCGAACATTGCTGAAACGCGCGAATGTTGACTTTACCTTGAACTGCGCGTATACGGCCAGCAGCAGGGCGGGAAGTATCATAACCATGTACGTTGGGTCAAACATCATCGGATACATTTTGTCACCTCTTGTAAAACTCGGCTATGGCGCTGACCACCCGCTCCTGTTCCGCCATCGTAAGTTCGGGGAACATGGGCAGGGCGAGCGCCTCCTCCGTCAATCTCTCCGCCACCGGGAAATCTCCCTTTTTGTGGCCAAGGTACGCGAAGCAGGGCTGTAAGTGCAGAGCGAGGGGATAATACACCCGCGTAATAACGCCGCGCTCCGCCATAAATTCCTGAAGCTCGTCGCGCCGCGCGACCCGAATCACATATTGATGATACGTATGCCTGTTACCCTCCGTCACCAGAGGCAGCGTCACAAACTCTCCCAGCCTGCGTTCCGCGAACAGAAGGCCGTAACGGCGAGCGGCGTCCTTGCGTTCCTCGGTCCAAGTTTCGATGTGCCTAAGCCTGACCCTGAGGATTGCCGCCTGCAGAGTGTCCATTCTGCTGTTTAAGCCTATCTCCTCGTGCAGATAGGTTGAGGTTGAACCGTGTACCCGGAGACGCGCGACCTTGTCGCCCAATTCGTCGGTCGCGCATGTCACCATGCCGGCGTCCCCGAACGCGCCCAGATTTTTCGTCGGAAAGAACGAGAATGCCCCCAATTCGCCCCAGACGCCAGCCCTCATTATTCTGTCCCCGCACATCCTGTGTGCCCCGAACGCCTGGGCACAGTCCTCGATCATCGCAATGCCTCGCTCTTTAAGGAAGTCGGATATATCCTCAAGACGGCACATCTGCCCGAAAATATGCACCGGTAGGAACGCCCTGGTCCTCGCGGTGACTGCCTCGCGCGCCAGCTCCATCGATATATTGAAAGAATCCGGCTCTACGTCGACGAACACCGGCGCGGCTCCCATTCGCGCGATACAGCTCGCCGTCGCGAAGAAACTGAACGGGGTGGTTATTATCTCGTCGCCGGGCTTAATATCGAGCGCCATCAGGGAGAGAATGAGAGCGTCAGTCCCGGACGCTACGGACACCGACCTGTGCGCTTCGAGGTACGCGTTCACCTCGCTTTCGAACGCGGAAACGTCATGACCGAGAATGAACTGCGTGGACGACAGCACTTTGTCCAACGCTTCTTTTATTTCACCCTCCACCCTGGCATAGTTGCGCCTGAGATCGAAAGAGGGGACTGTTTCCTTACCTGACATCAGCTACATCTCCTTCTTAATCGGAACCACTAAAAAAATTTTCACACGGGACCATATTTTTTTCGCCAAGTTATTCTACTATAAGTCACAATCGAATGACCAGGCCTCGGTGTTTTTCTCAATCGGCAGGGCAATTTCAATCACTTATCAGAAAAGGAACGCTATACGTTAAAAAAGGTCGAAAATTGCTTAACAGCACTGTTTGCGAGATTTTGAGGAACGTCCTTTTGGAAATTTTTCGGATCCTCGAACCACCAGTTTCGGCGTCAACATGATCTTATTGACGTCATTTGATTGATGCTGAAAATTTGCTATCAGTAAGTTCATTGCCTTTCTTCCTAATAATTCCACATCTTTTTCCACTAACGTAAAATTAAGATTTAAGATTTCATGCATATCCAAAGCATCATATCCTGCGAAAGCAATATCATTTGGTATCGTTAAAGTATGCTCTGACAACGCTTTCAGACATCCCATGGACAACATGTTCGAACTCCCAATTATTGCAGTCGGCAATTCGCAGCTATCCAGAATTTTCTTCGTAACGCAATATGCTCCTTCTATGCTGAAGCTGCTCGCATAGATATCACTGGGTTTATACTCCAATCCGTTCGCCCCGAAAGCGGAAATATATCCTTCGACGCGACGCTTTGAAACGACATGCCGCGGATCGCCGGCAAGTATTGCAATATCGCGGTGTCCGTTTTCGATCAACAGGGATGTAAGGTCAAAAAGTGCCGTGGTATCATCGAATAACACCGCGTTGAAGTTCCCGTATTTGATATCGCGGTCCACTAAAACCAAATCAATGCCGAAGTTTCTGAACATTTCAACGTATTCCTTATCATATTCGCCTCTCTCCGTCACGGGAGTTATTATCAAACCTTTGATCCTGTATTCTTGCAGCATCCGCAGCGCATTTCGTTCTTTTATCTGATCTTCGTCCGTGTTGCACAAAAGGATATTGTAATTTTCCTGGTCGGCAATCTGCGTGATCCCTTTGATGACGCCTCCAAAAAATGGATTGCTGATCTCCGGGACGACTACGCCGATGATGTTGGAATTTTGGCTTGAAAGACTCCGCGCATAGACACTGGGGACATAATTCATTTCGTGTATAACGTCCGCGACTTTTTGCTTAGTCGCAGAACTAATGTGGGGGTAATTATTCAATACTCTTGAAACCGTTGACATTGAAACATTTGCCTTTTTTGCTATATCCCGAATAGTTAAACCCATATACTTCTCATCCTCAATTCTCGTCGTCTAAGCCTTTTTTCGGACGAAACAACCTACTATATCAAATTATACCACTTCGCGTATTACATAACTTACGCATATTGACAGCCATATTGTATCGTAGTATTATATTTCGATAATTGGTACCGTTTTCATATCCGAACACACTTGCGTAATTATTTTGTTCAATATCTGTAACTTGCCCGCTTTCCTTTTTCTCGAAGGATTGAGGGTCGGCTATAAAAAAAACACAAATCTAAAGGAGGAAATGAAATGAAGAAGGTTTTAGTTTTTGTTCTCGCGGTTTTAATGCTTGCGGCGCCCGTTCTCGCTCAGACAGCCATGGGTAGTCCGGCGAATGCGGATATTAAAATCGGGTTTGCCAATCTTACGGATGCCGGCGACTATATGATGTGGGTAAAAAGAGGTATGCAAATGGCCGCTGAGGAAGCCGGAGTCGAACTAATCAGCGTTGATAATCAGGTGGACGGAGCCGTTGCGATCAGAAACACGGATCTTTTAATCAACGCGGGTGTAGATGTCGTTATCATGTACATGAACGACTCAGCCGTAAATTCCCAGATCAAGGATATGCTGGACGAAGCGGGTATCCCATGTGTCGCGGTAGACATATACGTCGCAAATGCCGACGGCGTATCCACTTATATGGGCGGCGATAACTATACCGCGGGATTTATTGCCGGAGAAAACCTGGGAAAAGCCGCGCTGGAGAAATGGGGTCGTGAAATTGACTTGTACATTTCCGCGGAAACGATGAGCAACGGTGAAACCAACCTGCTTCGCAACGGCGGAATACTGGATGGATTAAGGAGCGTTATCGATGTTCCCGACAATATCGTAGTTCGCGTGGATGGCAATGATTCCACTGCGGAAACGCAAAAGCTTGTTACTGACGTTTTGACAGCAAACCCAAATGCGAGGCGCATTCTAATCGGGTGCCATCAGGACGATATGTCGCAAGGCGCGTTTGCCGCGGTTGAGATCGCCAACCGTCAGGATCAGGTTCTTATGGCGGGTTGCGGGCCATTCGGCAGCACGTTCGAGAATCTGCGCAAGCCCGAGCCGAATTTCTGGGTCGGCAGCGCGAGTTTCTCGCCGGAGCAGTATGGGCCCGTGGCAATTCCGCTTGCGGTAGCGCTCGCAAAAGGCGAAAGCGTTCCCGCCGAATCTTTTGTGACTCACTATTTCCTTACCCATGAAAACATTGATCAATATTACCCTCAATAAAATTTAAGAGGGTTTTCCATAATGGAAAATCAGCACTATTTGCTGCAAATGAAAGGTATCACCAAGCAGTTCCCAGGAGTTCTCGCGCTCGATCATGTGGATGTAGAGCTCAATTCGGGGGAAATTCTGGGGCTGCTTGGTGAAAACGGCGCGGGTAAGTCGACCTTGATCAAGATTCTTTCAGGAGCGTACTGCCAGGACAGCGGTGAAATTTTTATCGAAGGAAAGCTCCAGGAGTATTCAACGCCAAAGGAAGCAAATGAGAGAGGCGTCAGCATCATCTATCAGGAGCTGAACTATTTAAACGATCTTACGGTAGCGGAAAATATTTTCCTGAATCGCTGGCCCAGAAAGAAAGCAAACCGAGTCGATTGGAAAAAAATGCATGTGGATGCAAGGAAAATCCTCAATACGTTAGATGTGGATATGGACACCACAAGGCTTATGCGCGATTTATCCGTGGCGGAAAAACAACTCATAGAAATCGCCAGGGCGCTTTCACAAAAGATGAAAATTCTGGTTATGGATGAGCCGACTTCCGCTTTAAGCGACAAAGAAGCTTCCAATTTGATCGAGTTAATCAAAAAGCTCAGGCAAGACGGCCTTGGGATCATATTTATTTCACATAGGCTGGATGAATTGTTTGATCTTGTCGACCGTGTAATGGTGATGCGTGATGGAAAACGTGCCGGATGCGTAAAGATGAGCCAAGCCAAACGTGAGGAACTGGTTCAGCTGATGGTGGGCCGCAAGATTGAGTCTTTTTACTCAAGGCGAACGATTGTGACGGGCGAAATGATCTTGCAGGCACAGGGTGTTTCAACAAACTATCTTAAGGATATTTCTTTTTACGTTCGCGCAGGTGAAATTCTGGGCGTATTTGGGCTTATGGGTTCGGGACGCACCGAACTGGCGCAATGTATTTTCGGCGTCAAACGAATGAAATCCGGCGCCATTAAAATGTTTGACCGCTCCGTGACAATCCGTACCCCGAAAAACGCCATCGAGAACGGAATTGCGATGGTGACCTCCGAGAGGAAGAAGGACGGCCTGATTCTGATCCAATCCGTCAGGGAAAATGTGATAACCGCGTCGATCGATAAGCACTCAAGCCCCTTCCTGATAAATAAAAAATCCGAGAGCGATATTTCCAATCATTGGAAGGATACGCTCAATATCAAGGCTGTTTCAATCTATTCCGAAGTGAAGGGGCTTTCTGGAGGCAATCAGCAGAAGGTTGTTCTTGCGAAGTGGCTTACCGTCAAACCTAATATATTGATCTTAAACGAACCGACCAGAGGGATCGATGTTGGCTCAAAAACCGAAATTTATTCGCTGTTGGAAACATTTTGCGAACAAGGGTTGGGAATCATTATGATTTCATCCGAACTTCCCGAGATAATGCAGCTGTCGGATCGTGTGATGACCATGTGTGAAGGAAGAATCACGGCGGAATTTAATAAAGACGAGATGACGCAGGAAAAATTGATGCATGGCGCAATCGGCGAAATTTAATTAAGGTGGCATTGGTTATGGAATACCTCGTAAAATTTAAAAAATATCTATCGCAGGAGGTAACGGCTCTAATCGCTTATATTATGTTATTCATAACATTTGCGATTATAGCGCCGTACTTCTTTACATTCAGAAATATCATCAATATTCTATTGTATTCCTCTGTGATCGGCGTGTGCGCCGCGGGGATGACAATGGTGCTGATTTCAGGAGCCATCGACATTTCCGTCGGATCCACTATCGCCCTTTCAGGCATGGCGGCCGGTCTTAGCATTGCCGGCGGAGCGCCGGTCTGGCTAGGGATCTTCCTGGCGGTGTTTACAGGGCTGGTTTGCGGCGCGATAAATGGTTTTTTGATCGCAAAAATGCGGATTCTTCCGCTCATCACGACACTGGCTACTATGTCGATTTTCCGGGGCACAGCTATGTTGACGACCAACGGCCTTTCACAGCTCATTGGCAATCCGGGATTCAGGTGGCTTGGGCGGGGTTACGTGCTTAACGTAGTTCCGTATTGTGTTCTGATCATGCTCGGGATTTTTTTCATTACCTATTATGTTTTGCGCTTCACCCCATTCGGCAGAAAAGTTTATTCTGTCGGGGGAAACGCGGAAACCAGCCGCCTTGCCGGAATCAATGTTAGGCTCGTCAGATTTTCGGTCTTTGTAATAGCGGGGGGGTTGGCGGGCTTGGGGGGCGCTATTACCGCCTCTCAAACAGGAACGGCAATCCCAACGGCTGGGCTGGGGGCTGAAATGGATGTAATCGGCGCGGTCGTGCTCGGCGGAACAAGCTTAAACGGCGGCCGCGGCAATATCTGGGGTACTGTGTTGGGCATTTTAATTCTGGCTACGCTGCAAAACGGACTGACATTGATGAACGTAATGTCCTTTTGGCAGACGATCGCGAAGGGGATCGTGCTGATTATCGCCGTAACGCTCGACGTCATGCGCGGCGGAGGCTACGAATAAACCCGTTTGAAGGGATGGGAGAATAGATCATGAAAAAAGGCGGTATTTTAAATTGTGAGATTTGCGCTTTAATCGGGAGTGTAGGGCATGGGGATATGATCATGATAAGCGACGCGGGGTTTGCCATTCCGCAAAGCGTAAAGCGTATCGAACTTGCCCTTGAGCAGAACAGCCCGACAGTGGAGCGTGTTTTGGAGCTCTTGTATCAGGAGCTGATTATTGAAAAATATACAGTGGCAGAAGAAATGCCGGAGGTGAATCCTTTGGCGCTGGAAAAATACAGAGGAATTTTTCGTGAAACGACAATCAAAGAAGAACGGGTTCCGCATGGCGATATCGTTTCCATACTGGCGCCCGCTTGCAGGGCGGTTATCCGGACAGGCGCGTTTTCGCCTTATGGGTCGATCATATTGTTTCCGGCTATTGACGCCCTGGAATGGTACAAAGCCCCTGGCGTGAGCGTTCCGGATTTCTATAAGGAAAGGATACGCGGCAGCGAAAGCGTAGGTGCTGAAAGTGATTTACCGGCAAAGAGTAATAGACGCGATTCGGCATAAAAACACGGACTTAACTCCTTGGGCGTTTGAGATGACAAAAGAATTTGCTTCGAATTATGCCTCGCGTTTTGATTGTGCCGAAGCGGATATCCACTTGGAATCCCATATAATGTTCGGCGTCTATAAAAAAAACAAATGGATAGCCGACGATATCTATCAGGATATATTCGGCGTGCAGTGGAAGGTCGGGAGCGATGGCGGCGATATCGGCGTCCCCGTCAATAAAATCATTGATGTAGAGAAAATCGAGAACTATGTCTTTCCGGATCTGGATACAGCCCTCCTGGATGACGCGCTGAAAAAGATGGCGGCCGAGCGGAATCGTTATAGGATGTTTCGCATGACTTATGCTTTGTACGAAAGAGCCTGGTCTCTCATGGGTATGGAGGAAACCATGCTTAATATGGCGCTTTATCCCGATGAAATGCCGCGGATTATGGAGCGGATTACGGAATATCAACTAAAAATATTGGACTATGTCTTGGGCGGCGACTTCGAAGGGGTATATTTTGGAGACGACTGGGGCAGCCAAAACGGGTTGATTATGGGGCCGGCATATTGGAATAAATATATCAAGCCGGGCTTGAAAAAGCTCTTCGAAAAAGTAAAATCAAAGAATAAACATGTTCTGCTGCATTGCTGCGGGAATATTGAAGACATATTTGGGGAACTCATCGAGATAGGATGCGACGTCTACAACACTGTGCAGCCTGAAATCTACGATCTTTCGCACATCAAGGCAAAGTACGGAAACAATTTATCCTTCTGGGGAGCAATAAGCACGCAACGGTTCCTTCCATTTGCCGGCGCCGATGAAGTATATCGGACAAGCGTTGATACCATCAGGACGCTTGGGCGGAATGGCGGCTATATTTTTTCACCCACGCACGCGCTGACGCCCGACATCCCTGTTGAAAATGTTCGGGCGATGCTGAAGGCGGTAAAGGATGTGCTGTGGTAGAGAGGGGAGATTTTATGCGAAAAATCATGTCACATGATTTGGGGACGACCGGGAATAAAGCGACTTTGTTCAGCGAAAACGGGCAGATGCAAAAGAGCGTTGTGTGTTCCTATCCGGTTCGGTTTTTCAACGATAATTGGGCTGAGCAGGATCCGAACGATTGGTGGAAAGCTTTTTGCGACGCGTCAAAACAATTGCTGCGCGATGAAGACCCGTCTTCCGTAAAAGTAATTTCCTTCAGCGGACAGATGATGGGATGCGTTTGCGTCGATCAAAACGGAAACGCTTTAAGAGATGCGATCATCTGGGCGGATATGCGCGCCGCTGATGAGGAGCTTTTTTTGAGCGGACGAATCGATCCGGAAAGGGTGTATCGAATCACCGGGCATAAACTGAGCCGGTCATACAGTCTTGAAAAGCTCATGTGGATTAAAACCAACGAGCCGGATATCTATGCCAAGACTCACAAGCTCCTTAATGCAAAAGATTATATTATTTCCCGGCTGACCGGCGAATTCTATTCGGATTATTCCGACGCTTCCGGCACAAACGCGCTCGATTTGGTAAAAGGCGGATGGTCCGATGAGATTATCGAAGCGGCCGGTTTGGCGGGGGAATTGTTTCCGGAGTTGCTGCCTTCAACATCCGTAGTCGGAGAAGTAAGCAAAAAATCGTCTGAAGAATGCGGGCTTCACCCGGGCACGCTCATTGTACTCGGCGGAGGCGACGGAAGTTGCGCTTCTGTCGGCGCGGGCTCCATAAGTGAGGGGGTAACTTATAACTGCCTCGGTTCGTCGTCCTGGATATCGACGGTTTCCAGGGAACCATTCTTCGATCCGGAAATGCGAACGGTGACCTGGGCGCATACCGTGCCGGACTTGTTTATTCCTTCAGGAACAATGCAAACCGCCGGCGCGGCGTTTTCATGGGCAAAGGATCGTCTAGGCCAGCATGAAACCGCAATTGCGAAGGAACGAGGGGTAAGCCCATATGAACTTATCAGCGAACAAATCCAAAGCAGCGAACCAGGAGCCAACGCATTGCTGTTTCTTCCGTATTTGCTTGGAGAGAGGTGTCCCCGATGGAACAGTAATGCCCGCGCGTCCTTCATCGGGCTGAAAATGGAACACACGAACGGTGATATGTTCCGGAGCGTCGTTGAAGGCGTTGCAATGAATATGAGGGTAATTTTGCATATTCTCCGTAACGCGGTTGAAATCAACGAAATGATCCTTGTTGGCGGACTTGCGAAAGGGAATGTGGAACAGCAGATATTCGCGGATATTTACGACATGGCCGTACGCTGCCCGCAACACCTGGAAGAAGCCACCAGCATCGGCGCCGCCGTTATCGCGGGCGTTGGAGCGGGAATATTGCCGGATTTTGAAAGCGTAAAACTTTTTAACCGGATCGTTGACACGAAAGCGCCGGTGAAAAAAAATGCAGAATTCTATGATAAGCTGTTCGATATTTTCAATCAGACATATGCAAACCTGACTGGAATTTTCGAGCAATTGGCTCAGCT
>Ga0099364_10005509_pt1 | contig 18758 bp, 14 predicted proteins | sample TergutTh196P3_FD_73070 | JGI IMG/M metagenome (GOLD analysis project Ga0099364, IMG submission 73070) | Microcerotermes parvus P3 segment gut microbial communities from Pointe-Noire, Republic of the Congo - Th196 P3 | ecosystem: Host-associated > Arthropoda: Insects > Digestive system > Gut ...
CCCCCCGGGCTGGCGGGCCGGGCACCCCATCCCGCAAAAACGGGGCCCCCTGTTTTTCTCATCGGTTGGGTTTTTTTTTTTTGGGAACCCTTTCCCTACCCCCCCCCCCCCCCCTATCTTAACATTTAGGGTCGGGATTTCATTGAGTACGTTGTGTCTCATAATTGAAATTCCTTTCTGCATTGGAAAAGGATGTTAAAATCCTCACTTCAAATCCTTTCCAACACAGAAAGGCGAGTCAGAGGATAAACTCTATTATTCCGCAGTATCGGAGTTTTTCTCTTGGAGACTTTCCCTATTTTTGCCTGTTGCACATTGTGCCGAATAAGTAGATTAGGTAAAGTTGCCTTGCGCCCTTTGCGGCAACTTTGCGTCTTTGCGGTTAGAAAAGAGAAAATTTAACCGCAAAGGCGCAAAGAAGTGCAAGGGACGCAAAGGAGAATTTTATGCCGTTTTCAGAAATACTGTGTCGTATTTTTGCCCATTTTCCTGATATAACAAGTAAACAGCCGGTAAAAGGAGACAAAACGATGCAAAAACTATTCACTCTGACGTTCGTGTGCCTATTTCTGACCGTACAAATGGCGGAAGGGCAACTACGGCGTGCCCAGCAACAACAGCCGCAACAACAACGTGTCCAGCAGAGCAACACTCGTGATGCCCGGTTATCTGCCATTGCTCCGGCACCGGGAATGAGTACCCCGCCTGCCGCACAACGACCGGCACCCGTCGCCCCGAACATCGGCAGCAAGAGCGGACCCGTACCGGAAACGGGACTGACCTATGCCGATGGGAAAACCCATGTTCTTTTAATCGGAGTCAATAACTATCCGATGCCGGAGCCGAGAGTGGAAGGTCGGGAACATCTGCAATCCGTCAGTTTTTCCACCCTGCGATTCTGTGTCAAAGATATGGAAGAACTCAAAAAGGCACTGGTTCAGGCACGTTTTTGTAACGAGGCGGATGTTCAACTCTTGGTTTCCGGTGCGGGCGGCAGTAACGAACCGACCAAAGCGAACGTGGACTCGGCGTTTCAGGCACTTCTTAATAAAATTGGACCGGGCGACCGCGTTTTGGTCGCTTTTTCAGGACACGGTATTGCCCTTCCCTCAGAAGAGAGAGCAGGGACATCGGAAGACTTTTTGGCTTGTACCGATGCCAAAGTGATCTATGACGACAGTCCGCTCGTCCGGCGATTTACCACCAGGGATGGGATCGTTTCCCGTGCCCGATTGGAGGAAGCACTCGACGCAAGTCAAGCCGGTCCGAAATTGGTGTTTATTGATGCATGCCGCAACGTGCTGGACGTAGCCGCAGAAACCGCCGGCAATGACAGCAGCACGAGAGGGATCAAGGGACTTTCCCAATTTGGCGAAGTGAGCGGTATTCTCAGCGATATTAAAAACAAGTCGGGATTGTTCCGTCTTTCCAGTTGTTTGCCGGGCGAAGTCTCGCAGGAGCATCGCGAACTTGGGCATGGTGTGTTTACGTACTTCATCATTAAGGGGTTGCAAGGTGCTGCTCCTCAACGTTCGCCGGGTCGGATCACGTTAGACGACCTATACAGTTATGTCCGCCGTGAAACGCGGGAATATGTCGCCCAAATCCCGAATACCGACACGAGTCAAAATCCAAGTATGTTTGCGTTGCCCAACATAGAAGGCAGAACACTGTCGGAAGACATTGTGCTTGCTTATTATGCGGGAACACAAGAACAGGACAATACCGCGTTGTTGCAAGCGGAGCGGCAACGCAGGGATGAGGCAGTGCGGGAGCAAAGCGATTACGAACGGCTGCTCGCAGACCACCAACGGCTGCTTGCGGCACAACAGCCGCAAAACAATCCGGTTTCGGGTACAAGTACCCCTGTGCGAAACAATGTGCCGCAACAACCTAACACGGCGGAGACTGCGTTGTTGAGGCAACAGGCTGACAACGCAAGCCAGCAGGTAAGCCGTGCCAATGCGAACATTAGCCAGATTCAACGGGGGTATGGCGGCGGTGGAGGAACCGGGAGAAATCCAAGCCCGCGCTAAATTTTACCTTGGTTGTGCCTTTGTTTGGGACGGAAGAATATGCGGTAAGCGGGGAGAAATGGGGCGTTTTTGCCTTGCGTCCTTTGCGACAACTTTGCGTCTTTGCGGTTAAAAAAAGAATTTAACCGCAAGGGACGCAAAGGAGAATTTCATGCCGTTTTCAGAAATACTGTGTCGTATTTTTGCCCATTTTCCTGATATAATAATACGTAGACACAGAGCCGCAATCTTTAGATTGCGCAAGTTTTCGGAGACTCAAACGATGCAAAAACTATTCACGCTGACGTTCGTGTGCCTATTTCTGACCATACAAATGGCAGAAGGACAGATGTTCTCGCGCAATGCCCGTGTATCTGCCATAAGACCGGCATCGAATGTAAGTCCTCAAACGGTTCCACAACCGATGCCTGCCGCTACGGACATGCTTCGTAAGAGCAATGAATCGGTTCCGGCAACAGGGCTGACCTATACCGATGGGAAGACCCATGTTCTGTTAATCGGAGTCAATCACTATCACGCTTCGATACAGGAACCGGTTATGGAAGGGCAGGAACATTTACAGAAAATCAGATTATCCAATCTGACTTTCTGCGTCAAAGATATGCAAGAACTCAAAAGGGCTTTGGTTCGGGCACGTTTTTGTTATGAGGAGGATGTTCAACTCTTGGTTTCCGGTGCCGGCGGCGGCTTGGAGCCGACCAAAGCCAATGTGGAAGCGGCATTTCAGACGCTTCTCACTAAAATTGAACCGGGAGACCGCGTTCTGTTTGCCTTTTCTGGACATGGTCTCCCTCTTCCATTGGAAGGGTCGGCAAACGCGTCGGAAGATTTTTTGGCGTGTGCCGATGCCAGAGTCATTTACGACTCCAGTCCTCTCGAAAAACGATTTATTACCAGAGAAGGAATCATTTCACGTCCCAAATTGGAGGAAGCACTTGATGCAACCGCCGCCGGTCCGAAACTCGTGTTCATTGACGCATGCCGCCACATAGAGATTGAAGTAGAAACGGCAGGTGATGCGGGGGATTCCAGCAGAGGAATCAAGGGACTCCCCAAATTTGGGGATATTACTGCCATCAACAGTGAGATTAAGAGTCTGTCAGGATTGTTCCGTTTTTCCAGTTGTTTGCCGGGAGAATTTTCGTATGAGCACCCCGAACTTGGGCATGGTGTTTTTACGCACTTTATCATCAAAGGGTTGCGGGGTGAATCCCCCCGGATTTCTCCCGGAAAACTCACATTGCAAGACCTGCGCTCTTATGTCCGCCGGGAGACGCAGGAATATGTCAAAAATTCTACGAGTGCCAGGGATAGGAGGCAAAGTCCCATTCTGTTTGAATTGCCCGTTACAGAAAGCCGCACGCAAGCGGACGACATAGTGCTTGCCTATTATTCGGAATCGCGAACACAAGATGCACAAACTCTACGGCAGACTCTGGAATTCCAAAGGGACGAAATAGGACGAGAGCGGGACGATGTCAACCGGGTAATCGTCGAACGTGAACAGGAACTTGCGGCATCCACTCCGCCTGCGTTCTCTACTCCGCCCCAAAATAATATACCCCAAAATAATACGGCACAGAGTAATACAGCACCGAACAACCGGGTACAGCCTCTTCCGCCGCAGAGTAATACAGCACCGAACAACCGGGTACAGCCTCTTCCGCCGCAGAGCAATACAGCACCGAACAACCGGGTACAGCCTCTTCCGCCGCAGATCCACACACCGCAGATTAATGCACCGCAGATCCACACGCCGGGAACAGAACTATGGAGAGGACAGGTGAACACACTCACCCAGCAGGTGAACCGCACCAATGCTAACATCAGGCAGTTGAGCGGCGGATCGTTTAACAATCCCAACCGAGCGGGCGGCGGCAGTGGCGGTCAGCGAATGAACTGATCCAGTGGCGTTTCCTTTGGGAACCTCTATGCCGTAAACGGGGAGAAATGGGGCGTTTTTTCCTTGCGCCCTTTGCGACAACTTTGCGTCTTTGCGGTTAGAAAAGAGAATAACCGCAAGGAGCGCAAAGGAGATAAAATCTTGTTCTTTTGCTTGCATTTTTTGGGCATTTCGGTACAATGGGTTCATGAAAGCATCGGCGCGCAGGCAATCGAAGCGGACAGCGACTGATAAGAAGCCATCGGGCGGCAATCCTCATGACCGGTTTGCCCGAAAGACGATGAGCGATCCGCAGATTGCCGCCGATTTGCTCCGGTACTATACTGACCCGGTTATTGCGAAATACATCAACCTGGATGGATTAAAACCGGTGCCGACGCAGAACTTCGGCAAAGAGTTTCAAGAGTTATTCAAGGATATAGCCTTCGCCTCGCACTTGATGGACAAGAAGGGCAAGGCGGAAGTCCTGATTATTGCAGAACATAAATCGAAGCCGGAACCGTTTGTACTGTTGCAACTGCTGGTCTATCTGGCGTTGTCATGGTATAAACGTTGGAATGATGTTGGAAGACAGCAATCGAAGAAGTTTAGATTGCCGGTGCCGATTTTGGTTGTGCTCTACAACGGCAAGGAACCATGGGAAGATGAGCCTGACATCAAAAGTTTGGTATCGCCGGTTCCGCCGGAGTTGGAGCCGTTTATTCCGCAGGTTAGGGTGTTGTTTATCCGGTTGAATCAGTTTGATAAGCAAAACCTGCTGGGCAAGCCGGAAACGCAAGCGGTCGTTGAGTCGATGATTCGGGCAACGGAGGGTACTTTCGTTGCGGGGTTGAAGAGTGTATTTGGGCATTTCGAAGATTTGTCGCTAGAAGGCAAAATACTTGAATTGCTCGAAGATATTGTTCGTTATTGTAACTGGGTAGAAACGGTTACTCCCAGTGAAGTGGATAGGGCAATCGCGAACATTAACAGCGAAAAAGGAGATACAGAAATGTCGCAATCAATTAAAGCATTAATTAAAAAAGCCTTTGCAGACAGGGAATCCTACGTAGCCGAAGGAAAAGCCGGCTCCATCATCCGGTTTTTGGATCGCCGGTTTCAGAAGGTTCCAAAAGCCATTAAGGATAAAGTCAGTGCTATAAAGGACATCAACCGATTGGATGAACTGACGGATCAAGCCGCCGATTGTCAGTCATTGGCGGAGTTTCGCAAGTCGTTACAGTAAACGGCATGAAACCTTCCTTTGCGCCTTTGCGGTTAAAAAAGAGAAAATTTAACCGCAAAGTTCGCAAAGAAGCGCAAGGGACGCAAGGGAGAATTTCAAGCCGTTAACAATCTTCGCCTTGCCGAAACGAGTCTAATTTTGAAGGTTGCGGATGATCACCGTAGTCGTCCTGCGTGATCGGTCTCGCGTTGTGACGGTAACATTTCCCGTTGCAGTGTCAATGGCATCCGAATACTCCTTTTCTGAACTAATCTTCTTGCCGTTTATTTCAAGGATCACGTCACCGACTTCTAATCCCGCCCTTTGTCCGGGCATACCTTGCACGACTCTGGTAATAATAACCCCATCCCCCTGATTGTCTGCTGCCTGAATTCCCAAACGGATCGGAGTAGGCGATGCTTGCGGTGTCTGCTGCATCCGTTCCCGTGTACCTTCCGGGACCGGCGGAGGAACCGGCAATGGAACCGCCGCCAGTTCTCTGGTAAACGGCGTGCCGTTCACCCCCAATACTGTGTTGTCCACGTCAAGTGCTTGGAGATTTTCGTGAGTTCCCCGGTCTGCCGTATTGAACGGACGAAGTTCACCCACCGCACGTTGTACGAGTTGTATGACGGCTTGTTGATCGCTCTCCCGCCGCTCTTCGTCCTCATGGGCGGTGATATTGGGAGCCGTTTCCGCACCCGGCGGATAGATTCTTGAGCGTGTCGGCGAATCGAGAGTGTCATTCCCCAGTTGCAATAGAATGGGGGCTTGACTCCTTTGCATCGTATCATCGCCGATGACAACGCCGTGTGGAAAATTATTTGTGAATGCCAGCGAAGTCCCTTCCTGCACATAGGGAAACATCCATCGCCACGAAAGCATCTTGTTACGGTTAATGTCGAGCAGACCGGCAAACACGTCAGTAAAGCAGCCCATTCCATGTTGACCCGCACAAGAGGCTTGTCCGAATGATGCCGAATTTATATCGACCGCTCCGCGCGCGTAGAAAAACAGAGAGAAGAAAAGCGGTGCGGTTTCTGCTGCATCTTCCGACGAACCTTCCGATGCGGCACTTTTTGTCTCAACGGGGCTTTCACCGTCCCTCTCCGCTAATGCCGCAGGGGGCTCTTCGGAGGGTACGGCAGTTTCACCAGCGGGCGGTTGATAGGCAACTGCCGGATCGCAAAAGTCGGTGAGGAACACGCATAGCCGTACTCTTTTTGCAAGGATTGCCGAAAGCACTTCTGTACGGTAGAGTTCCTCCTTGGAGGCGGACAACTCAAAGTATTGCCCATATCTGCGGTCCAGGTCGCCTCTGCCGGAGTAGTAAAAGACGACGGCATCGTCTTCACGCAACGGAAGATTGGCAATCAGCGTCAACACGGTTTGCCGGCTGATATTTTCCGCCGGTATTTTCAGTACGGTAACAGCCTTTTGAGCGACGTTCTCGCGAAATAACCGGCTGATGGTGTTGCCGTTGTTTTCGGCAACCTTTCCGAACGTTTCGTCCTGGTCGGTAGCGGCAATGATGACGTAAAGCCGTCCCAATGTTGCCCAACTGTTTTCTTCATCAACACGGAGTGCCGTTGCCTGAGGCTCCATTTCAGCGGACACGATACCTGCAAGCAGGAGCAGAGAGCCAATGACGGATAAAAGTTTCAAGTTTGTTTTCATGGTAGGGTAAAAAAGGTTAAGGGTGGAGTTTCATTTTGCGGCTGTATCATAAACGGGGAGAAGTGTCTCTTTTTTATTCGTCGTGTTCTTAACCGCAAGGTACGCAAAGGAATGGGCAAAGGACGCAAGGGAAAAAGTCCCATTTCCTCCCGTTTGCAGTATGTAAAGTCATTGTGTGGTGATGGAGTCACCATCCCAATTCAACGGTAAGTGTTCTGGTAGAGTGGTCTGCTCTTTTCAGTTTCACTTCCATTATTTTTTGGGACTGGTCAATGGCATCCGAGTAGTCTGTTTCGTTTCGGATGGCTTTGCCGTTGATTTCCGTAATGATTTCGCCGACAAAGAATCCCGCTTTGCCGGCTGGTGCGTCCGACGCAATTTCGGTAATACGCACACCGCCGCCGTCGTGGGTGATCGCCCGTAATCCAAGCCGTGGTCCGGTGGGAGCCGGAGCAGGCTCTATGCGGGTAGGGGCAGAAACAAGATGGGGAGTCGAAGCCGTCGCAGAATCGAGCGTCGCGGACATTCCCGGCACTTTATGTATGTAAACGGTCTGCCCCATTTGCACCGGTTGCCCTGATCTGTCCAGAATCCCTTTCGGATACGATTCATGGAAAGCCTTTTGAGACTCAACACCGAGTTTTTCAACAAATTGTACCCAGTCCAGGTCTTCATTTGTCCTGTCACGGTTCAGCAATTCGGCAAGTGCCCAGGTGAAGAAGGAACCCCGGGACGGATTTTTGCCGTCCACAAAGGAAAATTGACCGGGTTTCGACGAGGTCAGGTCAACGGTGCCTTTGCAAAACACAAGCAGATTTTCAAAAAGCGGCGAAAAACTGCCGGGGGTTTTAAGGATGCGGGGTTCTGGTAAGGTTACAGACCTCGCACTAGCATCATTGACTTCGTTGTTGCAGCAATCGGACAGCAGGACGGCAAGCCGCGGCGACTTCTCCTCAATTTTCGTGAGAAGCGTCTCCCGATAAATGTTACCCCCCTTGGTGAGTGCAAAAAATTGTTTTCTGTTGGCGGCATCATAAGCACCGTGTCCAGAATAATAGAACAAAACCGCATCGTCGGGATGGACGGTCAGGCTGTCAACCGCTTCCAACAGTCCTTCCGGTGTCATCGAACCGACTTCTAATATGACCAGATGGAGGTTGGTCGGCGGAATATTGGAACGCAGCAAGTGTGTCATGTTTTCCAAATCCACCGCCACGCCTCTGCCGATTTTGGCATCCGCACGGTCAGCCGCAAGGATGGCGTGGATGGTTTGTCCCCAAACCGTTGAAGGAAAACTCCCGGCAATCAGGAGAAAACTCAGGATAATAATCTGTCGGAATAACTGGAACATGGGACACCTCTTTGGAAAAATGTTGTTTGTGAAAATACTGTGCAGAAAACAGAGTGCAGAAAACATCGCACAGAGAACCGGCGACTGTGCCGCCGGTTTTTTGCAATCTAAAAATTGCGGCTCTGTTAACTAAGACTACAAACGCTTGTTAGTAATGCCATCGGTGGTTACTGGCGATTTTGTGGAGCGTGATCTGCATCTGACCGACACCGTTGTCGGAGAAGAGATACATGGCGGCATCGTTAATGTTATGGTAGCAACCGCGGTCAACGAGATAGTTCATGTTCATAACATTCGTTACATTCACATAAACCGGCCGCCGGTTGACGTAACGGACATAATAAGCCGGACGCACATGCCGGGGAGCGTAGGAAACACGGCAGCGGAGCCGAAACTTGCTCCCATCATCCATTTGGTACTCCGTATTATTGATACCGGCAGTGTTGATGATGGCAAACTTCGCCATGGCTTCTTCATTCTGGATTTCTGCACCTTTCATAACCCCGTGTACCTGTGCGGTGGCGGTGGCAGAGGCGAGTATGTTGCCGCCTGCGTCATAAGCGTATGCAGAAGCCTGCGTGGCGACTTGAGCCGCCTGCGGAACGTAGGCACTGATCCCCGACCAGTCCCCTCGGGTTACAACAATGGACATGTGTTCCGGGCGGTAGTTCATATCCGTTGCAAAGACAACGGGCAGCCGGGTACTCACGCCGGGCATCACCATTTGGTAACTTTGTGGGAACCGGGCATCGGGATAAACCCTTTTGGAAGGAAGACCATTGGTAAAGTTTTGGTACAACATCACATAAACTGGTGTTGCCGATTGAATGTGTACGTAAAATACTTCGCCCGGTGCAAAGCGGTAGTAGCGGGGGTTGATGTATCTGCCGTTGCCTAACTCGAACCAAACACGGACGGCATTATCATAATCCGTCATCGGAGGCATGCCGCCGCCGACAAAGGGCACTTCCGGTGCTCCGCCGACTACGCCAAATTTGCCGGTCGAAGCCGCTTTTGTACCTGCGTCGGGGGCAGTCAGACCGGATTTGACGTTTTGAGTGAACTGATCAAACGCTTTGATGGCTGCCTCCCGATCAAGTTCGGCTTCTGCGGCATTCTGCTGGCAAAGCCCGATGGTGCCAGCCAACATCAGGGCGGCGGTAAAAAATGTTACGATACTCTTTTTCATGGCTCATCTCCTTATAAAAGTGGTGAAAATGGCAGGGGAGAGCCAATTTTTTGGCGATTCCACCCCCCTCTTATAGGTATTACCAGATTTCATGACAAAAATGCGACACCGTTTTCATGTTTTTTTTGAAAACGTATACCGGAAACGGCAGTGGATAACGTCCCTTTTTTACCGCAAAGACGCAAAGCACTGACGGACTGGATGGAATGTACTCGTTATCTGTCGACGGGTTGCATATTAATGTTACGGAATATACAATGAGTAGACTTCTCCCTCTTTGCGACATTCACAGGAGTTTCCAAATATGTTACGTTCTCTCACCTTTTCCCTTCCCGCCGCTTTTCTATTGACAACCGCGGCTTCCGCTTTGGCACAACCCTCCACTCTGCAAGAAGCAATTTTTGTCGGTGCTCATGATGTGCAGGTTTCGGAAAATTTCAGTCCGGGAGCGGTCTGCTTCTTCGGCGAAAAAGCCTTTCCGATTTTGTTTGGGCAAACCGGGCAAGCCGCTGGTCGCGGGCAAGCACCTTTCATTCCTATGGCGGCAGCATCGTATCACGGGAAGGGACGCGTTGTTGTCTTCGGACACTCCGGGCTGGTCGGCGGCGAATTTTTCAAAGCCAATCCGGATTTCTGCTCCAACCTCCTGCATTGGCTTGCCTTCGATTGGGAGAACCCTGACGCGATGGCGCGGCATGAGGAAATTAGCATTGCTGTTATCGGCGAACAAGCAACGGCGGACTTTTTACGCAGTTATCCTATCGAGGAGAATGGATTCAAAGCCGACTTCTTTCGCGAATTGACCGATGCCGCCGTCTCCAATCAGTACAACGTGTTGATTATCAATGCTGAGCGGATTCGGGAAAACCAAATCGAGGCAATTGATGCGTTCGTCAAAAATGGCGGCGGTTTACTCGCGTCCGCCACCGGCTGGGGATGGCAACAAATCAATCCAGCGGGCGACTTGAAAACGACCTTTGCCGGAAATAAACTCACCGCTCCGATGGGCTTGGTCTGGACAGATCAATTTGCCCCCAGACTGCGCGGAGGTTATCTTCCTGCAATGGGAGCGTATTCAAAATTTGTGCATCCCAAAGTTGCCCTCGATGCCGTTCTCAAAAGGGAGACCGATGCGGCTGATTGGACGCAAATCGTTGCCACGCTTGAACTGGCACTAGGCAGTATTCCCGAAAAACAAGCCGCCGCGTTTGACGGTTTGCAAACATTGATTACGCGTCAAGTGGTGCCGACCAAACAAAATCCCATCGTCGCCGCCGAACAATCGCTCGACCGATTGGCAATGCTCCTGCAAACGCAGCGGTACATGAACGTGCAAACAAGAGGCGGCTTGCCGGAGGGACTCATCATTCCAAAGTTCGAAGCGGCGGCAGAGTTTCCGGGCAGTGTGCCGGAAGATGCAGAGCGAGTCAGCCGGTCGTTTCTAATTGACGCGTCAATACCTGATTGGCACTCCACCGGTTTATATGCCGCACCGGGCGAGATTGTTACAATCCAGACCAACGGGTTTGTAGTGCACAGCGGTTCGCATTCTGTCCGAATCGGTGCGCACACAGACCGGCTTTGGCATTTACCCCGCTGGGAACGCTATCCTGAAATTTCAATGTCGGTGTCGCTTGGTGGAATTCCTGCAAGCGGTGTGAGCGGTACATTTCAAGTAGTTAATCCTTTCGGCGGACACGTTTACATTGTAGTTCCGCGCGGCTTATCTGGGCAATTTAGCGTACAGATTAGCGGAGCGGTCGAAGCCCCCTATTATGTTTTCGGTCAAACGACCGACGAAGAGTGGAAGCAATCGCGGCAGGCTCCGGCTCCCTGGGCGGAGTTCGCGTCGGATCGAGTGATCCTTACGGTGCCGTCGCATCTCGTGCGTGAATTGGACAATCCGAAGGAAGTGATGGAATTCTGGAACGGCGTGTTGGATGCCTGTGCAGAACTTGCCGCTTGGGAAGGACGTACCCGACCGGAACGCATTACGGCGGATCGGCAAATTTCTGCCGGTTGGATGCACGCGGGCTATCCTGTGATGACTCCAACGCAAACAGAAAGGGGATTGACCGATTTGACGTACTTACAAGAGCGCGGCGACAAGTGGGGGTTCTTTCATGAGTTTGGACACAATCACCAGTCGAGCGATTGGACATTCAGTGGGTCAGGTGAAGTTACGGTCAATCTTTTCACGCTCTACATTTTTGAAAAAATGTACGGCATTCCGATCAGCGAAACCCGCCGGGAGATGCGTCCCGAAGTGCGTAAGGCGGCAAAGGAGCGGCACATTGCAGCCGGTGCGCCCTTTGCGCAGTGGCAACGTGATCCCTTTCTGGCACTCACGATGTATGTGGAGTTGATAGAAGAGTTCGGCTGGGAATCATTTATTGAAGTCTTTGGCGAGTACCGGCGTTTGCCTGCCAATCAACGTCCGCGTAACGATGACGAGAAGCGGGATCAATGGATGGTACGTTTCTCGAAGCAAGTAGGCAAGAATTTGGGACCGTTCTTCGACCAATGGGGAGTGCCGGTTTCGCAAAGGGCAAAGGATTCGATTGCCGAATTGCCGGTTTGGTTGCCGGAGTGAAAGGGAACCGCTATGAACCATAAGGCTTGGCATTTGTCCATCGTGGAGTGGTCGTCAGTTTCAATCGTATGGTCATCCATCACGGCAGAGCCCCTTCGTCCAGCGATGCATGCAACCCGGTGAAGAGCACTTCAAAGACTTCGCCGATCTGTTCTTGAAAGCACCACATTCCTGTTCCGACCGTGAGAGAAAAGACGGCAAACATAATCATACTGTTGATACCGAAACCAACGGTAATAAGACCGAGTTGCGGAAGTGTCTTGTTAAGCAGTCCCATCACAAAGAGTGAAATCAATGCCGCCATCAGTACCGGGGCGGCAATGCGGAGAGCCATATTAAAACTCATCATCAAAATTCTCACCAGTGAATAGGCAACGTCGGGGTTAAATCCGATGGTGCCGAGAGGAATAGTGCTAAAAGTGTCCAGTAGTGAACAAACCAATACGTGCAAACCGCCGATCAGCGCAAATACGGTGATTGCCAAAAACTGATACGCTCTCGACAGGAGCGGTACGTGATCACCGCTCACCGGGTCGAACACTTGGGCGGCGTAGAGACCGCCGACGTGTCCCATCAGTTCCCCCGCCAGTGCGACACCGGCAAAGAGGATATAGAAAGCGAGTCCCATAGCGAGTCCGATGAAGAGTTCGGCGGCGATCATAACCACAAAAGCAGGCAGCGTGTCCGGCTCGACCACCTGAACGAACCACTGCGACGGCATAATCGTGAGCGAAAAGGCAAGGGCAAGTAATGCTCGATACTGCATCGGCGCATCGGTCGTGTGCAAAACGGGTGCCATAATCACAAGTCCGCTGACTCGTGTAAGCACCAGCACATAGACGAAAACCCGTGATGTGTCGATTAAATGCCACCAGTCCATTTGTTGTTTTTTTTACCGCAAAGTCCGCAAAGTTCCCACAACGTATAATTTCATAACCGTTTACACAGTGTACTCGGCTGCGACCTTGCGGGGAATTGTTCAATCAGGGATAATTCTCGGTATCGTGAAAAAAATATCTGTCGCGCGTTCGATCATAATTTCAGCCATCCATGGCATCGTGTAGGCGGCGACGAGCATCATCACGACAATTTTGAGGACGGTCGCAATCGTTTGTTCTTGGATTTGGGTAAGTGCTTGGAGCAGACCGACAATCAGACCGATGACGACCCCGGAAAGGAGGATCGGCATTCCGATCATCAGTCCCGTCCAGACCATGTGTTGACACAGGTCAATGGCAAATTGAGCGTCCATGCGGGAAGGATAGGTAAATTTGGCGGTTGTGTCAAGTGAAATTGTGCAAATTTTCACCTTGCCCGATTTGCCGAATTCTGCTATAATTCCCGCGCAGTTGAAGGATTCAAGAAAACACACGAATGGAATCGCCTCTTAATAACGCAAACCAATCAAAACCGTCCCTTGCCGGCGCGGCAGGTTCTGGAAACGATGAACAACTCCTCCAACAACTCCGCCGAGGCATTGCCAGCACCCGGCAGTTTTTTATCAATCACCAACATCCTGACGGATACTGGGTTGCCGAACTCGAAGGGGATGCGCTGCTCCAGAGCGAAACGATTATGCTTCTCGCTTTTCTTGGTGAAGAGGAAAGCCCGCTTGCCAGGGAATGTGCACAACATCTGCTCGACACGCAACTCGAAGACGGCGGCTGGGGGATGTACACCGGCAGTATCGGTGTTTGGAGTAAATCCGATGTGATGAATACCGTCAAAGCCTATTTTGCTCTGAAACTTACGGGGCATGATCCCTCGGCGGATTATATGCAAAGGGCACGCAAGCGGGCGTTGGAACTCGGCGGTGTCGATAAAGTCAACAGTTTTACCCGCTTTTACCTTGCCATATTGGGGCAAATCCCGCACGATGCCTGTCCCGCCGTCCCGCCGCAGATGATGCTGTTGCCGAATTGGTTTCCGATCAACATCTATAACATGAGTGCGTGGTCGCGGACGATTTTCGTGCCGCTCTCTATTATTTCCGCACTGCAACCAGTTCGGGAATTGCCTCCCGAAAAGGGGATACAGGAAATCTTCGTGAAGAAGCCGGAAGACTGGGGACCGCTCGTGGCACCGGGAAAGAAAGTGACCAAAAATCCCTTCTCCTGGGACTTCTTCTTCCGCTGTTGCAATTCCGCGATGTGGTTTTGCCGAAAAATCGGCTTTACCCCTTTCCGCAAATTATCTATCGAAAAGGCGAAGCAATGGACACTCGACCGCTGCGAACAGAGTGATGGTCCCGGTGCGATTTATCCGCCGATCATTTGGACATGGATTGCGTTCAAGGCACTCGGTTATGCGGACGATTCCTGGGAAGTCCAATACTGCCGACACGAATTAGAAAAGTTGGTCATCCGCGATGATGAACGGGGCAGCGTCCGTGTACAACCATGCAAATCGCCGGTTTGGGACACGACAAAGACATTGAAAGCCTTGATGCTCAGCGGCTTGGACACTTCGCATTCCGCTGTCAAAAAGGGGGTACAATGGGTCAGGTCGCAGCACATCAAACAGCCGGGTGATTGGACGGTGCAGTGGAAGGGTAGAGACAGCAGACGGCGGACAGCAGACGGCAGCAGAAAAGACGGCGAAGCCGCCAAGAATCTGCCGTCTTCACAGCCGTCCCCCAATGGCTGGGCGTTTGAATTCAACAACGTGTTCTATCCCGATTGCGACGATACGGCGATGGCATTGATGGTCCTTGCCGGTCGGTTTGACGAATCCGGCACCGGACAACTGCCGCCCGATTTGCGGATCACTGCTGTTGAAAATGTTGAGTCGCTCGACGAAGCAAAGGCAAGTGCGTGGGAAATCGCGGAAACACAGTCGGCGATCAACAGCGGGCTCCGCTGGCTTTTGGGGATGCAAAACAAAGACGGCGGCTGGGCGGCGTTCGACCGGGACAACAACAAGGAGTTCCTGTGCCAAGTTCCCTTTGCCGACCACAATGCGATGATTGATCCCAGTACGCCGGACTTGACGGGACGCATCATGGAAGCCCTCGGCATGCTGGGTTTCCGCGCCGGTAAAGACACAGAAATCGACCGCGTCGTTGCTTATATGCGGAAGGAACAACAGGCGGATGGCAGTTGGTTCGGTCGCTGGGGAGTCAATCACATCTACGGCACATGGCAGGCACTTACGGGACTGGCGGCAGTGGGCATCCCGGCAGAGGACAAGGCGGTACAAGCCGGAGCGAATTGGCTGCTTGCCCGGCAGCACGAAAGCGGCGGCTGGGGGGAGTCGCCGGATTCGTATGGCGACCCGTCGCTTCGCGGCACAGGCACGCCGACGGCATCCCAAACCGCTTGGGCGGTGATGGGCTTGCTTGCCGCAGGGAAGATGGACGATCCGGCTCATCAATCGGCAATATCACGGGGAATCAAGTTTTTACTGGATCGCCAGCGGCAGGATGGGACGTGGTGCGAACCGGAGTATACCGGCACAGGCTTTCCATTGGTTTTCTATTTGAAGTACCATTACTACTCGGTCTATTTTCCGCTGATGGCACTCTCACTTTATGCTTCGAAGCGGAAAGTAACAAGGTGGGAGATCAATGAAGACGAAGCAATTCTGCCGATGCACCGCTTGCGGATATTTTCGCCGGAGTCAGAATACTACAACAATTCCCGACCGGATGATCCGCCGCCGAGTGTGTGTGAACATAACAATCAGAGCCGCCGGTCGCAGACGACGGAAAAAGAGCCGAAGCCGGTCGTGTTGCGGTTGTTCTTGGGATAATGTGAACGGCATGAAATTGTACTTTGCGCCTGCGGTTGTTTTTTTTAACCGCAAAGGACGCAAGGAAAAAACGTCCAATTTTTCCCCGTTTACAGCATGATTTGTCCACGAAATACGCGAAAAGCACGAAAAATTTTTCGTGTATTTTGTGTTTTTCGTGGAATAAAAATTTGTGGACATTTGCGCAGGTCATGATAAAATAACCGCGCCATGTCAAACAGCCATATCCCCCCCACGCCCGGTCAACGCCGATTGGTCAATGTCGGTATGTTTATCCAGTTCCACCTTGCGGCAGTCGGACATCTCGCCATGTGGCTGTACATGCTCTACGAACTGCACTTTCCGACCATTCCCGAAGGTTGGACTTACGAAAAATGGTACATGGAAGGCGGATTCATTACAGAGATATTCGTCTATCAAGGAATACCCATTTCGTTCGGCATACTGGTTGCCGTCTATATTCTCTTTCGGTGTCTTCTTGCTTATGCCGATTTTGGCACTGCATTGTTTGTCATGATTTTTCTTGATGTCGTCCATGCACTTCTTATGTGCTGGACGGTCATCGTTTCGGCACGCTTGGCAATTCCAATTGTGCTTTATGCGATGGCGTTGCACCATTACAATGCACATCGAAGGTTGACAGAGCCGCAATCTTTAGATTGCGATTCCTCACACACATAAACATGGTGCTGTCCCCTTTTTGTTCCCAAAAAACGCAATCTGAAGATTGCGGCTCTGTTCTCGCTATACTTCAGAATCTCTGGAATCGCTTACGCTTAAACCTTCGGGCTGTCCGGCTTGCTATGTCAGAAATCTGGATGTTGAAAAACAAAGAGTTAATGATAAAATAACTGCCATGTTAAATAGGTGCATTTCGCCTACGCCCGAGCAACACCGACTGGTCAATATCGGTATGTTCATCCAGTTCCACCTTGCGGCAGTCGGACATCTCGCCGTGTGGGTATGTGCGTTTGATGCACTGATCAATGGAGGGGGCTTTCCCGCCGGAATACTTGCTTGGTTTGTCGTTCCCATCTCTTTTGGTGTATTGGTAGCGGCATACATTCTCTTTCGTTTTCTTCTTGCTTATGCCGATTTTTCTACCACTCTGACAGTCATGATCTCGATCAATGTCTGCCATTCAATCCTTGCAACTTTGCTACTTTTCAGCCCGATTGTGATAGCCGAATTTTTCTACATCGTGCCTGTCCGTTTAGCGATCCCGATTGTGCTTTACTCGATGGCATTATACCATTACAAAGCACATCGAAGGTTGACAGAGCCGCAATCTTTAGATTGCGATTCCTCGCACACATAAACATGATCCTGTCCCCTTTTTGTTCCCAAAAAACGCAATCTGAAGATTGCGGCTCTGTTCTCGCTATACTTCATAACCTCTGGAATCGCGTACGCTTAAACCTTCGGGCTGTCCGCCTTGCCGTGTCAGGAATCTGGATGGACAATGCCGATGTTGCCAACAGTTATAATCACCTTGCCGATACCTACGACGAACGCTGGGCAAGCCAACTACGTACAACAACCGACCGATTGCACCAACGTTTGCCCGATGTTCTTGAAAAAGACGGCACAATTCTCGAACTCGGTTGCGGCAGCGGAACTTCGACACTCTTCTTGCGTAACAAATACGCCGAAACGCCGATCATTGCCGTTGACATTTCGTCAGGAATGATTGAGCATGCCAAAATAAAACTGTCAACAGATATGTCGCATAGCCCTCCAATCGTCATTCCGGCGCAAGCCGGAATCCAGAAAAACAGGTTGCGAATCACTCGTTTAGATTCCGGCTTGCGCCGGAATGACGGGTTATGCAATGGGGCTAATGCAAACCCATCAGTCGAATTTCACATCGGCGATATGCTCGATTTTCTGCGGCAGCGTCGAGACAACGAAGCCGCTCTGATTTTTTCCGGCTGGGCAATCGGGTATTCCCAACCGGCGGCGATCATTGCCGAGGCAAGCCGGGTGCTTCGACCAGAGGGACAGTTGGCAATCATTGTCAACCGCTTCGACACAATGCCGGCTGTCTTTAACGCTTTTCGGCAAACGATGCGCAGGTATCCTAACGCACTGGGTAAGGCATTGCTGCCTCGATTTCCAAAAAGTGCCGACGTTCTCGCTCAATCGTTGAAGCACAACGGTTTCCGCATTGACTTTTTGGAAGAGGGAGCCGTGCCGATAGAACTGCTGGCGGAGAACCGGCTCGACTGGCTGCTTGGTACAGGCATTCTCGCTGGCTTCGATGCTGTGCTTCCGCTTCGTGTACCGGGAGAGATTCGCAATTACTTCGCAGAGGTTCTCGACCAAACCGCAACGGGCTGGGAACATCGGTTCGTGATACTCGTTGCGGTGAAGAGAGCGAAACACAAAACATTATCCACAGATTACACAGATTTTCCAAAAATACAGTAATCTGTGAAAATCTGTGTAATCTGTGGACAAAAATTCCATGCCTTGCGGCTCTTTCGGCTAGGTGCTATACTCACCCTCATGCAACTTCGCCAACTCCCCACTCTGTTGCGTTTGCTTTTCGACCACCGTGTTACAAAAGTGCCGCGGCGAGTCTTTCGGCAGTTGCGCAAAGAAGGTCGCTTGCGCGGCGGAGTGCGTGATAAACTTTCCCGAAGTCTTTGGCATCGCTTGACTATCCTCCGGCATCTGCTCCGCTGGCTCGATGGAGAACGGATTACCCGGCACGGCAACCGCTGGGTGCTGAATACATTTCTGCCGCCGTTTCCCAGTCCGGCATTTGACCGGCTCTTCACGAATCAACTTTACGAACGCACATACACGCCGGTCTCGGCATACCTTGCTGTTACCGCCCGATGTCCGGCAAACTGCTGGCATTGCAGTCTCAAGAACCGAACTGATACCGAACTGCCGCTCGATGTTTGGCTCCGCACCATCGATGGCTTGCATAAAATTGGTGCCAGTATCTTCGGCATCACCGGCGGCGAACCGCTCCAGCGGACAGACCTTGCGGAAATCATTCGGGCAATCACCACCGGCGGCGGTGAAGCGATGCTCTTCACGTCAG
>Ga0099364_10005510_pt1 | contig 18753 bp, 31 predicted proteins | sample TergutTh196P3_FD_73070 | JGI IMG/M metagenome (GOLD analysis project Ga0099364, IMG submission 73070) | Microcerotermes parvus P3 segment gut microbial communities from Pointe-Noire, Republic of the Congo - Th196 P3 | ecosystem: Host-associated > Arthropoda: Insects > Digestive system > Gut ...
TTGATATTAGCGTTTGGGGAATTGGAGATTATGTATCTAGCGAGGCGATCCGCGGTATGTTGCTTATTCGGGAGAGTTTGCCGAAGATAAAGATGAGGTTTGTTGGCGCGATGATTTTGTCGCATGATGCTTTTGGGCTTGCGGATGATAAAATGACGCAGAAGAGGTTTAATGATCTTGCTCAGAAGAGGCCGGTTGTCGCGACTTTCCATGGGTATGAATCAACCATAAGGTCAATCTTCACCACGTATACCGATGTGAGAAAAATAAAGCTTTCGGCATATCAGGAAAAAGGAACAACGACTACGCCGCTTCTGCTACAGATTCTGAATAGGACGGACAGGTTTTCGGTGGCAATCAGTATTCTTGAAAGCGTGCATGCCGACAATAAGATTAGTGTTGAGGAAGCGGAAAAGCTTAAAATCAAGCTTCTGGCAATGCAGGCGGAAGCGGCTAATCATGCCAATAAGTACGGTTACGATAAAGCGTAAGTTATATAACAACGAGGGTTATTGCGGCGAAGAGGGCAGCGGGGGCAGTGGTTATAAGAAGCCAAATGATGATGTCTAATGCGACAATGTGAGATACTGTGGAGTCTTTGGCGCCGAAGACTTTGAGGAGTGCGAATTGGTTTTTTCGGCTGGTGTAGAGGGAGCGGATAAAAATGACGCCATTTAGGGTAATTATAAAAAGCAAAAAGGCGACTGATATGAAGAAGGAGGTTTTCGGGATTTTATCAAAGGCGATTCGGTCCTCGTAGGTTTTTAGGATGAGGTTTTTCTCCTCCAGGATGTGCCCGACGCTTGCTATGTCGAAGTCGTCGGTGATTTGCAGGACGAATTCTTGGGGCTGGTAATTGTTAAACAACCCGAGGAATTGTCGTGGGCTTACGATAATGACATTGTTCCAGGTTTCGCTGTCGAAAAGATTTCCGACGTTAAGGATTAGATTGTTGACTTCGAGTTGGCGACCGATGACGATTGGGGTGCTGAAGATTTGGGATGAGAGTTGTCGGCTGATAATAATTTCTCCGTCAGGAAAATTGGCGTCCAGGCGTTCATAGATTTCCAAGTCCAGGTTTTCTATCTCGAGGAAGCTTGGGGTTGTGGCGAGGAAGCGAATCTTGACACCGTTTATGGTGAGGTCTTGGAAAGTCACGGGAGCGATGTTTTTGACGCCGTGGATATTATTAAAAAGGGCTAGGTCGCTGATGGTGAGGCTGGAGACTTGGAAGGGGCTTTCGCCGCTTGCAGAAGGGGAGATGACGACTTGGTCTTTGGGGATGGATGAGACGATGCGCTCGGTTTTGATAATATTGGAAATAACCGAGACAATCAAGAAAGCGACGACTCCAAGGCAGAAGGCCGAAAGGATGAAATGCAGGAAGAATGTTTCGCGTATGGCGGTGATGTTTCGGAATGAATGGTGAGGAGAGTAGGTCATTGTTCGGCTCCTAGGGGCTTTTTGTTGACGACTTTTGGAGCGGCGGTTGTGAAAGTTGGCATGTCTTTTCGTTCGTTGGTTGGGGTGTCGAGGATGACTTTGCTTTCTTCGATTCGGATGATGCGAGAGGCGTGCGAGGAAATAGAATTGTCGTTGGTGGAGAGGATGATTGTAGTGCCGCTCATGGAAATGCGCTTTAGGTCGTCGAGCAGAATGGTTTTGGACTTTAGGCCTAGGTTTTTGGTAGGGTTTTCGACCAGGAGGATACTTGGGTCGTTCGCGACGGCGCGGGCTAGGCAGACGCGTTGTTTTTGGATTTCTGAAAGTTGGTGCGGGAAGAAGTATTCGCGGTTGCGGAGGCCGAAGGATTCCAGGATGGCGCTGGCTTTGTGCAGGCTCTCGATTTTTTTCATACCGGAAAAACGGAGGGGGAGGGCGACATTCTCGATAATATTGTATGCGGGGAGTAGGTCGAAATCGGAAAAATAGAAGCCAACTTCGCTTTGGCGAAGGGAAGATAGCTCGCTTTCCGACATGGTTTCGAGGCTTTGGCCATTGAGGTAGAAATCATGCAGATCGCCTTCCAGGAAGCCCAGAAAATGGAGGAATAGATTCATTTCCAGGTCATTATCGCCGAAAATGGCAATAAATTCGCCTTTCTCAACCAGAAAGTCGTAGTTTGGGAATATTTCGGTTATTCTGATCAAGGGTTGCATAGTTAAATCATACCACAATTCTTATACATCTGGCAAGTTTTATGGGATACTTGACTTTTTGTGTCAGTAGTGTACAATATGAGTAGTAAAAGAGGAGTTTTATGGTAGAGTTTTTACAGATATTTGGGATGGTACTGGCTGGTCTTATGGTGGCTTTGATACTACTGCAACAGAGAGGAGCGTCTCTCGGGGCAGGGCTTTCGGCGAGTGGCGAGCTTTATACTGAGCGACGAGGACTTGAGAAGAGTATATTTGTTGCGACGGTTGTTTGCGCTATCGGGTTTGTCGGCTCAATTGTTTTAGGACTTCTTTTGGCCTAAAGGAGGATTGAGAAAATATTATGGCTGGGGTAATCGACAAAACAATAGATAAAGCGATTGGCAAGAAGAATCGCAGGATTGCTCATAGGCATTTTTCACAGTGGGTCACCAAGCGATTTGAGCGGCTTTTTACTGTGCGGAAATGGGTTTTGGATTGGTTTGCGCTTGTGGCGGCTTTGCTTCTTTTAATAGGGATTCAGGCGAATTGGTTCGGCAGGGTTTATTTGACTACAGATTGGGTGAGCGGTGGGTCGTACTCTGAGGCGACTTTTGGCAGGATCACGACCCTTAATCCACTTTATGCGTCAAATTCTAGCGAGAATGCGATACGGCAGTTGCTTTTTTCAAGTTTGTTTAAGTATGATCGAAGCGGGAATATAAGGGGAGACTTGGCGACGAGTATTCGGACAGAGGATGGACGGCGGTTTGAGGTTGAGATTAGGCAGGATGCTTTTTGGCATGACGGGGAGAGGGTGAATGCCAATGATGTTGTAAGGACGTTCCAGTTCATACGAGATCCGAATGCGCGTGCGGCTATGGCGGAGACTTTTCATGGGGTTACGATTACGAAGCTGGATGAATATAAGGTTGCTTTTGACTTGCAGAATGTCTATTTTGGATTTGCAAACTATTTGACTTTTTCGGTGTTGCCGGAGCATCTTTTGAGAGATGTTTTGCCAGAGAACTTGGTGGAGAATAGCTTTTCGCGAAATCCGGTTGGTTCAGGGCCGTTTAAGTTTAATTTACTGCAGGACGGAGAGGGTGGAGAGAATATTGTGTTTATGGATGTGAATAGGGAATATTATGGTGGACAGCCGCTGCTGGATCGGTTTATTATTTATTCTTTTGCCGATAGGCAGAATATGATTAGGGCAATAAACAGCGGGATGGTTGATGCTAGCGCGCAACTGAATATGAGCGAGAAGGACGTGGTGACAAACAGGAATATGACTGTTTATGAGACGGCGATGAATAGTGGGGTTTTTGCGTTTCTTAATACACGTAGTACGCATGTGAATGATGTGAATTTTCGCAGGGCTCTGCAAATTGGGATAAACGCACCGCGGCTTCGCATGGAGCTTGGGGGTGGCAGCTTGATGGCGCAGGATTTTCCATACTTAAACAGGTTGACGGGGCTTACGATTACAGAAATGCAGGAAGCAGTGCCCGTGTATAATTTAGAGAGGGCTAGGGAGATATTGACGAGCAATGGGTATGTGTATGACGGCGATAATCGACTGACGAAAGACGGGGAGAGGGTTGAGGTGAGGTTGGTGACGCTTGACGTGGGGCTATTGGCAGGGACGGCGATTCGGGTGGCGGAAGATTTGTCGATGCTTGGGATATATGTGCAGACAGATATTGTTCCCAATGATACGGCGGCGGGGCTTGGGGGGCAGCAGAGTTTTCTTCAGAACTTTGTCGGACCGAGGGCTTATGATATTTTGATTTATGACGCGGATCTTTCCGCGGATGGTGATGCGTTTGCGATATATCATTCGTCGCAGATGGGTAGTACGAGGGCGAACTTTTCCAATTATTCCAGTAGGACGGCGGACGATTTGCTTCTTTCGGTTCGGTTGACGGGAGACGCGGATTTGCAGGCGGCAAAACGGAGGGCATTTACGAGGCTTTGGCTGAGCGATGTGCCGGCGATAGGGTTGTATCGTTCAAATTTGATATATTGGCATATGAGGACGGTGCGTCCTTTTGCGGAGGATGTGCGGATTGTTACGTCGAGTACGAGGTTTACGGATGTGATTTATTGGTCGGCGAATAGGCAGAATGTCTATAGGACTCCTTAGGGTTTAGGTTTTGATACATCTGTTGATTGTGGCTTTTTGGGGAAAATAGGGACTTTTTGGGCGTTTTTGCTTGACTTTTGTTGCAAAGTGTGCTATAATGTGTATAATCCCCAGTATTTGCTTCGTAAAACTGGGCGTTGCTGGGCGTCGTCTCAGGATTAAAGAGCTTGCTCTTTAATTTTTTGCTGTGTTGTGCTATAATGAGGGTAATGGGGAGGAGTACCCAAGTGGCTGAAGGGGACGGTTTGCTAAATCGTTAGTATGGGGTGACCTGTAGCCGGAGTTCGAATCTCCGCTCCTCCGCCAGTTGGATTACAATAGGCTATCTGAACAAATAATTTGGAATCGCCCAAATTAACAGGTGGCCTATTTTTATTTTCAAATGAGTAAAAAACAGGATTATGATTAGTAAAAATCCGAATTGACTATATTTGAACCCTCATGTTTTAAGCTCTCATCTGCTAATTTTGGACTTTTCCAAAATATGCGTATCCTCTACCTGATTTGGCGTCTTATACTTCAGATACGCATGTGGGCGGAGTGAATTGTAAAACTCTATATACTGAGCGACAGCTTCTCTAAACTCCTTCTCGGATTTATATTTTGTGCGGTATAGCTCTTCTTTTTTCAAGGAAGAGAAAAAAGATTCCACTACGGCGTTATCGCAAGGATGTCTAGACCTAGAGAAAGAATGAGCAACGCCCAGTTTTCTGAGCGTATTTCTCATAGTAAACGAAACATAGGGAGTGCCTCGGTCGGTGTGAACGGTCAAGCCATACGGCTTCCTGCTTTCATATGCCGAGATAAAAGTTTTCTTTATCAACTGGGTGCTGTTGCTTCTGCCGATAGAGAAAGACAGGGCTTTTCTTGAGAACAAGTCAATAAAGACGCAGATATAGAAATAGGTATCACCGACCTTAAAACATGTCACATCACTGACCCAGACTTTATTAGGACGGTCGACATCAAAATTACCCTTTAGAATATTGGTCTTTTTTGTTTCAAGGTCTCTTAGCCGCCGGTATTTTTTAACGTCAGAGTGTACACTACGTATGCCCATTTCCCGCATTAACTCCAAAACAAATTTAGGGCTAGTGGCATATCCTTTATCCGCTAAAACAGCACAAATCTTTTTCGCGCCAAATACTTGATTACTGTCATCATATGCGTTTTGAATGGCTACTCTTAGTTCCTCGCGTCGCTTCGCATACCATGTATTATCTCGTTTATTACGCAAGATGTGATTATAGAAAGTACCTCTTGATACGCCCAGGGCAACGCAGAGAGCATGGACGTTATATTTACCATAGAGTGGCTCAAGAGCGATCAGTTTTTCCTTCAGGGGAGCAGAGTAGGAGCAATCGACGGCCTTCATTACGCTAATTATATCTTCGTATTTCTTAATCTGACGTTCGAGAGAGTAAAACTTCCAGGGTGTTATGGTAGCTTTACTGCTGGTTATTTGCGTTTGATACAGCTTTGTCCAATAGTATATGGTGCTGCGAGGTACGCCACTTTCTTGGCATATTTTCTCAATTGACTCTCCCGACCCGTAACGTTGCACTAGCTTTTGCTTAGTCTTTACATCTATTTTCCTATACATAATATTCTTTCTTAGTTTATTCCATAAAACAAAAACAGTCGCTGTGGCCTGTTTCATAGAGTTGGCAAATGCCGATTCTTAAGTATATTATACAATATATTGCATTAAATGGCAAATCCCACGAAAACCGCCCATAGAATTGGATACGTTAGCAGGGCCAGAGGATATGCCCATGGCTTCAATCCCGGCATTGGTGGTATTACCCGAGTATTCGCCACGTATAGGCCATGGATGAGCTTCTCGCAAGGATTCTTCAAATGCCCCCGACCACCCAGAGGATTCGAGTATTGGCTTATACTAGACTTAGTATCATACAAATTATCTTCATTATCCTCTGGGTGGTCGGGGAGCAGAGTCTTGTCTCTGAATGCTGCACAGTCTTGGTTCGTAAGAGGGGGAGATGCGGACCATACCGTACTTTCCGGCTTGGAGTCTATCGGCACAAACCAGGCTTCTGGGGGTATTGGTGTTCATATAGGTTTTCGTGGGGTATTACGGAATAGGCGTGGCATAATATCCTAAAGGAGAGATATGAGGATACCAGAAGAATATATTAAGAAATTTCAAGAGTTGTATAAGAAAGAATTTGGAGAAGATATTAGCTCAGAAGAAGCTCAGGTTCAATGCTTGGCGTTAGTGAGGTTGGTTGCTATAAAGAAGGAGGGGGAGATGCTGGAGGGACGGGGAGAGGATGTTGCTAGTTAGAGAATATAGGGGGTAACTAAGGGCTTTGGCGTATCTCACCGTTATCCAAATGTTGAAGCATGAGGCTCGACATGGCCAAGTACTGATATGCTCTATTTTCATCCGTAATATTGGCGGTTGCTGTGTGGGATTTCTCATTTCGGAATTTGTCCAAAGCCATACCCAAGAATTTCACGGCCTCTTGAAAGTCATGCTCGACATTGCTAGCGGAGGCTCCCTTTATAAAAAGATGTCCTTTGCCAAACGCCTCTGATGATGTTTCATGTCCTGTTAAGGTTCGCAATCTATCTCTAACAATTTTGAAGCTTTTTTCGGTAGCCTCTCCAAAATAGCCGTCCTTTACCAAGTTGACACATTCAGCTTCGATCTTTGGGTGGAGCATACTTGACCATGATGAGGCAGTTTTTTCTGATTTTGTATGCTTGACACTACTGTCCTCTGGTATTATAGGGAGTCTTTCCAAGATTGACTCCAAGGCAGCAATGCCTCCCTTAACTTTTTCGTCAATAGGTGTTATTGGCATACCTACCATGAGCACAGGGGGAAGAGATTTGCGTTTGTATTCTTTTGCGAATCGGTCATTCGTAAAAATCCTAGCAATCATTTCCTCGTTATATTCAATCCATTTATTTGCTTTATCGCAAGTTTCAGCACGCTTTGCTTGGTCGCCGAAGTCAGTAAGTATTTCTTTACCCTTAGAAATTCGTTCCTGAATTTGGGATTCCGCATCGTTGCGAGGAATAGTTAAATCAGGCTGTGGCTGTTCTGCTGATGGTGTGGTTTTCTTTACCATGCGTTTATTATACCATAAAACTTGGAGATTCTATAGATTTGTGGTATAATTTAACTGGCAGACAAAGTGATGTCAAGAGAATTAAAATTTAATGTTAGAAGATTTTTACAAAAGTTTAGACATTCCAGAAGTGCTTGGTAAAGATATTTTGTTGCCAGAATCACCATTGGATGCTATATATCTTTCTGAGCGTGGGCGACTCTTTTGCTATCTTGGCATATGCCAAATTGACGAAGACAGAAGAAATATGCTGCAGAGTTGGCCATACTATATGGAGGATCAGCCTTACTCAAAGTTTTCAGAGAAGATTTTGGGCATGTACCGCCTAGATAACGGCACTCTTCATTTATCCAAATTTTTGGACGATGGCTTTTGCAAAGAAGTTAAATTCAAGAAGCTAAGTGAGTATCATGTGCGTCTTCCGAATGTCGAAACTTACTATTGTGTGAATAAATGTTACGATACTAGCGATGGCGGCCGGGACTTCTCAGAAGATGAAGATTTGACGAGAGCTTGTTTCGGTCTTACTTTCTCAGAATTAAGCGAGGTTTTGAGTGCATATGCAAAGATATTCGGTGTTCATAATGACTATGTCCAGTATCCGAGAATTACAAGATCAACGAAATCCGATAACTTCTGCGACATAACTGAAGCTTGGATTCCCGAGAGCTTTCCATACATAACTTTTTCAGGTAGCGGGTATGCATACTCTCACGTATCTTTGCACGGATTTTATCAACATATAGGTGCGTTATTCGCTAATGGCTCCAAAGCAGCTAAGTATTTTGAAGAAACTTTGTCTAATAAGGAACTGATTGAGAGGCTGAGAAGTGTAATAAATGACTCCAAGTTTGATAGTGTAGTAACTAGAACATTGATGTATCCAGAGGCATGGGGCGCAAAAATTAGCTAGATTATGCTATAATTGACTCATGGGATAGCAATGGCCTAAGGTCACTTTCAATCATAAGAGCCCGAACTTCGTCTAGGATGCCCCGCCATAAGATATTATATTTGAATCGATACTGTTGAGCTGAGGGTTTTGTGTTAGAACCTATTCCCCACGAAAACCGATGATTGAATCAGTGCTACCAGTATGGCGGCTTAGGGATTCGACGCTAGCAGAACTGGTGTTGGTCGAGTTGCCTCCGCGACAGAACCACGGGCCGGTAGTATCGACGGAGCTATAGACTGCCCCCGACCACCCAGAGGATGATGAAGATGATTTGTACGATACTAAGTCTAGCATAAGCCAATACTCGAATCCTCAGAGACACCCCATGCTACGCATGGGGACCCCGTCGGAGTGGTCGGGGGCGTATGTTATATCTATACATGTCAATCGTCCATGGGCTGTTAGGGGTGCTAATTCTGCTCAGAATGACAATGCGGGCATAGAGGCTATTGGCAGAGGTATCGGTGGCGTTAGTGTTCAGGATGGGTTTCGTGGGGTGGGGGTTGACTTGGAAGAGGTCTAGGGGCATGGCTCTTTGTAAGTAGTATAAACTTGTCTACCTCGTCTCGGCTGTTAAACTCTATGTGCTTATTGTTGGCGTATTTTTGTATATGTTGTTTTATATTCTCATTTGCCTGTCCGTACTTGGTTTTTATCTGCATAACCAGTTCCTCCACCGATTCCGGAGTATCCAGTCCGTTTTTGGCTTCTATGTTTTGGTATCCTCGATTCCTTATGTTTTCTATGCAGAAATCAAAGGGAAGGTTCAAGTATAAAACCAAATCTGCCTTCTCTAGCCTCATCCGCAAGACTTCGAGGTGGCTTGGATAGTTGCCGTCTATAATCCATTTTGGCTTCTCAACCTCTTTCTTTATACCCTCTAGGATTATAGGTATTCTATCCTCTAGTTTGCCATGGCCTGTTATGCCCCTGAATTTCATGTCCATGTGAAAAACTGGCAAGTCGAGCTTCTCTCCTAGTATGGTCGATAGGTGAGTTTTCCCGCTCCCCGGGATGCCCAAAACGGTTATCTTTTTACAGTCTTGTAATGCTTTCATATTTTACCCATATTATATGGTCATTATATCATGGTCTCTCTGTTATACTGTAACCCAATTGGTGAGTAGTGCTTGTGTGGGGAGTAGGTCTTTGTGTTTGCACAGGGAGTGTTAGGAATAGAGGTTATTCCGATAGACAATCCATCTCTGACCAATAATGTATCTGACATCACCAACGGCAATTACGGTCTCGGTTCATCTGGCATCATAAACAATTCAAACTGGGGCATTTATGCTTCAAAACTCGGTCTCGGACAAGCCATCTTCGAATCCTCTGGGTGGTCGGGGGCGAATGCCGTTTCTGTCGATACTTCTTGGCCGTGGTTCTTACGTGGCGGTCAGTCGGCCCTTACCACTAGTGCGGGGGTCGAGTCCCTGTCTCGCAATACTGGCGGTGCTAGTGCTAATAGCGGTTTTCGTGGGGGGAGTGGGAGAATACATCTTATGGAGGTCATAAGAGGGGTATTGATTAGGATATTTGGCGATATTATGTTATAATTTAATTGTTAAGATAGGAAAGGGATTATTTTATGATATAGCTAACTTTGTGTGACAAATTATAAAGAAATTTAATTATAAGGAGATTACATGAAGTTGCTAAGATCAACAAGGCTAGATTTGCTTCTGGCGGTTTATATATTTGGTGTTGTGACGGTGAACCTGATGGGGGCAAAGGTTATGCCGCTGGGTAGGTTTTTGGGGATGGAGTTTAATATAAGTGTGGCGATATTTCTTATGCCGGTGCTTTTCACGATTGTGGATTCGGTTAGTGAGGTTTATGGTAAGAAAAGAGCTCGGAATATGGTGTATATTGGGATTTTTACTATTTTCCTGTCGGTGCTATTTTCGATGCTGGCAACGGCATTGCCAGCAGCTGAAAGGTTTGCGGCGGCCGAGGCGTACAATACGGTGTTTGTAATATCGATTCGGTTTGGTATTGCTTCGATTTTGGCCTTTGGTTTGTCAAGTTTGTTGACCGTGTTTGTTTATAATAAGATGAAAGTGAAGCATGGAGCGGGGCGGTTGGTGTGGCTACGTAATAACGTGTCGAATTTTCTTAGTCAATTTACGGATTCGACGATTTTTGTTTTCTTGGCGTTCTATACGTTTGATCGTGGGCTAGCAGATAATGTTGTTTGGTTGTTTGGGATCATTTTGCCGCTGACTTTGGCGAAGTGTTTGATGAGCGTGATAACGACGCCGACGGTTTATGCCGGGATACGATTCTTGCGGGGTAAGAAATTGATACCAGATGCCTCGGCTAAGATGGAGGTCGGTGTCAAGGCTGGCTCGGTGCAGCTTTTTAATGAGATGGCTTAGGTATGGATTTCAAATTTATTCCTGTTAAAACTCGGGTGGTTATGCCGCCAAGGGATGAGATTTGGGACATTATTGACAGTCTAGAGGTCGAGGAGGGTGATATTGTTTTTATCACCTCCAAGATTCTTGCTATTCATCAGGGTCGCTGTGTGAAGATGGGAGATGCCGGTAAGGAGGACTTGATCCGCCGAGAATCGGAGTATTGGCTTCCTTTTACGCATAGGGCTGGATGGAGGGGTAATCTAACTATTACTGACAATACTCTTATCCCCGCCGCGGGCATAGATGAAAGTAATGCGAATGGCCATTATATTCTTTGGCCGAAGGATATTGATGATTTTTGCGCGGAGATTCGCAAGCGTCTTATGAGAAAGTTTAATATAACTAGGCTTGGTGTAGTCGCAACCGACAGTCATACTATGCCTCTTCGCTGGGGTGTTACCGGCATTGCTATTGGCCTTGCCGGTGTCGAGCCTTTGGAGGATATTCGAGGGGAGGAGGACATATTCGGGCGGCCGATGGAAGTTACTCAGGTGGACCGTATTGATGCTTTGACGGGGATGGCGGTTCTTCTTATGGGTGAGGGTGCTGAAGTCAAGCCGATTGTAATTTTGCGTGGCTATGAGAATGTTGTATTTAGCGAAAATGCTTCGATGGATGGGTTTAAGATTCCGCCAGAGGACGATATGTACCAGCCTTTGCTTGATGTTATTACGTCTAGTCCGAAGAAGAGTTAGGGTTGTGGTTTATAAAGAGTATGTTTTTTGAGGATGTTGTGGTACAATTGAGTTATATTATACCATTGGGTAGAAGGAGGGAATATGGGTGAAGATAAGCAGAAGCCGATTGTGCCAGTACCGCCAACGCCGCCGGCTGTGGTTCGTGGAGTAGAGAAGAAGCAGGTTTCGGCGACGGCGCGAGCAATTCGTACGACTTGTGCATGGGTTGTGATTATTAGCGCGGCGTTGTTTGCGTTTGTAGCGATTCTTGGGATTTGGGGTGTTTTTGGGACGTCGACCGGGGATGTGGTTGGAAAATCTTTGGGTAGTTTGTTTGTGATTGGATTCGCGTCGGGTGTGATTGCGATTGTTTCTTCGTTGATTGCAGATAGTCGTAGATAGTATTTAGCTTCCACTGAGCAGGACGGCCGTGCTGACTTTTTTGGCGCCGGCGGATAGTAGTAATTTCTTGCAGGCGTCTAGGGTGGCGCCGGTTGTGGTGATGTCGTCGATAATGAGGTAGGTTTTTGTGGGGTCAATAGGTATGCGAGGGTTGACTTTGTAGGCGTTCTTGGCTTGCGACAAGCGAGTTTTGGAGTCGCTACCGACTTGGCGAGAGCTGTTTGTGCGGAGGAGGAGTTTTTGGTATTGCCAATTTTTGGTGCGGGCAATGTGGCGGGCGAGCTTTGCGGTGTGATCCAGGCTACGGATGCGGATGTGCTTGGGCGCGGTTGGAGCAGGGATAAGGACGATATTTTTTGAATCAGGAAGGGAGAATGAGAGTAGTCTGGCTAGGGGTATTGCAAGGGAGCGAACTGAATAATACTTAAAGTGCTTGATGAGCTCAAAGAGTTCCGGGGATGCGTCTTTGGATGAGGCGACGAAGGAGGTGGTCCAAGTGTTGTAATTTTTACAACACCCTAGAAGGCGATCGAAGCATGGTTCGCAGACAGAATGTCCAATGGAGCCGCAGAAATAACAGTAGTCCGGCGCGAGTAGATTAAAAATGTTGTAATTTTTACAACAAAAGCTTGCATTTTTATTCATTTTGTAGTATCCTTTGAGTGTAAGTTAATAAGTGGAGGAGATATGGCCAAAGTGCAAGAAAATGATTTGCTCATGGATGATTTGGCTGTTGCTGAGTTCTTGGAGGACGATGGCACGGACATTGATATCTTAACGGAGCAAATGGCTGGTGGGGCCAACGAAACGGAAACGACGGAAGATTGGGTAGAGAATATCAACGAGTTGCCTGGTCAGTTGGCGGTTGATATTTATGAAACAGACACGAAGCTGATGGTTAAGGCGCGTATCGCTGGTGTTAGTAGGCAGGATTTGGAAGTTACGATTTCCGATCAAATTTTGACAGTTAGCGGTATTTTTAATAGCAATGAGGAAGTTGATGTTCTCAGGTATCATACGCAGGAATGTTACTGGGGAGAGTTTAGTCGGACTATCACATTGCCTGTTCAGGTACAGGAAGGCTTGGTTGATGCGGTTCTCAAGGATGGTGTTCTTACGATCTCCTTTGAGAAGATTGAGCAGAAGAAGGCAAAGGTTGTTAACGTTATAAAGGGATAGTAGTTCAGGAGACTGTTCTTGGGTGTTGTCTGGGTATGAGACCCAGACAACTTTCTTTTGTAATTCCTGCCTATTTGGCGAACTGCTGTGTCAGCACTTCCGCTCCGGCACGGCAAAAACGTCGTTTTGCCGCGTTTCGCTCTATGTATGCTAGATACATTTCGCTTGCGGTGCTCAGCGCTTCCTTGCATTTCATCCGAATGCTTCAGGAATTACCGGGAGGGGGTTGGTAATGAAATACTCTCAGTGGTTGCCCACTGAGAGTATTTGGGACGTAGGCGGGGATTTTCCCGTTGCTGTCCTGGTCTGTTATTAATCTTAGGTTCCGAGATTAACCAAAACGAACTGAACAACCGCATAAGCCACGATACAGACGATCAGGCCGATCACGGCGTAAAGAATTGTATTCTTTGCGCTTGTAACCTTACCACTATCGCCAGCTGACAGGATGTATTGTATACCGCCCCATACCAACATGATCACACATAGGGCACCGACGATGAATATGACGACGGAGATGATGTTTGTTACCACGCCGCTCTCGCCAAATAGTTGGGTTGCCATCTCATCGGTTTGACCTGCGTCTGCGCCGCCGCTGATGCCTTTATCGACAACATAGTCGTCGTTAGCAAGTACGTTTGCTAAAGGCACTGTTGCTGCTATTCCAAAAGCTAGCGCTAGGGTCATTGCAATACCAGTTAGAAGTTTACCAATTTTACTCATTTCTTATTTCCTTTCTTTTGAGCTCATTCCACTATATTTTATACTAAATCAATCAAAGAGTCAAGGGGTTTGGCGTGATATTGGGCAGACTAGGGTTCGGTGCCGTCGCCAGGGCCAGGGGTACCTCCGCCCCCGCCTTCACCTTCGCCACTACCGCTGTCGCTACTACCACCACTACTGCCGCCGTTGCCGACAACATTGAGAACAACGAAGTTGACGATTGCCCATGAGGCTATACAGACGATGAGGCCGACGATGGACCACTGGATGGTGCTTTTGGCACGTTCGACTTTGCTGGCGTTGCCTTCGGAAATAATGTATTGGACGCCGCCGTAGATTAAGATTGCTACCGCTAGAAATCCGACGATGAAGAAGATGACATTGGTGATGTTGCCGAGGATTTCTACTAGGCCTGGGCCACTTTCGTCTCCACCTATGACTTTTGCTCCTTGGCCGATTTCATCTAGTGCATTTGCGAGAATCCTAAACATTTTTTCTTCTTACCTTTCTTTTAACTTCCAAAAACCCTTGTGAACACAAACTGTACGATTGCCCAGCCTGCGAGCGATATAATTAGGCCAACGACACCGTAAATTATGGTGTGTTGGGCGACAGAGAGCTCTGCGGCGAGGCCTTGGGCGAGCATATAGCGTATGCCGCCATAGATCAAGACTATTACGGAGATTATGCCTATGACGAAGAAGATAATACCCATGGTTGTGGCGACCATTGGGCTGTCGCGTAGGTTCTCTTGGTCGTCGCAACCAGCGGCTCGTAGTGCGGCTTCTAAACTTTCTTGGTTATCGGCATAGGCGGGGGAATTTCTTATGTTTTCGCAGACAGGGCTGTTGATGGCGTGGGCGGGTGTTGCTACAGTGGCTAGGCCAAGTGCTAATAGAGCTATGAATAATATTTTTTTCATTCCGAGAACCTTCCTAGGATGAAGCTTATGATTGCCCAAGCTGATCCGGCGACGACCAGTCCAATGACGGAGAAGACAAGCATGGAACGGGCTTCGACCATTTTACTGGCACTGCCGCGGGAGAGTTGCATTTTTACGCCTGCGTAGATGATAAAGCCGACGGCAAGTATGCCGAGGGCAAAAAAGACGCCATTCACAAGACCGGCGAGAACGTCTTCGCTATTGTTGCCTCCCGCACCGGGTAGCTCCCAAGAAGGGACGTCTGCTAAGAGTTTCCAGATTGACATTAGATTGACTCTCCTGGCGCTATGAAGTGGACGATTGTGTTGATTAGGACGTTGGCAAAGATTGCGATGATGAGGCCGATCACGGCGTTAACGACAGTTCTGGTGGAGGCGGAGATTTTGCTTGGTTCGCCTTGGGCTAGGATGTATGAGAAGCCGCCCCAGATTATGAAGCCGACTGATAGGTAGCCGACAAGTTGGAGGAGGATTGCTAGGATGTTTAGGACGATAATCCAAATGAAGGTAGGGAGGCCGCCGACGTCGTTGGGAGAGACGATGGCCCCGTCTACGCATAGATGGTTGAACCAAGGCTGGAAAGTTAGGAATGACTTGCCGCAGTTGCGCCCGCTAGAAGTGCCGGGAGCGGGCGTTACGGCTCCGTAGAAGAAAAATTCTTTTTGACATCCTACCCACTGGTGCTCGTTTTCGTTGGGCTGGCCAGGGAGATAGCTATTACATGCAGAGTAGCTGATGCTTCCAGGGTTTCCTTGATCCCAGTATTTCTGATAAAACATATCTGTGCCTCTGGTTGATTCTTGGATTTCTACGGTGGTGTTAGAGTACGTCATTACCATGCATGTAGCCCACCGTTCTTTGGTGCCGTGTGTTTGGCCGGGTAGCCAAGAATTACAAGATGTCCTACTGACAGTTTCTGGGTTTCCTTGATCCCAGTATTGTTCGTAATATGCAAACGTACCCTCTTCAGCCGCATGTGCCGTGTTGGCGACAAGGAGAGCGCTCATAAATCCTGCCAGTAGTGTTAATACTGTGAATATTGTGAAATGAACTTTAGCGATCTTTATATTACTCATGGTGTTTGGCTTCCTGGTGCTTGGCTTCCTGTTCCTGTGCCGCTGATGTCGCCTGGCATGATGAAGTTGATGATTGCGTAAAGGAGGACGTACATGACGACTCCGATGGCGATGTTGAAGATCATGGTTTTGGCGAGGCGTGTTTTGCCTTCGTCGCCTCCTGCGGTGGTGTAGACTATAGATGCGACGACTACTCCGATAACGGCTACAACACCGACTCCCCAAGTTAGGATTTGCATGACGAGGTTGAGAATGTACCAGATGCCGCCGCCTTTTTCATCGCATTCCGGGGCAAGTATACCAGTTGCTACGCCATCGCAATCACCAGCGGCAAGGGCGCTTGGGGTTAGGGGCGATAAAGCGAGGCCGAGGCACAAGAACAGTGCTGTTTGTACGATGAGTAGGTTTTTGACTAGCCATTTTTGCATTATGTATTAATGATACACTATTTCTATCATATTTGCAAGACTTTAACGACATCGGAGCGAGCATTGGGGAGCAAGGAGGGTTTGGGGACGGGTGGGGGCAATTGGGTTTAGTATTTCGGGAGCCGGGACGGGATTTGGGCGAGCTTTGAGCAGGGGAGCGGAGATTTCGGCAGAGGAATTGGAGAAGGTATTGCCGCTTTTGGTTGAAAGGGAGAAGGTTAGCAGTATGGAGAAGTCTAGGTTTTCTATTTCGATTCGATGGGCGGAGAGGTCGATCGTACCGAGGACGAAGCCGTTTAGGCGGAGGAGGAGGCCGTCGGGGATGGGGCTATGGAGGGGAGGTTGGGTTGTTTCCCAGGTTAAGACGCCAGAGGCGAGGTCGTTATTGGGGGTGAAATAGAGGTTTTCGACGATGTTATCGGGGGTGATTGGGGGAGATGGGGCGGTAGAATTGATATATACTCGCCAGGAGAGTCGACTGCTTCTGCCGAGATTATCCACGACTCTGACGGATGGGAAGAATGTGCCGAATTGGCTGAAAGAGGAGGTGATGAATGGCTCGAGGGTGGTGCGATCGAAGAGCCCGTTGCCAGTTAGATCCCATTCGTAGTGGCTTATTGGTGCGGAGACGCTTTCGGCTTTGACCTCAAAGAGAATGGGCTGGTCGACTGAGGCGGTCTTGGTAGGTAGGATTATGTTGCAGAAGCCGGTGGGGCATAGGGAGCTGTCGTTTGGCGAGAGGTGGAGGTGGGGTCGGAATACTGCTTCGGCTAGATCTGCATAGTCGCTGATGAAGCCATTGGTGCGATGGATGAAGCTGTCTACTAGGGGGCCGAGGGAATGGTTGGAGTAGAATTGGATGTCTGTGGTGCGGTGGAGGCTGTCAAAGACGGATGAAGAGAGAGTGGAGTTCTTGGGTTCGTTGGTGAAGACGACAATTGAGCGTGTTGTGCTTTGGCGCCATGGCAAGAAGATGCTTTGGTTGGTAAAGTGGTCGCCGAAGTTAGTGGGAGAGGCCTCAATATCCATCCATATATTGGGGTTATTTATGAGGAAGCGGAAATGGTTGGATATGCAACCGATAGAGGTGCGGCTACTCTGGTCGCTTCCTGGCGTGCAATCGTGGCCGATCCTGGGGTTTGTGTTTCGGAACCAGACGAAAGTGTTGCCGTCGGATGGGAGGAGCTGGACGAAGCCGATGATTTGGCTTTGGATGTTCTCTAGCTCGCCTATAGAGTTTATGCCCTCGAGATCGAGGAGTATGGAGATGTCGCGTGGGGAGGAGAGTTCGTTGTGGGTGCGGGTGATGGGGTCGTAGTTGTCGGCCCAGATTTGTTGGCCTCCGCCGATTTCGGTGGAAAAATATTCCAAGAGGCGGCTTCGGATGATACTGGCGGCCCAGCGAACGCCTCCGTCGGAAGCGTAGGTGCTATGGCCGTTGAAGGGTATGTTGTTTAGGTTGCCGCAGATGCCGTCGGCGGCGTTGCACCAAATGCCAGTTTTCCAGAGGAGATTGGCGGGGAGGTAGGGTTCGCGAGCCCTAAGGATGCCAGATGAGACGAAGCAATTGGGGCTCCATATATTATAGACAGAGATATTTCTGCCGCTACAGGCGTCGGGGAAGAGACCGCGGCCTTCGGGCAGGTTGAGCTTTGGGTCGCCAAAGAGGGCGGAGTAGATGATGGCGTTTTGTTCAAAGTGGGTCAAGCGGGAGAGGGCTTCGCCTACGACCTGGGCACCTTGGGAGAAGCCGCCGAGGACGAAGCGGGTGCGGGGGCAGGAGGTGAGGGTATCGCGGATATTGCCAAGCAGCTCTGCTACGCCAGCGTCGACGCTGGCGCCGTACTTGAAATATTCGCCAGCAGAGACGAAGGCGCCGAGAGCGGTGCTGGTGTTTTTGAGAAAATCGCTGTTAAAGCCGGGGAGGATGTCGATGGCAGGGTAGGGATCAGGGGTGGTTGCGTCAGAGCCGAGGTCGAAGATGGAATATTTGAAAGAGGAGTGGGCGGTTTTTAGTATAGTTTCGATTTCATGATTAAAGGCTAGAAATTCTTTGCTGGAATTGGGGGAGAGGCCGGAGCCACGGGCGAAAATGAATTTGACATCGTCGCAGACTCCACCATAGACGCGAGGGCTGGTGGACAGTAGTGCGAATATTGCCATAATGGGCACTATGAGCAGGGCTAATTTTACAATTTTATCTCTCGTATTTTTCATCACGGAAGTGATACTATCATGCCTGGCGTGAGGATTGCAAGCATAAGCGTTTTACGAGATGTGGATAAACTGTGGAAAAGAGTTAGAAAAATGGGGAAAAATGTATGGGAAAGCGGGATAATTTGGGGAAAAGGGGAAGGAAAAAGATGTGAAAAACTGGGCAAGCAACAGATTGACATAGGTAGAAGGCTCATTTAGGGGCTGATTATGGGGTGATTTTGGCGGGTTTTTGATGATTTTCCTTGACTTTTTTGACAATGTGTGATATAATACGCATAATGGGGAGTGTTGGCTTTTGTAATTTTTACAACAGGCTTATACTGTAGGACTCAAAAAGAAAAGCGCGGGC
>Ga0099364_10005511_pt1 | contig 18753 bp, 13 predicted proteins | sample TergutTh196P3_FD_73070 | JGI IMG/M metagenome (GOLD analysis project Ga0099364, IMG submission 73070) | Microcerotermes parvus P3 segment gut microbial communities from Pointe-Noire, Republic of the Congo - Th196 P3 | ecosystem: Host-associated > Arthropoda: Insects > Digestive system > Gut ...
CATCGGCTTTAATTTCTAATGCGAATAGAAACTGAATGTTTTACTTTTTAATAAAAACAAAAATATGGAATTATATCAAAAAATAAGATACATCTTGTTGGGACTTGCTGTTTTGGCAATCAGTTCCTGTACTTCGTTCGACGAGATCAATACAGACTCGAACCGTCCAACAGTAGTTCAGACTCCCGGCATATTGACGATGGTACAACGTGAGATTGCATTCAATTACTATGATTCGTGGCAGGGGCTTCGCATGAATGGCGTGATTGCACAGCAATGGACACAACGTGTATATACGGATGAAGATCGATACAATTTTTCAGCCCGTACCGGTACAGTAGCCAATTACTTTCACTTAACCTATACCTATTCCGAGCGTCTCAATCAGATTATTAAATTCAATGAGGAAAACCCTGAAAGCGCTTTATTATATGGAGGAGATAACAGAGTACAGATTGCTACGGCTAAGATTCTAAAAGCATGGCTGGTTTTTCAAAATGCCGAAACATTTGGCGATGTTCCCTATACGGAAACAAACGACATCTTCAACAACCTCACGCCTAAGTATGACACACAGGAATTCATCTTCAAAGACCTTATTCGAGAACTGAAAGAGATCAATTCCTCGCTTCAAGGTGTGACTCAAGGTTGGAAAACCGGCGATATCATGTTAGGTGGCGATGCTGATAAATGGCGCCGGTTTGGTAATTCGCTCCGTTTGACAATTGCTTTGCGCATGAGTAATGTAGAGCCGGCATTTTCGGCTGCTGAAGCTGATGCAGCCATTGCCGACGGTGTGATGAGGGATAATGGTGACAATGCCGTAGTGAAATTCATCGGTATGGGCGCTCCAAATCAATCATCAAAATACGAAACTTACTCATCGCGAATGGACTTCCTGCCTTCATGGCAGTTTGTGAACCTGCTTCATGGAAGAGACGACGATAACATCGGTTTCAAGAATCCTTTCAACGGAATTATCGATCCACGTTTCATCCAGTTTGTGCAATCTCCTGCCGATCAGAGGGCTGGAGTAACTCCACGAATTGCCACCCTTCCAATGGGTTTGGCTAATATCGATAACCAACAGGTATGGAATACATTAACTCCAACAACAACCCGCATTGCCTACGGTCCAACTTCAGGACGAATTGACGATGTACTTCCAAAACCCGTTCAGGCATCATTTTGGTCTACCTTGATGGACTATCCTAACGTAGCGCTCATGATGGCCGAACGACAAAACAATGATCGTGATCTCTTTGAAAAAGCCATACTGGCATCTATGGAAATTTGGGGTGTACCTGAAGCTGACGCAGATGCGTATGTCGAAGCTGTCATGGCGAAATTTGATGCAGCCGATGATGAAGGCAAATATGAGATGATTATCACACAGAAATACATCCATAACTTTGCTCACTTTGATCAGGAATCGCTTTTTGAATATCGCAGAACGGAGCTTCCCAAATCGATTGTTTTGCCCGGACAGCAAACAGGCGGAACCTATACGGTTGGAGGAGAAGAAAGAACATACAGATTCCTTCCCATGGATGCAAGCACAACTTTCTTACAAAGAATGTTTTATCCTACAACGGAATATACATTCAATAAAGAGAATGTGGATAATGCGGTTGCTTCAATAGGCGGCGACCGTCAATACACCCCGCTGTATTATGCGAAACAGTATAAAAAATAAGTATTGATGCGTATTTCGCTGTGAGAAAGCATTCATGATTATGCAAAGGAGGAAGTCAGTTTTTTACGGGCTTCCTCCTTCATTTTTCAGTTTACGTATGTCACATCGGAACGTAGATCATCAGTAAAAACATAAGAATTTGCGATTATAATCGCAAATTCTTATGTTTTTCGAGACTTTCAGCCTGAGAATGCAGTTGTATAACAATTCCGGATTGCTTCGTTCCTCGCAATAACGATGCGCCGGATATGAGTTAACATAGAGAGGATAAAAAAAAAGCCGCCCAAATGTTGGACAGCTTTTTTTATGCATATCATCCGGATTGACTAATTAATCAACTTATTGATCGCTTTTTCGGAGGAAGGAACAGGCCATATATAGTTGCCGTCCGAGGGAGATACAGCCTCCACGTTTTGAGCGCCGGAGCCTTTGGCGGGGAACGTTTCGCCCCGTCTAAAGATATCAATACCGCGGATACCTTCGCCAATAAACTCCAACCGTCTTTCTTTGTAAATGGCAGATTGCAAAGCATTTCCAGTCAAGGCGTCAATAGCAGCATCTTTGATCACATCATCTTCTTCGGCAATAGCCCGGCGACGAACCTGTTTTAATAAGGCTTTGGCATCATCTTCAGAAGCGCCGCCTTTGGCAGCATAACATTCCGCCAGATTCAACAGAGTTTCGGCATAACGGAAAACGGGAATCCAGTCTAACCTTAAGGGGGTAGTAAACTTCGTCAGTAAATGATAGTTGGCGCTTTCCCTAAACTCCACAAAATTCTCAATACGCGCATCACCTTCCTGATTATAAGCGTCTTCGCTTAGAATACCGGGGGCTTCCATGTTGAATACCATAATAATGGGCGATCCGTAATAATATTCAAGAAAAGAATTTTGCGTATTAGGCACATTATTGGATGCCATAGGCATGGAGAAAATGTTCTCCAGTGTGTAATAAGGCGATGAGAAGGGCGCTGTTACAGTTGCGGTCAGTGAATAACCTGTGATAGCAGTCCCATCGGCAATCGCTCCGTCCCAGTTGTTCATCGCCATTTTTGTGCGCATCCTCAACATCAAAGCGGCGGCTCTGGTCGCTCTTGTAACGGCATCATAGGTCGCTACTGCGGTAGGCAGGGCATTGATGGTTTCATCTTTTAAATCATCCAGAATAACGGCGTAAATCTCAGAGACAGTAGAAGCGGCCATATCATTATCCGTACCGTCTTTTTCAGCTCTTAAACGTAAGGGCACAGCAGTCGCATTGGGATTAAGAGCGTAGGGCTGTTTGCTGTATATCATAGTGAGATAGTAGTATGACATGGCGCGAACAAACCTGGCTTCTGCTATATATTGCGCATAGGTGGAGCTACTGATCAAGTCTCTTGACTCCTCAAGTTTTTCCATAAACGTATTGGCATTATTGATGGCGCGGTAGCATAACCTCCAAAAAGCCGGGTTCTCACTGTCGGCATCGCCTGTTGTCATGCGATAGACAGCGTATAAAGTAACGAGGTTGTTACTTACATTGATAAAATCTTCACTTCTGTTATCGAAAGAAATCAGCATTTTCCCGCCTAACAATGCTGCTCCGCCTCCATCCATTTTCAAGGACGCATACAACCCCAAGACAGTGCCTTCAATACGGGTAGGGTCGGAATAAATATCATTGTCGCTAACAGAAATAGGCGTTTCTTTTTCCAGGAAAGATTCTTGACAGCTATTTAAAAATATCATTGAAAAAGCCAATGACAGCAATATAATCTTTTTCATATTATACATATTTTATTTAGTTAAAACGTTATATTAAGCCCAAAAGTAAATATTCTTGCTTGTGGCATCGTGTTTTTGTCCGTACCGCCCGCAAGATTTACATCGCCTACATTGGTCAGAGCTTCGGGGTCTAATCCTGAGTAGCCGGTAATGGTAAACAGGTTCTGTGCCTGTCCATAGACGCGAATATTGGATACTCCGAGTCTGTTCAGGAATGCAACATTCGCAAAAGAGTATCCGACAATCAGATTCTTGAAACGCAGATAATCTCCTTTCTCAATCCAGTCGGAGATAGGATGAGCCGAACCGTTTGAATAATTATCGCCATAAATGGGATAAGCATAAATCGCATTGGTTCTTTCGGGCGTCCAGTGATTATTGATAACTTCTTTGGCATTGTTCCAATAGCGCATGTCTGCAAGGGTTGCTTTGGTACCGTTCAATACATAATTACCACCGGAGAACTGGAAGAATAAAGTGGCATCGAAACCTTTATATTTGAAGGAATTGTTCCAGCCGCCATAATAAGTGGGCAATGTGTTCCCACTGATTGCATAGTCATCGACGGAAATACCTGCGCCGGCTGCTGCATACCTTTCGGAAGGGTTGTTTCTGTAATGATAAGCGCCATTTTCAAAATACATTAAGATCTCTTCTCCGGCGGCAGTAACATAAATACGGCGTCCGGTAGCGGGATCAATACCGCGTGTCTGGGCTACGTATAACTGGCCGAGAGATTTTCCGACTACGGTAATGTTCGTGATTTCCAACGCGCTGGCGTCGCCTCGAATAATTTCTTCTACCCCATCGGCCAACTTCAGTACTTTGTTGGCATTGGTTGAGATATTGAAACCGGTATTCCAGCTGAAATCCCTGGTTCTGACGATATCGGACGAGATGTTGAGTTCCACGCCTTTGTTTTCAATTTGACCGGCATTGGTTCTCAGCGCGTTTCCGGGAATACCTTTGGAGGGAGCCTGAGGTACCGACATGATCAAGTCGTCAGTTTGCGTATGATAATAGTCAAAATCAATGGTGACTTTGTTGAAAAGGGTCGCTTCAAAACCGAAATCCCATTTCGTGCTGGTTTCCCATTTGAGGTTGGAGTCGCCGATCTGACCCAGCCAGTAAAGACTGTTGTTACCATAAAAACCCGGGCTATAATATGATTTGGAGGCATAATCGTTAATATTGGTATTGCCTACTATACCCCAGCTTGCTTTAACCTTCAGATTCGTTACAGCATCTGTCAGGGGACTGAAAAACGCTTCGTCGGAAACGATCCAGCCTGCAGAAACGCCGCCAAAGTTACCCCAGCGGAAGTTATTTCCGAGCGCTGAATACCCGTCGCGACGGACATTCAATGACAGGAGATATTTACCGTCATAATCGTAGTTGACCCTTCCCAGGTACGAAACAAGCGAGTTGGAACTCAAACTCATAGAGGATGCTGCGTCCGTCGTATAGGTGCCTTGCAGGTGATCGTATTTCAGGTCTGTTAAATTACGGCGGGCGATACCCCATGATGAGAAATTGCTCTCATTCGCCTCCATTCCTGCCAGCAAGCTGAAATTGTGTACATTTATGTCAAATCCGTAATTCAGTGTATTGGTCCAGACCCACTGGTCGCGAAGCCCTGAAATACCTAACGCATAACCGACATTGCTGACGCCGTCGCCATGCAGGGGCGACCAGAAGCGCTGGTCTTCCGTACGGGTATAGTCTCTTCCGTACAATGTTCTGAATATCAGCCGGTCGATAATTTTAATATCTGCTGAGACATTGGCAATCATACGGGTAACATTCGTTGATCTGGTGTTGCCTTGCTGGACTAATTGAACAGGGTTTGAAAATGTACTTGTAATCGTATTGGGGCCATAACCTAAACCTGATGTAATGTAAAACGGCGTACCATCTTCATTGTAGATAGGGATGTTAGGCACGTTAATCATAGCCAGACGCGGGAAACCGCCCACCGCAAAGTTACTGCCGCTACGGGCAGCATCGACATAGCTGGTGGTTCCGGTGGTTACGTTCACGTTACCTCCCAGTTTCAGCCAGTCGGTAGCATTTACCGTAGTGTTTGCTTTCATACCAAAGCGGGAGTAAAGGTCGCCGATAACCATGCCTTGCTGGTCGGTGTAGTTGCCTGAGAAATAGTAAGTGGATTTGGGCGAACCTCCACTGACGGATACGGTATGGTTATGCGTCACGCCGGTTTGAAAAACAGATTCTTTCCAGTCCGAATCAATAATATTTCCTTTGGAATCTCTCATCAGGTTGTATGCTTTGTTGCCATCAGGAGATGTATAGCCGGTAGTCAATGTCATCTCATCAGTGCCGTAACGGTTTCTGACGGTCAGGTTTTTAAAGTTGACATATTCTTCTGCATTCATCACTTCGGCAAACTTCGTAGGAGTGGAGAATCCAAGCCAGCCTTCGTAGGTGACAGTGACCCGTTCGCGATTTCCCGACTTTGTGGTAATCAGAATCACACCGTTAGCGGCGCGTGAACCGTAAAGAGCGGCGGCGGCGGCATCTTTAAGAATGTCGACCGATAATATGTCGGAAGGGTTAATGTCCGCTAATGCATTCGCCTGTCCGTCGCGTCCAATGTCGCCGGTAATAATCGGCACACCGTCCACTACGTAGAGAGGCGAGGTTCCCGAAGTGATAGAGTTCACGCCTCTGACACGAATAATCGGAGGCTGTCCGACAATACCTGCAGGCGTAGTTACCTGTACACCGGTCGCACGTCCTTGCAGCGTCTGATCAATACTGACATTCGGAATGTCTCTGATGGCATCTGCTCTTACGGTAGAAATAGCTGAGGTCACACTCCTTGAAGACTGTGTACCATAACCTATTACCACTACTTCATCCAATTGCTGTAAATCTGACGCCAGAACGATGCGCATGTTTGGCCTGATGGCAACCTCCTGGGTTACCATTCCAATAAAAGACACAACAATCGTGGTGGCGCCTGTTGGTACACTCAGCGTAAACACACCGTTTGCATCTGTCACAGTACCAATATTTGTCGCTCCTTTCACAACAACCGATGCTCCAATAACTGTTTCTCCGTCATCAGCCGAGATAACGGTGCCCGTTACCTGCGTCGTCTGAGCGGAAACCAATCCAATGCCTACTGTGAGGCAGAATAAAAGACAGGTCAATTTCTTCATAGACTTCTTGTTAAAAATGTAACATTTAATAATAATAATATAATTTATAATAATTTTTATTGATTATATGGCTGTGTGAGACGCTTCTAAAATTGTCTAAATTAAACGTACCTTTAAATTAGACAACTTTTTAAAACCACCGCAAAGGTACAAACAAATTCTTAAAAAAACAAAAAAAAAAAAAAAAATAATATTCTGTTAGCAGAAATCCCGTTTTTTTTATCATTTTAAAGCTGTCATCAAGGGTTTTATATTAAATCATGATAAAACAAACCAAACAAACCAATCAACCCTTATCCTGTAAAATCTAAAAACAGTGCAGGTTGCGGTGGTGTTAAAAAAATGTCAAATTTAAACGTACGTTTTTTTAGAAACCCTATTGACCCAATCTATTTTCCTGTTTATAAGATGTTTTTGATAAAAAAAGAGAACTGATATCGAAATTGGTTTTCAATTCAGATATTCATTGCAGGAAGCGGTTATTTGTCGCCTCACATCATCAATGCCTAAACCGAGACAAATGGCATCCGGGTAAGGCGTTGCATAATTTTTTTCGATGATTTGCCGGTAAGCCTCTTCGGCTTTGTGCGCTGCGCTTTCACCTTCATAAGCGACTTTGATTTCGATAACCCATACATTGCCCCTAAAGGAAACCACCAAATCGGGACGCCCCCTGTTGGTGTGCATCTCGGCAGCAACCACTATACCACAACCCTGTAAGAAACCATAAATCGAGGAACGGTAAAGCCATTCCTGCGGTTTCATGGCATAGTCGTTCGTTGAAATGTTTTGCTTAGCCGCAGCCGTAAAATCATCGTAGGGAATGCTTGCCAGCAAACGGTTGAAAGCGCCGATTATCATTTCGCTGTTTTTGTTTTTCAAACCGGACAACAAGTCAGTCTGGCATTGGCTATAACTTTCATCTTTGTATTGGAATATATTCTGCGTAACCAATTCCGACATGGCATTTCGCACTTCTGTATTCGGATAGTCCAACGAAAGTTCATGAATCTCTCCCGGACGCAACGTCAAATACCCGCTTTGATATAAAAAACCTTCGGGTGGCGTATCATCCATATCGCCCGGATTTTCGACAAAATTGCGCGAAACAGGCAAGTTGCGGAATTGCTCTACCGTTAAATTCCTGCCTTTCATATAGCTGGCAATAAATTTGGGTTTGCCGGTAAGCATCCAGAAATTCGAAAATTCTTTCTTTTGAAAAAATGATAAGGTTGAATACGGATTATAAAGTCTTACTTTCGCTTTACTGTCGAATGTAAAACCATTGTAATAATGACGCATTTTTTCGATCAATTCCGAGGTGGAAATCTGCATTTCGTCTGCCGTTTCATCCAAATAGTCGGGAAAATAATGAATGATTTCTTCTTCCGTATATCCGCATATTTCGGCATATTTTGGCATCATGGAAATGTCAAGCGGTGTATTCAGCGTAGAAAACACACTAAACCGCGCGAATTTGGAAATGCCGGTGATAAACGTAAAACGGATGTATTCATCGTTGGCTTTGATCTGAACATAGTAATTTCTCAATTCCTCACGCACTTTCTCTGCCATAGCGGGGTTGTTCACGAAATCGGTGTAGGGTTTGTCGTATTCATCAACCAATATGACGACTTTTTGATTATATTTTTCTGCCGTATTAGTAATTAAGTCTTCGAGCGCCATACCCGGCAAATTACTGTCTGATAAGGCTACACCTAATTTTCCTGCAATATCCCTAACTTGTTTAACGATTGTGTTTCCCATTTCGTCTATTCCGCGATTGGTTATAATTTTGCTCATATCCAATCGAATAACCGGACTGGGTTTAAAATCGGGACGATTGAGAAATTCCTCCGCATAAAGTCCTTTGAAAAGTTCTTTTTTGCCTGAAAACAGGGCGTCGAATGTAGAGATGGTAAGCGATTTACCAAACCTGCGGGGACGGGCAAGGAAATAGATTTTGCCGAGATCAATCAAATTGACAAGATAGGGTGTCTTGTCAATATACACATAACCTTCCGTTATGAGTTCTTCAAAGGTTTGTATGCCTATCGGTAATTTTAATCGTTTATTTTCCATTGTGTTGACAGTTTTGGTGAATGAATGAAACAAATAGATCTAAAAAATAATGACAAAAATAAAAAAAAATCCTGAAATTTAGCGCAGTCAGGGGTTTTTGAAAAAAATCATGATTTTATGGCATCTCTCTGATTACTGCATACCTTAACAACATCTTTCCTGTATTTCATGTTTTCAAATTCAGAATGCTTTGCGGTATTTGCCACTCTCTTTATCTTCCATAATATTAAGGTAGCTTTTGTAGCGCGATTCGCTGATGTAATGCTTTTCGAGCGCTGCCATAACGGCACATCCCGGTTCCTGGCGATGGGTACAGTTATAATACTTGCACCCGGACGAAAACCTGAATATCTCCGGAAAAAAATGCCCAATCTCTCCTGTCTCCATTTCAATCGTACCAAATCCTTTGATCCCCGGCGTATCAATCAGATAGCCTCCATCCGGAAGCGGAATCATTTCCGAGAAGGTCGTCGTATGCATCCCTTTTTTATGGTATTCAGAGATTCCGGCTGTTTTTAATTTTACATCCGGCAAAATGCGGTTGATAAGGGTCGATTTCCCTACGCCCGAATGACCGGAAAGCAAGGTGACTTTGTTGGCTAAAAGTTGTTTTAACTCCTCAACGCCTTCGCCGGTGAGCGCACATACCCTTGAACATGGATAACCAATCGTTGTGTAAAGATGATCCAATCCGGTCAGATATTCCAATTCTTCTTCGTCGAGCCGGTCTATCTTGTTAAAAACAATCCGTACAGGAATCTGATAGGCTTCGGCAGTAGCTACGAAACGGTCGATGAACACTGTCGTTGTCACCGGATAATTAACCGTAACAACCAGCATGGCCAAATCAATATTGGCTGCCAGGATATGGGATTGTTTGGAGAGGTTCGTAGCGCGACGGATCATATAGTTCCTGCGCGGAGCGATTGCCTTGATCAAAGCAGTACCTTCGGCATTGATTTCAATCTCCACCCGGTCGCCGATCACGACAGGATTGGTACTCTTGATATCCTTCAGGCGGAAATTACCTTTGATCTTGCAATCAACCAGCTGTCTGTCGTCCGTACAAACGACATACCAGCTCCCCGTGTTTTTGATAACAAGTCCGTGCATATCTCTACACGGTCATGATTTCCTTTTCTTTGGCTATGTAAAGTTCATCCACTTTTTTGATGTACCGGTCGTGCGTTTTTTGCATGTCGGCTTCGGCGTCTTTCTCTACATCTTCGGGCACGCCATCTTTGATACTCTTTTTTAATGCGTCGTTCGCATCGCGACGTGCATTACGGATACTGATCTTTGCATTTTCAGCTTCCTGTTTCGCCTGTTTCGCCAACACGCGACGGCGCTCTTCGGTCAGGGGCGGAATGCCCAGCCGGATAACCTCCCCATTATTTTCAGGCGTAATGCCTACATTCGAATTCATGATTGCCCTGTCAATTTCCTTCAGCAAATTCTTTTCCCATGGGGTAATCAGTAATGTCTTGGCGTCCGGTGTATTAATCGATGCTACCGATGCCAGTGGCGCCATACTTCCGTAATAAGGTACCCGGACGCCATCCAGAATTTTAGGATTGGCTTTCCCTGCACGGATTCGGGCTAATTCTTCATCCAAAAAAGTAATCGCATCAGCCATTTTTTCTTCGGCTTTTTTTAAAATAGGTTGAATGTCTGTCATGTCTTATCTGTTTTTTATTGAATTTTAATGAAGCAAAATTAATTGTTTTTTTAATTATGCACAACAGTACCGATATTTTCTCCTGTTATGACTTTTTTCAGATTGCCTGTTGTGTCCATATTAAAGACGATTAACGGCAAATGATTGTCCCTGCACATGGCGATTGCCGTGAGATCCATCACTTTTAAATCGCGTTGATAGACTTCATCGAATGTTATCCCGTCGAATTTGACTGCCGAAGGGTCTTTTTCGGGATTAGCCGTATAGACGCCATCCACGCGGGTGCCTTTCAGCATTACGTCAGCCTCGATCTCAATGGCACGCAAAGTTGACGCGGTATCGGTGGTAAAAAAAGGATTGCCCGTACCTCCGGCAATAATCACCGCGTGACCCTGCTTTATCAATTCAATAGCGCGCCATTTGTTGTAATATTCGCCAACCGGCTCCATGCGGATAGCTGTTAATACCGTCGATTTGACGTCCATTGCCAGCAAAGCGGAATTGAGGGCAAGGCTGTTGATCACGGTTGCCAGCATTCCCATCTGGTCGCCTTTCACACGATCAAATCCTTTGTTTGCGCCACTGACTCCCCGAAAAATGTTTCCGCCGCCGATGACAATACCAATTTCAACGCCCATCAACGATATTTCCTTAATTTGCAGGGCATATTCGTTAAGACGCACCTCATCAATACCATATTGTTTATTCCCCATAAGCGACTCGCCGCTTAATTTGAGGAGGATACGTTTGTATTTATTCATATTTCATCCTGTAATTTTGCGTACAAATATATAAAAAAAAATTTTAGAGATAAGCGACTTCTTTAAATGCATAGTGAAACAAACGTCCATCCCGCCGTTCGAGCGCCAGCCGTCCGGAAGCATCAATCGCATGGATACGCGCCTCAAAACATCCTTCTGCATCCTGATAGGGATAAAAACCGTCGCGACGATAAAGCGCGGCACAATAACTCTGATGAAGGCTATCAGACCCTTTGTCTGCAAGCTCCCGTTCGAGCCGTTCAAATTCAACTTGCAATTGTCCTAAAATTTCCCTCCGGTCATACGTATTGCCGGTTATCAATCGCAAAGAAACAGGATTGGGGGCATCGCTTTTAAACTCGGACTGGTTCACATTGATTCCGATGCCGATAACGGAACGGGCAATCACATCTCCCGAAAGATCGTTTTCAATCAGGATGCCGCTTATCTTTTTGTTTTCCCAATAAATATCGTTCGGCCATTTAACCGAAATACCGGGCACATATTTATCTAATGTATATTTGACGCTTAATGATGCCAATTCGGCGACAACGAAAAAACGGTTTGCCGGGAGACGATCCGGATAAAAAAGGATACTGCAAAGCAGATTCATCCCGGATTCCGATTCCCACGAATTGCCGGCCTGACCTCTTCCTTTCGTTTGGTAATCGGCCCAAAGGATGCTTTTATTGGGAAGGGAACCGGCGTCGGATAATACCCGCAACGATTGACTGGTCGACTCCGTTTCAGGCAAATTAATGATCTCAGGGATTTTATCGTTCATCTTATTCCTAATTATTTTTCGATTTTCAGTTATTAGAAAAATTCTAATAACTGATTTGTTGTTTCAATTATTCAATTAATCATCATTAACCCTTATCTTATCGGCGCAAAAAAAGCATCTTCATAATGTTTTTCGACTGTGAACGACTGTTTATCTTTGGTCAGGCACAACACATCAAAACGCACAGGCAAATCAATTCCATACTTGCGAATATAGACATCCGTCGCTGCCGTAATATGCCTGATTTTATGATAATTAATCGATTCTTCCGGATCCAGCAGATGGTTCTTTGACCGTGTTTTCACTTCAACGACAACAAGTTCACGTCCATTCGAGGCAACGATATCAAGCTCATATCGGCGGTATCTCCAATTGGTATGCAAAATCGAAAAACCATTGATCTCCAAATACGAACGTGCGACTGCCTCGCCTTTTTTGCCGGTTTCATTTTTTTCTGCCATCATCTGCGCATTTGCTGCAAAAATAGATAAAAAAAACAATTTTTTTGCGGAATATAAAAAAATTCATACATTTGCAGGTAAAGTGTGCATAATCATTAAAATTGTATCATATAATTAATTAAAAAGTAACATGGAGAATATTTTTGATCTTACAACTGAACAACTTAGAGAGATTGCGAACAATTTGCAATCTAAAATTGAAGAAGGGCTGAAAAAAGACGGGCAGGAAATTTTAGATATCCCGACGCACATTTCGCCGAAAAAAGACATCGAAGACGGAAAAGTACTTGCCCTCGACTGGGGCGGGACGAATTTCAGAGCGGCTATCGTGGAGTTTAAAAACGGGAAACCGACTGTCATTGAATCGAAAAAGAAACCTATTTCGGCAAAGGAAACAACCGGCTTCAAGCAGGATGACCTGTTTAATGAGATGGCTTCACTCATTTGTGAACTTGAAAACTTGGATGAAAACGTAACGCAAATCGGCTACTGTTTCTCCTACCCTGCCGCCTCAAGACTGAACGGCGATGCCATACTGCTGCGCTGGACAAAAGGAATAGAAATTCCGGATATGATTGAAGTACCTGTTGGAGAGCCTTTAATGAAATATCTGAATAACTACAAAAACATCCGGACTACATTCACGAATATCAAAGTCATCAATGATACGGTTGCCTGCCTTTTTGCCGGACTAAGTGAAGCAGGTTATGACACTTACATGGGATTGATCGTCGGGACAGGCACCAATATGGCAAGTTTGATGCCACGCGACAAAATCGAAAAATTAAACAGTAAAGAAGAGGACGCTATTCCGGTCAATCTCGAATCAGGGAACTTTAAACCACCCCACCTGACGGTTGTGGACGGGCTTGTCGACGCCATGTCGAACAACAAGGGAAGCCAGCTTTTTGAAAAAGCCATATCCGGAGGATATGTGGGCGAAGTTTTCAAAACCGTTTTCATGGATAAAAAGATTAAGTATAACTTCGACGGCGCCGACCTTGCCAACCTGATTAATAACCCTGCCGGCAAGTCGGAAGATCAGGTTAATATAGCGCAATGGATCTATGACCGGTCAGCGAAACTTGTTGCAGCCTCACTTACCGGATTGGCGCAAGCGCTGGTTGTCCAGAATCCTTCAATCAAAAAGATTTGCCTTGCAGCCGACGGCAGCGTCTTCTGGGGTAAAAACCAATATGACGAAACGTATTACAAAAACCTGGTTGCCAAAGAACTTGACACACTGCTTCCCGATGGCGTAACGATTACCATCATCGACGAAATGCAGGATCCGAATCTTGTCGGCTCAGCCATTTCCGCGTTATCGTAATCCATCAATCAGGATAAGAAAAAAAGAGGGGCTGTCTTGGGTTTTAAGACAGCCCTTTTTTTAAAATTTAATTAATAATTTATGAAATTAGGACATTTCTTTTTTATTCTTATCGTTTGGTGTTCCTGTAATCGTGGCTCAGTCGGAAAATCTGTGGACTATGTATACATAGTTTAATTCGGAACGCCGTAGGCGTGTAACTTGAATAACCCCTTGCAAGCGAAGTGCAGCTCGGGGCAAACAGGCTGTCTGTCATATCGATAACTCCGAAGGAGTTCAACCCGCTACGGGGTTGATGGGAGGTTGGAGTTTCTATTGCCCCGAGCTGCTCCTGTCGGATTGCAAGGGGTTATTCAAGTTAAACGCCTACGGCGATTTTATATGCGCATTCTGTCATTACTGAAAAAATAATATCTCAATATGTTATCATTCCCACAGAATTTACGACTGAGCAGTTTTTTCAGCATCTCCACCACCATCAGTTGTAGCAAATTGATGATTTTTGTGATAAACAGTAAACCCACCGCTTTTCTCATCAAAATATGTCTTTTCCCATTCGCTTCCGTATGAATCGAATTTTGTCCTTGCTGCTTTAATATAGTCGGTTTTGTCGGTCATGTTTACAGAAATCCCCGTAAAGGTAGCATTCTCCCTCAAAAAAACGGCAAGTTCCCTCTGTTATTTATTTATGTCAAAGGGACGAAGGAATTGAGATACATGGAAAGGTTATGCAATTTATGGTTGAGCGCTTTGGCGTTTCTCGCGTTATTATGCCAGCTTGCCCACAAACATGTAAGTGGAATCTAGTTTTACCTATTCTTCCACTCCCAGCCGCCAGGTATTCTCAACAGACCCCTAAAAGGCTCCGGATATGAATTATAAACAGAACGATCATTTTCACAAGTTATAATTATGTTATAATTGTCCAACATATACTTCCCGGCCTCTGGTGAGGGTTGTGGTAGGGCATTATTGTATTTAAATATGGTCACATCTTTTGGGGTAATAATACACCAATCCTCTTTAACCGTAATTGCAGTGCCGTATTCTTTCAATCTAAACAGATCTTTCGAAACAAATTCCATAAAACCCCATCCACGTGGACTTCCTTTATTGAGAATCCATGCTTCGGGTGGAAGCACAAGATTCGGGAAATTTGTCCAGCGAGTATTTATCTTGTTACCATCTACGGTGAAATCAATCGGACCTGCGTTCAAACGGCTGCGTTCCAGCTGATTAAACACACCGTTGCTGACATCCTTGCCATTTATGAAATGCCCTGCTTCATCAATAGTGTCATTTTTATCAATATATATGGATGTGATGGTCAGATCATCATGATTTTCGTCATAGGGTTGAATTAGCTTGATCAACTGAAACGGACCGTTCGGGCCAAAATCGTTGTTTATCCGTCCTGCTGAGGAATATACGTACCCTTCTGCCCCCAAATAACCCATATTATACGCCCTGCGGACAACGTCAGTCTGAAAGCGATCCAATATGCCCACGGTTGCGTTTTCCAGCACCAGCTTCTTGCCATCCGCCACAATTACCGGGATATGTTTTGCCGGGTCATTCGTTCGTGTATATCCGCTGAAATTTCCCGCATCAACCGCATAGTCTGTATTCACATATATTTCTTTCTGCGCGCGCAGGTTTGTCGGAAAACGACTGGTCGATATTGTATCCGTGTTTATCAGGTTATTATCAAGTATATACTTTATTCGATGCGCGTCGTTTTTTCCCGGGACGTAAAACCGCATGTCGCCTTTCATCCCAACCGGTAGGTTTTCATACATCGACCCCAGGATTTCTTGGTCGGCGACAATCGGCTCAAACGCGCCGCCGCCAGACCATACCACGTTGCCACGGTTAATGATTCCCTGGTCCACAATGCCCGCAACCTCTGGGGTTACCGGGATGTTATTCGGCATGGTTACAAACACGCTGTCATGCCCGGTGGTCAGAAATTCTTTTATCTTGTTTGCGCCGGTCGCAAATTCGCCGGGGTTATTTATCGTGACCTCTGCCCTTTCCAGCTCGACCGGCCGGATATTGACCATTGCGGGGTTCCATCCCGGTCTGGCGGCGAACTTTTCCGCCTCGGTCGCAAGAATGTCAAATTTTATCCCACCTGTGCCAAGGCCAAGCTGGGAAAAGCCCTGGGCCTCCCACTCCGCATAGGTCAACAAGGTGCCGGCTGCGGTCGGTACCAGGACGGTCGGTTTTTGGGGTGTTGGCGGCTCCGGCTCTTCGGACTTGCAAGAGGTCACTAAAACGATACCGCCTACTGCGCCGGTCAGGCCAAAAAACGTCGCCGCATTAAATGACGGCAGCAGCGTCATTGCAAACGCTACAGTCGCGACGAACGAAGTTTGTAAATGCCTGAATTTTAAATTCATAAAATAGCAGTTAATTAAAAGAACAGTGTTTATAACTTTAAAACTTGCTACAAAAATATGTTTTATTTTTTAGAAAAAAAAAGATTTTCGTTTTTTTCATGGGGACGGAGGAGTTGACATAAGTTTTCGCAGCTTTTTCATGTATATCAATTCCTCCGTCCCTATGACATTCCATTCCATAAAGATTTTTCGCAAAGAATGCAAAAAGTTTCATGCAAATCATTATATTTGCACTATAAATGTGCGATTCTTAAAAGAATTTTAATATGATTGTAGCAATTGTCGGAAGACCTAACGTAGGAAAATCAACGTTATTCAATCGCTTGACGCAGACGCGGCAGGCGATTGTCAACGAAGAAGCGGGAACAACGCGCGACCGTCATTACGGGAAGGTCGAATGGTGTGGTCGTGAATTTTCGCTGATTGACACAGGAGGCTGGGTAGTTCGTTCGGAAGACGTCTTCGAAGAAGAAATCAATAAACAGGTACAAATTGCAGTCGAAGAAGCCGACATCATCCTGTTCATTGTAGATATAATCAACGGTTTAACCGATCCGGATGATTCCGTTGCCCGTATCATGCGCCAAACAAACAAACCGGTCGTTGTGGTAGCAAACAAAGCCGACAACTACGAAACCCACGCCCTGTCAGCCGAATTTTATAAGTTTGGTTTGGGCGACCCAATTTGCATTTCTGCAATAAACGGCTCCGGTACAGGAGATTTACTCGATCATATTATATCCTTGTTTCCCGATAAAAATATAGAAGAACCGGAAGAAGAACTGCCCCGCATAGCCGTTGTCGGACGTCCGAATGTCGGCAAATCGTCTTTGATTAATGCTTTTATTGGAGAAGAACGTCATATCGTAACCGATATTGCCGGTACAACGCGTGACTCGATTTACACGAAATACAACAAGTATGGACTGAATTTTTACCTGGTCGACACGGCCGGTATCCGTAAAAAAGGGAAAGTAGAAGAGGATTTGGAGTATTATTCGGTGATTCGCGCCATTCGCGCCATTGAAGGATCGGATGTGTGTGTGCTGATGTTAGACGCCACACGAGGCATAGAAAGTCAGGATTTGAACATTTTCTCCATCATTCAGAAGAACAGGAAAGGTTTGGTCGTATGTGTCAACAAATGGGATTTGGTGGAAGATAAAAACCAGCAGGTGATAAAGAGCTACACGTCAGCGATACGCGAACGTCTTGCGCCGTTTACCGACTTTCCGCTCCTGTTTATATCAGCGCTGACCAAGCAGCGTATCCTGAAAGTTTTGGAGACAAGTAAGGCTGTGTACGCCAACAGAAAACGACGTATCCCTACAGCCAAACTCAACGAGACCATGCTCCCCATTATCGAAAAAACGCCTCCTCCCGCATGGAAAGGCAAGTATATCAAAATCAAATATGTGACCCAGTTACCGTCAACCTATATTCCCACCTTTGTCTTTTTCTGTAACCTGCCCCAATGGATCAAAGAACCCTATAAACGTTTCCTCGAAAACAAAATCCGTGAGCACTGGAACTTCAACGGCACACCGGTCAATATTATCGTCAAAGAGAAATAAGGCGCTTCTGAAAAATGCCTGCGCCTGATTCAAAACCGTTGCATATCGCACAGTTTTTTGTAGTAGCCATCAAGCGCAATCAGTTCGTCGTGATGGCCGCGTTCGACGATTTCACCTTCGTGCATGACGCAGATTTCGGTGGCATTACGAATAGTCGAAAGACGGTGAGCGACAACAATTGTCGTTCTGTTTTGCATCAGCCGTTCGAGCGCTTCCTGGACTGAGCGTTCCGATTCGGTATCAAGTGCAGACGTTGCTTCGTCGAGGATCAGGATAGGCGGGTTTTTCAGAATCGCCCGTGCGATGCTGATACGCTGGCGTTGCCCTCCCGACAGTTTTCCGCCGCGGTCGCCGATATTGGTGTCGTAACCCCATTCGGTTGCCATGATAAATTCGTGTGCATTGGCTATGCGTGCGGCTTCCTGCACTTGTTCGAGCGTTGCATTTTCCACTCCGAAGGCGATATTGTTGAAAAACGTATCGTTAAACAGGATGGCTTCCTGATTGACATTTCCCATTAGATTGCGTAAATCGTGTAACGATGCATCGCGGATATCGGTATCATCAATGCTTATAGCGCCTTGATCGACATCATAGAAACGGGGCAGCAAATCGACTAATGTACTTTTTCCCGAGCCTGACTGTCCAACCAAAGCGATGGTCTTGCCTTTCGGAATGGTCAGATTGATGCCTTTCAGTATCCATTCGTTCTGGTATTTAAACCATACATTATCGTAATGGATCCGGTCGGTTAATGTTACGGGTTTTGGGTTAGCAGGGTCTTTGATATCCGCTTCAGCTATCAGGATTTTGTCAATACGGGTGATGGAGGCTAATCCTTTTTGGATGGCATACGTCGCCTTGCTTAAATCTTTAGCCGGATTGATGATGCTGTAAAAGATAACCAGGTAATAGATAAAGGTGGAGGCGCCTATTGTACTGTTTTCGCTGAGAATCAAGCTTCCGCCATACCAGAGAACGATGGCAATGGTGACTGTGCCCAAAAACTCACTCATCGGATGCGCCATCTG